>Ga0070699_100000407_pt1 | contig 41620 bp, 40 predicted proteins | sample KBSK1503metaG_FD_65473 | JGI IMG/M metagenome (GOLD analysis project Ga0070699, IMG submission 65473) | Corn, switchgrass and miscanthus rhizosphere microbial communities from Kellogg Biological Station, Michigan, USA - KBS K1-50-3 metaG | ecosystem: Host-associated > Plants > Roots >... | reverse complement strand
TCGTGACGGGCAGCGTTGATACCAACACCGTTGGTTTTTACGCGTTAACTTACACGGTGAGCGATCCGTCAGGACACAGCGATACGAAGGTGAGGACAGTAGAAGTTTCGCCCTACAACTTCACCGGGTTCTTTGCACCAATTGACAACCCGCCCACGTTCAACGAAATGAAGGCCGGCCAGGCAGCACCAGTTAAGTTCAGCCTGGGTGGCAATCAGGGCTTGAACATCTTTGCGGCGGGCTCACCAAGCTCGGTGCAGATCAGTTGCAACACCAGCGATCCGATCGCCGATGTTGAAGAAACTGAGACTGCCGGTAGCAGCTCGCTCAGTTATGACGCAGCTTCCGATCGGTACAAGTACACTTGGAAAACAGAAAGCTCGTGGAAAAACACGTGCCGTCAGCTCTCAGTTACCTTAAAAGACGGTACGGTCCACACGGCGAAGTTCAAGTTCAAATAGGGAACCAGTCGAGGGGCGGCGCCACCTGACTTTGGCGCCGCTCAATCGAGTCTTTACATGAGGAATGGGTCACTAATAATAGTTTTATTGACCACATACTCTTTATTTCAATGGCGGGGAAATTCGGCGCAACAGTGAACGGAACAATAATCCTGGTTCTACTGACGGCCCCCCCAAGACCTTCAACTAAAGGAGACTAAAAATGAGTAAGTTTCGGTTCACGATCAAGGTGATGGCAATCGCGATCTTCATGTTTGCTACAGTCTCGATCGCCCAGGCACAGGCCTCCCGAACATGGGTGTCCGGCGTTGGGGACGATGCTAACCCCTGTAGCCGTACCGCCCCTTGCAAAACCTGGGCTGGCGCCATCTCAAAGACCGCGGCCTGCGGTGAGATTGATGCCCTTGATCCAGGTGGTTTCGGCGCCGTGACGATCACCAAGTCGATCACGCTCGATGGCACTGGCACGTTTGCTTCGATCCTGGCCTCCCTCGTAAACGGGATCATCATCAATGCTGCCGCCACCGACGTGGTCACCATTAGAGGCCTTTCCATCAACGGGTTCTGTAACGGCATAAACGGAATCAACATTCTTCAGGCGAAGACAGTGAACGTCGAGGATTGTGTGATTTTCCGGTTCAACACAGGTAATGGGATCACTGTTAACGAAACCAACGACCTGAATTTGAACGTCAGAAACAGCGTCATTCGCGACAACACCCTCGATGGTATCAATACGTTTACCAGCGGAGCGGCGAATAAAGTGAATGTCACGCTCGACAAAGTGCGGTTGTCAGGCAATGGGAACGGCTTGCACGCCAGATCCGGTTCGCGAGTAACGGCACGCGAGTCCGTATTTTCCAACAACACCACGAACGGTATTTTCTCTGACGCGGCTGGCGCCAACTTCTCGAACGTATTCGTTTGGGATAGCCAGATCTCGATGAACGGCGCGAACGGCGTTCGTGCGGGCAACGCTGGAAACGTCGGCATTTCCGGCGCCACCATCAATCAGAACATGATTGACCGCAACGTCGCCAACGGTGTGTTGGTCAGCACTGGTGGTGTAGTCAACACGTTTACCAACAACTCGATCATCGGTAATGGCACTGACGGATGTCCGGGTTGTACCGGCGTTGGACCGGGTAATTAACATTTAATTACTCCGACGCTAAGATAAGGCGGCTAGTCTCACGATTAGCCGCCTTAAATTTTTAGCCGCAGATGAAACCTGGAGACGAGAAATGAGGAAGCTGAGTTTTTTAATCCTGATTGGGCTCTCATTATTTTCGGTTGGGTTTAAAGGGCCTTCGGAAGCGTCGAAGTTACAGGGACGTTGGCGCGTGACGTTCAAGATGGCGGGGCTCGAGAAGAATGTGATCTTCGAGGGCAGAGATAATGGCTCCGGTGATTTCAAGCTTCTCGACACTGCGCCGGACGACAAAGCCGTTGCGCAACCGGTGCCTGCCGTTTGGTCTCAACTCACCAATGACCGCGTCAGTTTTACCGGTGAGGCGGAGCTGCCGATCGGCACCTGCTGTCGGGAAGTGGGAACGATGATCTTCAAAGGCAAATTCAGTTCGGCAAACACCATTCAGGGCACGCTGATCTTTGTCACCAGTGTCGATCAGGAAGAGAGCGCCTTTAAATTCCGTTCAGAGGTTGGTACGTTCACGGCGAACCGCATTCTGAACTGAACACATGAACGGATATTCCCATCCTGCGTACGCGGCCTCACTGGCTGAATTCGGCAATCCGCGCGCGTTGCCACACAGCAAGGGCTGGATACTGGAAAGACCGATCGTTGCGACGCCATACCGCGATGCGATGGGTTGTTATCCGCTATTTGCCTGCGACGATTGGTCGAAGCTCGATTCGGATCTCGATGAGCTCGGTAGTGACCTCGTAAGTCTTGCGACAGTCGCCGATCCGTTTGGCGCTCACGATCCGGCCCATCTGCGTAAATGTTTTCCCACGCTAGTCACGCCCTTCAAGGAACATTTAGTCACTGATCTTTCACGTTCACCGGATTCTGTAGTGGCGCCGTCGCACCGTCGCAAAGCACGCAAGGCGCTCGAGCGTCTCGACATCGAGTCGGGCGACGACGCGCGGCGGTTTGGTGACGAATGGATCAAACTCTATGCTAACTTGATTCAACGTCACGGCATCCGCGGTCTGTCCGCCTTTTCGGCGAACTCATTAATGGCGCAACTGGCTGTCCCTGGTATTTCCATGTTCCGTGCGATCTGTGGCAAGGAAACAGTCGGGATGACACTTTGGTACACCGATCGCGAGGTCGCCTATTATCATCTCGGAGCTTATAGCGATCGCGGTTACGAACTGGAAGCGTCGTTTGCCCTGTTCTGGCGCGCGCTCGAATACTTCTCGAGCCGGCCGCTGCGATGGCTCGATCTCGGCGCGGGGGCCGGCATTGCAACGGCGGATCGCGCAGACGGTCTGACTCGTTTCAAACGCGGCTGGTCCACCGGCACGCGCACGGCATATTTTTGCGGACGCATCTTCGATCAGTCGAAATATGACGAGGCCATGAAGATTCGAAACGTTACCGCCAGTGATTATTTCCCGGCTTATCGCGCCGGTGAGTTTGGTTGAATGGCCGAGAAAAAGTATCTCAATATCGTTTCGCATTACGAGGACTGCCTCGATCGCTACGGCGATTCGCATCTCGGCGTGGACTGGCCCAAGGCCGGCGATGTTGAGAAGCGGTACCGCGTGATGCTCGACGTAATCAGGCCCGAGTCACAAAGAGTCAGCCTGCTGGACTTTGGCTGCGGCGCCGCACACCTCAATGAATACATCCGCGAGCAACGCATGGACCACATCGAATACGCGGGGCTCGACTTGTCTGAGAAGTTTGTTCGCTTGTCGCAAAGCAAGTTTCCCGGCAATCGATTCTTCTGCCTGGACCTGCTCGAAGATAACGATTCCCTGCCGGCCTTTGATTACATCGTGCTCAATGGCGTCTTCACCGAGAAACGCGAGTTATCTTTTGACGAGATGCTTGCTTACTTCAAAGCCCTCGTTAAGCGTGTGTTCGAGCATGCGAAAGTGGGGATCGCTTTCAACGTGATGTCAAAGCACGTGGAATGGGAACGGAATGATCTTTTCCACTTGCCGTTTGATACGCTGGCTGAGTTTCTGACGAAAGAATTGACGCGAAATTTTGTCTTTCGCAATAATTACGGGCTTTACGAATACACGACTTACGTTTACCGCGAGCACTACTAACCAATGGCGAAAGTGATCATTTTTGGCGTTCAGGATTTTGCGCAACTGGCAAAGTTCTACTTGCAGCACGATAGCAAACATGAGGTCGCAGCCTTTAGCGTCCATGAGCGCTACCTGCCTGAAGGAAAGACTTTTGAGGGACTGCCCGTTGTCGCGTTTGAGACGGTGCAGGAAAGTTATCCGCCGGCGTCGTTCAAGTTTTTCGCACCCATGTCTCCGAGCCGGATGAACAAGCTGCGTGAATCCGTTTATCACGAGATCAAGCAGAAGGGTTATGAAATGATCAGCTACGTCAGCTCCAAAGCAACGGTATTCCCCGGCGCTGCGATCGGCGACAACTGTTTCATTCTCGAAGACAATACTATTCAGCCGTTCACCACGATCGGCAACAATGTCGTGTTGTGGAGCGGCAACCACATCGGCCATCACAGTATTATCAAGGATCATGTCTCGTTCACTTCGCACGTGGTCCTGTCAGGTCATTGCGTGGTCGAGTCGTTTTCGTTTTTTGGAGTTAACGCCACCATACGCGATGGTATTCACATTGCCGAAGGATCATTCATCGCGATGGCCGCCGCGGTGACGAAAGACACCGAACCGTGGGGCGTCTATAAAGGAAACCCGGCGAAAAAGGGCGAGAAGCTGAGCAACGAGCTGGATCTTTAATCGTCTTAAAGTCCTTCTCATTCACACCGGGCTTTAGCCCGGTTAAGGCAATGCCTCTTTAATCGGATTCGCACATGAAGTGGATCAAGAAAGGCGTCATTTTTGCACCGGACCATAACTTCGACTGGATGGTCTCGCACGCTTCGATTCCGGTGGTCGATGAAGCTCGTTCTGGAGTGCTGCGAGTTTATTTCGGCACGAGAGACGGTAACGGTCGCTCGCAAACGTCCTATATCGAAGTCGATGCGGAGCAGCCTGAGAAGGTGCTCTACATTCACGACCGGCCGGCCCTGTCACTCGGCAAGCCCGGGACGTTTGACGACAGCGGGATCATGCCTTCATGGATCGTCAATCAGCAGCACAAAAAGTATTTGTACTATATCGGGTGGAACGTGAAGGTTTCCGTTCCCTATCATCTATCCATCGGTCTGGCGGTCAGCGAAGACGATGGCCTGAGTTTCGCTAAAGTCTCGGAAGGACCACTGCTGGATCGATCCATCGACGAACCGTTTTTCAACACCGCTCCCTGCGTGCTGCGCGAAGCGGACACCTGGCGCATGTGGTATGTGTCGTGTACCGGGTGGGAGACTGCCGCCGAGCGAGCAGAACCCCGTTACCGGGTCGGATATGCTGAGTCGTCAGACGGAATACACTGGCGCAGGACGAATCACGTTTGTATTGACTACACTGGTGACACGGATGCGATTGGCCGTCCATGCGTGTACAAACAAGCCGAACGCTACCGAATGTTCTATTCCTATCGGGACGTTTGGGGTTACCGCAGCGAGCGCGCGCAGAGTTACCGGCTGGGTTACGCCGAATCGGATGACGGGATTGCGTGGACCAGGCGAGACGCGGACGCCGGTATCGAAAGATCGGCGAGTGGGTGGGACTCGGAAATGATGGAGTATTGCTACTACTACCATTACGGAGACCGGAGTTATCTGTTTTATAACGGCAACGGGTTCGGTAAGACGGGGATTGGCTACGCGGTGCTGCCTGACACTTTCGATCGATAATCTGATGACAGCAATTGTTCGCGTCGAAAATCTGTGTAAGCAGTATCGCATCGGTACTCGAGGCCCTGCTTACCAGACCTTGCGAGAATCGCTGGCCGGCGCAATGCGTGCACCGTTCCGGCAATTGAGCGGTCGCAACGGCACGAAAAACCGTAAGACGATCTGGGCTCTCAAGGACATTAATTTTGAAGTAGAGCCTGGCGAAGTGGTCGGCATCATCGGCAGGAACGGCGCCGGTAAATCAACCCTCCTCAAAACTCTTTCTCGCATCACTGAACCAACCACCGGCCGCGTCGAGCTCTACGGCCGGCTCGCGAGCCTGCTCGAAGTCGGCACCGGATTTCATCCCGAATTAACGGGTCGCGAAAATATCTATTTGAACGGCGCCATTCTGGGAATGCGTAAGGCAGACATCGATCGCAAGTTTGACGATATCGTCGCCTTCGCTGAGTTGGAAACTTTTCTCGACACTCCGGTCAAACATTATTCCAGCGGCATGTACATGCGGCTGGCGTTTGCGGTTGCTTCGCACCTCGAACCGGAGATCCTTTTAGTGGACGAAGTGCTCGCGGTCGGTGACGCTGCTTTTCAAAAGAAATGCCTGGGCCGGATGGATGAGGTCGCAAAGCAGGGACGAACGGTGTTGTTCGTGAGTCACAACCTGACCGCCGTAAAACGTTTGTGCCGCCGAACGCTGCGGCTCGAGGGAGGCCAGATCGTCGATTCCGGCAACACGGAACAAGTAGTTCTCAACTATATTCAGAGCGAGACGCAAACGAGGATGCAGCGGCGATGGGACGACCCGCAGAGCGCGCCCGGCGGAACTGACGTACGCCTGCACTATCTTTCCATCACCCCGCTGGCATGTGATACCGATCAACTGATCACTGTCCGAACACCGATCCGGCTCGAAGCTGCTTTCTGGAATTACCTCCCCGATACGGTTTTGAACTTCAGCGTCGTGCTCTACAACATCGAGGGCGTCGCAGTTTTTAATACCGGGTCGGTGGCGCGTAGTTTTCCGGCCGGCCTCGTGCGCGGCAGTTTTGTGATTCCGGGCGACTTTCTGAATGACGACACTTATACGGTCAGGATACTGATCGTTAAAGACACGTCGGTGGCCCTGTTGGATATGACGGATGTGCTCATGTTTGAAGTGCAGGATTCTGATCGGCAGGGAAACTGGTACGGAAAGTGGATCGGAACTGTAAGACCAAAGTTTGACTGGCAAGTGAACGTCGAGTAGTAATCACCTGATCGTGCCCATCAAGAAGTACATCCCGCTGGTCGTCAAGCAACGTGCACGCGAGCTGCAAAAGCAGGTTAGGCTCATCAACGCCAGGAACTACTGTACGGTTTGCGAAGCGAAGGTAAACTCGTTTCTGCCGCTGCCTGACTTCTTCCGTGAGAACCAGCAGAAGTACGGTTTCCCTTTCCAGACCAAAGACGCTGAGACTTGTAACGAAGCTGCGTATCTGTGTCCCGCGTGCGGCGCCAGCGATCGCGATCGGCTTTACGCGCTCTATTTGCGCGATTACGTTGCAAGGGTTGAAAGCCCGGTTCACATGGTGGACTTCGCTCCGTCCGAACCACTGTCTGCATTTATCCGCCGGGCGATCGAATCGTCCGGTAAAGACATTCGCTATCGAACCGCGGATCTGCTGGCGGAGAACGTCGACGATCGAGTGGATATTGCCGACTTGCGGACTTATCAAAGCGACCAGTTTACTTTTTTCCTCTGTTCACACGTGCTGGAACATGTGCCTGACGACAACAAAGCCTTACGCGAGTTGCACCGCATTCTGAAACCCGGCGGCAGCGGAATTTTGATGGTGCCGATCATTCTCAGCCTCGAGCAGATCGAAGAAGATCCTGAAATCGAAGATGAAGGTGAACGCTGGCGACGCTTCGGTCAGGGCGATCACGTGCGGCTCTATTCGAAGCGTGGCTTCCTCGAGCGAGTGCGCGCAGCGGGCTTCGCCGTTCGCGAGTTAGGTAAAGAATTCTTCAGTGCGGAGTTGTTCGAGCAGGCAGGAATCACGAGTCAAAGTGTGCTCTACATCGTGGAGAAGTAACGATATTTGAACGCGGTTGGTCTATTTGTAGGGGCGGCCCTCCGTGGCCGCCCCTGCGTTCGCAAAAGACCGTTCGTGCGCAGGGGCGGCCACGGAGGGCCGCCCCTACAATTGCGAGACGGCATCGCTCTCAGGCGCGAGACGAGTCTTGCGAAAGTTAAAAGTGAGTCTGTTTTTTAATTGCGATATGGGCCGCTCGATCAGGTGCCATGACACAATGGCAGCCGTAAAGGTGGAAACTGTCGCGAGCACGGCGACCAGGCGGTAGTCCGGAACGGCTGTCCACTTGAGCAGGTAATAGAGCACTATCGCCAGCATGAAATTGTGATAGACATAAAGACCATAACTGATTTTGCCGATGTAGATAGCGACCGGGTTTTCCATTACCGACTTTGCTTTTCCCTGAAACCCACGCGCCGTTTTTTCGATTAGCACAACAAACAATAACGAAATGCCAAGACACAAAAGAGTGTGAAGTATTCTGAAACCGATATTGTAAATATAGAGGAACGTGGTCAAGATCATGATGCCGGCGCCCGCGAGCAGGAACCACTTCATCAGGCCGGGCAATCGACTGCGGAGCTTTTCGTCATAGTGAAAGAACGCCAGCAAAGCGCCGCCGCCAAGTGAATCAAGTGTAGAGAAAGTAAAAACTCCGGCAGCCTCGATCGACGTGCTCAACACAAAGAGCACAAACGCTCGAAAGAGCACCGCTAACGCAATCGTACCGATGATGGTTTTGGCCAAATGCCTGCGCGGCACAAAAAGTAAAATGAAAGGCCAGACAAAATAAAACTGTTCTTCGACGGCCAGCGTCCAGAAGTGGCTGGCTGGTCCCATCCATTCGGGATGAAACGGCGCCACATAATTGCTGAGATAGGTCAGGTGCCAGAATGCGCCCTGTTGGATCGGTCGCACCTGGAGAGCCAAAGCAATGAAGAGCGTCAGGTAATAAATCGGAAAGATACGCAGCACGCGACGCAGATAGAATCGACGCAAGGCGCTGCCGCGCGGGTCACTGCGGTAGTTGAGCAGGATTCCCGTAATCAGAAAACCGCTCAAAACGAAAAACAGTCGGACCGCCAGAAAACCGAGCGTGATGTAGTCGGGAGGGATATAACGATCGACCGGCAGAAAATGATGGACCATCACCGCCAGCACGGCGAGTGCTCGTAAAGCATCCAACTGCGGCATGTACCTTAGGGGAGGTGCGGCTTGCATTGTGAACGGAGAGCATAGCGCACCCGATTACCGATGGTCGAGAACGCCATGGCGAAAGAGCCTCATTCTTCCAGCAGTCCCAAAGTCAGCGTCCTGATCACCACTTACAATCAGGAGCACCTCATCAACCAGGCAGTGGAGAGCGTGTTGATGCAGGTCACGGACTTTGATTATGAGATCGTGATCGGCGAGGACGCGTCGAGCGATCGCACCAGGGAGATCGTAGTCGAGCTGGCCCGGCAACATCCGGAGAAGATTCGCGTGTTGCTACGCGATCCGGAGGTCGCGAACCGCGAGCGCCACCTGGCGGGAAAGATGAACTTCCTGCAAGCGCTGACAAGTTGTCGCGGTGAGTACGTCGCGGTGCTCGATGGCGACGACTATTTCACCAGTCCGCACAAACTGCAAAAGCAGGTCGACTTTCTGAACGCCCGGCCCGACTTCATCATCTGTTTTCATAATGTCAGGGCGGTTTACGAAGACCAGAGGAAAGCACCTGAGAACCTGTGTCCGGCCGATCAAAAAGAGATTTCAGGTGTTGAAGATCTACTTTGGGGGAATTTCATTACTTCGTGCTCGATCATGTATCGCCGCGAACCGGTGGTTGAGATCCCGGAATGGTTTTTAACCGCGAAAGTCGGAGATTGGCCGCTGCACATATTCAAAGCGCAGTACGGAAAGATTGGCTATCTCAACGAAGTGATGGCGGCGTACCGCGTCCACACGGCGGGAGCGTGGTCGCTTCGAAAAAGATCTCATCAACTCCTCACCAGCCTCAAGCTGCTGGATAATATTGATCGCGATTTGCGCTTCAAGTATCACGCCAGTATTCGCGGTTCACAGACCCGAATACTCTTCGAGCTCGCGGAGCTCTATTTACAGCGCGGTCATTCTCAGTTTGCCCTGATTCCCGTGAAGCGGGCGATGCGTTTAAGTCGCGGCCGGCACAAGGGCATTCTCAGTCTCTGGTTACGCCTCCAAACCCCCAGCCTGTATCGCTTTGTTAACCGCGGATTACACGGAAAATCCGGATGAAATCCGTGTCATCTGTGGTTGACGCTTCCTAAACCGCTCGTTAGACTGGCCGACTTTAATGCCAACACTCGACACCAGCTTACGCGCCTCCAGAAAAGGTATCGATGACCTCGCGGTTTTTGGCGGTCGTCCGGCCTTTGAGCAAGTCCTGCATGTTGGCCGGCCGAACATCGGAGACCGCGAGAAGTTTTCCAGCCGCGTAAACGACATTCTCGATCGCCGGTGGCTTACCAACGATGGTCCTTACGTCAGTAAATTCGAGCAGCGCATTATCGAGCTCACCGGCGTGAAGCATTGCATCGTCACCTGCAACGCCACTATCGCACTCGAGATCGCAATCCGCGCGCTTGGCTTAACCGGCGAAGTGATCTTACCGTCGTTTACTTTTATCGCGACTGCGCACGCATTGCAGTGGCAGGAGATCACTCCGGTCTTCTGCGATATCGATCCGCAAAGTCACACTATCGATCCCGAAGCGATCGAACGTTTGATCACCCCGCGAACGAGCGGCATCCTGGCAGTCAATTTATGGGGTCGCCACTGTGACATAACCGCGCTTGAAGCGCTCGCCGAGCGCCGCGGATTGAAACTCCTTTTCGATTCAGCGCACGCGTTCGGTTGTTCGTACCAGGGCCGGATGATTGGTGGATTCGGCGACGCGGAAGTGTTCAGTTTTCACGCCACTAAATTTCTTAACTCGATGGAAGGTGGCGCCATCGTCACCAATGATGACGAGTTGGCACAACAAACGAGATTGATGCGCAACTTCGGCTTCACCAGTTACGATCACGTCGCCAGTTTGGGTATCAACGGAAAAATGAGTGAAGTGTGCGCGGCGATGGGATTGACGAACCTGGAAAGCATGGACGAATTCATCGCCGTCAACCGTCGTAACTACAAGCAGTATGAGGAGGAGTTGGCCGGGCTCGACGGTGTCACGCTGGTGACCAACGACGAAGCAGAAAAGTGCAACTACCAATACGTCGTGCTCGAGATCGACATGGACCAGACAATCGTTTCTCGCGACGAGCTGATGAAGGTGCTCTACAGCGAGAAGGTTCTGGCGCGTCGCTACTTTTATCCCGGCTGCCATCGAATGGCGCCCTACAAAGCGACTCTCACGGATCTTTCGCTGCCGGAAACCGAAACGATCTCAGAACGTGTGCTATCCTTGCCGACCGGAACCTCCCTCTCGCCGGCGGATATCAGTACGGTCTGCGAGATCATCAGGTTAGTGGTAAACAATGGTCGCGAAGTATCCGCCAAACTTCGCGCTGTCGAGGTCTAAAGGAAGCAAATGGAGTTAAGCGTTCGACGCATAATCAATAGCATCAATTATCGTCTGGTTGGTCCGCTGACGCGACGCAACGAACGAAACTGGGCTTCAAAGACCGACTTTCGCAGAACTCATAACCAGCAATTCAAAAACCTGAAAGCCAACTACTCGGTCGACGAAGCCGCGCGCATCGCCGTCGGCGGCGACTTCGACGCCGTTGGTCGTTTACTGGAAGAGACGCTGATCTTTCACGGTCTCAAAAAGAACCACTACCTGATCGATATCGGCTGCGGCTCCGGCAGACTTGCCAAACCACTGTCCGAATATCTCGAAGGAAAGTATCTCGGTATCGACGTCGTTCCGGACCTCGTCGAATACGCGCGCAAACTCGTCGGGCGACCCGACTGGCGTTTCGAGGTCGCGCAGGGACTCAAGATTCCCGAAGCAGACGCGCAAGCCGACATGGTTTCGTTCTTCTCGGTCGTCACGCACCTGCTACACGAGGAATCGTTCGTCTACCTGCGTGAAGCACGGCGCGTTTTGAAGCCCGGTGGAAAAGTAGTGCTTTCGTTTCTGGATTTTCGAGTCGCCGGCCACTGGGAGATTTTCGACACTAACATCCGCGACATCGGCGTCGGCTCGAAGCCGCTGAATATTTTTATCGGGCCTGACATGTTGCACGAATGGGCCAAGCGTCTCGACTTCGAAGTGGAAGCAATCAAGGACGGTGACGAACCACACGTACCGCTGTCAGAACCGATCAAGTTTGAGAATGGGAAGGTTTGGAACGAACTCGCGCCCTTTGGTCAATCGTTGTGTGTGCTGGTGCGCAAGTAGACAGGTCTCCTGTAAAATCCTGTAACCCTGTATGCAAAGTTTCCGCCTGCCGACCGAGCCCCTCGTCGTCATTCAACCCAGCCGAAAATGGAATCTTCTCAATCTCAAAGACATCTGGGCTTATCGTGAGCTGCTGTTCTTCCTGACCTGGCGCGACGTCAAGGTGCGTTACAAACAGACCGCGCTCGGCGCCGCATGGGCCATCCTCCAGCCGCTCTTCATGATGCTGATCTTTACGATCTTCTTCGGCAGACTGGCGGGCGTAGGATCTTCAGGAATTCCCTATCCACTCTTCGCACTCGGTGGACTCGTGCCCTGGACCTTCTTCGCGAACGCGATCACGGCCAGCGGTAACAGTCTCGTCGGCAGCGCGCACCTGATAACCAAAGTTTACTTTCCGCGGCTGATTGTTCCGGCGGCCGCCATGCTCGCGGGTTTAGTCGACTTCCTGCTGGCGTTCCTGTTGCTCTGCATCCTGATGGTCTATTACCGCGTCACGTTAACGGTGCAGATCCTCTTTCTGCCGGTGCTCATTTTATTGACTGCACTGTTCAGTCTTGGTGTGGGCACGTGGATGTCGGCGCTGAACGTGAAGTATCGTGACGTGCGTTTTGCCCTCCCATTTCTTATTCAACTGTGGCTGTTCGTGTCGTCGGTGATCCTGCCCTCGTCAGCAATTCCGCCAAAGTGGCGTTGGTTACTGATGCTGAATCCGATGTCCGGAATCATCGAAGGTTATCGCTCTGCTTTGTTCGGACTTCCTTTTGACTGGCTTGCCCTCAGCATCGCTGCCGTTCTGACGCTTCTGGTCCTGCTCTATGCGATCTATGCTTTCGCACGCGTGGAACGCAGCTTCGCCGACATCATCTAATAACGGCGATAGCGCTATCTTTTATGGAGCCAATCATCAGAGTGCAGGATCTGGGCAAGCAGTACCACATCGGTGGTCCGTCTGCACCCTACTCCACCTTGCGCGAGGCCATCATGGAGCTGGCGCGCAAGCCGCTGCGGTCGCTTTCAAAGAACGGCGACGACTCGACAATTTGGGCTCTTAAAGATGTCGACTTCGAGATCGCTCCAGGCGAGATCGTCGGCATCATCGGACGCAACGGCGCCGGCAAATCGACGTTGCTCAAGATCCTGTCACGCATCGTCGAACCGAGCGAGGGTCGCGTTGAGCTTTACGGACGCGTGGCGAGCCTGCTCGAAGTCGGCACCGGGTTTCATCCCGAGCTGAGTGGACGCGAAAACATCTTTCTCAACGGCTCGATTCTCGGCATGACGCGAAAAGAGATCGAACGAAAGTTCGACGAGATCGTCAGCTTCGCCGAGGTCGAAAAGTTCATCGACACCCCAGTCAAACGTTACAGCAGCGGCATGTACGTGCGGCTCGCCTTTGCCGTCGCGGCGCATCTTGAACCTGAGATCCTGGTCGTCGATGAAGTGCTGGCTGTCGGCGATCACCGGTTCCAGCAAAAGTGTTTGAGCAAGATGCACGACGTGGCCACCCACGGTCGTACAATACTCTTTGTTAGCCACAACATGGGCGCGGTGAGTCGCCTTTGTCAGCGCACCATACTGTTGAATGAAGGGCGCGTGGTCACGATTGGACCAACTCCGGACGTGGTCCAACTCTACACCGTCAGCAATACGCTGGGCCGGGCTGAATACCTGCAAGCCACTGCGCCGCAGAAGACGATGAACCTGCGACGTGTGGCGATCTTGAAAGACAGCGAGATGCGTTCCGAGATTGGTTATCACGAGAGTTTTTCGATCCATCTCGAGTATGAAGTGAATCGCGCGCTGGCCGGCGGCAATGTCGGTATCGGGCTGTTTTCGGCGGACGGCACCTGCGTCTTCGCGTCAGCTGATTTCGACGCGCATCCGGAGTTATTGGAAATGCGCGAGCCCGGCTACTATCACGCGGACCTCGAAGTGCCGTTGCAGTGGCTTAGCAACGGGCGGTACGTGGTCCATGCGTATCTATCGAGCGGCGCCGGAACGGAGATTTACGACAATCAGGAGGCGCTCGTGTTTACGATCGTCGATACCGGCACGCCGGGTTCGAAGTACGGCGTCAGGAGATCAGGAGTTTTGCAGCCGATCCTGGAGTGGAAAACAGAACGCACCAGTTCATGAAAATTGCCATTCTGGCGGATTCACTCGCACTGCCGCGCGAAGATGTTGGTGGCGAGGAGCTGCTGGAAGTCACGTATCCATTTCTACTGGATCAGTCACTGCGGAGACAGTTTGGCGCTGCTGCTCCGCTCATCTTCGAGCGCGGCATGCGACGCCGCACAATTGAATATGTGCTCGACGAGTGGAACGAGCTGGTCGAGCTCAGAAAGCCGCAGATCGTGATCGTGCACGTGGGAATTGTTGACTGTGCGCCGCGTGTTTTTTTGAGACGTGAGGCTTCGTTGGTCGCGAATATCAGGTGGACGTGGCTGAGAAATCGCATTTTCAAGTTCACGCACGATCACCGGCGGCGGATCGTGGAGTTTCGCCGGAAGGTCTACGTGCCGTTGCCGCGGTTTGAACGGCTCGTCCAGCAGGTAATTGAAAAAGCGCGGGCGACTGACGTGAAGTCGCTGGTGTTTATCAATATCATTCGCCCCCCGGATTCGGTGGAAGCACGATCGCCGGGTTTTCAGAGCAACGTGATCGCGTACAATCAAGTGCTACAGGCGCAGACGAAACATGCGTTCGTTTCGTTGATCGATCTGAACCGGATGGTACATGACCAGGGTGGGCCGGAAGCGTTGATGGTGGACGGCATTCACCTGAACGAACGCGGGCACATGTTGCTCGCGCAGCAATTGGAAACACGGATAAACGCGGAAATAAATCCGGATTTATCCGTGGAATCTGCGGCTAATTAAATGTTGGGAACACATATTATCGCGGAGATGGCGTGCTCTCATGAAGGCGATCCGGCGCTCGCGCGCAAGATCATCGACGGCGCGGGACACGCCGGCGCAGATTCGATCCAGTTTCAGATATGGTCGCTCAAGGACATGGTCGTTCCGCATCACCCCGACTACCAGATGCTCACGCGTATCGAGCTCTCGCGAGACGTGTGGCGCGAACTCGCGGATTACGTCCGCGAGAAGTATCCGTCGATGCAGATCATCGCGTGCGTGTACGAGCGCAGCAGCGTGGACTTCGCGCAAACGATTGCAGTCGATGCTTATAAGATTCATTCCGCCGACCTCTCGAATCCGGTTCTTATCAAGTACGTGGCGCAGACGAACAAGCGCATCGATCTCAGTGTTGGCGCTTCAACGACCGGCGAGATGCAGTCGGCGCTCGAATGGATCAACGGTCGCGACACGTGGCTGATGTATGGCTACCAGGGCTTTCCGACACCGACCGACGCGATCAATCTCAACTACATGATGAAGTTGAAGCAGTTGTTCGAGTTGCCGGTCGGATACCAGGACCACAGTGACGCAAATCTTCCGGCTGCGTTCTGGCTGCCGGCGGCGGCGTTGGGTATGGGCGTTGACGTGCTCGAAAAACACATCACGCACGATCGCTCTTATAAAGGAATCGATCACGAAGCCGCTCTGAATCCTGACGAGTTCAGCCGGTTTGTGGAGATGGTGCGCGAGATCGAAGCCGCGCGCGGACACTCAACGCCACGAGCCTTTTCACCCGAAGAAGTGAAATACCGGAAGTATTCGAAGAAGAGTCTGGTCGCTGCTCGTGACCTGGCTGAAGGTCACACCATCGCGCCCGAAGATCTGATCTTCATGCGCGCCGACACGCTCGGCGTGACGCCGGACCAGGCCGAACGACTCATGAATCGTAAAGTCAGGCGTCCCATCGCCGCCTATCACCTCGTCACTGAGGACGACCTGATTTGAAGACCGGCTTCCTAATCACTGCACGACTGAAGTCCACGCGCCTGCCGCTCAAGCTGTTGCAGCTAGTTGAGAATAGGCCGATATTTTCCCACATGCTCGATCGACTGAAGCTGGCGAAGCGTGTCGATCAAATCATTGTTTGCACTTCTACTAACCCGCAGGACGATCCGTTGATCGAGCTTGCCGAAGCCGAAGGTGTAGCCGCATTTCGCGGCGATGAAGACGACGTGGTGAAGCGACTCTCGGACGCAGCCACTGCGTTCAATCTCGACTACATTCTGAGCATCACTGCTGATTGTCCGTTCTCCGATCCGGGGTACGCGGATCGGATCGTGGAGGCGTATCTCCAAACCAACGCGGATTTGATTCGGGCGCTGACGTTGCCGCATGGCGCGTTCAGTTATGGCGTGAAGCCGGAGGCGTTTCGGAAGATTGTTGAGACTAAGGATCAGACGAACACCGAGGTTTGGGGACGCTATTTCACGGATACTGATCTTTTTGAGGTCTACGATCTGCCGATTGAGAACGAGCTCCACCGTCAGCCGAATTTGCGAATGACGCTCGACTATCCTGCTGACCTGGAGTTCTTCAGGGCAGTGTTCGCACAGCTCTATCGCCCCGGAACGGTTTTCACACTCGACGAGATCCTGCACTTCCTGCGCGATCACCCGGAGGTGGTTGCGATCAATCGCGACTGTGCCGCGCCGTTTCTGAAACGCTGGCTCAGTCAATCGTCGATCAAGCTCAAACCGCGTTACGAAGTTAAGCGCGCGGTCGTGATTGGGTGTGGCTCGATTGGTCAACGACATATCCGCAATCTGCGCAGTTTAGGCATAACTGACATCTTCGCGTTGCGCACGCGACAGGGAGCGTGCCAGGAACTCGATGCGTCGCTTGCAGTCAAGGAGATCGGTGATTGGTCGGAACTGTCTGACCTCGGCGCTGAGGTTGCAATCATTAGTAATCCTACGAGCCTTCATCTCGAAACGATCGAGCGTTGTTTGCCGCACGTGCGTGGTCTGTTTATCGAGAAGCCGCTGGCTGCGTCGCTCGCCGGAGTTGCCGAACTGCTTCAACAGATCAAGCAGCGCCGGATAGTGTCGTTTGTAGGTTACAATTTGCAGTTTCATCCGGCGGTGAAGGCGCTGCAAAAGTTTCTCGCCAATGACGCTGTCGGGAAGCCGCTGCTGTTTCAGTGCCAGGTTGGTCAGTGGATTGAAGACTGGCATCCGAATGAGGACTATCGCAACGCTTACTTTGCGCGCCAGGATCTTGGCGGCGGTGTGTTGCTGACGTTGATACATGAGATTCACCTCGCGATGGAGTTGCTCGGCGCGGCAGACAAGGTCGCCTGTCTGCTGCCGCCGTTTGAAGCACTGCCGGTTGACGTTGAAGTGGTCGCAGACCTGATGATCAAGCATTCGAGTAATGCCGTCAGCCAGATTCACCTCGACATGATTCAGCGCCCGGCGCATCGGCGCGGTGTGATTTCCTGTGAGCGCGGCTCGATCAGTTACGATTTGATAGCCAATTCCGTTACCGCGGATGACACTGAAAAAAGCACGATTTACGCGGATCCGGACTATGACGTTAACGCCGCGTACGTGGAGGAGATGGGGATGTTTTTAAGTTGCGTGCGTGAGGGGATAGTACGTCACGAATACGATGCGATGCGCGCGACGCAGAGCCTCGCGATCGCGGCCACAGCGCTCGAAGCGGCGCGGACGAATTCATTCGTCGAGATTCCCGCGTGGGTTCGCGCTCTCAGTTGAATATTTCACGCAAAGGCGCAAAGGTTTCGCAAAGGCGCTAAGAACGGCTTAAACCTTTGCGTCTTTGCGAAACCTTTGCGCCTTTGCGTGAAACCTCTTTTCGCGGATATGTATGATCAAAGAGAAGTTTGAGCTGACTGGAAAGAACGCGCTCGTCGTGGGCGGCCGGGGGTTTCTGGGCCGGCGTTTTAGCTCGGCGCTCGTTGAGTTTGGCGCGAAAGTCTATGCCGCGGATCTTCCCGAGCCCTCGCTTGCGGCCGCGCGCGATAGTTCTGCAATCGCAAGCAATCAGGCCATCGAGCAGTTCAATTGTGACGTTACCGATCCCGAGTCAGTGAGGCAGATGGTCGAACAAGTTACCGCCACCGCTGCTCGTATCGATGTACTCGTTTACAGTGTCACGGCGAAGCCCAAGGATTTCTACGTGCCGTTCACGGAGTGTTCGCTCGAAGGGTGGCAACTCGTGTTGCGCGCAGAACTCGACGGACTTTTCCTCGTAACGCAGGCAGTCGGTAAGATCATGGAGCGCGCCGGGGCCGGCAGTATGATCTTCCTGTCGTCAATCTACGGAATTGTCGGTAACGATCAGCATATTTACGAAGGTTCAAATCTGCGCGAGCTCTACGTCGGCGACAATACTTCGGAAACAAAACAAATTTATTCTCATCCGGTTTACGCTGCCGCCAAGGGAGCGGTCATTTCGCTTACCCGGTTTTTGGCGGCTTACTGGGGTGATAACAATATTCGCGTGAACTGCATTTCGCCGGGCGGACTCGCGCATCCCGGAGAGAACGAGGAATTTCTGAAACGCTATTCCGCGCGCGTTCCCCTCGGACGCAAAGCCGGACTCGACGACGTGAGCGGCGCAGTGGTTTACCTCGCCTCCGATGCGTCGAGTTATGTCACTGGGCACAATCTCGTGGTTGATGGCGGCTGGACCGCCTGGTAACTCTTGTGAGCAAGGAATTAACTTTCGGTAAGCGTGTCGTAGGTGCGGGACATCCTGCGTTTGTGATCGCAGAAGCGGGCGTCAATCACAACGGAGAATTGGACCTCGCTTTTAAACTGATCCATGCGGCCGTGGCGGCGGGAGCTGACGCCGTCAAGTTCCAGACATTCATTGCCGCCGAACTCCTCACCGGCGAAGCTGCCAAAGCTGAGTATCAAAAAACGACGACCGGAGAGCAGGAATCGCAACTCGAGATGATCAAACGTCTCGAGCTCTCGTTTGGTGATTTTCGCAAACTGAAAATCTATTGCGACGATCTAGGCATCACGTTTCTCTCAACGCCGTTTGATTTCAAGAGCGTCGATTTCCTCGAGGGGTTGGGCGTGGTGGCGTTTAAGATCGCGTCGGGAGATTTGACCGATGATCCACTCTTGCGCCACGTCGCTGCGCAGAAACGTCCGGTGATTCTGTCGACCGGAATGAGCGATATGGATGAGGTGCGCGCAGCGCTCAAGGTTATCAATGATGCGGGTAACGACGACGTGATTCTCTTGCAGTGTGTGACAAACTATCCGGCGGCCGCGGAAGACATAAACCTGAGAGCTATGCTAAGTATGCAGTCGGAGTTCGACGTCAATGTCGGATATTCCGATCACACACTTGGGATCGAGGTGGCGCTGGCGGCGGTCGCACTCGGCGCGTGCGTGATTGAGAAGCACTTTACGCTCGATAAAAATTTCGCCGGACCGGATCATCGTGCATCGCTCGAGCCGGACGAGTTCAAGGTGCTGGTCGATGGCATTCGCAAGGTTGAAGCGTCACTTGGCAACGGGGAGAAGGTTCCGGCCGCGAGTGAGGCGAGTAATGCTGCGGTGGCAAGACGAAGCATCGTCGCGGCACGCGACATCAGCGCTGGGACACTGATCACGGCTGCCGAGATCGCGTTCAAGCGGCCCGGTACCGGCCTGCCGCCGCGCATGATGGACCAGGTGCTCGGCAAAACCGCGCGCGTCGATGTGAGAGCAGGGACGCTGCTCGAGCTTGAGATGTTTACGTAAGATTGTAGGGGCGGCCCTCCGTGGCCGCCCCTGCGCACGAACGATCTTTTTGCGAACGCAGGGGCGGCCACGGAGGGCCGCCCCTACAATAACGCCCGTTAAATATGAAGATCTGGATCACAGGTGGCGCGGGTTTTTTGGGCAGGCGCTTGAGCTTGAGTCTCAAGCCAGGTAATCACGTTATCAGTTTGTCGCGACGGAGCTCACCCGACGCAGACGAGTCGATCACGATCGATCTGGCGCAGGAAAAGGAACGGCTCAATTCCCTCGCGCCGGAACACGGCCCCGCGGACGTCGTTATTCACGCCGCTGCGCGACAGCCCGGACCCTACACGTTCCCCGAGTTCGTGAAGGGAAACATCTTGCCGACCGTCAATCTGCTCGAAGCGTTAAAATCGTCGCCGCCGCGGCAGATTATCTTCACCTCGACGCTCAGCGTTTACGCGCAGTCAAATAACCTCCCGTTCACTGAAGATCACCCGGCCAGCTCCGCACTCGCCTACGCGGCGACCAAGCGTTGGGCCGAGCAACTACTCGAAACCTTCAGAGCTTCGCGGGTGACAGTCCTGCGACTGCCGAGTCTTTACGGCAAGGGTCAGGGCGATAGTTTTATTGACGGACTCGCGCAGCTCGCCTTGCGCGGCGAAGATCTCGAATTGTTTTCACGCGGAACTGTGATTCGCGAAGCACTTCACGTCAGCGACGTGATCCGCGCGATCCAAACCTGTATGGACCAGCCGCCGGCAGCACAGTTCTCGCTAATGAACCTGGGTACCGGCCGCAGCATCGCGACGCTCGAGTATGCTGAAGCACTCGTCGCAGCGCTGCAAAGCAACAGCCGGATCTTGCTGAGCGATCGCGCCGCGTTGCAGTTTGACTGTTACGCCGACATTCAACGCGCGCGCGCTGCGATCGGTTTCGAGCCCACTGAGCTGAAAGAATCACTGCGAATATACGCCGATGAGTTACGAGCCTGATCCAAATCATCCGCTGACGACGGCCTTTCCTTACTTCCCACCGGAAGAGCAGGAATGGCTCACGAACGAGCTGCGCGAAATCATTAACGGGCAGCTTGCGATGGGTCCGCGCGTCGCGCGTTTCGAGAAAGAGTTTGCCGCGTATTGCGACGTGCCGTACGGCGTTGCCTTTCCGAGCTGCACCTCGTCGATGGAAGCGGCACTGCTCGCGCTCAGAGTTGGACCAGGCGATGAAGTGCTGGTTCCGGTCGAGACTTTCATCGCCACCGGCATGGTCGTTTCACTCGTTGGCGCGCGTCCGGTATTCACCGAAATCTCAGCGACAACATTCTCGATGGACTTCGACGACGCGTGGTCCAAAATAACGGATCGCACCCGCGGCGCGATCGTAGTCCACTTCGGTGGCTTCATTTCACCTGACCTGCCGGCGTTTGTCGAAAAGATGCACGAGTCAGGCCGTTTCGTGATCGAAGATGCAGCGCACGCGCCCGGCGCGGAGCTGAACGGAAAACGTGCCGGCAGTCTTGCCGATGCGGGCTGTTTCTCGTTTTATCCAACCAAGATCATGACGACGGGCGAGGGCGGCATGCTCGTGACAAGCCGTGAAGACATCGCGAAAACCGCGCGCAGTCTGCAAAATCGCGGCCGCGACATGAACAATCCGTCTGAAAGTTACGTCCTGCCGGGAAGAAACAATCGCTTTACCGAGATCGCCGCCGCCATGGGCTTGAGCCAGCTAAGGTGCCTGCCCGAGTTTCTCAACACGCGACGACGCGTCGCGGCGATCTACGACGAGATCCTGCTCGCCAGCGAACTGTTCGTCCCGCTGCTCGCCGGCGACAAAAGCGCGCCCGCTTACTGGCGCTACGTTTCATCGCCCTCAGTAAAAATTGATAGACAGTTACTGCGCGAGCGTCTTGCCAAAGACGGCATCACGATCGACTGGGCCTACGATCCGCCGTTGCACTTACAACCTGTCTTCCGCGAAATGTTTGACACGAAGCCCGGCCTGTTGCCGAAATCGGAGGAGATCCTTTCGCGACACATCTGCCTGCCGGTGCATGCACGCATGCGCGACGTGGACGCGCAGTTCGTGGCGGAGCGGGTGCTGCATCACACCCGCGCGCTCGGAAACCTGTGAAAGTCGCCATTCATCAACCGCAGTATTTTCCCTGGCCGCCTTATGTGCACAAAGTTTTGTCTGCTGATATATTCGTCTACCTTGACTCAGTCCAATTCAGCAAAAACGGTGTTCAGAATCGCAATCAGATAAAGACGGCCCAGGGACCATTATGGTTGACGATCCCGGTGCGCAATCATCTGGGACAACTTCTGAAGGACACGAGAGTCGCTGAGCCTGGCGCGACCAGGAAACACTGGAAAACGATCAAGACGAGTTACGCGCGGTCGCCGGGCTTTGCTCGCTGGCAGACTGAGCTCGAAAGTTTGCTCGATCGCGATACTGAGTTTTTGCTGGAACCGGCGATCGCTTCGACTGAGTGGATGTTGAGCAAACTGAGCGTTCGCACGGAGCGAATCAAGGCATCCGAGCTCGACGGCATCGGCGGCGAGGCTTCGAAACTGATTGCGTCAATCTGCCGCGCGCTGCGAGCGACGTCTTACCTGACCGGCACCGGCGCGCTGGCTTATCTTGATGAACACGACTTCGCGGAGATTGGCTGCGAAGTGATGGTGCAGCAGTGGCAACCGTTCACTTACGAACAGGTGCACGGTGAGTTTGTGCCGGATCTTTCAACGCTCGATCTGCTCCTGAACTGTCCAGACGAGGCGGCAGAACTGATAATGAGCGCTGGAGCCTGGGTTTCGCGATCGAAGTTTAGACATGATTTACAGGATGAACAGGATCTACAAGATAAGTCCGGTTCATCCTGAAAAATCCGTATATCCTGTTACACAGAATGATGACTAAACGTCGGGTTTTGGGAATTACAGGCATACGCTCGGAGTATTTTCTGCAGCGTCCGATATTCCAGGCCATCATGGACCATCCCGCGCTCGAGCTGGAGCTCGTCGTGACGGGCGCACACCTTTCGCCACTTCACGGTTACACCGTCAAGCAGATCGAAGCCGATGGTTTTCCGATCACTGAACGCATCGAGAGTCTGATCAACTCAGACCGCGACGCCGCACGTTTAGGAGGCGCAGCGAATCAACTCCAAGTGCTCACGCACATCGTCGATGCGAAACGCCCGGATTGGTTACTGGCGCCTGCCGATCGCGAAGAAGCGATGACAATGGCGCTTTGCGGCGCGTACCTCGGCATTCCGATCGCTCACTACGGCGCCGGCGATCACGTGGTCGGCAATGTTGACGACATGGTCCGGCACGCCGTCTCGCGGCTCGCTCATTTGTTACTCACGACGCACGAAGAGGCACGCGCGCGACTCGTTCGCGCGGGTGAAGAAGAGTGGCGCGTACACAATGTCGGGCATTCAGGACTCGATCGAATTCGCACGACGCCGCAGCTAACGCGCGACGAGCTCGCGCGAGATCTCGGCGTGACAAAGATCGACGATCGTTACCTCGTGATCATTCAACATCCGCTTTCGTCTGAAATGGCAGATGCCGGCGCGCAGATGCGCGAAACGTTGGCGGCGGCTGCGGCGCTCGGGATGCAGACGTTCGTCAGTTATCCAAACTCCGATCCCGGCAGCGGGCAGATCATCGCGGCGATTAAGGAGTTTGAGTCGAATCCGCGTTTCAAGGCTTTCACGAATATTCCGGACGTGCAGTTTGTAAATCTGTTGCGCGGTGCGACGGCATTGTTGGGAAACTCGAGTCTCGGCTTGCTCGAAGCTCCGTTTCTGCACCTCGCGGCGATCAATGCCGGAGCCCGGCAAAAGGCGCGGCACCATTCGGACAACATTTTCTTTGTGGACTGCGATCGCAGCGCGATAGTCAAACAGGTGCAGGCGATCATCGACGATCCGGAAACCCGCCAGCGCGTCGCCAATTGCGCCAATCCTTTTGGTGACGGCCAGACCGGCAAGCGCGTCGCGGATCTGCTCGCGCTAACGGCGCTCGACGCCAAATTACTCAATAAGGATCTCAATTACTGACCGTGAGCACGACTAACAAAAACTGGGATACCGTTTACAGTCGCAATTTCATGACGAACTGGTATCCGAATGAGAACATCATTCGCTTTTGTGCTCGACTGATTCAGAAGCGACTCACTTACGACCAGGTCGAAGTCAAGCGCAAAGTGAAACGCGTGCTCGATCTCGGTTGCGGCAACGGGCGTCACGCGATCTACTTCGCGCGCGAAGGCATGGAAGCCTGCGGCATCGACATTTCGTCAACCGCGATCGAGTGGGCGCAGGACTGGGCCAAACGCGAAGGATTCACGATCGATTTTCGTGTCGGCGACATTTCAAAGTTACCTTTTCCGGACCAGCATTTCGACGCGGTTGTTTCGCATGGTGTGCTGGACCACATTCCGATGGACGTGGCGCAGCAGGCAGTTCGTGAAGTAGCGCGTGTCTTAACAAGCAACGGGCTGTTCTATTTCGATTTGAAATCTGCGGATGACTCGGATTTTGGTATCGGGGAGGAAGCGAGTAGAAACACTTTCGTCGTCCCTGATGGTTTCGAGAAAGGGTTGATACAACACTTCTTCACTTTGGAAGAGGTGCATGAGCTGATGGGCCAATTGTTCCGGCCCATTTACATCGAGACACATGACCACCGGCTGGCGCCCGATTTCACGAGGATGATAGCGAGGTGGATCATCGCCGCAGAGAGGTGTTAGCCACAAAAAGGCACAAAAAGCACATAAAAATCAATTAAAACCATTTTGTGCTTTCTGTGCCTTTTTGTGGCTAAGAAAAATCTTATGCGCATATTGGTAATAGCCCCACATCCCGATGACGAAACGCTTGGCTGCGGCGGCACGTTGCTCAAACACATCGCCGCCGGCGACAGCGTTTCGTGGGTCATCGTTACTAAAGCCTACGAGCCACGCTGGTCCGCAGACTCAATCGCGCAACGTGAGCGACAGATTGAACAGGTCTCGGCTGCTTATGGTTTTGCAAAGAGATTCCGTCTCAGTTTTCCGGCGGCCCGTCTGGACACCGTTCCGCTCGAGGATCTCATGGCTGCGATCAATGAAATCGTCGCGGAAGTGAAGCCCGACTGGATCTACACCGTACACGCAGGTGACATCCACTCGGACCACCGCGTTGTTTTCGAGGCCACCATGTCCGCGGTCAAGTCATTCAACAGCGCTAACAAAGGCGTCAGCAGACTGCTGAGTTACGAGACAATCTCATCGACCGACGCCACACCGCCCCTGCCCACGACAGTTTTTCTTCCCAACGTGTATTGCGATATAACTCCTTTCCTTGAGCGCAAGCTGGAGATCATGTCGCTTTACGAAGGAGAGGTTCATCCTTATCCATTGCCCCGGGCACTCGAGAGTATTCGCGCCCTCGCGCGCTTTCGCGGCGCAACTGTCGCGACCGAGTACGCCGAGGCGTTCATGCTGTTGAGGGAACTTCGTTAGACTTTTTATGCAGGACATCGTCATCTTCGGCAGTGGCGGAATGGCGCGCGAGGTCGCGTTTCTGATCGAACAGATCAACAGCGCCTCACCGCAGTGGAACATTCTGGGCTACGTCGAGATCGATCGAGAACGCGTCGGACAGCAGGCAGGAAAGTATCACGTGTACTGCACCGAAGAAGAGTTACTTGATAAGACGCTACCGGCAGCAATCGGTATTGGGACGCCGGCGCTGATTCATAAGATTACGTCTCGCTTCGCCGGCTCAAATATCAGTTTTCCAAATCTGATTCACCCGAGCGTCATACGCGACGAGCCGCGAGTCATGCTGGGCCGCGGGAATATTATTTGTGCCTGGAACAGCTTCACCACCGATATCGCGATTGGTTCGTTCAACATCTTCAACATAAACTGCACTTACGCGCACGACGTGCGTATCGCAGACTGTTGCGTGTTCAGTCCTGGCGTCAACATGTCGGGTGGAGTGGAAGTGGGCTCGCGTTGCTTCATTGGGACCGGCGCCACGATCTTGCAGTATCTTAAAATCGGCGATGAAGTTACCGTTGGGGCCGGCTCTGTGGTAACAAAGGACGTAGCCGCCGGAACCACGGTGGCCGGCGTGCCCGCGAAACCGCTTGATCGAGCGTAAAGTGACAAAGGATTTTTCATCATTAGTAGTCTCTGAAGACAGCACGATTCGCAGCGTGATTTCGTGTATCGATCGGAATGGCAAAGGCATTGCCATCGTGCTCGATGCCGGTAATCACTTGATCGCAACCGTGACTGACGGAGACATTCGCCGCGCTATTCTGGCCGGGCTCGACGCGGAACTGCCGGTGCGTGAGCTGCTCAGCCGTCGCACCAACATGGCGCCCGGTGGTCCAATAACCGCACCGGTCGGCACACCCGATACCACCCTGCTTCATGTGATGGCTGAAACCACCGTGCGTCACATTCCGCTCGTCGACGAAGACAATCGTGTAGTCGATGTCGCTCTCTTGAGCGAACTCGTCAGGGAGTATGAACTTCCGTTGCGCGCCGTGGTGATGGCCGGTGGATTCGGAACAAGGCTTCGCCCGCTGACTGAAGATCTTCCGAAACCGATGCTGCCGCTCGGTAGTCGACCGCTGCTCGAGTTGATCGTCGAGCAACTTCGCGAAGCGGGCATCAAGCGGTTGAACGTCGCTACGCATTACAAAAGCGAGGTCATCTCCGACCACTTCAAAGACGGACAGGACTTCGGGATCGATATCCGTTACGTGAAAGAGAATCAGCCGCTGGGAACTGTCGGCGCGTTGAGTTTGCTGGAAGAGTCGGACGAGCCGCTGCTGGTGATCAATGGCGACATCCTGACGCGCGTTGATTTTCGCGCAATGCTCAACTTTCATCGCGAACACAATGCTGACTTGACGGTCGCGGTGCGGCAGTATGAGATGCGCGTGCCGTATGGGGTGGTGGATACGGATGGAGTGGCGGTGCGAGGGATCTCGGAGAAGCCGCTGCTGAAACAGTTCATTAATGCGGGGATTTATTTGTTGAGTCCGAGCGTGAAGCGGATGATCCCGAATGGGCAGCCGTATGACATTCCGGATCTGATTCAGCTACTGTTGCGCGAGGCGCGCACGGTGGTGTGCTTCCCAATCCGGGAATACTGGCTCGATATCGGCGAGGCGGATCAGTACGACCAGGCGCAATCGGACATTGCGAGTGGTGTCTACGATGGAAATATTTCACGCAAAGGCGCAAAGGAAGACGCCAAGGCGCAACGAAGAAATTAAGTAGACTTGCGCCTTTGCGTAAACTTTGCGCCTTTGCGTGAAACTCTTTAATCATGAACTGGTCGTCAAAGAAGGTTTTGGTAACAGGCGCTGGTGGGTTTATTGGCAGCCACCTGACGGAGCGACTCGTCGAGTTGGGCGCGAACGTCTCGGCGCTGGTGCGTTACACCTCCACCGGCACGTGGGGCTGGCTCGATCGCTCGCCGCACAAGGATCACATCAACGTCATCCTCGGTGACATTCGCGACCAGGACGCCGTGCTGAGACTGATGGACGGCATCGATATCGTCTTTCATCTCGCCGCCCTGATCGGCATCCCCTACTCCTATCACGCGCCCCTGTCGTACGTCCGGACAAACATCGAAGGCACGGTCAACATCCTGCAATCCGCGATGCGCTGCAACGTCGAACGCATCATCCAAACTTCAACCAGCGAGGTCTACGGCTCTGCGCGCACCGTTCCGATCAGCGAAGATCATCCACTGCAAGGCCAGTCACCTTACTCCGCGAGCAAGATCGGCGCCGACAAGATCGCTGAGTCGTTTTATCTGGCATTCAATCTTCCGGTCGTCGTCGTTCGCCCCTTCAACACCTATGGACCACGACAGTCGGCGCGCGCCGTCATTCCGACCATCGTCACTCAGGCGTTGCGTGAGTCGGCGATCAGTCTGGGTAATCTCGAGCCGACGCGCGACATGAACTACGTCGCGGACACAGTCGAAGGGTTCATCAAGGCCGCCGAAGCTCCGAACGCAGTGGGCCAGGTCATCAACCTCGGGACCGGCAACGAAGTGTCGATCGGCAAATTAGCGGAAACAATCCTGGCGATGATGGGCAAACGCCTGCCGGTGCTGAGTGAAGACACGCGCATTCGACCCCAGGGCAGCGAAGTCGATCGCCTCTGCGCTGACAACACTAAAGCCAGGGAAATTTTGGGTTGGGAACCGAAGCACACCCTCGAAGCAGGCTTGCAACGCACCATCGAGTGGTTAAGCGAGAATCATGAGCAATACCGAAGTGATATCTACGTCATTTGAGCCGGGCGCCACACTCAAGCCGGGCGTGATCCCGCTGTGCGTGCCTGAGCTCGGCGGCAACGAATGGCGTTACGTGAAAGAATGCCTCGACACGAATTGGGTGTCGTCGGCCGGTCCATTCGTCTCGCGCTTCGAACAGTCACTCGCTGCTTACGTCGGCGCCGATCACGCAGTGGCGACGGTGAACGGAACCGCCGCGCTACACATCGCGCTGCTTGTCGCGGGTGTGCGGCCGGACGATGAAGTGATACTTCCCGCGCTCAGTTTCATCGCGCCCGCCAATGCGGTTCGCTATGCAGGTGCGTGGCCGGTGTTCGTCGATGTCGAGCGGGAACACTGGGAGATCGATCCGCAAAAGACTGCCGACTTCATCGACCGCGAGTGCGTTTGGAAAGCTGGCGAGCTTCGTAACCGAAATACCGGACGCCGTGTTAGTGCGTTGCTTCCGGTCCATATCCTGGGCCATCCGGTCGATCTTGATCCGTTGACTGAACTCGCGCGCAAGTTTGACCTCGCGCTGATCGAAGACGCCACAGAAAGTCTCGGCGCGAAATACAAAGGACGAATGCTCGGTCAGACGAGCGATATCGCCTGCTTCAGTTTCAACGGCAACAAACTGATCACCACCGGCGGCGGCGGCATGATCGTTACGCCAAATCAGGCGTGGGCCGATCGAGCGCGTTATCTGACGACGCAGGCGAAAGACAACCCGGTGGAATACATTCACGGCGAAGTCGGGTTCAACTACCGGCTCACGAACTTGCAGGCTGCGCTCGGCTGTGCGCAGGTTGAGCAGCTCGACGAGTTTGTGTTTCGCAAACGACGCATCGCCCAACAATACAACGAAGCGCTGCTCGATCTGCCCGGTGTCGCGACGATGAAGGAAGCTGCGTGGGCGACGAGCGCGTGTTGGTTGTACACAGTGCGGATCAGTCCAGCGGCGTACGGCAGCGATCGGTTTGAACTCTTCCGCCTGCTGATGGAAAACGAGATCCAGGCGCGGCCACTCTGGCAGCCACTCCATCGCTCGCCGGCTCATGCAACGTCCCCGGCGTATTACGTTGAGGTCGCCGATGAGATTCATCGTGAAGCGCTGAGCCTGCCGAGCTCAGTGGGCTTGAGCGAGCAGGAGATGGCGCGAGTCGTGAAGGTTATTCGCGATGGTGCTCAACAGGCCGCATGAACTCACGCTTAGTCGACGTTATCAAAACAAACGGAGTCAGGAATTCCTTGTTTCTCATGACCCAGCGCGTCCTGCGCGGAGTGGGCACAAGGCTGGTCACGAGTTCCGAAAAGCTGACGCCGAAGGCCCGTCTCTCGCGCGCAGAGCAACAACTGGTCGCGCGGAACGCAGCCTTTGCAAATAAACATCGTGGTCGCCGCGGATTTGTAATCGGCACTGGTCCATCGCTCGCCCGGCAGGATCTGACGCCACTCGGCAATGAGATAACCTTCACGCTCAGCGGCTTCTGGAAACACGCCATCATCGACCAATGGCAGCCGACGTATTACTGCTTCAGCGATCCGCTTTTGTTTGACGGCTCGCCAGTGATGAAGGAGTTTTTTCAGTCGCTGACTGCGCGTATCACCGAGTCAACCTTCTTCGTTCCGTTGTCAGCTTTCAAGACTGTCCAGGAGCATAGACTGCTGCCCGCGGAGCGAACGTACTACGTTCCCTTTCACGGCGATCTCAGCACCGATGTGGTTGACGATGTCGACTTCACGACGCCCCTTCCCGGAATCATGAACGTCGCGCAACTGTGTATGATGCTGGCGATCTACATGGGCATCTCGCCGATCTACCTGCTCGGACTCGATCACGATTGGCTATCGCACACCGGCGAGACCAAACACTTCTACGCCGGTCACGCCGGACTCGAAAAACATCCGGACGTGAAACCCGTGCTGGCCGATTGGAGCTACCGGCATTTGATGGAATGCCAGCTCGTGGGTTGGAAAGCGTATGAAAATCTCGCGCGACTGGCAGCGCTCAAAGGGATCAAGATATTCAACGCCACCGACGGCGGCTTTCTCGACGTCTACGAACGCGCGAACTACCGCGAGATTGTCGGCTCATGAGCAACGTAGTCAGTAAATCGAAACAAGCTCTCGGACGTTCGCTCGGCAGCATTGGTGTGACGAAGAGTAATCTTCAGATTGCTCGTTTGCGAAAACAGTTTCTTTCCGCGAAGCCGGGTTCAGTGGTCAACTTCGCCGGTTACCGGATCAGGATCACTGACGGAAAGAGTTTTTATATCCAGTGCAAAGACGAGTTTGTTCATCAGATCTATCGCTTTGAGGCAAGCCGGGAGGATCCGTTCATTATCGACGGCGGCAGTAACATCGGGATGTCGATCCTCTATTTCAAGCAGCTCTATCCGGCGGCGCGGATCGTCGGCTTCGAACCCGATCCGGCCGTCTTCAAAATGCTCGAAGAAAACCTGGCGACAAATGGAATCGAGAATGTGCGCGTGAGAAATGCGGGACTCGGAGCTGAGGATGGGGTGGCGTCGTTCGTTCCCGACAATAGTGCGGGCGGACGAATCATGAGCTCGGGTGCGAGTATCGAAGTGAAGGTTGAGCGGCTGTCGCAGTGGATCGATGAGCCGGTGGATTTTTTGAAGTTGAATATCGAAGGCGAAGAGCTGCCGGTGTTGCAGGAGCTCGAACGCAATAACAAGCTGTCGCAGGTTCGCGAGCTGGTGATGGAGTACCACGGCTGGCCCACCGGCGAACAACGGCTTGGGCCAATCCTGGAGCTGCTCGGCCGCAACGGCTTCCGCTATCTCGTACACGACTTCGACAGCGAAACCGGCTTTGCAACCAAGCCGCCATTCAGTTGGGACACCGACAAGACCTGGTACTGCCTGGTTTATGCAAAACAGTTTCACGCAAAGGCGCAAAGGTTACACGAAGGCGCAAAGTAAAGAGCTATTCTTTGCGTCTTGGCGTAACCTTTGCGCCTTTGCGTGAAATAAATCTGGAAATAACTTGATCTCAAACAAGCTCAAGGCATCCATCAAGAAAATCGTGCCGGCCAGTGTCTACAAACCGATCATGAGCCGCTGGCGACGTTGGCCCATGGTGCGCTGGGGCAACCTGCGTCGCCTGCAACCGTTCAGCGCGGAGATGGGACTCGATCGCGGTCACGGCATCGATCGCTATTACATCGAATCGTTTCTGCAAGCACACAGCGGCGACATCAAAGGCATCGTCCTCGAGATCGCCGACAACAACTACACGCTTCAGTTTGGCGGCGACCAAGTTGAGCGCTCCGACGTGTTGCACGCCGTGGTGGGAAACCCGCGCGCCACGATCGTCGGCAATCTCGAGACCGGCGAAAACATCCCGGCGAACGTGTTCGACTGCATCATCTGCACGCAAACGTTTCCCTTTCTTTACGACTTCAAAGCCGCGATTCGAAGTTGTCATCGCGCGCTGAAACCCGGCGGCGTCCTGCTCGCAACGTTTGCCGGGATCACGCAGGTGAGCCGTTATGATATGGATCGCTGGGGCGACTACTGGCGCTTCACAACCCTGTCAGCCAAACGCGTATTTGGGGAAATATTCGACTTGCCGGATGTGACCGTCACGGCCCACGGAAATGTATTGACGTCGGTCTCTTCGCTCCTGGGTTTGGCGGCCGAGGATTTGACGCAAAGTGAGTTGGACTATGTTGACAGGGATTACGAACAGCTCATCACGGTGCGAGCGGTGAAGTCGGGAGCATGAGGGTGCGGGGTTTAGGCAGAATCAGGAGCATTGGCCGCAAGTGGCGCAACCGGCTTTCGCCGGGCGCGCTCATTTTGCTCTATCACCGCGTCGCAGAGCTCGAGTCAGATCCACAACAGCTACAAGTTTCCTCGTCAAACTTCGCCGAGCACCTACGCATACTCAAACAGATCGCCACGCCAATCTCGTTATCGGAGCTGACGCGGAACTTACGAGCAGGCAAAGTTCCTGCGCGCTCGGTGGTGGTGACTTTCGACGACGGCGCGGCGGACAATCTGCTCGCCGCGAAACCGATCCTCGAACGCGAGGATGTTCCGGCGACTGTGTTCATCGCTACCGGCTATATGAAGACCGCGCGCGAGTACTGGTGGGATGAAGTCGAACGCCTCGTCCTGCAACCTGGTGAACTGCCGGGAACGCTCAATCTGGCGGTCAACGGCAAACTTCATCAATGGGATCTAACAGCGCAGACGAATTACACGCCAACTGATTACAACACCTACAGCAGTTGGAACGCAGCGAGCAGCGACGAACCGACACTTCGCCACCAACTCTACCGTTCCCTGATCGACGTCCTTTATCCGCTTGCGCCTGCCGAACGTTTCCAACAACTCGACTATCTCAAGAGTTGGGCCAACGACGTGACAGTCAGTCGCGACAGTCATCGTCCACTAACCGCGGAAGAAGTAACACAACTCGCCGCCGGCGGACACATCGAGATTGGCGCTCATACCGTCAGTCACTCGATGCTCTCGGCTTTGCCGGCTTCAGTCCAGCGCGACGAAATCCGGCAAAGCAAAGTGGATCTCGAAGAAATTCTCGGTCATCAGGTGCGCAGCTTTGCTTATCCATTCGGAACTTTGTCAGACTACACGCGCGAAACCGTGAGCCTCGTGAAGCAACTGGATTTCGACTGCGCCTGTTCGAATTTCAAAGACGTGGTGCAACCCGGCGCCGACCTGTTTCAGTTGCCGCGGCTCATCGTGAGAGATTGGAAAGCGGAGGAGTTTGCAGCGCGCGTCGCGAGCTGGTTCCGCGGCGATCTGTAAGGGTCTGTTTCATTCTCACCAGGCTTCAGCCCGGTGAGAATGAAATGAAGCAATCTTAAGCAAGACTATGTGTGGAATCGTTGGCATCGTCGGACAGCAAGAGCCCTCGTGGCTGTCGGACATGAATGCGCTCGAGCGGCATCGTGGTCCTGACGACGCGGGAGAGTATCGCGATCCGCCGGCCGGCGTCGCACTCGCCATGCGCCGGCTGAGCATTCTCGATCTCTCGGCCGGTCACCAACCGATGAGCAACGCCGATGGTTCGATCTGGATCGTCTACAACGGCGAGATTTTCAACTCACCCGAGCTGCGCGCGGAGCTCGAAAGCAAAGGGCGTCAATTTCGCACCCACAACTCCGACACCGAAGTGCTGCTGCATCTCTACGAAGAACGCGGCGAGGACATGTTGCTGCCGCTGAACGGAATGTTTGCGTTCGTCATCTACGATCGCAATAAGCAACTGCTGTTCGCTGCCCGCGATCGTTTCGGCATCAAGCCGCTCTACTTCTTCCAAAGTCCAACGTTGTTCGCCTTCGCCTCCGAGCTGAAAAGTTTTCTGGCCCTCCCGGATTTCAAACGCGAGATCGACCTGAGCAGTCTCTACCACTACATGAGCCTGCTTCACATTCCGGGCGAGCACTCGATCTTTCGCCACGCGCAACGACTACTCCCGGCTCACTACTTCAAATACCACATCCCTTCACGCGCGCTGAGCACGGCCAGGTACTGGGACATTTCGTTTCAGGAAGTTAACGGTCGCTCCGACGCCGAGTGGCGAGAAATCATCCGCACCGAATTGAGCAAAGCGGTGCAACGCTGGACACTCAGCGACGTACCGATTGGCTGCTCGTTATCCGGCGGCATCGACTCTTCCACGATTGTCGGGCTCATCGGTGAGTCGGGTCATAAGCAGATCAAGACCTACGCCCTCGGCTTCGCCGGTTCAGGCGAAGAAGAATGGAACGAGCTGCCGCTCGCACGCCTCGTCGCGCAGAAGTGGGGAACAGAACATCACGAAGTCGTACTCGATCCTGAGACGCTGCTCGACGATCTGGTCCAGATGGTCTGGCATCTCGACGAACCTTACGGCGGCGGGCTGCCGTCGTGGTACGTCTTCCGTTTCATGAGCGAGACCGTGAAGGTCGGCATGACCGGCACTGGCGGTGACGAAACCTTCGGCAACTACGGCAAGTATCGCGTGATGGAAAACAGTTCCTTCGCGCGCGCGGCGATGTCGCGGCGCGGCGCGTACGAAAGTTTTGCGCGTAACTTTGCCTGGGCCTGGCGGCCATGTTCGCAACTTGCCGAAGCAGTGCCCGACACGTGGCTCGGCTCGTATCGAAAACGACGGCTCGCGGGCCTGTTCGACTTTCGCAGTGGACCGGTCGGCCGCTACTTCTTCAACCCGTGGTACTACTTTTCTGACGGCGCCAAGCGAACCGCGGTGTTCCAGATGGATCTGGACGAGGTGATGGAAACGGGCAGCATGTTGCAAAGTCTCTACGACCAGGCAAACGTTGACGACCTGCGAAACTCACTGACGTACATCGATTTCAAAACGCAACTGACGGACGAATTCCTCTCGATGACCGACAGGCTTTCGATGGCCCACTCACTCGAAGCGCGAGTTCCCTTCCTGGACCATGAGTTTGTCGAGACGGTGTTCACTATTCCTTCGTCGCTGCGCACCAGGCCCGACGATCTCAAGTATCTTTTGAAAGCGTCGGTGGCTGACCTGCTTCCCGCTGAGATCCTGAACGCGCGCAAGCGTGGCTTCGTGATCCCGATCAAACTCTGGCTGCGCACGTCGCTCAAGAAACTCGCGGAGCACCTGTTGTCACCCGAACGCTTGAACGCGCAGGGACTATTCGAGCCCGGCTTTTACTGGCGATACGTGAAACCGCACCTCGAGGCAAAAGAAGATTTCACCTGGCAGGTGTGGGCCGCGCTGATGTTTCAACTCTGGCACTTCGTCTTTATCGAACAGAATGCGCGCAGCGCGCCCACCTACACCTGGCGAGACATCATCAATTAGCGAACACATGCAGGAACGTTTTGTCGAAAATCTCCGCGCGCCTTCGTCAGGAAACCGGCTGGTTCTCGAAGACGCTGAAGTTGGAAGCGATGGAGAGATCAAGCAGGGGCGTCTCGTCGATGCGAGCGGAAACGTAAGCTACGAGATCGTCAACCACATTCCCCGCTTCGTCCCGAACAGCGCGTACACGTCGAGCTTTGGCGAGCAGTGGAATCGCTATCGACGCACACAGCTCGATCGTTTCAACGGCACGACGTTGAGTCGCGATCGGTTTTACAGCGGCACTGGCTGGAGTCGTGATGAGCTGCGCGGACAAAGAATTCTCGAAGCGGGTTGCGGCGCTGGACGTTTTACGGAAGTGATGCTCGAGGCCGGCGCGGAAGTCTATTCCGCCGATTACAGCACCGCGGTTGACGCGTGCTGGGCCAACAATGGTCCAAATAAGTCACTCTGCCTGGTCCAGGCGGACCTCTACAAATTGCCGTACCCGCTCGAGTTTTTCGACAAGGTGTTTTGCTACGGCGTGCTGCAACACACGCCCGACGTGAAGGGCGCGTTCATGAGTCTCGTGCCGTACCTGAAACCGGGCGGGAAGATCGCGATCGATGTATACCGCAAGATGCCGTGGACTTCGCGCTGGACGTCGAAGTATTGGTACCGGCCGTTGACGAAACGATTGCCGCGCTCGTTGGTTCATCAAATACTGGCCTGGTACATTCCGTGGTGGATTCCAATCGACAACTTTTTCCAGCGCATTCCGGTGGCGCGGCAGATCGTGCCGGCAGTGGTGCCGTGCTGGAACTACTCGGGGCAACTCCCGGTGTCGCGCGAGCAGATAAAGATCTGGGCTATCCTCGATACGTTCGACGCGCTGACACCCGCGTACGACTCGCCACAGTCGGCGGACACGGTGCAGTCGTGGTTTGAAGAGGCGGGACTCGCGGCAATCGAGGTTCATGCCGGTGGGAACGGCATCATCGCTAATGCGCGGAAGGCATAAAAATATTTCACGCAAAGGCGCAAAGGGAAGACGCAAAGGCGCCAAACAAGAGCTTCTCTTTGCGTCTTTGCGGCTCGGCTTTGCGCCTTTGCGTGAAACTTTTTCTTCACTGTGAAAAATCTTAGCGTACTTCACATCAACGAGAGCGACCGCCTCGGTGGGGCGGGTCGCTCGGCGTACCGGATTCACGAGAGCCTTAGACGCATGGGTCTGCGCTCGCGGATGCTGGTCCATCGCAAGTCCACTGACGACGACGATGTGCGTCCCATCTCGTCAAACAACGTTCGCTTCTTCGATCTCGCCAGCTATCACACGTTCGAACGTTTGAGCTTGCAGTACCTCTTCTACCCTTCATCCTTCCTGCTCGTGAACCACGAATGGTTCAAAGACGCCGACGTCATTCAACTTTTCAACACGCACGAAAACTACTTCGCCCACACCGCTCTCCCGCTCATCAGTCGCCGCCGCCCGGTTGTCTGGCGACTCTCCGACATGTGGTCGCTCACCGGTCACTGCACCCACTCGCTCGGCTGCGAGCGTTGGCTGACCGGCTGCGGATCGTGCCCGCTGCTCTCGGACTATCCGGCTTTGCGCTGGGACACCACGGCGATGTTGTGGAAAATCAAAAGGTGGGTTTATGCGCGCTCGCTTGTTAATATCGTTGCGCCTTCGAAGTGGATCGAAGCAATCGCGCGGCGCAGTCCGCTGCTGGGAAACTTTCCCGTACACCATATTCCCAACGGCGTAGACACGACGGTCTTTACGCCCAAAGATCAATCAGAAGCGCGGCGCTCGCTCGGTATCGACGAGGCGAAGAAAGTGATTCTCTTCAGCTCGCACCAGATCCTGAACCGGCAAAAAGGCGGCGACCTGATGATCGAGGCTTTGCAACGATTAGCACTCGCAACGGATCGCGAAAAGGTATTGCTCCTCGTCGTCGGCCGCGGTGCTGAAGAGTGGAAAGTAGATGTTCCATTTGCGGTAAAGCGGATGGGCCACGTTTTCGACGACAACACGATGGCCGCAGTCTACTCGGCGGCGGACATTTTTGTATTACCAACCCTGGCTGATACTTTTCCGAACGCGGTGTTGGAGAGCATGTCGTGCGGAACGGCGCCAATCACGTTTGACGTCGGCGGTTGCCCCGAGCTGGTGCGACACATGGAAACCGGCTACCTCGCTCGTTACCAAGACGCGGAAGATCTCGCGCAGGGCATGTCGCTACTGCTCGACGACGACGCCTTGAGAATGCGTCTGCGACAGCGCAGCCTGGAAGTCGTCGCGCAGGAGTACCCGCGCGAGTTGGAAGCAAAACGATTCAAAGCGCTATACGAAGAACTTTACCAGGAGCGGATGACGGCCTGAGACATGCACTATCACTTAATCGGCATCTGCGGCACGGCGATGGCCTCCCTCGCGGGAATGCTCCAGGCGCGCGGACATCACGTAACCGGATCGGATCAAAACGTCTATCCACCGATGTCCACGATGCTGCAACAGCTCGGCATCAACGTCGCGCAGGGGTTTCGACGCGAAAATCTCACGCCGATTCCTGACTGCGTCATCGTCGGCAACGCCATCCCGCGCGGCAACCCCGAAGTGGAAGAAACTCTCCGTCGCAAACTCCTCTACCGCTCGCAAGCGGAAGTAGTTAAAGAAGAGTTCATTCGCGGCCGTCACTCACTCGCCGTCGCCGGCACTCATGGAAAGACAACGACCACGAGCATTGCAGCGTGGGTCATGGACCAGGGCGGTCTCGATCCGAGTTTTCTGATCGGCGGTGTGGCGCAAAACTTCGGCCACAGCTTTCGCGTTACCGGCAGTGACTACTTCATCATCGAAGCTGACGAGTACGACACTGCTTACTTCGACAAGGGTCCGAAGTTTATGCACTACCTGCCCGAGCTCGCGATCGTCAACAACATTGAATTCGATCACGCCGATATCTATCGCGATCTCGACGCCGTCAAGCTGGCGTTTCGTCGTTTCATGAATCTCGTTCCCGAAAACGGGCGCCTGATTGCCGGTTGGGATAGTCCGCATGTCCGCGCAGTGGTCGAGTCGTTTGGCGAGAGACTCTTCACCCGCCTGGAAACTTTTGGCACCGCGGGCGACGCAAAGTGGCAGGTGCGTAATCCGGACTTCAGCAGCGGACTCTCGCGTTTCGAAGTTTTTTGTGACAACCAACCGTGGGGAGAATTTCAGACGCCGTTGCTCGGGGAGTTCAATTTATTGAATTGCCTCGCCGTGATCGTCGCGGCAGACGCGTGGGGTATCAGTAAGGAACGAATCCAAAACGCGCTCGCGAGTTTCAAGAACGTAAAGCGTCGCGCGGAAGTGCGCGGCGAGGAGCGCGGCGTGCTGGTGATCGACGATTTTGCTCATCATCCGACCGCCGTTCGCGAAACGTTGCGCGCGCTGCGAGCGAGATACAACGAGCGTCGCCTGATTGCCGTGTTTGAGCCTCGCTCGTGGTCGTCACGCCTCGCAGTCTTTCAAGACGACTACGCGGACGCATTCACGGCGGCCGACTACGTCGTGATAGCCGCGGTCTTTGACAGTCAGAAGGTCATAGAAAAGGGACGCGCGCTTGATACCCGCGCATTAATTGACGCCATTTCGAAACAACGCAAACCCGCGCTGGCCCTGCCTGACGCGGATCAGATTGTCACTCATCTCATGCCCGAGCTTCGTCCCGGCGATGTAGTCGCGATTATGTCCAACGGCGGCTTCGGCGGAATCCACGAAAAGATCCTCACCGCCCTGCGAGCAAATTAATCAGTCCGCACACTTTAACGAACTATTCGTAACGCTCTCGCAGATTAAGTCCTATAAAAAGTCACTCCGGCTGACGCAGGAGGCCTCCCTCAGTGAAAAACTTTTCTATATTCGAGCAAGCGCTTAAGTTTTCCGGTGTGGACCACATCGAAAACCTCGGCGAAGTTGCGAGCCTGGCGCGACGCGATTTTGTTGAGCGTGAAAGTTTTATGTGCCATACCACGACGGCTTCAGTTGAGTACGGCTGCCTGATGATCGAGAACGCAATCCTGTTGCGCACGAACCGGTCGGGACGCGTTTATGCGGGAGTTCAGAGACTTTCCGCGCTGCAACCGATCATCGATCGCTACATGCGGATCGCGGATGTGTCGGAGTCAGTGTTTCTGTTTGGACAGGACGACTGGCGACCGCCACGCCATCCGAACATCAGGCTTGTCACGCTCAACCATGACTTTCGTCTCGCGCGTGAATGGTTTGTAATTACGCACTCGAAATCGCTGAGCTCGGCGCTGGTGGCGTTCGACGAAGCGGGGTGCGACGACGTATCCGAACAGATCAGGTACTGGGCTTTAAAGACGAGTAATCAGAATTTTGTGTGGAGCCTGGCGAACGCTGTCGAGGGTGTGATTGACTGGTCGCTCGCAGCTTAAACAGTCTTCGATTCTGCTGCTGGTCGCTCGATCAGTAACGGCACTGCGTTCGGATCACTCGATAGTATAGGACTTTCGACTCGTGAGGTAAGCACGCGTCGAATCCTCCGCGGCAATAGTCGCCCTGCGAGCAGCGCAGTCGCGCCAATCAATTCCACCACGTCGCCACCGCCGCGCCAGTGTTCGCGGATGACGCGCGGCTCCGTCACGCTCATCAAACGCAGCAACGTCAACGCAATCAGGTAAGCATCGTCCACCTGTCCGACAAACGGGAGCATGTCGGGAATGAAGTCAAGCGGCATAAACGCGTAGACAATCGCGCCCCCGACGAGCAATCTCTCCTTTGTGGGCACACGCGGATCGGCCATCAGGCGTGCGCTCAGCAAAAGCAGATTGGGAATGACGAGCAACAGATTGGTCATTCGGCTTCGCAGGTCTGATTGTGACATAGGCGGATTATACAGATCCGTGCTGATCCGTGTAATCTGTGGCAACATTAATGCCCATGGACATTCTCGATCGAATTCGACAACGCGCCGCGTCAAGGCCGCAACACATCGTGCTGCCCGAAGGCAACGATCCGCGCACGGTCGTCGCGGCTGCTGAAGCGACGAGCCGGCGCATCGCGCGTATCACCGTGTTGGGTAACGACGAAACGATTCGTGGTATAGCGCGAGACAATGGCCTCGATCTGGGTGGTGTGACGATCGTCGATCACAAACGCGCCGCTGATTTCGACAAGATGGTGGCGCTCTTTCAGGAGTTGCGGCGAGCGAAGGGCCTGATGGCTGATGAGGCACGCACACTCGTTTCCGATCCTTTGTATTACGGCAACTTGATGGTTCGCTCAGGCCTCGCGGATGGGTCGGTCGCAGGTGCTACCAACACGACCAGTCACACGGTGCGCGCCGCGCTTCATTGCATCGGTGTCAGGCAGGGACTCAAGTTAGTTTCGAGCTTTTTTCTGATGGCGCTACGCATCAGCGAGTTTGGTCACGATGGGGCGATGATCTATGCGGATTGCGGGGTGGTGATCGAGCCGAGTGCGGTGGAGCTCGCGGAAATCGCGCTCGCGGCGGCAGATTCATGCCGGGCTTTACTCGGCACCGAGCCGCGCGTGGCATTGCTTTCGTTTTCAACCAAGGGCAGCGCGCAACACAAGCTGATCGATAAAGTAGTTGAAGCAACGCGAACGGTAAAAGCGCGCGCGCCGGAGTTGCTGGTCGATGGTGAGCTCCAGGCGGATGCGGCGTTGATTCCGGGTGTGGCACAGTCGAAGGCTCCCGGCTCGCCGGTCGCCGGACGCGCAAACGTTTTGATCTTTCCCGATCTGCAAGCGGGAAACATTGCGTACAAGCTGACGGAACGGTTGGCGGGCGCCACTGCGATCGGACCGATCCTGCAAGGCCTGGACAAGCCGGCCAACGATCTCTCGCGCGGCTGCACCGCAAACGACATCGTGGACGCCATCGCCATCACCGCCGTCCAGGCCCAGGCACGTAAGGAGATTTAGGTTTTTCTTTGCGCCTTCGTGTAAATCTTTGCGCCTTTGCGTGAAACAGATCTTTTCACGCAAAGGCGCAAAGGTTACGCCAAGGCGCAAGCAAACCATAGGCAACGCACGGTTCTGACAGGCATCCAAACTGCCGAATTCCCGAAAATGTTCTGGCTGAGACGCACAACCGGACTTCTCTTGATCGCGGCCTTCGTCGCCGTAGTCACCGCGCAAACATCACAACAGCCCGCGAAACCATCAGCATCCCCGGCGCCGTCACCAACTCCGGAAGACTCCGTCAAAGTCTTCACTGAAGAAGTGCGCCTGCCGGTCGTCGCCTTCGACGCGTACGGCCATTACGATCCGACACTCGAGCTCGCCGACATTCTCGTGCTCGAAGATGGCGTCGCTCAACAGCTCCGCAGTGTCCGTCACATTCCGGCCAACGTCCTGTTCCTGCTCGACACCGGCGGTGAGTCGAGCGGCCTCGGCGGCGCGTCGAAAAGCACGAGTCTCACGCGGCAAGTTGCATCGCGATTAGTCGCGCAACTTCAGGACGGCATTTCGATGGCCGTGATGCAGTCCGGTAACACCAGCGAGATGTTGCAGCCATGGACCACCGATAAGAACGCCGTGTTGAAGACTCTGAAGAATAAACTGATCGCCACGAAGCGATCGCGAATATCTGAAGCAATCGCGAATGCGAGCGTGCAACTGAGAGAACGTCCGGAAGGAACTCGCCACGTAGTGATGATTACTGACGGTGTTGACACCCCCGGCGGTAAGGTCGATCGCGCCGATGCGATTAAGAAACTGATCGCAGCGCGCGCCACAGTACACATCATCAGTTACACGGAATTTGTGCAGCAGAAGAGCGAGAGCAAATCAGCGCCCTCGACGGGACAGCGTCCGCCCAGCTCCGATCCGATCACCGCAACGGATCCGACGTTGCCGCCGGGAGCAACTCGCTCGCCGTCGTATGGTATTAGTATCAGGTTCGATCCCGCAATGCGGCGGCTGCGCAAGGCTTACGAAGCGGAAGTGAAAAAGAGTGAGCAGGCGCTGAAGAATGTCGCGGAA
>Ga0070699_100000405_pt1 | contig 41700 bp, 37 predicted proteins | sample KBSK1503metaG_FD_65473 | JGI IMG/M metagenome (GOLD analysis project Ga0070699, IMG submission 65473) | Corn, switchgrass and miscanthus rhizosphere microbial communities from Kellogg Biological Station, Michigan, USA - KBS K1-50-3 metaG | ecosystem: Host-associated > Plants > Roots >... | reverse complement strand
CGCATGGCCTCGGCCAGCGCGTCGTGGTACCGCTGCGGCCGGGTCCGGTCATCCTCCGCACCGGCCGGGGCGGACAGCGCGTCCAGCACCGCGGCGACGGCCTCGCCGCACTCCGGGGTCAGGTCCCCCGACATCACGCCGGCGCCCTGGAACGTGGTCACCAGCCGCACGGCCCGGTCGCCGAACACCTCGCCGGAGTCCTCGTCGGGGGATCCGGACCGGGACTGCTCGTAGATCTCCCCGAACAGCTCGGCCAGGTCCCGCAGGCTCATCCCCGCGGCGGCGGCCGCGACGAGTTTGTCGTCCGCGAGGTCCCGGCAGTCCTCCGGCAGCCGGTTCGTCCACTGGCACAAGATCCTGGCCACCGACTCGGACAGATCTTCCGCAGCCAGGGCCGCGAAGACCCGCGGGTGGTCTTCGGCCCGCCGGACCCACGCGGTGTAGGCCACCGCCGCGCCCTTGGTCACCCCGGTCTTGTGGATCAGCCAGGCCCGCGGGCTGTACTCGGCGTCCGCGCCATAGCCCTGGGCGGAGGCGAACGCGCCCAGCACCGAGGTCCGCGCCGCGGTGCCGACCGAGTTGACGCCCTCCAGCACCCGCAGGCACCGCGCCTGCTCCTCGGCCGTCATCGCAGTGGCATCGGCCGCCGCCAGGTACCGGATCGCGGACGTCAGCATCTCCAGCGCCTGTCCGGTGCTGGCGGGCGGCACCACGCTGCTCATCGTGACGTGTCACCTCCTCCCGATGCTCGCGGACCGGCGGACGGACTCCTCTCTCCGGGCTGCACGCGCCCGGGTCGGCGGGGTGATCGACTAGTTCGATTCTACCAGCGGGCGGGGACATTTTCGGGGAGACACACGGCTGTTAGGAGTACATGAATCGAAAAAGATAGCTATGAGATGACCGGGTGCCATGAGACGCCTGGGACCCGGGTGAGCGAGGTAGGGACTACGACCCGATGGCGTGCAGGGCGAGCCCGCACGGGAAGGGTGGGGCAGGGGCAAGACGCCTGGGAAGGGGGGCAGGGGCAAGACGTCCGGGGAGCGCCGGAATCGCGGTCAGGGCGTGTCCTGTAGTCAGGGAAACGGGGCCCGGTGCCCTGACCCGGGAATACGCCGCCACGGAACCACGGCAATGCCACATCATCGTGGTTGTGTTCGCCACGCGGGCGGGGCCAAGGCTGAGGGCGTCAGTCGTGGTGGCAGGTGCAGGTGCGGCGGAGAGTGTCCCGGCTCAGGTCGGCGAGGGTGGGGTAGCCGTCCACGGCCATGATCAGGTCGGCCTCGGCCAGGATGCTGCGCAGGACGTGGACGATGCCGTCGGCGCCGCCGATGGCGAGGCCGTAGGCGTAGGGGCGGCCGATGGCGACGGCGGTGGCGCCGAGGGCCAGGGCCTTGATCACGTCCGCGCCGGAGCGGACGCCGGAGTCGAACAGCACGGGCATGCCGTCGACGGCGTCGACCACGGCGGGCAGGCAGTCGAGGGCGGGCAGGCCGCCGTCGGCCTGGCGCCCGCCGTGGGTGGAGCAGTAGATCCCGTCTACCCCGCCGTCTCGGGCGCGGCGGGCGTCGTCGGGGTGGCAGATGCCCTTGACCAGCAGGGGCAGTGTGGTGAGCGAGCGCAGCCAGGGCAGGTCGTCCCAGGTGAGCGGGTTGCCGAAGAGGCGGGCGAACAAGCTGACGGCGGCCGCCGGGCCAGCATCCTCGCCGAGCAGAGACCGGAAGACCGGGTCGGTGAAGTAGTTAGCCAGGCAATGCCCGCGTAGCTGGGGGAAGTTGCTCGCGGCCAGGTCGCGCGGGCGCCAGCCGGTGACCCAGGTGTCCAGGGTGACCACGATGCCACGGAAGCCGGCCGCTTCGGCGCGGGACACCAGGCTCGCGGCCAGGTCCCGGTCGGTCGGCGTGTACAGCTGGAAGAAGCCGGGGGTGCCGCCGAACCGCGCGGCCACGTCCTCCAGCGGGTCGGCGGACAGCGTCGAGGCGATCATCGGGACGCCGGTGCGCGCGGCCGCGTCGGCGGTGGCCAGGTCGCCGTGCCCGTCCTGGGCGCACAGGCCGATCACGCCGATGGGCGCCATCAGCAGCGGGGACGGCAGCGTCATGCCGAACAATTCCACCGACAGGTCGCGCCCGGTCGCGCCGACGAACATCCGCGGGATCAGGCCCCACTTGCGGAACGCGCTGCAGTTGGCCCGCTGGGTGTGCTCGCTGCCCGCGCCGCCGGCCACGTAGGACAGCACCGACGGCGGCAGCGCCCGCTCGGCCCGCGCCTCGAGCTCGGCGAACGCCATCGGGAAGCTGGGCAGGACCCCCTCCAGCCCGGCCAGGTAAATCTCCAGCTGATAGTCCCCGAAGGCGGTCATCTGGACATCAAAGCACACGGTGAGCTGCAACCGTTCTGCACCTGCCCGGGGACCCGCGCGGATACCCGGCCGGGGAATCGTAACGGGTATGGGCCGACAAGCCGATGTCACTGGGGGTGGCAGGAGATGACCAGCAACAGCCGCACCGCGGTCTCAGCCGAACTCGGCCTGGGGCTAGTCGGCCCGGAGCGTACGATCGTGCCGCTGATGGCCAGCCTGTACTACAGCTGTCAGGACCCGTACGCGGTCAAGATAGCGTTCCACGTAGGCACGGACGAACCGGTGGAGTGGACCCTCGCCCGCGACCTGATCGCGGCATCCCTGCACTCTCGCGAGGGGATCGGGGACGTCCGGGCCTGGCCATCAGCGGCATCAGAATACGGTCCGAAGACCCTGAACATCTCGATGACGTCCCCGTTCGGCCACGCTCAGTTCGAGGCCAGCGCGGCGGCGATCGAGACCTTCCTGGCCCGGACCTACGAACTGGTCCCGGACGGCGAGGAGTCGGAGCACATGGACTTCGACGCCGAGCTGACCGAACTGCTCAGCCAGGCGTAAGGGGTCACCAGGCGCCGGCGGACGGCGGCGGGACCACCGGCGGGACGATCGCCTCGATCAGGTGCGGGCCCGGCTCGGCGTAGGCCTCGCGCAGCGCCCGGTCCAGTTCGGCAGCCGTCGTGACGCGGCGGGCGGGAACGCCGAGGCCGGCGCTGAGCTGGGTGAAGTCCGGGGTGGGGTGGGACAGGTCCAGCATCCGTCCGGCCCGCTCCCCCGCCTGCCCGGCGCCCGTCTGGTCGGCCAGGGTGCGCGCCAGCTCCATCCGCAAGATCGCGTAGGCGGCGTTGTTGATCAGCACGGTCGTGACGTCGAGCCGCTCCCGCGCCTGGGTCCACAGCGCCTGGAGGGTGTAGAGCGCGCTGCCGTCGGCCTCCAGCGACAGGATCGGCCGGTCCGGCGCGGCGATGGCCGCGCCGGTCGCGGCGGGCATGCCCTGGCCGATCGAGCCGCCGGTGAGGGTGAGCAGGGTGTGCCTCGGTGCGGCGGCCAGGGCCATGGGCAGCGCGAACCCCGAGGTGTTGGCCTCGTCGGAAATGATGGCGTGCTCGGGCAGCGACGCGGCGATCGTGTTGGCCAGGCTGATCGCGGTGAGCGGACCCGGGTCGGCAGGCAAGGGCGGGGCGGCCTCGGTAAGCACCGGCTTGGTGCCGGCCGCGACCAGGTCCGCGAGAAGTTCGAGGGCGGCCTCGACGTCCTGATCGGGTTCGGCCAGGACGGTGACGGTATCTGGAGCCAGGTCGCTGGCTCGGCCCGGGTAGGCGAAGAACGACACCGGCGAGCGGGCGCCGGCCAGGATCAGGTGGGCGACCCCGGCCAGCTGGACTTCGGCCTGCTCGGCCAGGTAGGCCAGCCGGTCCACGCCCGGCACCCCGGCACCGCGCTCCATCCGCGCCGGGAACGTCTCGGCCAGTAGCCGCGCCCCGGTGGCGACGCTGATCCGGCTGGCCGCCCGCAGGCCGCGCTCGGACAGGGCCGTCCCGCCGAGCAGGAGCATCGCCTGGGGAGACCGCAGGCTGGCTATCGTGGATACATGACTATGGTCGACCGTCGACGGTGAGACGGGGGCACGTGGCGGGGCGAGGGCTCCCCCATCGCTCCAGGAGACGTCGGCGGGCAGCACCAGGGTGGCGATCTGCCCGGACCTTGCCGCCGCTACCGCGCGCATGGCGTCCTGGGCCAGATCGCGGGAGGTACCGCTGGTGTGCACCCAGCCGGACACGGTTCGGGCCAGGGCCTCGATGTCGGACTGCAGGGGCGCGTCGTAGCGGGCGTGGCCGGTGGCGTGCGCGCCCACGATGACGACCACCGGGGTCCGGGCGCGGCGGGCGTTGTGCAGGTTGGCCAGCCCGTTGGCCAGGCCCGGTCCGAGGTGCAGGAGCACGGCGGCGGGCTTCCCGGCGATCCGGGCGTACCCGTCGGCGGCGCCGGTGGCGACGCCCTCGAACAGCGCCAGCACCCCGCGCATCCCCGGCACCGAATCCAGCGCGCTGACGAAGTGCATCTCCGACGTGCCCGGGTTCATGAAGCACACGTCGACGCCCGCGCCGGTCAGGCTGGCGACTAGGGCCTGGGCGCCGATCACCGGAATACCCCGGAGGTCAGGAAGGAAGGTGAGAGTCCGCTGGCGGTCACCGCTCGATCGTAGGCTGAGGAGATGACAGACGGGGAGAGGCTGGAGGACATCGTCGAGGCGGCCGTGGCGCGGGGGGACGCGCCGGGGGTGGTCGCGGCCGTGGCCAGGGGCGATGAGACACATGTAGCGGCGGCGGGGGTGATGGCGATCGGAGGACCGCCGATGCGGCCCGACACCGTGTTCCGGATCTCCTCGATCACCAAGCCGGTCACCGCGGCGGTGGTGCTCAGCCTGGTCGACGACGGCCTGCTCGACCTGGACGGGCCGGTGGACAGGCTGCTGCCGGAACTGGCCGGCCGCCGGGTACTGCGCCGGCCGGACGGGCCCCTCACCGAGACGGTGCCAGCCGAACGGGCGGTGACAGCACGCGACCTGCTGACATTCACCTGGGGCTTCGGCATGCAGGGCGCGATGTTCATGGCCGCCGAAGCGTGGCCGATCGTGATCGCGGCGGCCGAGCGCGAGCTGGGCTCGTTCGGTCCGCCGCAGCCGGGCACCACCCCGGACCCGGACACCTGGATGGCGCGGCTGGGCGAGCTGCCGCTGCTGGCCCAGCCGGGCGAGCGCTGGCTGTACTCGGCGGGCTCGCAGGTGCTCGGCGTGCTGGCCGCCCGCGCCGCGGGCGGCCAGTTCGAGGACGTCATGCGCGAGCGGGTGCTCGGCCCGCTGGGCATGCGCGACACCGCGTTCCATGCGCGAGACACCAGCAGGCTCGCCACCGCTTACGAGAACCTTGTCGGGGAGCTGGCCGTCAGCGACCCGCCGGACGGGGAGTGGTCAAAGCCGCCGCGGTTTCCCGACGGCGGCGGCGGGCTGGTGTCCACGGCGGGCGATCTGCTGGCGTTCGGCCGGATGCTGCTGCGTGGCGGCGACCCGGTGCTCCAGCCAGCCACGGTCGCCGAGATGACCCGCGACCAGCTGACCCCGGCGCAGCGGGCCAGGGTCTGGCCTGGCTTCAGCTTCCTGGACGACCGCGGCTGGGGGTACGGGGTTTCGGTGACCGACTGGGGCTACACCTGGGAGGGCGGGCTCGGCACGGCCTGGTCCAACGTCCCGGACCAGGATCTGGCCGTGGTCGTGCTCACCCAGCGGGCCGCCGACGAGACCGGGATGCCCGCGGTCTGTGAGGAGATCCTGGCCGAAGCACGTGCGGCTGGTTAACCGCGCCGGGATATCCCGGTCGTTTTGGATACAGCTGATCGGCTCGGCTGTTACTGGCCGCTTAGGCGGACGGCCACTTCCAGTTGGCGACCTCGGGGGCATCTTCGCCCTGCTCGCGGGTGTAGGCGCGGGCCGAGATGCGCTTGTCGACCATGAGCTGGCGGACGTGGCCGGCCGAGGAGGACAGGCCGGGCACCCGGTCGATCACGTCCATGACCAGGTGGTAGCGGTCCAGGTCGTTCAGCATGACCATGTCGAAGGGCGTGGTGGTGGTGCCCTCCTCCTTGTAGCCGCGGACGTGGAAGTTGTCGTGCCCGCCGCGCCGGTAGGTCAGCCGGTGGATGAGCGACGGGTAGCCGTGGTAGGCGAAGATCACCGGCTGGCCGGTGGTGAACAGGGCGTCGAACTCCGGGTCGGACATGCCGTGCGGGTGCTCGGTCGCGGGCTGCAGCCGCATCAGGTCGACCACGTTCACCACCCGCACCTTGAGCTCGGGCAGGTGCTCGCGGATAAGGGTCACCGCGGCCAGCGCCTCCAGCGTCGGGACGTCGCCGCAGCAGGCCATCACCACGTCCGGCACGCCGGGCGCGTCGTTCGAGGCCCACTCCCAGATCCCGACGCCGCGGGTGCAGTGGATGATCGCGTCGTCCATGGACAGCCAGTCCGGGTGGGGCTGCTTGCCCGCCACGATCACGTTGACGTAGTGCCGGGAACGCAGGCAGTGGTCCGCCACGGACAGCAGCGTGTTCGTGTCCGGCGGCAGGTAGACCCGGATGACCTCGGCCTTCTTGTTCACCGCGTGGTCGATGAAGCCGGGGTCCTGGTGGCTGAAGCCGTTGTGGTCCTGCCGCCACACCAGCGAGGACAGGAGGTAGTTGAGCGAGGCGACCGGGCGGCGCCAGGGAATGCCGCGGGTGACCTTCAGCCACTTGGCGTGCTGGTTGAACATCGAGTCGACGATATGGATGAACGCCTCGTAGCAGTTGAACAGGCCGTGCCGCCCGGTCAGCAGGTAGCCCTCCAGCCACCCCTGACACATGTGCTCGCTCAGCACCTCCATCACCTGGCCCCGCTGGGCCAGGTGGTTGTCCCCCGGCACGATCTGCCCCTCGAACTGCTTGCTCGTCGCCTCGTAGACCTCGGTGAGCCGGTTGGATTCGGTCTCGTCCGGGCCGAACAGCCGGAAGTTCGACGGGTTGTCCCTGATCACGTCGCGCAGCCAGCCGCCGAGCACCCGGGTGGCCTCCGAGGTCGTCGCGCCGGGGGCGGGGACGTCCACGGCGTACTCCCGGAAGTCGGGCAGCCGCAGGTCGCGGAGGAGCAGGCCGCCGTTGGCGTGCGGGTTCGCGCTCATCCGCCGGTCGCCGCGGGGGGCCAGCGCGGCCAGTTCCGGGACCAGCGCGCCGTCGGCGTCGAACAGCTCCTCGGCGTGGTAGGAGCGCATCCACTCGTCCAGCTGGGCCAGGTGCCCGGGGTTCTGCCTGGCCTCGGCCAGCGGGACCTGGTGCGCCCGCCAGGTCCCCTCCACCGGCAGGCCGTCCACCACCTTGGGCCCGGTCCATCCCTTGGGCGTGCGCAGCACGATCACCGGCCAGGCGGGCCGGCTCAGGTCGCCGTCGACGCGGGCGCGGTGCTGGATGGCGCGGATCTCCGCGATGACCGCGTCCATGGTCGCGGCGAGCTGCTGGTGCACCAGCTTGGGGTCGTCACCCTCGACCGTGTACGGGGTGTACCCGTAGCCGCGCAGCAGCGACTCCAGCTCGGCGGCGGGTATCCGGGCCAGCACCGTCGGGTTGGCGATCTTGTACCCGTTCAGGTGCAGGATCGGCAGCACCGCGCCGTCGGTGGCCGGGTTGAGGAACTTGCTGGCGTGCCAGCTGCCGGCCAGCGGCCCGGTCTCGGCCTCGCCGTCGCCGATGACGCACGCCACGATCAGGTCCGGGTTGTCGAACGCCGCCCCGTAGGCGTGCACCATCGAGTAGCCGAGCTCGCCGCCCTCGTGGATGGAGCCGGGCGTCTCCGGGGCGTCGTGCGAGGGGATGCCGCCGGGGAAGGAGAACTGCCTGAACAGGCGGGCCATCCCCGCGGTGTCCTGGGTGACGGCCGGGTAGAGCTCGCTGTAGGTACCCTCCAGGTAGGTATTGGCCACCATCCCGGGCCCGCCGTGGCCGGGCCCGCAGACGTAGATGGCGTTCACGTCCTGGTTCCGTATCACCCGGTTGAGGTGCACGTAGATCAGGTTGAGGCCGGGCGTGGTGCCCCAGTGGCCGAGCAGCCGCGGCTTGACGTGCTCGGGCCGCAGGGGTTCGGCCAGCAGCGGGTTTCCGAGCAGGTAGATCTGCCCCACCGACAGGTAGTTGGCAGCGCGCCACCAGGCGTCGAGCGCGTCGAGTTCGGCTTCGGTCAGCGGTTCCCGCTCAGTCATGGTCCTAGGCTATTGACCGGGCCCGGGCCGCACGGAGGCGGGGAGCCAGCGTTAACCCGCCGGACACCTCAGCGCAACTTGCGCAGGTAGGGATCTAGCGGCTGGTAGGGCTCCACCTTGACCCGGGCGCTGATCACGGCCGGGCCGCCCAGGTCCAGGTCGAGCTCGGTGACCTCGGGCAGGTCGTCGGCCAGCCGCGAGACGCGCAGGAGCAGGTCGACCAGGACGTCGAGGTCAGGACGCGACCTGTCTCGGCTAGTTAGGTAGGCGGCATCGACGTCGGTGAGGGGAGTAAACCGGGCCGTTCGGTATGAATCGCCCGTTTCCAGCTTCACCAGCGGGCCGAACACGCGGTCGCCGGCCACCCGCACCGCCACCCGCGGGCCGGGCGGGGCCAGGGCTCTGCTGGCTCCGGGGGGGACGACCCCCCCGAACCCCCCCGATGGATCGGCGAGCGGGATCCCGTAGCAGCGCAGCAGCTCGGCGGCCTGGGCCGGGCCGAGCCAGCCGGGGGTCTGGACCAGGGTGCGGGCGTCGGCGGTCCTGACGTCGGGGAAGGCAGGGACCTGGCCGCGGGGTGCGGCCCGCCAGGCGCCGTAGCCGGCCGCGCGGGCCAGGGCCCGCACCGCGGCCTCCGGCGAACCGTAGGCCGGTACCCGATTTTTTAGGAGCCGAACGGACTCGGGCTGCGTCAGCACGACGGCGGCGAGGGGCTTCCGGATGTCCGCCGCCTGGATCGCGGCCTCCAGGTCGCCAGTGGCCCCGGTGGGCAGCGCGATCGCGACGACGGCGTGCACCTCGTCGTCCGCGGCGAGCCGCTCCAGGATCTCGCGGAAGGCTTCGGCCGACACCGGAGCGGGGGTTTCGGCCGGACCGCGCACGGACAGGCCGAGGCCGGCGCCGGTGTCGGCGGCCAGCTGGCCGGCGCTGCGGACGTTGGACACGATGGCCACCGTGCGCCCGGCCGGGACGGGCTGGGAGGCCAGCAGCGCGGTTACCTCGATCAGCTCGCCGAAGCCGCGGGTGGTGATGACGCCGGCCTGATCGAACAGGGCCTCCTGGATGGCGGTCTGGCCGGCCAGCACGGTGTCGGCCAGCACGGTGAGGACGGGCATGGCGCAGCTGACCCGGCGGGCCGTCCGGGCGAACTTGCGCGGGTTGCCGAACGACTCGAGGTAGAGCACGGCCAGCCTGGTCTGGTCGTCGCGCTCCCACCACAGCAGCATGTCGTTGCCGGACACGTCGAGCTTGTCGCCGACCGAGGCGAACGAGGAGATCCCGACGCCGAGCCGGGACAGGTGGTCGACCAAGGCGAAGCCGAGCCCGCCGGACTGCATGACCAGTCCGGTCACGCCGGGCCTGGCGGGACGGGCGGCGAAGGTGGCGTCCAGGCCGAGGCCGGGCACGGCCACCCCGAAGCAGTCCGGGCCGACCAGCCGCATGCCGTGCCTGCGGCATACCGCGAGGAGTTCGGCGCTCTGCGCGGCGGCGAGCCCGGAGGTGATCACTACCAGGGACCGCACGCCACGCTGGCCGCACTGTTCGGCCACTGCGAGCACGGCGGCCGGCCGCACCGCGATCACCGCCAGGTCGACCGCCGCGGGCAGGTCGAGCGCCGAGGCCAGGCAGCGCTCGGCGCCGACCTGGCGGGCGTGCGGGTTCACCGTGTAGACCTGTCCGGCGTACCCGGCGGCCCTGATGTTGTCCACGATGGCCCGGCCCACGGTGCCGTGGCGCCGGCTCGCGCCGATCACCGCGACCGACTCGGGCGCGAAGATGTGCCGCAGGCTGGCCACGTCCGCGTGGCGCTCGCGCTCGGCCACGGCGTTCAGGTAGGTGTCCCGGTCCCGGCCATCCTCGCCGGGCAGCGGGAAGGTGAGCTCGATGACGCCCTCGCCGTAGCGGCGGCGCACCGGCAGGCCGGCCTCGGCGAACACGCCCAGCATGGCCTTGTTCTCGGTCAGCGTCTCGGCCGTGAACGTGGTGATCTGGCGGCTCCTGGCCAGCGAGACCAGGTGCTCGAGCAGCAGGGTGGCGATGCCCCTGTGGTGCATGTGGTCGGCCACCGCGAACGCGACCTCGGCCGTGCTCGGATCTTCCCTGAGCGTCACGTAGCTGGCCACGCCGGCCACCTCGCCGTTCGCGACGGCCAGCAGCGCCGCGCCGCCAAGGGGCGGGTTCCGGGAGATTCGCCGGGCCTCGATCTCGGCCGAGAGCCGGCTCATGTTGAAGAACCGCATGTAGTTGTTGTCCGGGGACATCGCCTCGTGCATGGCCTTGACCGCGTCGAAGTCGGCCGGGACGGCCGGCCGGATCTCGACCGTGGTCCCGTCGGCCAGCAGCGCGTACACCGGGGGGCGCTCTTGCACCATGCTGACAAGTGTCTCGCGTGCCCTGTCTTGGTGGCTGCTGTCTTGGTGGCTGGGCTCGCTGCGAGAATGACTCCATGCGGAACACGAAGGTTTCACGGCGGTCTATGGGATCCTCGGGGTCGATCGGCTCGATCGGCTCGAGCGGGTCGATCCTGTCGATCGGCTCGAGCGGGTCCATCTTGTCGATCGGCTCGGCGGGCTCGATCCTGTCGATCGGCTCGGCCGGGTGCCTCGCGTCGGTGCTGTCGGTCGGCTCGGTCGGATGCGTCGGCTCGGTGCTGTCCGCGCTGTCCCAGTGGTCACTGCTGGCCTGGCGGGGTAACGGGAGACCGCGGTGAGCCTCGGCGTCCACTCCGAGGTCGGCCCGCTCCGTCAGGTGATCGTGCACCGGCCCGGGCTCGAGCTCTCCCGGCTCACCCCGCGCAACGTCGGCGAGCTGCTCTTCGACGACGTGCTCTGGGCCGGGCGGGCCAAGGAAGAGCATGACGCCTTCGCCGGCGTGCTCCGCGCCCGGGGCGTGCAGGTGCACTACTACGGGCAGCTGCTGGCGCAGACGCTCGAGGTGCCGGGCGGCCGGGCCTTCGTCCTGGACCGGCTCTGCGTCCCCGAGATGCTCGGCCCGAACCTGACCGGACCGGTGCGGCGGCTCTTCGACGATCTCGACGGTCCGGCGCTGGCCGAGTTCCTGGTCGGCGGCGTGCTCAAGGCGGACCTGCACCCGGCCCGGCCGCACAGCCTGACCTGGGACGTGCTGCACGCGGACGACTTCGTGCTGCCGCCGCTGCCCAACCACCTGTTCCAGCGGGACAACTCCTGCTGGATCTACCACGGGGTCTCGGTCAACCCGATGGCCAAGCCCGCCCGCCAGCGCGAGTCGCTGCACAGCCGCGCCATCTACCGCTATCACCCGATGTTCGCCGGGGCCGAGTTCACCTGGCATTACGGCGACACGGACGCCAAGCACATGCCCGCCACCGTGGAGGGCGGCGACGTGCACGTGCTGGGCCACGGCGCGGTGATGATCGGGATGGGCGAGCGGACGACGCCGATGGCGGTCGAGTTGCTGGCCCAGGCCCTGTTCCGCAGCGGGCAGGTCAGCGCGGTGATCGCGGTCGAGCTGCCATTCTCCCGCGCCATGATGCACCTGGACACCGTGATGACCATGGTGGACCGCGGCACGTTCGTGCTGTACCCCTACCTCGACCCGCAACTGCGGTCGTGGACGGTCACGCCGGACAGTACGGAGTCGGATCGCACCGGCCTGAAGGTGACGCTCAACGAGAATCTGTGGGGCACGGTGGCGGAGGTGCTCGGCGTGGACAAGGTGACCGTGCTGACCACCAGCGAGGACGCCAGGGCCGCCGAACGTGAGCAGTGGGACGACGGCAACAACTACCTGGCCATCGCGCCGGGCGTGATCGTGGGCTACGAGCGGAACGTCGCCACCAACACCATGCTGCGCCAGCACGGCATCGAGGTGATCTCGATCGCGGGCAGCGAGCTCGGCCGCGGTCGCGGCGGGCCGCGCTGCATGAGCTGCCCGATCGAGCGGGAGCCCGCCTAGGAGGAAGGCCCGGCTGAGGAAGGCACGGTGGCCACGGGGCCGTGCGCGTGGTTCAGCAGGGCGTGCCGCACCGAGCCGGGGCCCGGCGGGCCGGGGCGCCTGCCGATGACCACCAGGTCGGCCCGGGCGGACAGGCCGACCAGCGCGCGGCCCGGGTGGCCGTGCACGACCTCGTGCTTGACCGTCACGTCGGGGTACTTGGCCCGGCACTCGTCGAGCAGGCTGGCGAGCTGGCTGGCCGCGTCCGCCGCGGCCTGGGCGGCGGATTCGGTGGGTATCGGGCCGGCCCGGGTGAAGTCGGACTGCGGCGTGTGCCAGGAGTGGACGGCGTGCAGGCCCGCGTGCCGCAGGCTGGCCTCCTCCAGCGCGAACGTGAGCGCGTCGCGGCAGCTCTCGATGTCGGCGACGCCGACGCCGATCAGCTGGTGCTGCGCCGGGCTCTCGTCCCGCACGACCACGACCGGGACCGACGCGTGGCTGGCGGCGTAGCGGCTGACCGAGCCGAGCAGCAGGGCGGTGAACGCGCCGGTGCCGCGGGAGCCGAGGACCAGCATGAGCGCGCCCGAGCTGGCCTCGGTGACCGCCTGGGCCGTCGGCCCGGTCAGCACGTCGGTATCGATCAGCACGCCGGCGGCCGTCTTGGCGGCCCGTTCGGCCGCCGCGGCCAGCGCCCGGTCCCGGTCCTCGACGAGCACGTCGGTCACCGTCTCGTACGAGCCCCCGTGCGCGCCCACGCGCGGGGTCATCCGGGGCAGCAACTCCGCGGTGCCGACGATCCGCAGCGGGGCGCCGCGCAGGGCCGCCTCCCTCGCGGCCCAGCCGACCGCCCGCAGTGATTCCTCAGAACCGTCCGTACCGGCCACGATGGGCTTCGTTGCCATGGCTCGTCCTCTCTGGGCGCGTCGTTCCCCACCGACATCATGACCGCGCGGCCGGGCGCACGGCTAGGGCCGGCCCGGCGGGCGGCCGGGATTGTTACCATGCTTGAATTGCGCCGAATCAGCGCGAGGGTACAGGCTAGCCAGCAGCGCACCGGTGCGGCGACGCGAAATTGTTGCGAATTTCGGCTCTGTTGCGCGGAGCCTTGTGTGCCTAAGATCATCGGCAGAGGTTCAGGGCCGCGGTAGTGACTGAGTCAAAGGAGATTGACATGCCTGGCATCGTTGTCGGAGTCGATGGCTCCGGTCATTCCCGCAAGGCCCTGGAAAGGGCTGCGAATGAAGCGGTAGCTCACCACGCGCCGCTCACCGTGCTCACCGTTCACCAGGCCGTCCGCGACGTGTACGGCGGCGTCTCCCACTACCAGGACGACGCCACCCTGACCGACAAGGCCAAGGAGGCGGCCCAGGCGGAAACCGACCAGGTGCTGGCCGCGCTCGGCTCCCAGCCGGCCTCGGTCACGGTCACTGCGGTGCACGGCCTGCCGGTCGATGAGCTCATCAAGGCGAGCCAGGGCGCCGACATGCTCGTCCTGGGCCGGCGCGGCTTCGGCGGTTTCGCCCGGCTGATGATGGGCTCGGTGAGCGACCAAGTCAGCCGGCACGCGCACTGCGCGGTCCTGATCGTGCCGCCGGCCGAATAGGGCCCGGTTCAGCGAGCGCCATTCAGCGCGCCGAGTGGGCTCCGGTCATCATGGCCGCGAGGTCCTCGGGATGCAGGAAGGAGGGGGGCGGCGGCGGGCTCGGGCCTGCCCTCGAGCATCGCGCAGGCGCCGCGCCCATACCCCAAGGGGTATAACATGGCGGCCGTGAACGTGGACAGCGAAGAGCACGCGGACGTCGTCCGGCGGCTGCGCCGGGCGCAGGGCCAGATCGGCGGCGTGATCCGGATGATCGAGGAAGGCCAGGACTGTTCGGACGTGCTGACGCAGCTGGCCGCGGCGGCGCGCGCCCTGGACCGGGCCGGGTTCAAGATCATCGCCAGCGGGCTCTGCCAGTGCGTGCTCGACGAGCAGGCCGGCCGCGGGGAGGCGGCCGCCGAGCGCGCGCGGCTCGAGCGGCTGTTCCTGGCGCTGGCCTGAGGGGAATGTTTGGGACCACGCCGTTGTCGATACCCCTACGGGTATTGACTCCAAGGAGGCAGACGATGGCGACGGTCGAGCTGACGGCCGAGAATTTCAACTCGACGGTAACCGGAGGCGGCCTGGTCCTCGTCGACTTCTGGGCCGAGTGGTGCCCGCCGTGCCGGATGTTCGGCCCGGTCTTCGAGAAGGCGTCCGAGAAGCACCCCGACGCGGTGTTCGGCAAGGTCGACACCGAGGCCCAGCCCGAGGTGGCGGCCACCTTCAACATCACCTCCATCCCCACCCTGATGATCATCCGCGACAACATCGTGCTGTTCGCCCAGCCGGGCGCGCTGCCGGAGAAGGCGCTCGAGGAGCTGATCACCAAGGCCGAGTCCCTCGACATGGACGAGGTCCGGGCGAGCCTGGCCGAGGCTCCGGCCAAGGCCTGAAACCCGGAGGAGCGCTAGCGGCGGGCGGCGGCTAGGGCGGCGCGGATGGTAGCGGCGTCGGCGGGCTTGCCGGTTTCGGAGGAGAAGGGGCCGTAAGGGGCACCGTAGACGGGGGTGCCGGGTTCCTGGCGCCAGCTGTCGGCGAGCGTTCCCGCATCGACCGCGTGGTAGCCGATCGAGTCGAGGTAGGCGGTCACCGCCGTCTTGGCCGCCGCGTCGGCGGCCGCGATGGGCAGGGCGGTGCGGTCCGGGGCACCGGACGGGCGGGCCAGCGAGGCCAGGTGCCGGTAGTAGATGTTGTTGAACACCTTCACCACGTGCGCGTCCGGCAGGTGGTGCTGGAGCAGGCCGCTGCTGGTGAGCGCGCCGGTGTCGAGCACCTCGATCTGCCCGTCGCGCTGCGAGTAGTAGTTGCCGGTGTCCAGGACCGGCTTGCCCGCCAGCGGCTTGGCCGGGACGTCGGCGATGGCCCTGACCGGAATGCTGACCACCACCAGGTCGCCCGCCTCGGCGGCCTCCCCGGTGGTGGCGGCAGCGGCGAGCGGGCCGAGTTCAGCCACGAGGTCGTGCAGGGTTTCCGGGCCGCGGGAGTTGCTCAGCACCACCCGGTGCCCGGCCGCCACGCTAAGCCGGGCCACGGTGCCGCCGATCATCCCGCTGCCGATAAAGCCGATTGTCGTCATGACCCCTGCCAACCCCGGGCCGCCCCGGGTCATTCCGGCGGCCGCAGCGCCCCGGTCACGGCGTCGGTGACTTCGGCGTAGCTCAGCCCGAGCTGGCCGGCCACGCGGGCGACCTGGCGCGCGACCTGACCGGGCGGCAACCCGGCGATCAGCGGTGCGGCGGCGTGCAGCGCGGCGAACTTCCCGTCGGGAAACACGAGCAAGCGTTCGAACGGCGCCACGGTCTCGTCGACCACCAGGTCGGCCAGGGGCACGCCGGCGTCGAGTCGCCGGGCCAGGGCCCGGCCGTCGTGCTCGCGCCGGAATCCGGCCGGGTCCTGGCCTGCCGGAAGGACGGCGGCGACGGCGTCGTCGGTCACGCCGCGGAGCAGGTGGAAGGCCCGCACCGCCGCCCGGCGGCCCGCCCGGTCCGCGTCGAAGGCCACGACCACGCCGGCCCGGCGCAGATCCGAGGTCCGGGCGAGCAGGGCGACCTGGGCGGCGGTCAGCGCGGTACCGCAGGGCGAGACGCCCGCGTACCGCCCGGCCGCGCTCACCGCGATGGCGTCCAGCGGGCCCTCGACCAGCACCGGCCGGGCACCCGCGGCCAGCGCCCGCCGTCCCTCGTACAGGCCGAACAGCAGGCTGCCCTTGTGGTACAGGCCGGTCGTCCTGGTGTTGAGGTAGACCGGCCCGGGCCGGCCGCCGCCGGGCCGGGCGCGTCCGGTGAAACCGGCGACCGTCCCGTCCGGCCAGCGGATACCGAACATGGCCCGGTCCCTGAAGAAGTCGACGAGCGCGCCCCGCCTGGTCCGCCGGGCCAGCCCGGCGGCCTGGATGGCGGCGTCGCCGTAGCCGAGCTCGCGCAGGTGGGCGGTTAGCAGGCGCCATCCGGCCGGGGCGTAGCCCACGGTCCATGCCCGCAGCGCCTGGTCGCCGAATCCGCGCCCGGCCAGGTAGGCGGGGACCCAGCTGGCGGTCAGCCGGGCGGCGAAGAAGCGGGCCGCGGCCAGCGTGAGCCCGCCCGGCTGGGGCTCGCCCGGCAGGGCCTCAACCTGAGTCATGTCGATCCTTTGTTCGATTATAGCCGACCGAGGATAGACATGCCGCGGGCCTGGCCGGGGGTTCCCGGCCAGGCCCGTGGTGGCGGTGGGTTTGCCTAGCGCATCAGTTCGGCCGCGAGCTCGTCGACGGTGCTGAGCTCGGCCACGGCCACGGTGGGCTCCGATTCTGCGCGCCCCCGCGGGCGCAGAGTCAGGTAGCTGACCACCACGCCGGCCATCATCAGGCCGATCGTGACGAGCAGGCCGGTGTGGTAGCCGTCCAGGAAGGCGTGCACCGGGTCCGCCCCGCCGCGCGCCGAGGCGCCCTGCGCGGTCCGCAGCACCGCCCCGATGACCGTGATGCCGAGCAGGCCCGCGACCTCACGCGAGGCGTTGAGCAGCGCGGAGGCGACGCCGGCCACGGAGGCGGGGGTGGCGGCCATGACCGCGTTGGTGAGCGGCACGTTCATCAGGCCGGCGCCCGCGCCGAACAGCATGAACCCGGGCAGCAGGCTGGTGTAGTGCGCGCTCAGGCCCAGCCGGGCGAACAGGACCAGGCCGACGACCATGAGCAGCATCCCGGCCGCCACCGTGCGGTGCGCTCCGGCCCGCGCCTCGATCCGCGGGGCGAGGCCGGCGAACACCGCGACGCACAGCGCCATCGGCACGAAGGCCAGGCCGGCCTCGACCGGCGAGAAGCCGAGCGTCTGCTGGAGGTACAGCGAGGTGAAGAAGTAGATGCCGAGGATCCCGAAGGCCCAGATCATCATGGTGCCGCTGCCGCCGCTGAACTCGCGGCTCCGGAACATCTTCAGGTCCACCATCGGGTTGGCGGACCGGGACTCGATGGCCAGGAAGATCCCGGCGGCCGCGGCAGCCAGCGCGAAGGCCCCGAGGATCCGCGGCGCGGTCCAGCCGCTCACGTTGCCCTCGATCAGGGCGTAGGTCAGCGCGAACAGGGACAGCGCGGAAGTCGCCAGGCCGGGCAGGTCGAGCTGGCGCACCGCCGATTCGGCCCGCGACTCGGCCACGTAGAACATCGCGATGGCGAAGGTGATCACGCCCACCGGCACGTTGATGAGGAAGATCCAGCCCCAGTGCAGGTGCTGGCTGATCAGGCCGCCGAGCGCCGGGCCGGTCGCCAGGGCTAGCGCGCCGGCCGCGGCCCAGATGCCGATGGCCATGCTCCGCTCCCTGACGTTGGTGAACGTGGCCATGATGATGGCCAGCGTGGCCGGCATCAGCAGGGCCGCCCCGATGCCCTGGATGGCCCGGCTGGCGATGAGCACGCCCCCGCTGCCGGCCAGCCCGGCGACCAGCGAGGACAGCGTGAAGACCGTCATGCCGACCAGGAACAGCCTGCGCCGCCCGAACACGTCGGCGAGCCTGCCGCCGACCAGCAGCAGCCCGGCCACCGTGAGCAGGTAGCTGCTCACCACCCACTCCAGGCCCGACACCGACAGGTGCAGGCTGCGCTGGATGGTCGGGATCGCCACGTTGACGATGTTGTTGTCCAGGTAGGTCATGAAGGCGGCGAGGCTCACGGCCGCCAGCGCCCACCAGCGCCTGGAGTCCAGGCTCTCGCTTTTCGCTGCCACAGTGTTCGCTGACACTGGATCGTTCCTTTCCCCGGTTTCATGTACGGCGTACCTGTATCTTGTTCTTATACGTTGTACAGGTACGTTGTAAAGCATGGACTGTACGATGTACAGTTGTCAAGTGGCTAAGACAAGGATCCGGTCAGAGGAGCCTGAGGGCGACAAGCCCCGGCTCAGCAAGCGCACCGTGACGGAGAGCGCGCTCAAGCTCGCCGACGCCGACGGGCTCGACACGCTGACCATCCGCAAGCTTGCGGAGCACCTCGGCGTCACGCCGATGGCCTTGTACTGGCATTTCCGCAGCAAGGAAGACCTGCTGGAGGGCGTGGCCGAGCAGGTCTGGGGCGAGATCAACGTGAACGTCGACCCGGACGCGCCATGGTGGGCCCAGTTGCAGGGGCTACTGGAGTCCCTGGTCAAGGTGCTGCGGGCGCACTCGGCCGCGGCGCAACTGCTGCTCGAGCACGAGAAGCGGAACGAGGCGGCGCTGCGCGCCACCGAGGTCACCCTCGACGTCCTGCGCCGCGCGGGGTTCGATCCCGAGCACGCCAGCGCGATCGCCCGCAGCACGCTGTGGACCGGGATCACGCTGGTCATGAGCGAGCCGGGCTACCACCCCGAACTGCCGCCCGAGGAGCGCGAAGAGATGCAGCGGCGCAACCAGGTCGGGCTGGCCATGCTGCCCGCGAGCAAGTACCCGCGGCTGATCGAGTGCGCGGTGCCGATGACCACGTGCGACGAACCCGACTTCCACTACCGGTTCGGCATCGAGCTGTTCATCGACGGCGTCAAGGCCGCGGCCGCCCGGGCTACAGGGGATACACGTACCTGATGAACCCGGTGAAGCGCGCCACCTTGTCGTAGAGCACGCGGGCCCTCGTGTTGCCCTCCTGGGTGTGCCAGTAGAACCGGTCCGCCCCGCGCGCCCTGGCCGCCGCGGCCACCCCCTCGATCAGGGCGCGCGCCGCGCCGCGGCCGCGCGCCGCTTCGTCGGTGAACAGATCCTGCAGGTAGCAGGCCTGGCCGCCCCAGACCGCGGGGTGGAACAGGTAGTGCGCGATGCCGACCAGCCGCCCGTCGAGCCGGGCGCCGAGGCCGTAGAGCTCGGTTCCGGCCGTCAGCCGCCGCCAGGTCTGCTCGTACGCCTCGTCCGGCTCCGACTCCTGGTAGAACGTCTTGTAGCCGCGGGCGAGCACCTCCCACGCGGCGCGGTCCTCCGGGCGCAGCGGGCCTATTTCGATCATGGATACATCCTCACATGCGGGCCAGCAGGGGTCGTGCGGCTCGCTAGGGTGAGGTCATGAGGGCAACGATGATGCTCGCCGACTACGCCCAGATCGCGGACGGCAAGCTGTTTATCTCCGGCGGCGGCTGGTCGATCTGCGGGCCCGGGGTTCGGAGGAGAGGTCTACCTCGAACTCGACCACGACCTCGTCCTTGAGCTTGAGCGCGCCGAAGAAGCCGGTGTACGGCTTGATCCCGAACGCGGTCTGGTTCAGCGTGCCGCCACCCCGGTAGCGGCCGTCCCCGGGCGCGGTCACCTGCAGCCGGACCGGCTGCGACTTGCCGTTCAGGGTGGCCGTGCCCTCGATCGCGCCGCCGCTGGCCCCGGACCGGACGATCCGCGAGGAGGTGAAGCTCGCGGTGCCGCCGCCCAGGATCCCGCTCATGGTCTTCTTGATCTCCCGGCGATCCCCGTCGGTGAGCGGCTTGGCCCCGCCCTTCCCCTCGCGGACCTCGAGCGAGCTCAGGTCGAGCTCGGCGCTGACCGTCGCGGCGGTCACGCCGCCGTCCTCCTCGGCAGGCACCTCGACCTGCGCGGACCACCGGGTGACCTCGATGGTCAGGTCGTGACCGGCCCGGGCGGCCAGCCCGGCCCGGCTGGTCTTGAGGACGACGCGCCCGGTGTCCGGCCCGAGCCGGAAGTTGCCTGTAGATGCGGTCACGGGCCAACCGTAAGCGGTCGGGCGGGCAAAGGTCTACTACCGGCGGTAGCGAGACCGGATCCCGCCCGGACAAAAGTGTCCAGATCAGGAAGGGCGGGACAGGTCAGGGCAGCGGGAAGTCGCCGAACAGCTCGCGGATCCGGCGCAGGTCACGCAGTCGCGGCTCGGTGGCACCGCCGACCCAGCGGCTGACCGTCTTCACCGAGACCCCGAGCTGGCGGGCGGCCGCCTCCATGGTCATGCCCTCGCGGCGCAGTACCCCGGCCATCCAGTCGGCGAACGCCATCTCGTCGCCGTCGGCCATGGAGGCGGACCCGGGGCGGCCGGACGCGGCGGCCTTCATGTCAGAGGCCTGGTTCTTCAGCAGCGAGGCCAGGGCGTCGATGCCCGCGGGCGAGCTGATCTGGGCGCCGGAGCGGAGCACGTCGACCTCGACGTGGTCGGGAAAGATGCGGAAGGAGACGTTGATGGCGCCGGTCGGGCCCGCCGCCTCGAGCAGCGCCTGGGCCACGGTCTCGCCTACCTCGCGGTTGTCTTCCTCGGTCAGCGGGGACTGGGCCAGGCAGCGCCTGACGAAATCACGGACGTCAGGAATGGAAGACGGGCGCGCGGGGAAAGTCTGCGACAGGACCACCACGGGTACTACCTCGATGTTGGCGCTGATCAAGTCGGCTTGCTTGTCCATCGCCGCCCTCCGGCTCGCGCGAATCACGGTAAACCGCCCAGTGCGCGCAGTCACCGGGTATGACATGAGAGTACGTGGAAAAAGGTACCTAGGACGAGCCGGAACCGATAGACATATGTGTCTAGGTACCCGACGGTTCTGTCTTGAGATCTCACCTGGACAGGAATAACCTGTGGTAACCGGTGATGGCCCCGTCGCCATCCGCCGGCATATCGTGGGCATGTGATGAGCGGTGAGCGGGCCGGCACATCCGGCCGGGGACTTGCTGAGGCACGCAGAGAATGGTCTCGCGTGGCCCAGCGACACCGCGTCTCCCGGTTCCGGGGGTGCTCGCGCACCGCCGGTTCGGGTCCGCACCATGCACCGGCGCGATCCCTGCGCGGACAGCCTCTCAGTTCTGTCTGCCCTGCGTATCGCTCGCGCGTGACCTTAATCAGGGCGCCCGCAGATACGGGTCGCCTAGCGAAGGGGTGGCCGCAATGACCCAGGCCGCGGAGGATCCGGTCCTGCATATCCTCTGGATGAACGGCGGCCTCGGCTGTGACGGGGACTCGGTGGCACTGACCGCCGCGACCCAGCCCAGCATCGAGGAGATCGCGCTCGGCGCCTTGCCGGGCCTGCCCAAGGTGGCGGTGCACTGGCCGCTGATCGACTTCGAGTGCGGCCCCGAGCAGGGCGCCGACACCTTCATTGAGTGGTGGCACAAGGCCGACCGGGGTGAACTCGACCCGTTCGTCCTGGTGGTCGAGGGATCCATCCCGAACGAGGCGATCAAGTCCGAGGGCTACTGGTGCGGCTTCGGCAACAACCCGGCGACGGGCCAGCCGATGACCACCAACGAATGGCTCGACCGGCTGGCCCCCAAGGCCACGGCGATCCTCGCGGTGGGCACCTGCGCCACCTACGGCGGCATCCACGCGATGGCGGGCAACCCGACCGGCGCCATGGGCGTACCCGACTACCTGGGCTGGGACTGGAAGTCCAAGGCCGGGCTGCCGATCGTCTGCGTGCCCGGCTGCCCGATCCAGCCGGACAACCTGTCCGAGACCATCCTGTACCTGCTCTACCAGGTGGCGGGCCAGGCACCGATGATCCCGCTCGACGAGGCGCTCCGGCCGAAGTGGCTGTTCGAGGCCACCGTGCACCAGGGCTGCGACCGGGCCGGCTACTACGAGGAGGGCGACTTCGCCAACGAGTACGGCTCGGCCAAGTGCCTGGTCAAGCTCGGCTGCTGGGGTCCCGTGGTCAAGTGCAACGTGCCCAAGCGCGGCTGGATCAACGGCGTGGGCGGCTGCCCCAACGTGGGCGGCATCTGCATCGCCTGCACCATGCCCGGCTTCCCGGACAAGTTCATGCCGTTCATGGACAAGCCGCCGGGCGCGACGGTGTCGACGACCGCCAGCGGCATGTACGGCACGGTGATACGCAGCCTGCGCGGATTCACCGCCAAGACGCTGGACAAGGAACCGAAGTGGCGTGTTAAGGGCTCCGAGCTCCGCACCGGCTACCAGAAGACGTGGTGACGCGATGACAACCGAGGCAGCGCCCGAGCTTACCGAGATGACCTGGGATCCCATCACCAGGATCGTCGGGAGCCTAGGCATCTACACCAAGATCGACTTCAAGGCCAAGCGGGTCGCGGAGTGCCACAGCACCTCGTCGATCTTCCGCGGCTACAGCATCTTCATGAAGGGCAAAGACCCGCGCGACGCGCACTTTATTACGAGCCGGATCTGCGGCATCTGCGGCGACAACCACGCCACCTGCTCGGTCTACAACCAGAACATGGCCTACGGCGTCCGCCCGCCGCACCTGGGCGAGTGGATCATCAACCTGGGCGAAGCCGCGGAGTACATGTTCGACCACAACATCTTCCAGGAGAACCTGGTCGGCGTGGACTTCTGCGAGCGGATGGTGGCCGAGACCAACCCCGGCGTGCTGGAGATGGCCAACGCCACCGAGGCGCCGCACGCGGGCGATCACGGCTACCGCACCATCGGCGACATCATGCGCTCGCTGAACCCGCTCGAGGGCGAGTTCTACCGTGAGGCGCTCCAGGTCAGCCGGTCCACCCGGGAGATGTTCTGCCTGATGGAGGGCCGCCACGTCCACCCGTCCACGCTGTACCCCGGAGGCGTGGGCACGGTCGCGACGGTGCAGTTGTTTACCGACTACCTGACCAGGCTGATGCGGTACGTGGAGTTCATGAAACGGGTCGTGCCGATGCACGACGACCTGTTCGACTTCTTCTACGAGGCGCTGCCTGGCTACGAGGAAGTCGGCAGGCGACGGGTGCTGCTGGGCTGCTGGGGCAGCCTCAACAACCCCGAGTACTGCGACTTCACCTACCGGAACATGGCCGACTGGGGCCGCAAGATGTTCGTCACGCCCGGCGTGGTGGTGGACGGCAATCTGGTCACGACCAGCCTGGTCGACATCAACCTGGGCATCAGGATCCTGCTTGGTCACTCGTTCTACGAGGACTGGGAAGACAAGGAAATGTTCGTCACCCGCGACGAACTGGGCAACCCGGTCGACCGGCGGCACCCGTGGAACCAGCACACGATCCCGCGGCCGGCCAAGCGCGACTTCGACGACAAGTACAGCTGGACCATGTCCCCGCGCTGGTTCGACGGCAAGGACTTCCTGCCGCTGGACACCGGCGGCGGCCCGATCGCCCGGCTGTGGGCGACCGCGCTGGCCGGCCTGGTCGACTGCGGCTACGTACAGTCCACCGGGCACAGCGTGAAGATCAACCTGCCCCGGACCATGTCCCGGCCGGAAAAGACCTTCGAATGGAAGATCCCGGTCGACAAGCAGGGCCAGCCGCTGTCCAACGCGATCGAGCGGGACCGGGCCCGGACCTACTTCCAGGCCTATTCCGCCGGGGTGGCGCTGTACTTCGTCGAGCAGGCGCTCGCCGAGATCCGGGCTGGCCGGACCAAGACCTGGGAATCCTTCAACGTGCCCCAGGACGCGTTCAGCTGCGGCTTCACCGAGGCCGTGCGCGGCGTGCTGTCGCACCACATGGTGATCAGGGACGGGAAGATCGCGAACTACCACCCGTACCCGCCCACGCCGTGGAACGGCAGCGTGCGGGACAGCTACGGGACTCCCGGGCCGTACGAGGACGCGGTGCAGAACACGCCGATCTTCGAGGAGAACTCCAAGGAGAACTTCAAGGGCATCGACATCATGCGCGCCGTGCGCAGCTTCGACCCGTGCCTGCCATGCGGCGTACACATGTACCTGGGCGGCGGCAAGGTGCTCAAGACAACGCACTCGCCCACGGGCGTGACGCTGGCGACATGAGCAGCCAGGACGCGGAGGCGGCGGGCGAGCGGGTCGAGGCGCTGCTCACCGAGCTGCGATCGCAGGCCGGGCCGCAGGTCGCGGCCACCGCGGAGGAACTGGTGAGCTGCCTGGTGGAGCTGTACGGCGCCGGGCTAGCCAAGATCATCGAGATCCTCGGCGCGGACGAGGTCGAAGGGGCCGGACCGCGGCTGCTGGACAAGCTGGTCGCGGATCCGCTGGTGGAGAGCCTGCTGCTGGTGCACGACCTGCACCCGCTCGACACCAGCACCCGGGTCCGGCGGGCGGTCGAGGAGGTGCTGCCCCAGCTCGGCTCGCACGCGGGCGACGTCGAGTACCTGGGCCTCGACGACCAAGGGGTCCTCCGGCTGCGGCTGGAGCAGGGCGGGTGCTCGGCGGACACGGCCCGGGACCTCATCTCCAAGGCCGTGGCCACGGCGGCGCCCGAGGCCGCCGGGGTCGCCATCGAGCTGGTCGAGCCGCCCGCGGAGCTACCGCTGCTGCAGATCACCAGGCGTCCCGCGGGGATGCAGGGCGTCCGGTGACAGAGAATCCCGCGGGGGGTTCCGGGCCAGGAGGGGGCGGACCGGGAAGTGCCGGGGTGACCGGGCTGCGCCGCTTCGTCAAACGGCCGCCCGGCGCCCCGGCGCCCGGTACGCAGGCGTCTGATACGCCGGGGCCCGGTACGCGGGGGCCTGCTACGCAGGAGCCCCGCCCGCAGGCGCCGGGCGGGCTGCCGGTGCCGCTGGGCGGCCCGAGCCGGGACGCGCCGGACGCCGAACGGTGCGAGATGTGCCAGACGGTCCTCGACGAACGGCACGGGCACCTGGTCGACACCGACAAGCGCTCGATCGCCTGCGCCTGCCGGGCGTGCTACCTGCTGTTCACGCACGAAGGGGCGGCCGGGGGCCGGTACAAGGCGGTGCCTGAGCGGATCTGCCACGACCCGGGCCGGCCGCTGGCCGATCTCGACTGGAACGAGCTGCAGATCCCGGTCGCCATGGCGTTCTTCTTCTTCAACTCCGCGCTGGGCCGGGTGGTGGCGGGTTACCCGAGCCCGGGCGGGGTGACCGAGTGCGAGCTCGACCTGGAGGCCTGGGACCGGCTCGCCGCCGAGTACCCGCTGCTCGGCGCGCTTACGCCGGACACCGAGGCCATCTTCGTGCACGGTGCTAGCCCGGGGGGACGACCCCCCCAGACCCCCCCGGACAAAGGCGAGTACGAGGTCTTCCTTATTCCGATCGACATGTGTTACTCGCTGGTCGGCGAGCTCCGCATGTACTGGCAGGGGTTCGACGGCGGCGCGGAAGCCCGCGAGGCGCTGGCCAGGTTCCTGGCCGGACTGCGGCGGCGGGCGATCGCGCTGGAACGGGAGCCCGGAATTGGCAGGCACTGAAATTGGCAGGCACTGAAATTGGCAGGCACTGAAATTGGCAGGCACTGAGTTGCCAACTGAAATGGAAGAGCACTGACGTGGCCGACCTGATCTTCGGCTGTACCGGCGCGAGCGCGGACCGGTACGCGGCGACGCCGACCCTGTCCTTCCAGCTGGCCATCACCGAACGGTCCGGGGTGCGGGTGCACGCCATCGCGCTGCGCTGCCAGATCCGGATCGAGCCGCACCGGCGCCGCTACACCGCGACCGAGGCGGAACGGCTGCACGACCTGTTCGGCGACACCTCGCGCTGGGCCGACACGGTCAAGCCGATCCAGCTAGCCACGGTGACCGTGATGGTCCCCACGTTCACCGCGGTGACCGAGGTCGAGCTTCCGGTGCCGTGCACCTACGACCTGGAGGTGGCTTCCGCCCGCTACCTGCAGGGCCTGGACGACGGCACGATCCCGCTGCTGATGCTGTTCAGCGGCACCGTCTTCGTCGCCACCGAGCAGGGCTTCTCGGTCGAGCTGGTGCCGTGGAGCGCCGAAGCCAGCTACCGGATGCCGGTGACCGTCTGGCGTGAGCTCGTCGACGCGCACTTCCCCGGCAGCGCCTGGCTACGCTGCAGCCGGGAGACGCTGGACGCGCTGTCGGAGTACAAGGCCCGGAACGCGCTGCCGACCTGGGACGCCACCCTGGCCGAACTGCTGGCCGCCGCGGGGGGCGGAGAGCCCGAACCCGCGCCGGACTCCGACGGCGAGACGGGGGTGACGCAGCGATGAACCTCGACTCCGTTCGGAAAATCGCGGACGCGGTCCTCTACGAGGGGTACATCCTGTACCCCTACCGGGCCTCGGCGCAGAAGAACCGCAGCCGCTGGCAGTTCGGCGTCGTCATGGCGCCCGGGTACACCGCGGCCGACCCCTCGGAGACCAGCGTCACCCGGGCCGAGTGCGTGCTCGAGCACACCGGGCAGCCGGCCGTCCGGGTCCTGCTGCGGTTCCTCCAGGTCCAGCGGCGGACCGGGGACGGGGACAGCTCTGCTGCCGGAATTTGGGACGAGGCGGTGGAGCGCGAGGTCGAGGTGGCCGCGGACGCCGCCGCGCTGTTCGGCGACGGGGTCGTGGAGGAGTTCACGATCGAGGGCGGCGAGGAGCGCGAGGACGACGTGGTCCGGCGCCGGGAGCCGCTGGCCGGCGTCGTGACGGTGCGGGCGGCCGAGGTCCCCGGCCCGTGGCGCGCCGTGAAACTCCAGGTCCGCGTGGAGAACCGAACGGACCCGGGCTCCGTGCCCCAGCGCCGGGAGGACGCGCTGCCGACGTCGCTGGTCGCCGCGCACAGCATCATCACCGTGGACGGCGGCCGATTCATCTCGATGACCGACCCGCCGGAGTGGGCGCGGCCGGCCGTGGCCGAATGCCGTAACGAGGGCGGCTGGCCGGTGCTGGCCGATCCGGACGACCGTGTCGTGCTGTCCTCCCCGATCATCCTGTACGACCACCCCGGACTCGCCGAACAGAGCCCGGGCGAGCTCTACGACGGCACCGAGATCGACGAGATCCTCACGCTGCGCACGCTGGCGCTGTCCGACGACGAGAAGGCCGAGGTCCGGGCCACCGACCCGCGGGCGGCCGCGCTGCTGGACCGGGTCGAGTCGATGGACGCGCAGACCATGGCGCAGCTGCACGGCACCGTCCGGTCGCTGCGCCCGGTTCCGGGACGGCCGGAGGCCCTGACCGAGTTCGATGTCGGCCCGGTGGACGCCGCGCCCTCGGTGCCCTGGTGGGACCCGGACGCGGACGCCTCGGTGTCGCCGGACACCGACAGCGTGACCATCGGCGGGCAGCCGATCGCCCGCGGCAGCCTGGTCCGGCTGCGGCCGGGCGCGCGCCGCGCCGACGCGCAGGACATGTTCCTGATCGGCCGGCTCGCCGAGGTCCAGGCGGTCCTGCACGACGTGGAGGACCACCCGTACCTGGCCGTGTCGCTGGCCGGGCAGCCGGACGAGGACCTGCGCATCGCACACGGGCGCTTCCTGTACTTCAGCACGGACGAGGTCGAGCCGTGCGAGGCGGACACGTGAGCGGGCGGACGCTGGTGGCGGGCGTGGGCAACATATTCCTGACCGACGACGCGTTCGGCGTCGAGGTGGTCCGGCTGCTGTCCGAGCGCCCGGTGCCCGCTGGCGTGGAGGTCAGGGACTTCGGCATCCGTGGCGTGCACCTGGCCTACGACCTGCTCAACGGCTGCGACCTGTTCGTCCTGGTGGACGCGGCGCAGCGGGGCGAGGCGCCGGGCACGGTCAGCGTGGTCGAGGTCGAGGTGCCGGACGCGGCCTCGCTGGACGGCCCGGTCATGGACGCGCACGACCTGACGCCGGACTCCATCTTCGCGCTGCTCGCCACGCTCGGCGGCCGCCCCGGGCGCAGCCTGCTGGTGGCCTGCGAGCCCGCCGACCTGAGCGCGGGGATGGGCCTGTCCGGGCCGGTCCTTCAGGCTTTGCCGCACGCGGTGCGGACAGTAGAGGAGATTCTCGCGGGGAGGGTGGCGGAGTAAGCGCAGACACTTAGGTAGAGACGGGAGGAGAATGCACGAGTACGGTTTGGCCGAAGGCGTGCTGGCCACCGTGCGCCAGCGCGCCGCCGGCCGGAAGGTGGCCGGGATCCGGGTCCGGTTCGGCGTGAAGCACGCGGTCGACGAGGAATCGATGGTGCAGGCGTGGGGCTTTGTGGCCGAGGGAACGGAGGCGGAAGGTTCCGCGATGGCGCTCGTCACCGTGCCGGCCACGATCGCCTGCCAGGACTGCGGGCTGACCGCCGAGACCACCGACGTGCTGGCCACCTGCCCGGGCTGCGCCGGGGAGAACGTCGAGATCAACGGCGGCGACGAGATGACGCTCGAATCGATCACCTACGAGCCGGCCAGGACCGGCTGAGAGGGGATAGGTATGTGCCTAGGCATCCCGGCTCAGCTCGTGGCGGGTGAGACCGGCCATCCCGACCTGGTCATGGCCGAGGTGGGCGGGGTGCCCCGCACGGTCAACGTCGGCCTGCTCGACGAGCGGCCCGGCCCCGGCCAGTGGATCCTGGTGCACATGGGCTTCGCGCTGAACGTGATGACGCCGGAGGAGGCTGCCGACGCGCTGGCCGCGCTCGGCGCCGAACGCGAGGCCGAAGACCGCGAGGCCGCCGATCGCGACGTGGGCGCGCTGCAGGCGGCCATGGACGCCGCCGCGGCAGCCGAGGAACAGGCCATCGCGGCCAGGTGGATGACATGAGCGGACCCGCGGCCCGGGACGGCCCGCTGATGTTCGTCCGGTACGCCTACCCGCCGAACGCGCTGGGTTACTGCGGCCCCGACGACTTCGCCGCCTTCCGCGAGTACGCGGTGGCCGGCGTGGTCGACCAGGGCCTGGTCAAGCTGGCCCAGGCGTTCTCCGGCGCGTGGCCGTACCTGGAGCTGATCTCGGCCGGCTGCGGCATCGGTGACCCGCTGGACCACCGGGTGGTGGAGGCCTACTGGGTGGGCAACGAGCTGCTCGACCGGGTTCCGGTCAACAAGATCGGCGACTCGATGGCCGAGCGGTTCCGGCAGCAGGTAGGCAACAAGTTCCAGTTCCTGGCCGAGGGCGTGCTGGCCGGCGGGGTGCCGCACCACAGCTTCCACGTGTTCGGGGTGTACCCGTGGGTGGGCCTGCTGGGTGACGACCGCAAGGCCAAGCACGCGCTCATGGTGCTGGACCGGTGCCGGGTCAGGTGGGGCAAGGTGACCGCCATCCACGGCGACCAGGCCGCGGTGGAATCCCGGCCGCTGTGCTGGGACGGGCGCCTGCTGACCCTGGGCGAGCCCGCTACCGAGATGGCCCGGCTCGCGCTGGACGGCACTGTACTGGCCCGCGACATCGGCCCGGACGACTGGGTCGCACTGCACTGGGACTGGGTCTGCGACAAGCTCACCGACCGCCAGCTTCGCGCCTTGCGCACGTACACCATGCGCCACCTGGACATGGTCAACCACCGCGTCGAGCACCCCGGCCCGGTCGCCATCCTCGGCTGACCGCGGACGTCACGCCGGGGTGACCACGAACTGGCGCAGGTACAGGTCGCGGAACGTCACCGGGCCGCGGGGGCCCGGCACCGCGTCGATGTTGATCCCGGTCTCCGGGACCGAGAACAGCTTGAAGCCGTCCAGCAGGCGGGTGGTGGCGTTCCAGAACGCGCCGGTGCCCGCGTAGCGATGAAGGAACTCCTCCGCCGCCGCCCGGTCCGTGGTGACGATGCCCGCGGCCAGTCCGGAGGTCTCCTCGTTGGCCAGCACCGCCGCGGCGCGCGGCCCGTCGGCCGGAGCCAGCGTAACGGTGGCCTCGCTGCCGGAGTCCAGCGCCCACTCGTGGCCGAGCGGGTGCGCGTGCGGCGGCAGCGAGGCGGCGATGCCCAGCCGGTCCAGCAGCACGGTCACCCGGGGCACGAAGGCGTCCCACAGCGACGGGTGGACCAGCAGCAGGTTGAGCCGGTTACACACGCCGAGCCGGTCCAGGCTCGCCTCGATTAGCTGCCCGGCCAGGTCCAGGTCGGCGGCGGCGTCTACGTACAGCACCGCGCCGCCGTCGGCGTGCGCCATCGTGCGCACCCCGTGCCGGGCCGCCTCGGCCGCCAGCGAGCGGGTGCTGTCCCCGCTGCCGCGCAGGATCACCAGCGGGATCAGGCCGGGCTGGCTGACCAGCGCACGGGCCGATTCCTGCCCGGGCACCCGGACCAGCTGGATCGTGGCCGGGTCGAGCCCGGCGGAGGCCAGCGCGGGCGCGATGACCTCGTCCGCCAGCGTGACGGCCGAACGAATCGCGGCCGACCCGGTCCGCAGCACGCCCGCGTTGCGCGACTTGACGAACTGCGAGGCGATGTCCACCACCACGTTCGGCCTGGCCTCGAAGTTGGCGCCGATCACGCCGACCGGGCGCCGCCGCTCGGTGAGCATCAGGCCGTCGGGAAGCTCCCTGACCGCCCGTTCGGCCGGTTCGTACGGGACGCCGGCCAGTGCCCGCAGCTGGTCCGCGATGGCCCCGAGCCTCGCCTCGTCCAGCCGGAGCCGGTCCAGCAGGCCGCCGCCCAGGCCGGCCTCGCGGGCCGCGGTCATGTCGGCCTCGTTGGCCGCGAGCACCGGGGCGGAGCCGCGGACCAGGGCGTCCGCGATCGCACGCAGCGCCTGGTCGAGCCGCTCGCCCGGGACGCCGGCCAGGTCGGCGACGGTGCCGCGGGCGGCGCGGGCGGCCTCCTCGACGGCCTTGTGCGCGTCGGAGCCGTCGGTCGTCATTGGGCTTCCCTTACCTCGGCCGCCGCAGTGGCGGGTTCCAGCTTACGAAGGGGCGGGGCCTCCAGGCTGCAGGTGAACTCCTGCGGTGTCGTCTTCTCGCACTTGGCCCGGGACGGGTTGCGGATGGTGAGCGCGGCCAGCACTCCCCCGGCGGCGCAGAACACCGCGGCCATGATCGCGGCCTCCCTGAAGCCGTGGGCGAGCGCGGCCGGGTGCAGGTAGCTGTCGCCGCTGATGCCGGCCAGCGCGGGGAGGATCGCCACCGCGATCAGGCTGGCCGCCCGGGCCACGTCGTTGTTGACCGCGGAGGCCACGCCCGCGTGGTCGGCCGGGGCGGCCGCCAGCGCGGTCGCGGTCAGCGGCGCCACCATGATCGCCACCCCGAAGCCGAACACCACCGCCCCGGGCAGCACCGCGGTCAGGTAGTCGCCGGAGTCGCTGATCCGGGCGAAGAGCAGGAGCGACGCCGCGATGACCACCGGCCCGACCGACATCTGCAGCCGCGGCCCGATCCGGGCAGCCAGCGCGCCGGAGCGGGAGGACAGCGCGAGCATGATGAACGTCACCGGCAGCAGCGCGGTGCCGGCCGCCACGGGTGAGTACCCGTGCACCACTATCAGCACGGTGGGCACCAGGAACAGCAGCCCGCCCAGTGCCGCGTAGACCACGAACGTCACCGTGTTGGCGGCGGTGAACTGCCGGGACCTGAACACCCCGAGCGGCAGCATCGGCTCCGGTTCCCTGGCCTCGACCAGGATGAACACGCCGAGCAGGACGAGGCCCAGGCCGAGCGGCAGCAGCACGGAGACCGACGTCCAGCCGTCCGCCGACGCCGCGATCAGGCCGTAGGTGATCCCGGCCAGCGCGCCGCTGATGGCCAGCGCGCCGCGGTAGTCGAGCCGCGGCACCGGACCCGGCGACTTGGTCTCCGGCACGTGCCTGGCGGAGATGGCGATCACCACCGCGGCCAGCGGGAGGTTGATGAAGAACACCAGCCGCCAGGACACCGCGTCGATCAGCCACCCGCCGAGGAACGGGCCTATGGCCGTCGCCACGCCGCCAAGTCCTGACCAAGCGCCGATGGCGGCCATCCGGTCCTCCTCGGCGAACGAGGCCTGCAGGATGGCCAGGCTGCCCGGGACCAGCAGCGCCCCGCCGACGCCCTGCAGGGCGCGCGCCGCGATCAGCACCTCGACGTTCGGGGCGACCCCGCACAGCAGCGACGCGGCGGCGAACCACACGACGCCGATCACGAACACCTTGCGCCGCCCGTAGCTGTCCCCGAGCGTGCCGCCGAGCAGCAGCAACCCGGCCAGGGTGAGCGTGTAGGCGTTCACCACCCACTGCAGGCCGGCGATGCCGGCGTGGAACTCCCGGCCGATGGCGGGCAGGGCGATGCCGACCACGGTCGCGTCGAGCGCGGCCATGCCCGAACCGAGCACGGTGGCGGCCACCACCCAGCGGCCCTGTGCGGTCGACATGCGCAGGACCGGGGCCGGGATCGCGGCCGCTGTTTCGGTCATGAAACTAACCTAGCCCGAACGGGCTGGGTATCAGCGCCCGGCAATGATCACTGGGCCGGTCTAGACGTTCAGGCAGAGCCCCAGCGGTCCCACCTTCACGCAGAGCCCGCCGGGCGCGGGCTGCGGCGCGCTGGGCGCGGGCTGCGGCGCCGACGAGGACGACACGGCCATGACGCTTGGCCGCAGCGTGTAATCCTGGGGAAAGCTCGTTCGAATCGCGGTAGCGGACCCTAATCATTGCCCAGCCAGATAACCCGTGTCATGTGCACTACCTTTAAAGGAGCGGAAACGGCAAGTGCACGCCCCCCCACTGAGGCGTTCGCAATCCGTACTATAGCTCAGAGGTATACCTCGTTCACGCTAAATAACATCGGTTCCCTCCGGTACGGCCAAACCGGCTGGCGTGACGCGCACGCATCCGCCCGGCTACGCTCTCAAGGTGATCTCCGCCCAGGCCGCTGCCGCCTCCGGCGCGCGGACCGGCCGCGCCGGGGATTTCGGCGGATTCCGCACCCGCTGGGCGCTGCTCATCTCGGTGGCGGGGGGCCTGGCACTGTACGCCTCCTTCCCGCCGGTCGGCATCTGGCCGCTGGCGGTGCTCGGGCCCGCGCTGCTGGTGCTGGCGCTGACCGGGCGGAGCCTGCGCGGGTCGTTCGGCTGCGCGCTGGCGTTCGGCCTGGCACAGTTCGTGCCGCTGCTGTCCTGGCTGATCAACTTGGCCTGGTACGCGTGGGCCGGGCTGGCCGGGTCCGAGGCGGTCATCTTCGCGCTGCTGGCGATCGGCCAGCGGCTGCTGCTGCGCCTGCCGTACTGGCCGGTCGCCGTGGCGGGCTGGTGGGTCCTGGTCGAGGGGCTGCGGGACCGGTGGCCTTACGCCTTTCCCTGGGGCCGGCTGGCGATGAGCCAGTCGACCGCGCCGGACGTCCGCTGGGTCGCGTTCGGCGGCGCGCCGCTGCTGAGCTTCCTGATCGCGCTGACCGGCGCCATGCTCGCCCGAGGGATATTGGCCTGGCTTGGTCCGGAGGGGCGCTCCCGGTGGGCCGCGGCCGTCGCCGCGGTGGTGACGGCCGGGCTGGTGCTGGCGGGCGGGCTGCTGCCCGCCGACCCGGTCGGGGGCGCGCCCACGGCCCAGGTGGCCGCGATCCAGGGGAACGTGCCGCGGGCCAGGAACCTGCCGCAGCAGCTGAGCGCCACCCAGGTCACGCAGAACCACGTCGAGGCCACGCTGAAGCTGGCCGCGCAGGTCAAGGCGGGCCAGCGGCCAGCGCCCGACCTGGTGATCTGGCCGGAGAATGCCACCGACCTCGACCCGTTCCAGAACCCGTCCGTCTACGCCCAGCTGTCCACGGCGGTGGCCGCGATCGGCAAGCCGATCCTGATCGGGGAGGTACTGAACAACCCGCGGCGCAACGTCGGCCAGCTGTGGGTGCCGGAGCGCGGGCCGACGACGTTGTACGTCAAGCGCCAGCTGGTGCCGTTCGGCGAGTACATCCCGTTCCGCGGCATCATCTCCAGCTTCAGCGATCTCCCGGCACTGCAGCCGATCGACTTCACCGCGGGGCGCCGGGCGGTCGTGTTCGGCGTCGGGAAGATCAGGCTCGGCGACGTGATCTGCTACGAGGTGGCCTTCGACCACCTGGTGCGGTCGGAGGTCGCGGCGGGCGCCAACCTGCTGGCGGTGCAGTCCAACGACGCCGACTTCGAGATCGACGGCCAGCTCGGCGAGACCGAGCAGCAGACGGCGATGGCCAGGATCCGGGCGGTGGAATCGGACCGCGCCGTGGTGTACGCCTCGACCACCGGGGAGAGCACGATCATCGCGCCGGACGGCAGCCTGATCGCGCGCAGCGGCGTCTGGCAGCAGGCCATCCTCGACGCCCGGGTGCCGCTGGTGAGCTACCGCACGCTGGCCGACCGGGTCGGCGCGTGGCCGGAGTACGTGATCATCCTGCTCACCGTGCTCGCGCTGGCCTGGGCGGTCGTGCGGGTAACCAGACGAGGGCGTCAGGCGTCTGTATAGACGGGGAACGGATCCCGGGTCATCCGTTAGCACGGCGCAAGTAAACTGCGTCCAGATGCGCAAGACGGGCAAAGGAGGGTTACCGTGCGTGGCACAGACCGCAGGTCAGCACGGCCCGCGCGACGGTACGCCGGCCTCGCGGGGGCGGCGGTCATCGCCCTGCTTGCCACCGCGTGCAGCAGCGGCAGCCACTCCACCGTCTCCCCCGCGCAAAGCAGGGCCCAGGCTTCAGCGTCGGCCCAGGCGCACGCCGCGGCGCTGGCCAGGAACCTGCACATCACCCCGGCGGACGGCAGCCACGGCGTCAGCCCCTCGGGCGGCATCACCGTCACCGCGGTGGCGGGCAAGGTCACCAACGTGACCGTGCGCACCTCGGGCGACGCCGTGTCCGGCAGCCTGGCCGCCGACGGCAAGAGCTGGCACAGCACGGGGAACCTGGGCGTGTCGCAGAGCTACACGGTGACCGCCACCGGCACCGCCCCCAGCGGCGAGAAGATCAGCAAGACGAGCACGTTCCGCACCCTGACCCCTGCGCAGACCTTCACCACCCACATCTTCGAGGGGTACAAGCAGACCTACGGCGTGGGCATTCCGATCATGCTGACGTTCAGCCAGCCGATCACCAACAAGGCCGCGGTCGAGCGGTCGCTCGAGCTGACCACGTCCAAGCCGGTAGTCGGCGCCTGGTACTGGGACGGCGACCAGCAGCTGAACTTCCGGCCGCGGGACTACTGGCCGGCCTACACCACGGTCAGCTTCACCGGCCACCTGGACGGCGTGGAGGGCGCCAAGGGCGTGTACGGGACCCACAACCTGACCCAGACCTTCGAGATCGGCAGGTCGCTGATCGCGGTGGCCAGCACGACCAGCCACCACACACAGATCTACCTCAACGGCAAGCTGGCCTACCAGTGGCCGGCCAGCCTGGGCCGGCCGAGCCTGCCTACGCCCGACGGTACGTACCTGAGCGTAGAGAAGGCCAACCCGGTGCGGATGATCGGCGGCGGCCCGGCTGGTAGCGCCGGCCACTACGACGAGCTGGTCAACTACGCCGTCCGGTTCACCTATAGCGGCAGTTACTACCACTCCGCCCCGTGGTCGGTGGGGGCCCAGGGCATCACTAACGTCAGTCACGGGTGCGTGAACCTGCCGCCCGCCGCCGCGAAGACCTACTACGACATGTCTATCCCCGGCGACCCGATCACCGTCACCGCCAGCACCGCGTCGGGCAAGTGGGACGACGGCTGGACCCAGTGGTTCCTGTCCTGGTCGAAGTACCTGAAGGGAAGCGCGACCGGCGAGGCCGTACAGGCCGGGCCGCAAGGCAGCACGTTCGTCACGCCGTCTTCGCTGCCCGCCTCCACCGCCAGCGCGCCGCTCGGCACCTCCGCGGCCGGTAACTACTACGCCGGCTCGGCCAACCTGGGCTAGTTCGCGTTTCCGCGGAAACGCCCGGCGCAGTCGCGAAAGGCGTTTCCGCGGAGACGTTTGCAGTGCTCAGCGCGCCGGTGCCCGCCGGCCAGGCATTGGCTCCACGATAAGACGGCTGCGGGGCCGGCTTCGAAGCCGGCCCCGCAGCCGGGGAGCGGCGCGGCACTAGGAGGTATGCCGCGCCTTGTCGTCCGGACCTACATGCCGCCGTCCTGCTGGTTGTCCTGACCGCCCCGGCCCAGGAACTGCCGCCAGATCTGCTGCCAGCTCTGCTGGTCGCCCTGGCGGCCATTGCCCTGGCCGCCGCCACCGTTACCGCCGCCGTTGGCGCCGGTGCCGGTCCCCTGCTGCGGGGTGGTGTTGATAGTGGCGGACGTGGCCGCGCCGTTCCCGTCGGTGACGACCTGGACGGGGTTGGTGAGGCCGAAGTTCTTGCAGCCCAGGTTGTCGAAGGACTGGAGCAGCCGGTTGGCCAGGAAAGTGAACAAGTTGTTGCCCACGGCCGGCACCGGCGACGGGCCGCCGGCGAACACGGCCTGGTTGGCCATCAGGAACGGACCCTGGATGTTGATCATGTTCTGGCAGTAGTTCGCCGGGCTGTCCCACCTGTCGTTCTGCCGGCTGATGGCCGGCTGGCCGACTTCGGCCCGGTACAGGTTGGTCTTGGCCGGGTCGAGGTTGCCGTTGGCGTCGAGCGTCATCGGGTTGTTCTCCGGCACCAGGGCGGGGATCCGCGGCATGTTCCTGGCCGCCAGCAGCTCGTCGAGCGCCTGCGAGGTGGCGGGCGTGTTGTTGTTGGCCAGGTCGGGCGCCATGAACGGGGTGCAGCCGAGCGCCGGGTCCAGGAACCTGGCGATCAGGGCGTTGTCGCTGCCGTTGGACAGCGCCTGGTTGCCGGCCATGCTGGCCTCGTTGGCCACGGTGTCCTGGGCCGTCTGGCCGGTGGCCGGGTTGAGCAGGTAAACGGTGGTCACGTTGTCGCTCTGGTCCTGGTCGACCATGTCGAAGTTGCGGACGGTCGGGCACTGCCTGCCGGTGCCGAGCCGGCCCGCGGTCGGCACGATCTTCGCCGAGGTCCCGGCCCTGGGCACGCGCAGCCGCCCGAAGGCCATCAGCCTGTACGCGGCGCGGAAGAAGGCGGTGCCGTTGCAGAACGACACCTGGCCGAAGGGCGATCCGAGGCCGTTGACGCAGTTGCCCTGCGCGAGCGCGTTGGGCGTCGCGCCGACCTGGGTCAGGGTCGTGCCGTTGAAGCCGAAGTCGATGGTGACGACCGCGTTCCTGGGCAGCTTCGGCACCACCGGCGCGACGGCCGGGGTGGTCCCCTGCGTGATGACCAGGGGGTTGTAGACCGACAGCGCCCCGGTACGCGGGTTCAGGATGGTGGCCTGGACGAAGGCCCCGAGAGCGGCCGCGTTGGCCATGTTGCAGCCGGAGTTGGCCGGCGACGTGCCGTTCGGCCCGGTGAGCTGGTACGGCGTGGCCAGGCCCTGCGCGCTGAGCGGGTCGGCCGGGACGATGATGTCGCAGTTGACGTTATCCGCCGCCGCCTGCGCGGGCGCGGCGGAGCCGGATGCCGACGGGCAGGGGGACGGCGCGGCCGAGGCTGACGCCGGGGCGCTGGCGCTCGCCGCAGCGGCGCTGGCCGCAGGGGCCGGGGCGCTGGCAGCCGCGGCCGGTGCCGCCTGGCTCCCGCTCGCCGCAGGTGCCGCACTGGCGCTGGCAGCGGCGGAGGTGCACGAGCCCAGCGCCGACTGCTCAATAGTCGAAGTGTTACCGCCGCCGGATACGGCGAGGATGATTCCGAGGGTCAGGCCCAGAGCCATCGGGATGGCGAGAGGTACCGCGATACGCGCCGCGCGGCTGTTTCCGCGACGGCGCCATGCGGACCTATGCCCGCTGAGCATTCAATCCACCTCCATGATGGGAAGTCCCCTGTGACGCTCCCGGTGCATCACGGTAGACCTGCGCGTTCGGCAAGATCGGCGAATTCTGAAGATTCGCTCCATGTAAGGGTTTTTTAAGGTTTAGGGCCGGGTTGCGCCCGAACCTCTGAAATTCCTTGCCAAGTCCTTACGTCGCAGGTGAGGACCGAAATAGAGGCATCGAGATAGCCCTGTGATACGCGGTTGCACGTGCAGCGCGGTACGCAACCGATTGCGAGACAAGGCCGGCGGATGGCTTGGTTATTACGCCGGAGATGGCCCAGGTGGCCCCGGGGATTCCCGGGGCCACCTGGGCCATGGAGCTGGTTGATTCTCGGCGGGCGCGCTAGCTCAGGCGCTGGCGCCGTGGATCACTGTGTTACATGTGCCCGTGCCTGCCCGGCATGAAGTTGCCGCGGTTGCGCGCACCGCCACCGCCCTGGCCGGCGCCGGCGCCCCTGGTGGTGCCGGTGACCTTGGCAGTCTGCTGGGCGGTGTTGAACGTCGCGCCGGTCGCCACGCCGTTGCCGTCGAGCGTCAGCGTGACCGGGTTGGTCAGGCCGAAGTTCTGGCAGTTCAGGTTGCCGAACGAGGCGCTCAGCCTAGCCGCCAGGAAGTTGGCCAGGTTGTTGCCGAGCGCCGGGACCGGCGAGGCGGTGCCGGTTTCCATGGCCGCGTCCAGCTTCAGCCTGGGCGCCTGGATGTTGACCATGTTCTGGCAGTACCTCGCCGCATTCTGCTGGGCGCTCGTGAACAGCGGCCGCTGGTCGGTCTCGATCCGGTAGGTATTGGTCTTGCCGACGCTGAACTGCCCGCCGACCAGCAGTTGCGGGTCGTTGACCGGGAGCAGCGCGATCGTGCCCTTCTGGTTTGCCCGAGCGCTCAGCTCGTCAAGCGCCTGCGACCCGCTGGTCCCGTTCGGGTTGGTGGGGTTGGGAGCGGTGAACGGCGTGCAGCCCAGCGCGACATCCACGAAGTTGTTCAGCAGGCCGTTGTCGCTTCCGTTGCTCTCGATCGTGGCCGCGGCCGCGTTCGCCTTGTTGGCCGCGGTCGCCTGCGCGGTCTGGCCGGTGGCCGGGTCGAACAGGTAGCTCGCCACCACATTGTCGCTCTGGTCCTGGTCGATCAGGCCGAAGTCACGCGTGGTCTGGCAGGCCTGGCCGTCCTTGCCGGTGCCGGTCGGCGGCACCGTCAGGGTGCCGCGGGCGATCTCGGCGTTGGCCAGCCGATAGAAGTTGGCCGCGTTGCACTGCGGGGTCTGGTTGATCAGCGAATTCCCGAACGCGTCGATGCAGTTGCCCTGAGCCGCGCCCGCGCCCACCAGCGCCAGCGCGTTGCCGTTGAACCCGGCGCTGATGATGACCTGCGAGCCCGCCGCGATCGTCGGCGGCGTCGGCGCCACGGCCGGGGTGGTGCCCTGGTTGATAACCAGCGGGTCGTAGACCTGGAGCTGGCCGCCCGGCGACAGGATCGTGGCCTCCACGAACACGCCCTCGGTCCCGCCGTTGGCCCAGGTGCAGCCGTCGCCGAGGACCCAGGGCGAGGCCAGGCCCGCAGCGGTGAGCGGGTTGGCCGGCACGGATACCGTGCAGTTCATCGAGGCCGCGGCCTGATCCGCGTTCTGGTTGAAGCTGAACGCGTTGCCGGCCGCGTCCACCGCGTTCGCCCCGGCCAGGCCGGCCCGGTTTGCCGCGTTGTTCGCCGGAATGGCGAAGTTGGCCGCGGCGGCAGGGTTGGCGGCGGCAGCGGCCGCCGTGGTGCTCGGGACGGCCGACGCCGCGGCCGCGGCCGCACCCGACCCGGACGGGCTGGCCGAGGCCCCGAGGGCCGACTCGGCTACGTGCGTGGTGTTACCGCTCGAAACCGCCAGGATGATCCCGAGAGTCAGGCCCAACGCCATCGGGATAGCGAGAGGTACCGCAATACGCGTCGCACGACTTCTATTACTGCGACGGCGCCATGCGGACCGATGCCCGCTGAGCATTCAATCCACCTCCATGGATGTCCGCTGTCCCGCTCCCAGTGCATCACCGTAGACCGGTGCGGGGCGGCAATTCGAGAATTCTGCAGATTCGCGTTTTGTCCGGTTTTAATGCACGCGCGGTGCCGAAACCTGGGAATTTCATTGCTAAGCCCTTACGCCGCAGGTGACAGGGTACTTGCGGTAGGCGAAATTCCGCTGTGATATGCGGTCACGCGCCGCGGCCCCGCCGGGCATCCAGGCGCAGGGACGGACAGTAATTATTACGGCTCGCACCGTGATCAGCAGTTCTTGCGGAGAGGTTACGGGCGCGCCCGGCCCCCGGGCCTTTGGCGATCAAGCCGGGACGGGGCGCGCCACGGGGAATGCAGAAATACCGGACGGAGATTTATGAATTCCTCGATAAATGATCCGCGTGAATGGGCAGGGTGGCGGCGGCGGGGCGGGCGACCAGGACCGTTCGGCGTATTAATGCGGCGAGATCGTGACGCGGGCCGGCCAGGGACCCCGGTACCCCGGCCGCGACGCCTGAGTAAGCTGATGTCAGTGCTGGCCAGCCTGCGGCCGGTGCGGGTTCATCCGATTACTGACAGCAACGCCGCGGAGGCTGGGGACGGTCCGCTTCCGGCGGCGGGCGGGACGGCCAGCTACGGATGCCTGGCGTCGGCAACCTTTTCCCGCGTGTGCGCGTCTGTGAGTGGGAGGAGTGATCATTTTGCTTGCGCTTGCCACCAGGGTTGGGCCTGAATTTTTGTCAAATTGTGATATCGCGTGGAGGGGACGGCGCCGTGTTGGGATCCGGATGGTTCCGGAAGCAGCAATCATCATTGCCGACAGGTAGGGACAGTTCCGCAACTAAGAAAGCCTGGCAGTCATTCAGCGATACCCGGCCGAAGAGGCGAGGGGCGGCCCTGACCGCTAGCGGCGCCGCGCTCGTCCTCGGGTCCGGGGTGATGATCGTGGCGTTCGCGTCGCCGGGAAGCCACGCCTCCCTGGTGTCGTCGGACAGGCCGCAGAACGCGACCAAGCCGCTGCTGCCCGCGGCGGCCCTGCAGATGGTCTCGATGACCCCGGCCGCGGGCGCCAAGGGCGTCAACGGCACCAGCCCCGTCCGGGTGCAGTTCTCCGTGCCGCTGGCGCCGGACTCGCCGATGCCGACCCTGTCCCCGTCGATCGCCGGGCACTGGGCGGTGCAGGGGAACGCGGCGGTCTTCACCCCCGCCGTGGGCTGGTCCCAGAAGACTAAGGTCACGGTCAAGATCCCGGGCGGGCTGGCCGGCGTGGTCTCGGCCGCGGGGGCGACCGCGGGCGACGGCGGGACGCTCGGCTCCGACGTGAGCCAGAGCTTCACCACCGGCTCGTTCAGCAACATGCGGCTGCAGCAGCTGATGGCCCGGCTCGGGTACCTGCCGATGACGTTTACGGCCGCTTCGGGCCCGGCGATCGGCGCGACCGACGCCCGGGCCCAGCTCGCCGCCGCCTACCACGCGCCGGCGGGCACGTTCACCTGGCAGAGCGGCTGGCCGTGGGCGCTGAGGTCGCAGTGGAAGCCGGGTTCGGCCAGCATCTTGCAGGTCGGCGCCATCCGGGCGTTCGAGTCGGTGCACGGCATGACGATGGACGGCATCGCGGGCAAGACCCTCTGGTCCAGGCTGTTCACCGCGGTGGCCAAGGGCCAGAAGAATCCCAGCGGCTACACCTACGCGCTGGCCAATCAGCACTACCCGGAGACGCTGACCGTCTGGCACAACGGCAAGGTGGTGCTCAAGACCCTGGTCAACACCGGCATCCCGGCCTCCCCCACCGTGGACGGCACCTTCCCCGTCTACCTGAAGTACGTCTTCAGCCACATGAAGGGGACGAACCCGGACGGCTCGAAGTACGACGACCCGGTCTGGTACGCGTCCTACTTCAACGGCGGCGACGCGGTCCATCAGTTCAGCCGGTACAGCTACGGCTCGTACCAGAGCCTGGGCTGCGTCGAGCTGCCCTTCGACGCGGCCAAGAAGGTGTACCCGTACCTGACCTACGGCAGCCTGGTCACGGTGACCGGCCCGGTCGCCTGAAGTCCGGCTAGACACAGAACGGGGCGGTCCCGGCCGGGACCGCCCCGTTCTACTTGGTTCGTGACGTGTTAGATCGGGTGAACTTCTTCCGCCTGCGGGCCCTTGGGGCCGCGGCCAGCGGTGTACTCGACGCGCTGGTTCTCCTGGAGGGCGCGGAACCCGTCCATCTTGATGGTGGAGTGGTGGACGAAGACGTCGGCCGAGCCGTCGTCCGGGGCGATGAAGCCGTAGCCCTTGTCCGAGTTGAACCACTTCACGGTGCCCTGAGGCATGTACTTCTCCTACTGATGA
>Ga0070699_100000404_pt1 | contig 41723 bp, 38 predicted proteins | sample KBSK1503metaG_FD_65473 | JGI IMG/M metagenome (GOLD analysis project Ga0070699, IMG submission 65473) | Corn, switchgrass and miscanthus rhizosphere microbial communities from Kellogg Biological Station, Michigan, USA - KBS K1-50-3 metaG | ecosystem: Host-associated > Plants > Roots >... | reverse complement strand
GTGTCGATCTGCACCGCCAGGACGGCCTTGATGGCGTGGGTCTTGTCGCGCTTGAGCCGCTCCTCCAGCGCCGCCGGATCGATGGCGCGGCGCCAGCTGCCCGGCAGCACCTCCACCTCGACGCCCAGCATCTTGCCCATCTCGCCCCAGCCGATGGCAAAGCGGCCGCTCTCCAGCGCCAGCACCGTCTGCCCGCGCGAGAGCACGTTGGCGAGCGCCGCCTCCCAGCCGCCGTGGCCGTTGGCGGCGTAGATGTAGATGCGGCCCCGCGTGCGGAAGACGGTGGCGAGGTCCTTGAGGCAGCTGTCGGTGACGCCGATCATCTCGCCGGAATAGATGTCGATCGCCGGCCGCTGCATCGCCTGCAGCACCGCATCGGGAATGTTGGTCGGGCCGGGGATGCTCAGGAAGGCCTTGCCGTTGCTGACGGTCATTGTGTCTCCCTTTTCTGCGCGCCGACGCCCGGCGGGGGGCCGTCGTACCATTTGTCCGCGGACCGGCACAGGTCGCCGACGATACACACATCGCACCTTGGCTTGCGTGCCTGGCAGACATAGCGGCCATGCAGGATGAGCCAGTGGTGGGCGTGGCGCATGTATTTCTCAGGAATGACCTTGACGAGGCCCTGCTCGACCGCGAGCGGAGTTTTGCCCTCGGCCAGCTCCAGCCGGTGCGCCACCCGGAAGACGTGCGTGTCCACCGCCAGGGTCGGCTCTCCGAACGCGGTGTTGAGCACCACATTGGCGGTCTTGCGGCCGACGCCCGGCAGCGCCTCCAGCGCCTCCCGCTCGCGTGGCACCTCGCCGCCGTGCTCGGCGATGAGCCGCTGCGACAGGGCGATCACGTTTTTGGCCTTGTTGCGGTAGAGGCCGATGGTCTTGATACGCTCCTGCAGGCCCTCCTCGCCGAGCGCCCGCATCTGGCGCGGCGTGCTCGCCACCTTGAAGAGGCCGCGCGTGGCCTTGTTGACGCCCACGTCGGTGGCCTGGGCCGACAGCACGACGGCCACCAGCAGGGTGAAGGGGTTGACGTATTCCAGCTCGCCCTTGGGCTCCGGGCTGGCGACGGCGAAGCGGCGGAAGATCTCCTCAACCCGCCCTGCCTTGAGGCCGGGCCGCCGTCGCTTGGCCGGCACCGGCTTGGAATTGGGCGGCAGCGGCCTGGGCCGGGCATCGAGCAGAGCGTTGATCGCCGGCAGTCGAGGCATTTTGCGCATGTGAGGCTCTGGGGAGGCTCGGGAGACTTGGGGAGACCGGGGGGCTTCGGTGAGGCTTCGCGCACGCCGTCAAGATTGATAGGGTGGCGACATGACCGGAAATTCCGAGCCAGCGCAAGACGGCGCCGACACCTTCCGGGTGGTGCTCACACCTCACCGCTCGCTGGGCCCTAAGGGGTTTCTCGCCCTGATGCTGGCATTCGGGGCGATCAGCTTCGCCACCGGAATAGTGTTCTACATCGCCGGCGCCTGGCCGGTGGTCGGCTTCCTCGGTCTCGACGTGCTGCTCGTCTATGTTGCCTTCCGGCTCAACTACCGCTCCGGCCGCCGCTACGAGACCCTGGAGCTCAGCCCGGCCCGTTTCACCCTGACGCGGGTGCACCCCTCGGGGCGGCAGGAGCAGTACGACTGCAACCCCTACTGGGCGCGGGTGAACCTGCGTGAATGGCCGGATGGCCGCACGGTGCTCAGCGTGGTCTCGCGTGGCACGGAGCTGAGGTTCGGCAGCTTCCTCACCGACGATGAGCGGCGCGATCTGGCGTCGGCCCTGCGAGAGGCGCTGCTCACGGCCCGCGGCGGGGTGCGAATCTGACCTGCGGTGGCCATGTTTCTTGTCCCGTTTTCTGGTCATGTTTTTCAGCTCAATTTTTTTTCAACTCAAGCTGCATGAAACGGGTCGATTCGGCCCTCGCCTCCGCCTAAATCTCGCTCGCAACAGACAGCCAAGCGAGACCGTCATGCTCCAGGAAGCCGTGACCGTGCGCCGCCCCATGCCGACCAGCGCCCCAGGCGTCCGCGACTACGACCAGATCCGGCGCGCCATCGCCTTCCTGGCGCGCACCTGGACGGAGCAGCCGGGCCTTGAGGAGCTGGCGGTCCATCTCGACCTGGAGCCGACCCAGTGCCAGAAGCTGTTCAAGCGCTGGTGCGGGCTGAGCCCCAAGGAGTTCGTGCAGGCGCTCACGGTCCACCACGCCCGCGGCCTGCTGAAGGACTCCGCCAGCGTGCTCGACGCCGCCTTCGAGGTGGGCCTGTCCGGCGGCGGCCGCCTGCACGACCTGTTCGTCTCGCACGAGGCGATGACGCCGGGCGAGTACAAGCGCCGGGGCGAGGGCCTGGAGATGGCCTACGGCTTCCACGCCTCCCCGTTCGGCGAGGCGCTGCTGATTGCCACGCGGCGTGGGCTGGCCGGTCTCGCCTTCGTCGACGAGGACAAGGGCCAGACGCCCCAGGATACGCTCGCCGAGATGATGCTGCGCTGGCCCAGGGCCCAATTCGTGGCGGCGCCGGACCGCACTGCGTCGTTCGCGCGGCTCGTGTTCAACCCGGCTGACTGGAGCAAGGACCGCCCGGTGCGGCTCGTCATGATCGGCTCGGACTTCGAAGTGCGGGTGTGGGAGACGCTGCTCAGGATTCCCATGGGCCGCGCCGTGAGCTACGGCGACATCGCCAGCCACCTGGGCCGACCCACGGCCGCCCGCGCCGTGGGGGCCGCGGTTGGGCGCAATCCCATCTCGTTCGTGGTGCCGTGTCATCGCGTGCTCGGCCGCGACGGCAGCCTCACGGGCTACCACTGGGGCCTGACGCGCAAGCGCGCCCTGATCGGCTGGGAGGCGGGGCGGGTGGCGGAGCAGGGATAAGAGACCGCCTCGCCGACGCTGCCAAGCGCCGGGGAAGGCGGGTCTTGGAAACTGAAACCGGTGGAAAGGGCAGGCTCTAATTGTAGTGGTTGCCGATCAGGCGGCGCTGCTCTTTCAGGTGGTAGAGCGCCTCGGACATAAGCCCGAGCTGGTTCTCGATCTCGATCGTTGAATAACCCTGGGCGTTGAACCAGGGCAGCAGAGCCTCGACCTGCCGGATGTTGCGCTCGGCATCCTCGATATGGCTGTCGGCCAGGGCAAGCTTGAGGTTCAGGTCGACGCTCATGAATTGGTGTTCCACGGTTACAACTCAGGCAGCTACGTGTTCACGAGCCGTGATTACGCTCTTGCCTGTGGCAAATGCGCAATAAATGTTGACCATAGCGAGGCAGCACCTTCACGTTCCATGGCAGAATGTTTCGCTGGGTGCAGACTTGGCAACCTGCGCGTGTGCATGCCTGTTCCGCCGCCAAGAAGGGCACCGTCATCGGGACGCCGAGCCCCGGCCCATGTGCCGAGGGCAATCCTTGACCTCGTGAGGCGCGTTGCACCATTCGCGGAGGTCCCGGATTGGAGCGCGGCTCGCCGTTGGCTCCGCATTCGCTGCATCCCGGGCGACTGGCGGGCAGGGCCGCGCCGGGTAGGCAGGGCGGCGGCCGCGGAACGGCAGCGGCGCTGCTCCGTTCGATATGGAGTGCAGCGCGCTTGGTGCTGCCACGGCTTCGCCCGCGCTTGGCACGCGTCCCATTAGTCTTTCGCGGGCGGCCGTCTGGCATCGACGCCGCATCCGCGCTATGCACGCGCGACGCGAGCAGTGAGCCAATTGCGGGAGGTTCAACATGACGAAGGCAATGTCGCTGGAAGAGGTGGCCCGGGCCTTGGTGGCGCCCGGCAAGGGCATCCTGGCCGCCGACGAGAGCTCCGGCACCATCAAGAAGCGCTTCGACGCCATCAAGACCGAGAGCACCGAGGCGAACCGCCGCGACTACCGCGAGATGATGTTCCGCGCCACCGACGCCATGCGCGACTGCATCTCCGGCGTGATCCTCTACGACGAGACCATCCGGCAGAAGGCCAAGGACGGCACGCCGATGCCGCAGGTGATCGCGGCTGCCGGATCGCTGCCGGGCATCAAGGTGGACAAGGGCGCCAAGCCGCTGCCGTTCTGTCCGGGCGAGACCATCACCGAGGGCCTCGACGGGCTCGCCGAGCGCATCAAGGAGTACGTCGGCCTCGGTGCCAAGTTCGCCAAGTGGCGCGCGGTCTACGACATTGGCACAAAGCCGAAGATGCCGGGCTACACCTCGATCAACGCCAACGCCCATGCCCTGGCGCGCTACGCGGCCCTGTGCGTGGAGGGCGGGCTGGTGCCGATCGTGGAGCCCGAGGTGCTGATGGACGGCGCCCACGACATCGACGCCTGCGAGGCGGTGACCGAGTGGGTCCTAAAGGAGGTCTACCAGCAGCTCTACTACGCCCAGGTGCCGCTGGAGAAGACTATCCTCAAGCCCAACATGGTGATCTCCGGCGTGAAATGCCCGAAGCAGGCCGCGCGCGAGGAGGTGGCCGAGCGCACCGTGAAGGTGCTGAAGCGCTGCGTGCCGCCGGCCGTGCCCGGCATCGCCTTTCTCTCGGGCGGTCAGTCCGACGAGGACGCCACGGCGCACCTCTCGCTGATGAACCAGCTCGGGCCGCTGCCCTGGAAGCTCTCGTTCTCCTACGGCCGCGCCCTGCAGGCCGCCGCACAGAAGGCGTGGGGCGGCAAGGCAGAGAACATCGCTGCCGGCCAGCGCGCCTTCGCCCATCGCGCCCGCATGAACGGGGCCGCCAGCCTCGGCAAGTGGACCGAGCAGATGGAGAAGGCGGCGTAAGGCCTGCGCCGCCGCGTCGCTACGCAGCCGGCGGCGCGTTCTCGTTCGCCGGCGGCGGCGAGCCCGGTCCGTCAGCGCCACCGTTCGGCTTGGGTGCGGCCTGGGCCACGCCGACCATGGCGGGGCGCAGGACACGGTCGGCGATGGTGTAGCCGGCCTGGAAGACCGCAACGATGGTGCCGGACGGAACGTCGTCGCGCGGCACCTGTGTCACGGCCTGGTGCAGGTGCGGGTTGAACGGCTCGTTGATGGGCTGCAGGCGCCTGATGCCGTGGCGGTCGAGCACGTTGAGCAGCTCGCGCTCCGTCATCGTCACGCCCTCCAGGAAGCTTTTGAGCGTTGCGTCCTGCTCCGCAGCGCCGGCCGGCACCGCGTCGATCGCGCGCTGGAAATTGTCGCCGACGCTGACGATATCGCGGGCGAGCTTGGTGATGGCGTACTTCGCCGCGTCCTCCTTCTCGCGCTCGGCGCGCTTGCGGATGTTGTCCATCTCGGCGTGCGCCCGCAGGACCTTGTCCTTGAGGTCGTCGATCTCGGACTGCTTGGCTCTCAGATCGTTGACCTCGGCCTGCAGCGCCGCAACCGCATCCTGCAGGCTCTTGCCGCCTTCGCCGGCATCCTGCGATGGCGACGGACTCTGAGACGCACTCTGAGACGCACCGGCGCCCTGCGCTGCCGCGTCCGGCGACTGAGCGTCATTCTTCTTGGCGTCGGAATCGTTGAGCGGTGTGTTGGCCATCGGCGAATTTCCGCGATTGAGGTTGCTGCCCGGGCGGACCCTCTTCGCCGATCCAAGCCTTGCGCCGATCGGATGCCAAACGGGTCGGTCCGGACCCAGTATCACGGGGCATATCGGCCAAGCCGGGCAAAAGTCAAGTCAGCACGCGACCGATGAGCCTGGCGGTGTAGTCCACCATGGGGATGATGCGTGCATAGTTGAGGCGCGTGGGGCCGATCACGCCGATCACGCCCACGATCTTGCGCCGCTCGTCCTTGAACGGCGCCACAACCAGCGAGGAGCCCGACAGCGAGAACAGCTTGTTCTCCGAGCCGATGAAGATGTGCACGCCCTCGCCGCGCTCGGCCAGCCCTAAGAGCTGCGCCAGCTCGCGCTTGCTCTCGAAGTCGTCGAACAGTTGACGGATGCGCTCCAGGCTTTCGAGGCCGTCCACGTCCTTGAGCAGGTTGGCCTGGCCGCGCACGATCAGGTTCTGCCTGCCGTCGAGCGCGCCCGACCAGGTGGCGAGACCGGCCTCGATCACCTTCTGGGTCAGCTCGTCCAGCTCCTGCTTGGCCTTGGCCTGCTCCTGCTCGATCCTGGCCTTGGCCTCGTTGAGGGTGAGCCCGGCGATGCGGGCGTTGAGATAGTTGGTGGCCTCGTGCAGGCTGGACGCCGGCAGCCCGGGCGGCAGCTGGATGACCCGGTTCTCCACCTCCTGGTCTTCTCCCACCAGGATGACGAGCGCCTTGCCCGGCTCCAGCGGCACGAACTCGATGTGCTTGAGCCGGCCCACCTGTGTGTCGGCCAGCACCATGCCGGCGCAGTGCGAAAGGCCGGAGATCATCTCGCCCGCCTTGGTGAGCACCTGCTCCAGGGCCTTCTCGCCCCTGGCACCGATCTGGGCCTCGATGGCGCGGCGCTCGTCCTCCACCAGGTCCCCGACCTCCAGCAGACCATCCACGAACAGCCGCAGCCCCGTCTCGGTGGGCAGCCGTCCCGCCGAGGTATGCGGCGCGTAGATCAGCCCTAAGCGCTCCAGGTCCGACATGACATTGCGGACCGAGGCGGGCGACAGCGTCATCGGCAGCTGCCGTGCCAGGTTGCGCGACCCGACGGGCTCGCCGGTGGCGAGATAGGTCTCCACGATCTCGCGGAAGACGGTGCGCGAGCGCTCGTTGAGGCGCTGCAGGTTGGAGAGGCTGGCTGCGGCGGGTTTGCCGAAGGGCTTGTCGGTGCTCATGGCGGCGCTGGTGCGGTCGTTCATGGGCGAATCTAGAGTGAGCTGCTCCGCCGCGTCAAACGCGCTGCGCCAGCCGCCGATCCGCGCGGCGCGTCACAGGTCCAGCTCGTTCTGCTCCTCCATGTCCTCGACCTCCGTGACCTTGAAGGCGCGTTCGATCAGCGGAATTCTCGGACGCTTACCGCCGAGAAGGTCCTCTATCGTGAAGAGCTGGATTTTCGGAACCTTGCCGGTCGGGCCATCGTAGAGTCCCGCCCCGGCGGCCTCCTTCACCATCGGCTGCGTGTGCTCTTCGAGACTGATGAAGACGCCGATCCTGGCTTTCTCGCGATCAACGACATTCGCAAGCTCGCGCACGCCCCTCACGCCGATGCCGCCGCCTTTGACCGAGACGATGGCCTTCTCCGTCGTCCTGGCTCCGGACCTGAAATAGATGTGCCCGTCGATGCCGCCGTCTGCGCCCTTCTTCTTGCTGTTCTGGGGCGCGGCGTTCACCAGCGAGACGGCCCACCATTGGAACTGATACTTGTCGCGGGCCGCCAGATCGCGGGCTCCGTCCAGGTCCTTCGGCGAGCCGTGAATCTCGAATTTGATGCCCGGGAAGGCATCGCGCAGGCGCTTCTCGATTACTGATATGGAAAGGTGGGTAATGTCGATGCCGATCCACTGACGCTTGAGCTTCTCTGCGGCGTGGACGGTGGTGCCGCAACCGCAGAACGGGTCGAGCACGACGTGGCCTTCATTCGAGGACGCAGAAAGGATGCGTTCGAGCAGGGCGAGCGGCTTTTGCGTCGGGTAGCCGAGGCGTTCCTGGGCCATCGAATTTATTGGTGGTATATCGGTCCACACGTTTCCAAGCGGCATGCCTTTCCGCTCGTCCAAATAGCGACGTTGCTGGATACGTCCGTCTTTAGATCTGGGAAACTCAAGCAAACCTAGTCGATCAAGCTCAACCATCCTTTCCATCGAGACCGCCCAGCCGTTCGGGTGAGGCTTGTAGCCCTTATAGTCGTACATGAGATTGGGCCGCGGTGTGGGCTGCGTAGGTCCGATAGTCGGTATGCCCGACCCTTCTCATCCTTGTGATAGTATTTGGAACGGATGTACTCCTCGTCATAAGGACCATACTGCATCCGAAAGTTGTAGTTATCCGATTTCGTATAGAAGAAAATTTTGTCCGCCACGTCGCCAAATCTATGGCGCGCATCGTTGTGAGCAGTAGTGCGCTTCCAAGAAATCTCGTTCCTGAAACCAACAACTCCGAATACTGCATCCATCATAACTTTGAGATAGTGACCCGCCATCGGGTCGCAGTGCAGGTAAATCGAGCCGGTCGGCTTCAGCACGCGATGCAGCTCCAGCATCCGCACCGAGATGTGCGTGATGTAGGCCATCACGTCGTTGTCGCGCAGGAATGACCGCAGTGCCCGCAGCATGTCGGCCGCTTGTGCGTTGCCCGACTGCATCACGTCATCGAAAGCGCGCTCGGCCGCGTCGTTCCAGTGCCAGGTGTCCTCGAACGCCTCGATCTGCGCCTGGCTCGCCTCACCCGAGGGCGCGCGAAACAAGATGTTGTAGGTGGCGTTCGAATTGAAGGGCGGATCCAGATAGATCAGGTCCACGCTCTCGTCGCGAATGCTCTCGCGCAGCACGTCGAGGTTGTCGCCGTAGTAGAGGTGATTCGCCATCCCCGCCCCCGTCCGCCCACGGCGTTCTAGCCACCGCATGAAAATCGGTCAAACCGTGCAGAAACTTATTGACCGTCGAGCACAAGCTTACTACGGATTGTAGGGCGTACGCGCTACGAATTGTCAGACGGGGCTGCACATATGGTCATCCGATCGTATCGGCAGGCGCTTCGGATCGCTCGCTCGGCGGGCGAGGACGCCGCCAATCGGCGCATGCGCAAAGCGGGTCGGCGGCGCTGGACCGCCGCCGATTACGACCACGCCGTCACCGTCATGCATCACGTGCTCGCCCAGCTCGGATACGATCTGGCCGCCGAGATGCGGCTGGCCGCTTGAGCACGGGGTCAGACCCCTTTCCCCTGCAGTCTCAGGGAAGAACGAGATGCCCGAGGAAAGGGGTCTGACCCCATTCTCCCGGTTTGGAGCATGGGGTCAGACCCGCAGGGTCTGACCCCGCTCAATGCTGCTTCAGCCGCGCCGCCATCTGCTTGACGCGGCGGCGCTGCACCGAGGAGGGGATGCGCAGGGCCTCGCGGTACTTGGCGACGGTGCGGCGGGCGATGTCGATGCCGTCGCGCTTGAGGTACTCGACGAGCTTGTCGTCGGATAGAACCGACTGCGGCGTCTCGGCCTCGATCAGCTGGCGGATGCGGTGCCGGACGGCCTCGGACGAGTGCGCCTCGCCGGCGCCGTCGGCGGCGGAGATGGCGGAGGTGAAGAAATACTTGAGCTCGAAGATGCCGCGCGGGGTCGACATGTACTTGTTGGAGGTGACGCGGCTCACCGTCGACTCGTGCATGCCGATGGCGTCCGCCACCGTGCGCAGGTTGAGCGGCTTCAGGTGCTCGACGCCGTGGGTGAGGAACCCCTCCTGCTGGCGCACGATCTCCTCGGCCACGCGCAGGATGGTGCGGGCGCGCTGGTCCAGGCTCTTCACCAGCCAGTTGGCGTTCTGCAGGCAGTCGTGCAGGTAGCCCTTGTCCTGCTCGGAGCGCGCGGTCTTGGCGACGGTGGCGTAGTAGCTGCGGTTGACCAGCACGCGCGGCAGCGTATCGCTGTTCAGCTCCACCAGCCAGCCGCCGCCGGGGGTGGGCCGGACCAGAACGTCGGGCAGGATCGGCTGGATCTGGATGGACCCGAATTTGAGGCCGGGCTTGGGATTGAGCCGCTTGATCTCGGCCACCATCTCGACCAGCTCGTCGTTGTCCACACCCACCGCACGCCGCAGCGCGCCGAGGTTGTGGCTGCCGAGGAGCGCCAGGTTGTCGAGCAGCCTCGCGATCTGCGGATCGTAGCGGTTGGCGTCCTTGAGCTGCAGCGCCAGGCATTCTGCCAGGTCGCGGGCGAGCACGCCGGGCGGGTCGAAGCCCTGCAGCTTGGCCAGGACCTTATCCACCAGCGCCTGCGGCGCCCCGAGCCGGGCGGCCACGTCGTCCAGGCTGCCCGGCAGGTAGCCCGATTCATCCACCATATGAATGAGATGCGCCCCGACCAGCCGCTCGGCCGGGTCCGTCACCATCAGGTGCAGCTGCTCGGTGAGGTGGTCGGCGAGTGAGCGGGTGGCGGCGACGAACTCCTCCAGGTTGGGTCGGTCCGAGCCGTCGCCGTTGTGGGTGGAAGGCCGCACCGATGCCCAGCCGCCGCGGTCGCCCCCCCGGTCGCCCCTGTCGCCCAAGTGCTCCCGATTGGGCGCGCTGCTCTCGGAGTTGCGGGCGCCGGGCTTGTCGGCGTTCGCCTCGCCCGGCTTGTGGCGCGCCTTGTCCTCGGCCTGGGGGGCTTCGCGGGCGATCTCGTCCCGCTCCAGGAGCGGGTTGCGCTCCAGCTCGGTCTCCACGAACACGCCGAGCTCGAGATTGGACAGCTGCAGGAGACGGATCGCCTGTTGCAGCTGGGGTGTCATCACCAGCTGCTGACTCTGCCGCAATTCCAACTTCGGCGATAGCACCATGGCGCCAATGGTTGCCACGATGCATCACGCGGTCAAGACATAACGACGCCGCATTCAGCCGAAGGTCTTGCCCAGATAGACCTGCCGGACCATCTCGTTGTTGATGATTTCCTGGGGGGTTCCGTGGATTAGCACCTGGCCGTCGTAAATGATGTAAGCCCGGTTGACCATGCTCAGGGTCTCGCGGACGTTGTGGTCCGTAATCACCACGCCAATGCCGCGCTGGGTCAGGTGGCGAACGGTGTTCTGGATTTCCTCCACCGCCCGCGGATCGATGCCGGCGAAAGGCTCGTCCAGCAGCATGAACGAGGGGCCGGTGGCCAGCGCCCTGGCGATCTCGCAGCGCCGCCGCTCGCCACCCGACAGGGCGATGGAGGGGGCCTTGCGCTTGTGGGCGATGCCGAACTCCTCCAGGAGACTGTCGAGCTGCTCCTTGCGGCGCTTGCGGTTGGGCTCAACCATCTCGAGCACGCTCATGATGTTCTGCTCGGTCGTGAGCCCGCGAAAAATCGATTGCTCCTGAGGGAGATAGCCAATGCCGAGGCGGGCGCGGCGGTACATGGGCAGGCGGGTCACATCGCGCCCGTCGAGCATGACGCGGCCGGCGTCGGCGGCCACCAGCCCGGTGATCATGTAGAACAGGGTGGTCTTGCCGGCGCCGTTGGGGCCGAGGATGCCCACCGCCTCGCCGCGCTGGGCCGCCAGCGAGATGCCCCGCACGACCATCTGGGCGCGGTAGCTTTTGCGCACGTCGTGCACGCTGAGCCAGCCCTCGGCCGAGGGCAGCGCCTCCGGGCCGTGGTCGGGCGCGGGACGGCCGTTCGGGCGAGGGGGGCGTGGGATGAGCCTCGGCGCGGCCTTGTCGGCGCTGCGGCGGGCGGCGAAGAGCCTCATGAAGGTTTCCTGGGGGGTGTCCTAGGGGCGTCCTGGTGCGCGGCCGAAGCGTCTTGTTGCAGCGCGAATATCGCAAAACGGCGCGTTGGCAAAGCCGTCACGGCACATTGGCTGCCGGCGCCTTCTTCTTCACGACCTCCAAGGCCCGGTCCTTGACCTGCTTGGGGTGCAGCAGGATGCAGGTCCGCCCGGGGGGGCAGGCCTCCATCTTCTCCTGCGGAGTGGGCGCCGGGGTCGAGGAGGAGTCGGATGACGCTGCCGGCGGGGGGGGCGGCCTCGGCGGCATTGCCACCTGGGCGGCCTCGACCTGGGAGATGCCGGTCGTCAGGTCCACCCTGAGGCGCTCGCCCCGCACCACGTCGGGCTTGAGCGGGTCGTCGGTGGCCTTTGTCACCGTCACCCCGCCTCCCAGCAGCGCGGTATTGGCCTTGACGTTGAAGTCCGCCCACTCCGCCGTGGCGCTCTGCGTGTCCTTGGAGTCCAGGATGACCTTGCGCCGGGCCTCCAGACGCACGATCTCGCCCTTCTCCTGCCCCTTGGCCTTCGCGCCGGCGTCGTCGGCCGGATTGGCCGGACCGCCCGGGCCCATGCCGGTCTGGCCCGAGTAGAAGGCTGTCAGCTCGGAGGTACGCATCACCAGATCGCCCTGGTGCGCCCTCACGTCGCCCTCGAATACCGCCTTGTTGCTGGCGTCCAGCACCTCCAGGGTGGCTGCCTCGACGTTCATCGGCGCGTTCCGGTCGCCCTTGAACGAGCCGAGCAGGGCGCCCTGCACCTCCTCCACGCCCGGCGGCTTCTTGGCCGTCCGCGGCTGGACCGGGGCGTTGGGGTGGAACGTCGCCGCAATGCGGCCGTTGCCGGGCGTATCCAGCCGGGTCTTGCCCGCCTTGCGCTCGATCACCAGCCGGCCACCCTTCAGCACGTTCTTCTCCTGGGTGGCGACCACGTTGCCGGCGAACAGCGCGGTATCGGCGGTGACATCGAAGTCGGCGAGGTCGCTGACGATGCGTCGGTCGGTGCCGGCCGTGACCTCGACGCCGTTACGTGCCCACAGGAACGTTACGCGTGCGCCGTCGCTACCGGCCCCCTTGGCGGGCGTCGCGTCCGCCGCCGACGCAAGCCCCGAGGCGGCCTTGCCCTCGTACTTGACCATCAGGTACGGCGCCTGCAGCATGGTCTCGCCCTGCACCGCAACCACCTTGCCTCGGAAGTGGGCGGTCTTGGCCGCATCGTCCACGTCGAGCTCCTCGGAGCGGATATCGACCGGCTGGCGCGCGTCGCGACCGGCCGCCAGGCCCTGCCCCTGCTGAGGCAGCAGGCGCACCGTCACGTTGCCACGGAACTGCACCAACTTCGACTTGTTGAGCATGGTCATGGCCGCAGCCTGCACCGACCCCGTCGGCATGGTGGCGCTGACCGGCTCCGTGGTGACCACCTTGCCTTCCTTGGAATAGAACATCGCCCGCGACATGCGGGCCATCATGCCGTTCGTGCCGTCGATCTCGATGCCGTCGAACAGCTCCAGCTCGCCCTTCTTGTTCTCCAGCAGCCCGTGCTTGGCCTTCAGCTTGGTGACCGTGCCGTTGTTCTGCGTCAGGTCGCCGCTGACATCGATCAGCTTGATGGGGGCGTTCTGGTTGAAGGCCACCACCGCGCGCTTGGCCCGCACCTCATAGCGGCCCTCCTTGGTCACGTCGAAATAGCTCGGGTTCTTCATGGTCAGGTCTTCGGCCCTGATCACGACGTCGTCAAACTTGAACTTGCTGTGCTGCGAGGCCCAGCTCATGGCCACGATCAGAGCGTAGACGCCGGCGATCCCGATCGCTGCAAGCGGGAGGAGGATGCGCAGCATCGCCACCAGCCGGCTGTGCCGCTTGGCGGCGGCGAATGCCCGCGCCCGCTGGCCGACGCTCGCCACGACGGCCGGCACGCGGCCGGGACGGCGCGCGTTCCGGGTGTCAAGGGTGATGGCCATGCGCCCCCTGATGAGCCCCCAATGTGTCCCGAATGTTTCCCCACGTCCCCGAGGCCGCCTCCGCCGGCAGAAGCCGGGCGGGCGTTGGGCGACTCACGGTCACGATGGCCGGCAATTTAGGTGAGATTGGGACTTGCCGCGAGGCCAAGCGATTGGACTGCTATCGCTTTTCTGTGATCTGCTGACGACCGGTTGCACGGTCAGTGGGCGAAGATGTCGGTATCCTCGAAGCCCGCCAGGTCCAGCTCGGCGCGGATGGCGACGAACTGGAAGCAGGCCTCGGCCAGCCCCGCCCTGTCCTCCCGCTGCAGCAGGGCGTCGAGCCTGGCTTTCAGGGCGTGCAGATAGAGGACGTCGGATGCCGCATAGTGGCGCTGCTGGTCGGTGAGCTTCTCTGCGCCCCAGTCCGAGCTCTGCTGCTGCTTGGACAGCTCAACGCCCAGCAGCTCGGCGCACAGGTCCTTGAGGCCGTGGCGGTCGGTGTAGGTCCTGACCAGCTTGGAGGCGATCTTGGTGCAGTAGATCGGGCTTGTTGCCACCCCCAGATAGTGCCTGAGCACAGCCACGTCGAAGCGCGCGAAGTGGAAGATCTTGAGGACTGCGGGGTTGCCCAGCAGCGCCTTGAGGTTGGGCGCCGACCAGTCGCTGCCGTCAAGCTGGACCAGGTGGGCGGTGCCATCCCCCGCCGACAGCTGCACCAGGCACAGCCGGTCCCTGGCTGGCCTGAGCCCCATGGTCTCGGTGTCGACAGCCACGCTCTTGCCGAGGTCGAGCCCCGCCGGCAGGTCGTTTTTGTGCAGCTTGATAACAGGGCTCACGGTCGTTCAGCCGGATCAAACACTTTGGCCGGGCGCCCGCCGGGTTGGGTTGCACCGGTCGCATCGAGTTTCATCGCATTGAAATTGCATAGTAATTTCAAAGCGACGACTTGTGTACCACCGCTATGCCCGATCGACAAGCCCTTACGCGCCCCCGACGGGCTTCCGACAGGCCTCTGCCCAATCCGGGTCCGGCAAGCGCGAAAATCAGCTCAAAGATCGCCCTTGCATCTGCAGCCAAGCGATACTATTTTATGTTGGATGACGTGGCAAGAGGTTGCGTAAATGGCAAACGAGCCTGACAATCTCATCCTGGTCCACCTCCGCGAAATTCGGGCGACGCTGGCTGAGCATTCAGCGCGCTTTGACCGGATTGACGAGCGGTTTGCTCAAGTCGAGGCTCGAATGGATGAGCGCTTCGCCCAGATCGACGAGCGCTTCATTCAAATGGACTTGCGCTTCGCCCAGATGGACAAGCGCTTTGACCGGATGGAGCAGCGGTTCGATGACTTGCATGAGGTTGTCGGTCACACCTTCGTGCTGAGCTCTGCCAATTCGCTGAAAGTGCAGGAGTTCGACCGACGCTACCAGCTCAACGAGGGGGAGCAGCAGCGCATCAGCGGTCGCGTGGATGAGCTCGATCACCGCCTTTCGGAGGTTGAGAAGAGGATCGACGAGTGAATGCGACGGAGCGAGGGGCGGGAGCACCCGGGCTCTGGCGTACAACTCTCTGCGGACAGAGTCGGAAGCCAGTCCGGAAGACTGCATTATTGCGCTCTTCCCATGTGCGGAAGGAGGCCCGTATGGCGAACGATACCGACCAGCTAGTGGTTGCACACCTGCGCGAGATACATGCCCAGTTGCAGGGCGTCTCGACCAAGCTCGAAGAGCACGACCGGCGCTTCGACCGGACGGACAGGAGCCTCGACGGCTTCCGGCCGCTGGTTGAGCACACGCTCAGCGTGGCCACCCTGAGCCAGTCGAAGGTGGGCCGACTGGAAGCCCATCGCGACGCAGCCGGGGCTTGGCAGAAGCGCATGGACGAGCGTCTCGACGAGATTGAGCGCCGCCTCGCCAGGGTTGAGGAGAAGCTCGGCATCTGAGGCCCGCTCTCGGCTCCAACGAAAGATCCTCCGCCAACGCGGCCGGCCCCGGCCTGGTGAGGTTACGTATCGTGCCCCCGCGCCAATTGTCGCCCTAGCGCGTTGTCCGCTGCCCGTGTAGGAAGCTGGGCGCGCCGGAACCGCCCCCGGTCCGGCCCTCCCCCGCGCGGCGCGAGAGCGGAATGCCCAAGCAGCTCATCATCGACGGCAAACTGATCGAGGTCGAGGACGGCCTGACGCTGATCCAGGCCTGCGAGCAGGCGGGCGTGGAAATCCCCCGCTTCTGCTATCACGAGCGCCTGTCGATCGCCGGCAACTGCAGGATGTGCCTGGTGGAGGTGGTGGGCTCGCCCAAGCCGATCGCCTCCTGCGCCATGGGGGTGAGCGACCTGCCCCCCAACAAGGACGGCAGCCCCAAGGTCATCGACACCCGCTCGCCCATGGTGAAAAAGGCGCGCGAAGGGGTGATGGAGTTCCTGCTCATCAACCACCCGCTGGACTGCCCGATCTGCGACCAGGGCGGCGAGTGCGACCTGCAAGACCAGGCCGTGGCCTATGGCTTTGGCGGCTCGCGTTTCGAGGAAAACAAGCGCGCCGTTGAGGAGAAATACCTGGGTCCGCTGATCAAGACGTATATGACCCGCTGCATCCACTGCACGCGCTGCGTGCGGTTTATGACCGAGGTCGCCGGCGTCGAGGAGCTGGGCGCCATCGGACGCGGCGAGGACATGGAGATCACCACCTACCTGGAACGCGGCCTCGCCTCCGAGCTGTCCGCCAACGTCAACGACCTGTGCCCCGTTGGCGCCCTGACGCATCGGCCGTGGGCCTTCATCTACCGGCCGTGGGAGCTGCGCAAGACCGAGTCCGTGGATGTGATGGACGCCGTGGGCTCCAATATCCGCGTGGACGCGCGCGGTCGCGAGGTGCTGCGCATCCTGCCGCGCAACAACGACGGCGTGAACGAGGAGTGGATCTCCGACAAGACCCGGTACGTGGCGGACGGCTTAAAGGTGCAGCGGCTCGACCGCCCGTATGTGCGCAAGGGCGGCCGCCTGGAGCCTGCGGGCTGGGACGAGGCGCTGGCATTGGTCGGGGCCAAGCTCAAGGCGGCCAAGCCGCAGCGCATTGCGGCCATCGCCGGAGACCTGGCGGGCGCAGAGGAGATGTTTGCCCTCAAGGACCTGCTGGGCCGCCTGGGTTGCAAGAACATCGATTGCCGGCAGGACGGCGCCAGGCTCGACCCGAAGCTTGGCCGAGCGAGCTATCGGTTCAATTCCGGCATCGCCGGCATCGAGCAGGCCGACGCCATCCTGCTGATCGCCACCAATCCGCGGCTCGAGGCGGCCGTTCTCAACGCCCGCATCCGCAAGCGCTGGCGCCAGGCCGCCGTGGCGGTGGGCCTGATCGGGCAACCGGTGGACCTCACCTATCCCTACGAGTACCTCGGCGGCGGCCCGCAGACGCTGGCCGAGGTGCTGGACGGCAAGCACAGCTTCGCGGGCGTCCTCAAGGCGGCGCAGCGGCCGATGGTGATTGTCGGCGCCGCGGCTGCGGCCAGGGCCGATGGTCTGGCGGTGCTGTCGGCAGCCGCCAAGATCGCGCTGGGCGCCGCGGAGGGCAAAAAGGCCGGCTGGAACCCGTTCAACGTCCTACATTGCGCCGCCGCCCGCGTGGCTGGCCTCGATCTGGGCTTCGTCCCGGAGAACGGCGGGCTGGACCTCATGGGGCTCGACGTCGCCTACCTGCTGGGCGCCGATGAGATCGACATGAAGCGCCTCGGCGGCGCCTTCGTGATTTACCAGGGCAGCCACGGCGACGCCGGCGCCGAGCGGGCCGACGTCGTGCTGCCGGGCGCCGCCTACACGGAGAAGAGCGCCACGTACGTGAACACCGAGGGCCGGGCGCAGACCACGGCCCGCGCCGTCTTCCCGCCCGGCGATGCGAAGGAGGACTGGGCCATCGTCCGCGCCCTTTCCGCCCATGTCGGCCACCGCCTGCCCTATGATACGCTGCCCGCGCTCCGCGCCGCCATGTACAAGCAGGCGCCGGCGCTGGCGCGGCTCGATGCGGTGGAGCCGGCGGACATCAAGGGCGTGGAGGCCCTGGCGGCGGCCGGCGGCAAGCTCAGCGGCGACCCGTTCGGCGTGGCGATCGCCGATTTCTACCTGACCAATCCGATTGCGCGGGCGTCCGCCGTGATGGCCGAGCTGAGCGCGTTCAAGCAGGCCGCCGCGCAGAGGACTACGGGCACGCATGGTTAGCGTCCAGAACTTATGGCGAGACCTCGTCTGGCTCATCGACTACCTGTGGCCGGTGCTGATGATCGCCCTGTGGAGCGTCGTGCTGCTGGTGGTTCTGCTTGTGGGCGTCGCGTTCCTGATCCTGTTCGACCGCAAGATATGGGCGGCCGTGCAGCTGCGCCGCGGCCCCAACGTGGTGGGGCCGTTCGGTCTCCTGCAGTCGTTCGCCGACCTTCTGAAGTTTGTCTTCAAGGAGCCGCTGATCCCGGCCGGTGCCGACAAGGGCGTGTTCCTGCTGGCGCCCATCGTCAGCTCCGTTCTTGCCCTGGCGGCTTGGGCCGTGATCCCCGTCAACCAGGACGGCTGGGGTACCTGGGTCATCTCCAACATCAATGTCGGCGTGCTCTACCTGTTCGCCATCTCTTCGCTCGGCGTCTACGGCGTGATCATGGGCGGGTGGGCCTCGAACTCGAAATACGCCTTCCTGGGCAGCCTGCGTTCCGCCGCGCAGATGGTGTCCTACGAGGTCTCCATCGGCTTCGTCATCATCACGGTGCTGCTGTGCGCCGGCTCGCTCAACATGACCGAGATCGTGAACGCGCAGAGGATCGGCCTCGGCACCCGCTATGGCCTGCCCAGCTCGATGCTGGACTGGTACTGGCTGGGCCTGTTGCCGATGTTCATCGTGTTCTTCATCTCGGCCCTGGCCGAGACCAACCGGCCGCCGTTCGATCTGCCCGAAGCTGAGTCGGAGCTGGTGGCCGGGTTCATGGTGGAGTATTCCTCCACGCCGTACCTCCTGTTCATGCTGGGCGAGTACGTGGCGATCACGACCATGTGCGCGCTCACCACCATCATGTTCCTCGGCGGCTGGCTGCCACCGGTCTCGGTGGCGCCGTTCACGTGGGTGCCGGGGGTCGTCTGGTTCACGGCCAAGCTGGTGTTCGTGTTCTTCATGTTCGCCATGGTCAAGGCGTTCGTGCCGCGCTATCGCTACGATCAGCTCATGCGCCTTGGCTGGAAGGTGTTCCTGCCGCTCTCCCTGGTCATGGTGGTGGCGGTGGCGGGCTTTCTGCACACCTTCCAGCTCGCGCCCTGAAGGCAATCGTTCATGGCTGTCTCGCAAGTCGTCGGCTCGTTGTTCCTGAAGGAGTTCGTCGCGGCCTTCTGGCTGTCGATGCGCTACTTCTTCGCGCCGAAGAAGACGCTGCACTACCCCTACGAGAAGGGGCCGATCTCGCCCCGCTTCCGCGGCGAGCACGTGCTGCGCCGCTATCCCAACGGCGAGGAGCGCTGCATCGCCTGCAAGCTGTGCGAGGCGATCTGCCCGGCCCAGGCCATCACCATCGAGGCGGGGCCGCGCCGCAACGACGGCACGCGGCGCACCACCCGCTACGACATCGACATGGTGAAGTGCATCTATTGCGGGCTGTGCCAGGAGGCGTGCCCGGTGGACGCCATCGTCGAGGGTCCCAACTTCGAGTTCGCCACCGAGACGCGCGAGGAGCTCTACTACGACAAGGACCGCCTGCTCGCGAACGGCGACCGCTGGGAGCGCGAGATCGCCAAAGCCCTCGCGCTCGACGCGCCCTATCGGTGAGACGACCCTGATGATGGCGCAAATTCGCAAATGGCGAATGGCGAATGGCGAATCGCGAATGGCAGGGCGCCATTCGCCATTCGCAATTCGCCATTCGCGGTGTTGGGTCATCGCTTCCATCGACCCAACCTGCGCGGAGGTGTCATGACCATCGCCGCCGCCTTCTTCTGGCTGTTCGCGTTCGTCATGGTGGCCTCGGCCGCCATGGTGATCTTCGCCAGGAACCCCGTGCACGCGGTGCTGTTCCTGATCCTCGCGTTCTTCAACGCGGCGGGGCTGTTCGTGCTGCTCGGCGCCGAGTTCCTGGCGATGATCCTGGTGGTCGTCTACGTCGGCGCCGTCGCCGTGCTGTTCCTGTTCGTCGTCATGATGCTCGACGTGGATTTCGCCGCGCTGCGCGCCGGCTTCATCCGCTACGCGCCGCTCGGCGCGCTGGTCGGGATCATCGTCGGGCTCGAGCTCGTCATGGTGGTGCTCACCACCGTGATCGCGCCGGGCAGCCTCTCTACCGCCTCCGCGCCGATCCCGCCGGTGGCATCGGGCATCACCAACACCGAGGCGATCGGCCGGGTCCTCTATACCAAGTACGCCTACTACTTCGAAGGCGCCGGCCTGATCCTGCTGGTGGCCATGATCGGCGCCATCGTGCTGACGCTGCGCCACAAGGCGGGCGTGAAGCGCCAGTCCATCCCCGCGCAGGTGGCGCGCCGCAAGAGCACGGCCGTCGAGGTGGTCAAGGTGGCGCCGGGAACGGCCGCCGTGCCGCCGGCGCGCTCGTCAAGGTGAGGCAGCAGGCATGGACTTGATAGCCCAGTTCTTCAGCGGCAGCCGGTGGGTGTGGGTGACCATCGCCGTGGTCGGCGCCATCGCCATCCTCGTGCGGGTGCTCGGATTGTGAGGGGCGAATGACCATCGGGCTCGGGCACTACCTCACCGTTGCGGCGATCCTGTTTACGCTCGGCATCTTCGGCATCTTCCTCAACCGGAAGAACGTGATCGTCATCCTCATGTCGATCGAGCTGATGCTGCTGGCCGTCAACATCAACCTCGTCGCGTTCTCCGCCTACATGGGCGATCTCGTCGGACAGATCTTCGCTCTGTTCGTGCTCACGGTCGCTGCAGGCGAGGCCGCGATCGGTCTCGCCATCGTTGTGGCGTTCTTCCGCAATCGCGGCTCCATCGCCGTGGAAGACGTAAGCGTCATGAAGGGGTGATGGGAATGCGATCCCCACTCCCCACTCCCCACTCCCCATTCCCCAATGGCGCAGGCCACGGGAGCGCGCAGGGGCTCAATCGATGATCTACCAAGCCATCGTGTTCCTGCCTCTGGCCGGCGCGCTGATCGCGGGCTTCCTCGGCCGCCTGATCGGGCCGCGCCCCAGTGAGGTCGTCACCACGGGGCTGCTCGGCATCGCCGCCGTGCTGTCCTGGATCGCCTTCTGGAACGTCGGCTTCGGCGGCGAGACGGCGAAGGTGCCGGTGCTGCGCTGGGTGGCCTCGGGCGAGCTCGATGTGTCCTGGTCGCTCAGGATCGACACGCTCACGGCGGTGATGCTGGTGGTGGTCAACACCGTGTCGTTCCTCGTCCACCTCTACTCCATCGGCTACATGGCCGACGACGACAGCCGGCCGCGCTTTTTCGCCTATCTCTCCATGTTCACCTTCGCCATGCTGGCGCTGGTGACGAGCGACAACTTCCTGCAGCTGTTCTTCGGCTGGGAGGGCGTGGGCCTCGCCTCCTACCTGCTGATCGGCTTCTGGTACACCAAGCCCGAGGCCAATGCCGCAGCCATCAAGGCCTTCGTCGTCAACCGTATCGGCGACTTCGGCTTTGCGCTCGGCATCTTCGGCGTGTTCGCGATTTTCGGCACCATCGGCTTCGACGCCGTATTCCGCGCCGCGCCTGCGGTGGCTGGCAAACCGATGGAGTTCCTGGGCTACCAGCTCGACAGCCTCACCGTGCTGTGCCTGCTGCTTTTCATGGGCGCCATGGGCAAGTCGGCGCAGTTCCTGCTGCACACTTGGCTGCCCGATGCCATGGAGGGCCCGACGCCGGTCTCTGCCCTGATCCACGCCGCCACGATGGTCACCGCGGGCGTGTTCATGGTGGCCCGGCTTTCGCCGCTGTTCGAGCACGCGCCGGTGGCGCTGCAGGTCGTGACGCTGGTGGGGGCTGTCACCGCGTTCTTCGCCGCCACCATCGGCCTCGTGCAGAACGACATCAAGCGCGTGGTCGCCTACTCCACCTGCTCGCAGCTCGGTTACATGTTCGCGGCCTGCGGCGTAGGCGCCTACTCGGCCGGCATCTTCCACCTCTTCACGCACGCCTTCTTCAAGGCGCTGCTGTTCCTGGGCTCCGGCTCGGTCATCCACGCCATGCACCACGAGCAGGACATGCGGAAGATGGGCGGCCTGGCGTCCAAGCTCCCCATCACCTGGGCGGTGATGCTGATCGGCACGCTTTCGCTCACCGGCGTCGGCATCCCGCACCTTGTGGGCTTCGCCGGCTTCACGTCCAAGGACGCCATCATCGAGGCCGCCTACGCCGCCCACACACCCTCCAACTACGCCTTCTGGCTGCTGGTGATTGCCGCCTTCATGACGGCGTTCTACTCCTGGCGCCTGATGTTCATGACCTTCCACCAGCCCACGCGGGCCGACCCCCACACCTTCGACCACGCCCACGAGAGCCCGTGGGTCATGCTGGTGCCGCTGCTGGTTCTGGCGTTTGGCGCGGTCGTTGCCGGCTTCGCCTTCTCCGCGTACTTCATCGGCCACGACTATGGCGAGTTCTGGCGCGCATCGCTCGCCGAAGGCCCGCACAACCACATCCGCCACGCCATGCACGAGATCCCCGAATGGGCGGGCTGGGCGCCGTTCGTCGCCATGGTGGCCGGCTTCGGCCTCGCCTATCTCTACTACATGGTGGCGCCCTGGCTGCCGGCGGCGACGGCGCGCGCGTTCAAGCCGCTCTACCTGTTCCTGCTCAACAAGTGGTACTTCGACGAGTTGTACGACTGGCTGTTCGTCCGGCCGGCGTTCTGGCTCGGGCGGCTGCTCTGGAAGCGGGGTGACGGCACCATCATCGACGGGCTCGGCGCCGACAACATTGCCGCGCGCGTGCTGTGGACCACCGGGCGCGTGGTCAGGCTGCAGACCGGCTACGTCTACCACTACGCCTTCGCCATGCTGATCGGCGTGGCGCTGATCGTGACGGCGTTCATGTTCAACGACATCGGCGCCCTCCTCAAGGGATTGCTGGCGCGATGAACGGTCTTCCCGTCCTCTCCCTCTGCACCTTCTTCCCGCTGGTTGGCGCGCTGCTGATCGCGGCGCAGAACCGCGAGGCCATCCGCAACGCCCGCTGGATCGCCCTCTACACCACGCTCTTCACCCTGGGCGTGGCGATCTGGATCTGGGCCAACTTCGATAAGGGCAACCCGGGATTCCAGTTCGTGGAGGAGACGGCGTGGCTCGGCGGCTCGATCAACTACAAGATGGGTGTGGACGGCATCTCGATGCTGTTCGTGGTGCTCACCGCCTTCCTCATGCCGCTGTGCGTCATCGCCAGCTGGGAGTCGGTCGAGAGCCGCGTCAAGGAGTACCTGATCGCCTTCCTGGTGCTGGAGACGCTGATGATCGGCGTCTTCTGCGCGCTCGACCTCGTGCTGTTCTACCTGTTCTTCGAGGGCGGCCTGATCCCCATGTTCCTCATCATCGGGGTGTGGGGCGGCGAGCGGCGCGTGTACGCCAGCTTCAAGTTCTTTCTCTACACGCTGCTGGGCTCCGTCCTGATGCTGCTGGCACTGATGGCCATGTACTGGCACGCCGGCACCACCGACATCCCGACGCTGCTCACCCACAAGTTCCCCGGCGGCATGCAGTGGTGGCTGTGGCTCGCCTTCTTCGCCTCGTTCGCCGTGAAGCTGCCCATGTGGCCGGTGCATACGTGGCTGCCCGACGCCCATGTCGAGGCACCCACGGCCGGCTCTGTCATCCTGGCCGGCATCCTGCTGAAAATGGGCGGCTACGGGTTCCTGCGCTTCTCGCTGCCCATGTTCCCGCTGGCCAGCCAGGAGTTCGCGCCGCTCGTCTTCGCCCTCTCCGTCGTCGCCATCATCTACACCTCGCTGGTGGCGCTGGCCCAGGAGGATATGAAGAAGCTCATCGCCTATTCCAGCGTGGCCCATATGGGCTTCGTCACCATGGGCATCTTCAGCTTCACGGTGCAGGGCGTGGATGGCGCCATCTTCCTGATGCTCTCGCATGGCCTTGTCTCCGCCGCGCTCTTCCTCTGCGTCGGCGTGATCTACGACCGCATGCACACGCGCCGCATCGATGCCTACGGCGGGCTGGTGAACCGGATGCCGCTCTACGCCTTCGTCTTCATGGTGTTCACCCTGGCCAATGTGGGCCTGCCCGGCACCTCGGGCTTCGTCGGCGAGTTCCTGACACTGCTCGGCGCCTTCAAGGCCAAGACCTGGGTCGCGTTCCTGGCCACCAGTGGCGTGATCCTCTCTGCCGCCTATGCGCTCTACCTCTACCGGCGCGTGATCTTCGGGCCGCTGGAGAAGGTGGCGCTGCGCGCCATCGCCGATCTCGGCTATCGCGAGATCCTGGTGTTCACCCCGCTGGTGCTGCTCGTCGTCTTCTTCGGCTTCTATCCCGCGCCGCTGCTCGACGTGACCGCCGTGTCGGTCAAGAAGCTCGTCTCCGGCTACGAGGCGGCCATCAATGCGGCTCAGGCCCTCAACACGCCCTAGGCGGCAGGCGATATCGACATGGACCAGCTCCTGACCTACTGGCCGCTCTACCCCGAGCTCCTGCTGGCGCTGGGCGCCATGGCGCTCCTGATGATCGGCGCTTTCCGCCCGGAGCGCGACATGGAGGCCGAAGCGATCGGCTGGATGGCGGTCGTCCTCCTCGGCATGGCGGCCTGGCTGCTGCTGTCGCAGCCCGGCGGCGAGCACAAGCTGTTCGACGGCGCCTTCGTGGTGGACGGCTTCGCCCGCTTCATGAAGGTGCTCACCCTGGTGGCGTCTGGCGCGGCGCTGATCCTGTCGTTCGACGACATGCGGCGGACACGCACGCTCAAGTTCGAATATCCCGTGCTTGTCCTGCTCGCGACCGCGGGCATGCTGATGATGATCTCCGCCAGCGATCTTATCTCCCTCTACCTGGGCCTGGAGCTGCAGAGCCTTGCGCTCTACGTGATGGCCGCCATCCGCCGCGACGACCTGCGCTCCAGCGAGGCGGGCCTCAAGTATTTCGTCCTCGGCGCGCTCTCCTCCGGCATGCTGCTCTACGGCGCCTCGCTGATCTACGGCTTCACGGGGTCGACAAGCTTCGCGGTCATCGCCGCCGCGGCAGGGCAGGCCGGCGCCGGCCAGAGCCTGGGGCTCATCATCGGTCTCGTGTTCCTGCTGGTGGGCCTCGCCTTCAAGATCTCGGCGGTGCCCTTTCACATGTGGACGCCCGACGTCTACGAAGGCGCGCCGACGCCGGTGGCGGCCTTCTTCTCCGCCGCCCCCAAGGTGGCGGCCATGGCGCTCCTGATGCGCGTCACGCTCGACGGCTTCGCCGGCATCAAGCCGCAGTGGCAGCAGGTCGTCACTGCGCTCGCCATCGCCTCCATGGTGCTCGGCGCTTTCGCGGCCATCGGTCAGAGCAACATCAAGCGGCTCTTGGCCTACTCCGCCATCGGCAACATCGGTTACGCCCTGATCGGCCTGGCAGCCGGCTCGCCGGAAGGCGCGCGCGGCGTCGTCATCTACCTCGTGATCTACGTGGCCATGACTCTCGGCGCCTTCGGCGTCGTGCTGGCCATGCGCCACGCCGACGGCATGACCGAGGAGATCGACGACCTGTCGGGCCTCGCCCAGAACAACTTGGCGCTGGCCACCCTGCTGGCGATCCTCTTGTTCTCGCTCGCCGGCATCCCGCCGCTCGCCGGGTTCTTCGCCAAGTTCTATGTGTTCCTGGCGGCCGTGCGCGAAGGGCTGTGGCCGCTGGCTATCATCGGCGTGCTGGCCAGCGTCGTGGGTGCCTACTACTATGTGCGGATCGTGAAGATCATGTTCTTCGACCCGCCGCGGGAGAGGTTCATGGCCATCCAGCCCAAAGCAGGCCTGGTGATCGGTGTGGCGGGCCTTGCGGTCCTGCTCTACGTAGTCTGGCCGGCGCCGCTGGTCGATGCCGCCGGTGCGGCAGTGAAGAGCCTCTTTTGAGCCGGGCCGGGAATGGGGTCAGACCCCTCGCTTGGCGGGCTCGTGTTGCATCTAACGCTGGAGGCGAGGGGTCTGACCCCGTCTCGCCGGCGCACGGACATGAGCCCCGGTGGCGCAGTCGTACCGCAGCCTGATCCTGGACAACGTCGGCTCGACGAACCGCGAGGCCTTCGCCCTGGCCGAGGCCGGCGAGACCGGCCCCCTCTGGATCATGGCGTGGCGGCAGACCGCGGGGCGTGGCCGGGGCGACCGGCCCTGGGTCTCGGTGCCGGGCAACCTCCACGCCAGTCTGCTTATCCGGCTGGGCTGCCCGCCCGCGGCCATGCCGCAACTCTCCCTGGTGGCCGGCGTCGCGGTGGTCGATGCCATCCGGGAGGCCGCCGGGGGCCGCCCTGCGGACCTGCGCCTCAAGTGGCCCAACGACGTGCTGATCGGACAGGCCAAGTGCGCCGGCATCCTTGTTGAAACGAGTCGCCCACCGCAGCTGCGCCGCGATTCCCCTGCCCCTTGTGGGGAGGGGACCCTGCGGCCGGCGCCTCACCCCAATTCGATCGTCGCCGTCATAGGCATCGGCATCGACCTCGCCTGGCACCCCGCCGATCTCGGCCGCGCCGCCACCGATCTTGCGGTGCATGGCTGCCACGTCTCCCCCGAACTGGTGCTGGGCAGCTTGAGCGAAGCCATGCACAATTGGCTGGGCGTCTGGGACTACGGACAAGGTTTCCCCAGCGTACGCCAGGCGTGGCTTGACCGCGCCGGTCCGGCGGGAGAGAGGGTGACGGTGAACACCGGCCGGGAAAGGATTGAGGGCACGTTTGCCGATCTCGACGCGGAGGGCGCGTTGGTGATCTCAGACCGTCACGGGCAGCGGCGCACCGTGACTTTTGGCGACGTGACCTTGGATGCGGCTGCGCCTCGGGACAGGGCTTGATGACGGAGGATCGGATAGCAGGCGGCGGGAGCGGAGACGAGCTGGTATTCATGCCGCTGGGCGGCATCGGCGAGATCGGCATGAACTGCTATCTCTACGGCCTGGGGCCGGCCGACGCGCGCCAGTGGCTCATGATCGACCTCGGCATCACCTTCCCGGAAGGCGAGAACGACCCCGGCGTGGACGTGATCCTGCCCGACCTGCGCTACATTGAGGCGGAACGCGGCAGCCTGGCCGGTCTGGTGCTCACCCACGCCCACGAGGACCATTTCGGCGCCGTCATCGAGCTGTGGCCGAAGCTGCGCGTGCCGATCTACGCCACGCCGTTCACGGCGGCGCTGCTGAAGGCCAAGGCCGCCGAGTTCGGCCGGCGCCTGGAGCTCCCCATCAAGGTGGTGGCGCTCAACAGCCGTTTCGATGTCGGGCCGTTCAGCCTGCAGCTGGTCGAGATGGCGCACTCGATCCCGGAATCCAACGCGCTGGTCCTGCGCACCCCGCGGGGTACGGTGTTCCACACCGGAGACTGGAAGCTCGACCCGACTCCCCTGGTCGGCGGCTCCGCCGGTCCAGACCGTCTCGCCGGCATCGGCAGCGAGGGCGTCCTTGCGCTCGTCTGCGATTCCACCAACGCCATGCGGGAGGGCCGCTCGCCGTCGGAGCGGGACGTGGCCCGCTCGCTGGCGGAGATCGTCGGCAAGGCCAAGCGGCGCGTGGCGGTGACGATCTTCGCCTCCAACGTGGCCCGCATCCGCGCGGTCTGGGAGGCCGCCCGCGCCGCTGGCCGCCGCCTGGTGGTGGCCGGGCGCGCCATGCACCGCGTCATCGACGTGGCCATGGAGACGGGCTACCTGCCGCCGGATTTCGACTACGACGACCAGAGCCGCTTCCTGGATTTCCCGGCCGACAAGGTGGTGGCCCTGTGCACTGGCAGCCAGGGCGAGCCGCGCGCCGCCATGGCCCGCATTGCCGCCGACGAGCACCCCGATATCGAGCTCGACTACGGTGACCTGGTGATCTTCTCTTCCCGCACCATCCCCGGCAACGAGCGCGCAGTCGGCCAGATCCAGAACCGGCTGGTCAATCTGGGCTGCGAGATCATCACCGACGCCGATGCGCTAGTCCACGTCACCGGCCACCCCCGCCGCGATGAGTTGAAGGAGATGTACGCCGCCATCCGGCCGGCCATCGCCATCCCCATGCACGGCGAGCCGCGGCACCTGGAGGCGCACCGCCGGCTGGCCCGCGCGGCCGGAGTCAGGGAGGTGCTGTCGATCCGCAATGGCGCCATTGTGCGGCTGGCGCCCGGCCCCGCCGAGACCATCGATCAGGCGCCGGTCGGCCGCCTGTTCCGCGACGGCAACCTGCTGGTGTCCGCCGACGAAGGCCCGGTGCGCGAGCGCCGCTCGCTGGCCTACGCCGGCATCGTCATCGTGGCCCTGGCCCGCTCCGCGCGGGGCAACGTCTCGCCGGAGGCCGAGATCGTGCTCGACGGCGTGCCGCAGGCCGACGCCGAGGGTCGGCCCATGACGGAGATCGTCCGCCGCACCGTGGAGGGCACGCTGCGGAGCATCCCGCGCGACCGGCAGAGGGACACCGAGATGGTGCGCGAGGCCGTCCGCCGCGCCGTCCGCGCCGCTGTGGACGACGCCTGGGGCAAGCGGCCGGCGGTCAAGGTGCTCCTGACGCAGCCGCCGCGATAGCCGCCGCGAATGGCCCATGGCGAGTAGCGGGCTCCATTCGCCACTCACCATTCGCCATTCGCCGAACAGATGGAGGCTCGCATGAGCGGCGAGCGTAAGGAGCGCACGGTACGTGTCCGCATTGCGGGCCGCGTGCAGGGCGTAGGCTTCCGCTACTGGACCGAGGAGACGGCCTGCGGGCTTGGGCTCGCCGGCTGGGTGCGCAACCGCCGCGACGGCTCCGTCGAGGCGCTGCTCTCCGGCCCGGCGGACGACGTCGCCGAGATGCTGCGGCGCTGCCACCAGGGGCCGCGGGCGGCTCAGGTTGGCTCAGTCGAGATCCTGGAAGAGGGCGGCACCCCGCCGGCCGGCTTCGAGATGCGGCCGACGGCATAAGCGGAGCGGCAGCGAGGCCAACACCGCCAGGGCGAGCGGTGAGTGGCGAATGGAGAAGATTGCGCTCCATTCGCGATTGGCCATTCGCCATTCGCCTGGCAGCTACAGGAACCGCGTCGGCCACATGATGGTGCGCCACATGTGGGCAGAGGGGCTGTTGTCCCAGCCGAGGCCCTCCTTCGGCTGCTTGAAGTTGCGGCCGACGATGTCGACGAAGTCGTCCAGGTTCACTTTGGCGCTGGGGTCGAACGAGTAGACGTCGTTCATCGTGATGAGGCGCGAGGTCATGTACCACTTGTGGTTCCTGGCGCGCTCGTACTCGGCCACGATGTAGGGCTCGGGTTTGTAGTTGGGCCCGAACAGCTTTCGGTACATCTCGGGATAGGTGTAGCCCACCGACTCGTCGGGGAAGAACCGCAGCGCCTGGTGCATCTTCACCGCCCAGGCCACCTCCTCGTCCACGTACGGCTCGATCATCTGCGCTCCCCAGTAGCCATGGTCGCAGCGGATGAAGCTGACGACCCCGATGTCGTGCAGCAGGCAGGCCAGTACCACCTTCTCCGAATGCCCCGCCTTCAGCGCATGCGTGGCGCTCTGCAGGAGGTGCGAGGTGGAGGCGAATCGGCAGCGGAAGTAGTCCATCAGCGTCGGCTTCTCCGGCATCTGCGGCAGGCGCGGGTCGGCGCCCATCAGCATGTACTTGCCGGGGTTTGCGTTGAGCAACTCCATGCCGCCCTCCATCTCGACCTTGCCGTCGGTCAGATGACAGAGCACGGACTTGGTCACGATATGCTCCAGCTCGTGCATCATCCGCTCTTCGAGGGCGTCCGCACGCTCTGCCATGGACATGGCGGGGGCGGAGGAACCTTGTGCCATCTGAGTCTCCCCAATCCTCTCCCAATCCTCTGGGCTGTGTTGTCCGAAGGATGCGCGCTTCGGCCGCGAGCGGCAAGCGCCAAAGGCAACGCGCGACGGGACCCGGTGCGACGGCAGCCCTCACGCAATCCGGTCGAACATCTCGGCGATATCGGAGACCTCGTCGCCGGCGTCGAGAGCGGACGGGACGGTGATGCGCCGTGCGAAGGCGGCGGTGCGGTCCACCACCAGGTCGCGCTGCCGGTCGACGGTGACGATGTGATAGCTGTCGTCGAGCACGCACGTCTCCACCATGCCGCCGAGGGCGCCTTGCAGGTAGGCGGCGTTGCGCAGGCTCGCCCGGTCGTCCTCGCGCGGGTGCACGATCAGCGTGGGCTGGCGAATGCCGCCCAGTTGGCGCTTCACGGTGTCGACGAGCCAGCGCAGCTCCAGCATCACCCGTCCCGGATTTGAGAACTGCCCCGCCTTGGAGCTGTCGCCGCTGTTGATCGCCGCCATCACCAGGGCGCGCACGCGCGGGTCCTTGATGCCATAGGGCTGGCGCTCGGAGAACGTGATGAAATCTGCCGTCCTGCGGTCACGCACCAGGTTGAACAGCACACTGTACCAGGGCACGCCCCAGCCATCGAGCTTCAGGGTGGGCGCAAACAACGCCGCCCCGTGAACCTCGTCGGGCCGCTCGGCTGCCAGGTGCAGCGCCATGATGGCCCCCATAGAAAGGCCGCCGACGATCACCTTCTGGCAGGTCTTGCGCAGCTCTGCATGCGCCTCCTCGACCGACGCGTACCAGTCACGCCAGCCGGTGGCGCGGAGGTCCTCGAAGCTCCCGCAATGCCCCGCGAGTTGCGGGCAGCTCACGGTGAATCCCGCCCGCGCCAGGCCGATGCCGACGAACCGCATCTCGACCGGCGTACCGCCGAGCCCGTGGATCAGCAGGAAGCCGGTAGGCCCGCCGCGAAACGTCTCGCTGTGATCTGCAATCGCCATGCTTAGCCTTTGCTTGAGTCTTCTTGGAGCTCGGCGCACGAGGGCCCGATGCTCAGGCAGATTTGCGCGCGTTCCTCGCGAGCCAGCCGGCGAGCGCCGCCACCGCGTCGGAGAAGTCCGCAATGGGCCAATGCGGAATCTTTTCCGACCGGCAGTGAACCGCGAGCTGCCCCTTGGCCAGCACCAGGTGCGATCTCCCGGCGAGGCAGAAGTCCGACCGGCCGTCGCCCACCGCGATCTGGATCGGCCCACCTCCAGCCCGCAGCCCATGGCCGCACTTGCAGTTGCCGAGCGCAGCCGCGCAGTCGCTGCGCGCGAACGGGAAGTCGAGCCTCCAGCGCTCGCCGCCCAGCCACTGCAGCCGGTTGGCGAAGAACGGCAGCTTCAGGCCGGCCGCCTGCAGAACCTGGCGCACCACGCGGTCCATGCCGTCGGACACCACAACCACCTGCAAGCGCCAGCGCCGGCACAGCTCGACGAAGCCGGGAAAGTGCGGATCGATCGGGAAGCTACGCAGCAGCCGGTCAAGGGCCTCCGGCGTGGCTCTCAGCAGGTCTACCTGGCTCGCCATGCAGTCCCGCGCCGTACGCAGGCCTTGCTGCCACTCCCGCTCGATCTCGCGCCAGGCCGGATCGCAGAAGCGGTCGAATACGTTATCGGTCGGGTCGCTCGGCGCAATCGTCCCGTCGAAGTCGACATACACTGTTCCCAGCATGCTCGCCTTTCCCGACGCCAACAAGAAGGCGGCGCCCTGCTGCAGGACGCCGCCCCACGGCAGGCATATGGTCTCTACGACAGACTGAGCAAAGCGTCAGATCGCAGCAGGGTTTATGACGCGGAATTGATAGCTCGTGTGAAATTGGCGTCACGCTATAGCCACATTGCGTCCGGCGCCGACGCCAGCATCGCATCCGACGATCCTCAGGCTGCGTTGTGCTGTCGGTTGCCCGGCTCAGGCCCAGCTCAGACATGCGCGAAAGGCGCCCGCCGTCGTGAACCGCGCGGCCGCCGGAGGTCCTCCGGGTCCAAGCCGAAACGTGACCGTCGGCCCCTCGTCCGAGGCGAGCGGGATGCATTAGGCCTCGGACTGATGCTGCGCAACGCGGCGGCCGGCGTTGGGCACCGGCCCGCGTCGGCGCCTTGGCGAGAGAAGATCCGTATCGGGTGGGACGGCTCATTTCGCTTGTTCGGGCGATTGGCGGCGAGCTAGGCTCGCGGCCGCAAGGCAAACAATGAACACTGACGGAGGAAGCGTCATGACGGGGGGATCTCGAGTCCCGTTGCTCATTGCGTCGTGGCTGATGGCGGGTGCGGCGATGGCCACTCCGGCCCTGGCCGGCGACCACGACCGGGATGGCGACCGTTGCGCCGGGTCGCGCGACGTGAAGCTGGTCAACGGCAGGATCTACACGCTCGACGCCCGCAACTCGGTTGTCTCGAGCGTGACGATCGAGAACGGCAGGTTCGCGGCGGTCGGCCGCGACGGGTCGGGTGGCGGCGGCCCCTGCACGCGCGTCATCAACCTGAGGGGGCGCACGACCGTTCCGGGGCTGATCGACAACCACAACCACATCATCCTGCTCGGCCTGCGCCCGGGCCACGACACGCGGCTCGAGAATGCGGCCTCGATCGCAGACGTTCAGGCCATCATCCGGGCGCGAAGTCGGGCGGTGCCGCCCGGCGAGTTCATCACCGCCATGGGCGGTTGGACGCCCGCCCAGTTCGCCGAGAACCGCCTGCCGACGCTCGCGGAGCTGGATGTGGCGGCGCCGAGTCACCCGGTGCTAGTCTTCAATTCGTTCACCGGTCCGGCGACGACCAACTCGCTCGGCAGGGACTTCCTCGCCGGCAAGGGCGTCGCGGTCGATGCGGCCGGCAATATCGCTGCGAATGCCCCCTCGCTCGCCGCCCTGAACGCGCTGCGCGCCATCCAGACGTTCGCGGACAAGAAGCGCGGCACGCGCGACGCGCTCGCCTACTCGGCCAGCGTCGGCGTGACCACCAATGTCGACATGGGCGGCTTCATCCTGCCAGGAACGCCCAACATCCAGAATTCCGACATGTTCGACACCCTGGCGAGCTTCGACCCCTTCACGGCCTACGACCCGCTGCTCGCACTGCATGAGGAAGGCAAGGTCTCGGTGCGTGTGCGCCTCTTTTACCTCAGCATGGACCGCAGCCCGGACGTGCCGATGACGGCCCAGCGCGTGCTCAACGCATTCGCCAATTTCGGTGACGACATGGTCCGCAACTCCGGCATCGGGGAGTTCGCCACGACCTGGCCGCTGTTCGGCAATCAGGCCCCGACCAATTTCGTCCAGGCGCTGACGATCGTGGCGCAGCGCGGCTGGGCGTTCCAGCAGCACAGCCTGTCGTTGTTCGAGGACCAGCTCACCGCCGGTGCGTTCGAGACGGTGAACAAGACGATCCCCATCGCCGACCTGCGCTGGTCGCTTGCCCACGTGCCCCAGATCGACTTCAACACGGTCAACCGCATGAAGGCCATCGGCGCCGGCATCGCCGTGCATCCGTTCCGCTACCTGAGCGGCGGCGACCTCGGCGGCCCGCCGCTACGCATGATCCTCGACAGCGGCGTCCGTGTCGGTGCCGGATCGGACTCGGCCCAGATCTCCACCCTCAACCCGTGGAACATGATCTACTACATGGTCACGGGCAAGAACGTCGCCGGCAAGCTGGTCAACGCCGGCCAGCAGATCACACGCGAGGAGGCGATCCGCCTCTACACTGCGGCCAACGGCTGGTTCCTGCGGGAGGAGGACAAGCTGGGCACGATCGAGGAGGGCAAGCTGGGCGACGTCGTCGTCCTGAGCCACGACTATTTCGATCGCTCCCGCGTGCCCGACGACAGGCTCAGGCAGATCCACTCGGTCCTGACCATCGTTGACGGCAAGGTGGTGCACAACCTGCTGGACTGATGATCGGCTCCGGTACGCGTGGCGCGGGCTGGCCCTGCGGCTGGTCCGCGCCCGCGTAGGCGATCTACGGCTTGGCCGGGCGCAGGCGAGACCTCGCCAGCCGCCACAGCGGCGAGACGCAGTACGCCATGGTCGGGATGGCGACCAGTCCGACGGCGATGCCGAAGAGCCCCGCCCCGGCCGCCTCGACCAGCCAGCCGACGACGGGGCCGGCCGCGGGAAGCAGGCGGGCGGCGAAGGCCGCCGCGTCGTGGATCGCGTGGGCGAGCCCTCCGAGGCCGTACGCCTCCAGGCCGTGCAGGACGATGCCGCCGCCGACCCAGATCATGGCTGCCGTGCCCAGCACGCCCAGCGCCTTGAGAAGGTATGTCGTCCCGTGCACCAGCAGACGGCCGGCGAAGCGGATGACGGATCCGGCGGGTGGCGGGGTGCGGGCGCGGGCCAGCACCAGGCCCGCGTCGTCGGCTTTGACGATCAGCGCCACCACGCCGTAGACCGCCAGCGTTATGCCGAGCCCGACCGTCCCCAGCACCACTGCCTGGGTGAGCAGGTCGGCATCGGCGACGGTGGCGAGCGCGATCGCCATGATCTCGGCCGAGAGAATGAAGTCTGTCTTGATCGCGCCGGCCACCTTCTGGTCCTCGAAGGTCGCCGCATCGAGAGCGATCGGCTCGAGCGTGGCCTCGTGCGCGCGGGCGGCGTCGGGAAGGAGGGCGTGGTAGATCTTCTCGACGCCCTCGTAGCAGAGATACGCCCCGCCGATCATGAGCAGTGGCGTGATCGCGGACGGCGCCACCAGGCTGAGGGCGAGCGCTGCGGGCAGCAGGACGATGAGCTTGTTCTTGAGCGAGCCCAGCGCAATCCGCCGGATGATCGGCAGCTCCCGCGCGGCCGAGAAGCCCGTGGCATAGCGCGGCGTCACGGCCGTGTCGTCGATGACGACGCCTGCGGCCTTGGCACCCGCCTTGACCGCCTGGGCGGCGACATCGTCAAGCGAGGCGGCGGCGGCCTTCGCCAGCGCGGCAACGTCGTCGAGAAGGGCGATCAGGCCGATGCTCATTCCGGGTCCCGCACGGCGAGCCGCGGCCGTCCGGCCGGCGATCCGGCCCGCCCGGACGATTTGACCCCCGTGCCGCCACCGGTCGGGTCAGGTCAGGTCTGAGCGTGGGAGACTTTACGCCCTCGCCCCCGCCCGCTTGTTCTGCCTGTTGTTCACCAGATCATCCACCACCGCCGGCTCCGCCAGTGTCGAGGTGTCCCCCAGGTTGGAGAAGTCGTCCTCCGCGATCTTCCGCAAAATCCGGCGCATGATCTTGCCGGAGCGGGTCTTGGGCAGGCCGGGGGAGAACTGGATCAGGTCGGGCGTGGCCAGCGGTCCGATTTCCTTCCGTACGTGCTGCACCAGCTCCTTCCTCAGCTCCTCGCTAGGCTGGAAGCCGGCGATCAGCGTCACGTAGCAGTAGATGCCCTGCCCCTTGATATCGTGCGGATAGCCCACCACGGCGGCCTCGGCCACCTTGGGGTGGGAGACCAGCGCCGACTCCACCTCGGCCGTGCCCAGGCGATGGCCCGAGACGTTGATTACGTCGTCGACGCGGCCGGTGATCCAGTAGTAGCCGTCCTCGTCGCGCCGGCAGCCGTCGCCGGTGAAGTACATGCCCGGATAGGCGGAGAAGTAGGTCTGCACGAAGCGCTCGTGGTCGCCATACACCGTGCGCATCTGGCCGGGCCAGGACTCCAGGATCACGAGGTTGCCGGAGGCTGCGCCCTCCAGCAGCGTGCCCTTGTCGTCCACCAGGGCCGGCTTGATGCCGAAGAACGGCCGCGTCGCCGAGCCGGGTTTCAGCTTGATGGCGCCCGGCAGCGGCGTGATGAGAATTCCGCCGGTCTCGGTCTGCCACCAGGTGTCGACGATCGGGCAGCGCCCGTCGCCCACCACGCGGTGATACCACTCCCACGCCTCCGGGTTGATGGGCTCGCCGACGCTGCCGAGCAGCCGCAAGGAGGAGCGGTCGGTGCGCTTGACATAGTCGTCGCCCGCGCCCATCAGCGCGCGGATGGCGGTGGGGGCGGTGTAGAAGGTGTTGACCGCCCACTTGTCGATCACGTGCCAGAAGCGCGAGGCCGTCGGGTAGTTCGGCACGCCCTCGAACATCAGGGTGGTCGCGCCGTTGCAGAGCGGCCCGTACAGGATATAGCTGTGGCCCGTCACCCAGCCCACGTCGGCGGTGCACCAGTAGATGTCGCCGTCGTGATAGTCGAACACGTACTGGTGCGTGATCGACACGAAGGTGAGATAGCCGCCGGTGGTGTGCAGCACGCCCTTGGGCTTGCCGGTGGAGCCGGAAGTATAGAGGATGAACAGCGGGTCCTCCGCGTTCATCTCCACGGGCGGACAGTCGGCGCTCACCTTCACCAGCTCGTCGTGCAGCCAGATATCGCGGCCCTTCACCCAGCCGATGTCGGCGCCGGTGCGGCGCACCACCAGCACCTTCTCGCCGCCCTTGCAGTGCTTGAGGGCTACATCGGTGTTCTTCTTGAGCGGGATCGGCCGGCCGCCGCGCACGCCCTCGTCGGCGGTGATGACGAATTTGGAGTCCGCATCGTTGATGCGGCCCGCCAGGCTGTCGGGCGAGAAGCCGCCGAACACCACGGAGTGGACGGCGCCGATGCGGGCGCAGGCCAGGATGGCATAGGCCGCCTCCGGGATCATCGGCAGGTAGACGGTGACGCGGTCGCCCTTCTTGACGCCGTTGGCCTTCAGCACGTTGGCGAACTTACACACCCGCTCGTGCAGCTGCCGGTAGGTGATGGTCTCGTCGTGGGTGGGATCGTCGCCCTCCCAGATGATGGCCACCTGGTCGGCGCGCTTCTTGAGGTGCCTGTCGATGCAGTTGTAGGAGGCGTTGAGCGTGCCGTCCTCATACCACTTGATGGAGACGTTGCCCGGCCCGAAGGAGGTGTTCTTGACCTTGGTGTAGGGCTTGATCCAGTCGATGCGCTTGCCCATCTCGCCCCAGAACCCGTTCGGGTCCTCCAGCGAGCGCTTGTACCAGGCCTGATACTTCTCGTTGTCGAGGTAGGCGCGGGCGGCCCACTCGGCCGGCACGTTGTAGATCTTCTCAGACATCGCGCGCTGCTCCTCTCATGGAACCTATGGTGTTGGCTCTATTATCCGCTCCCCATGGCCCTGAGCAACCGCCCGTTGGTCGAATACGCGGCATCCTGGTAACTACTTGCCGATCCGCTCCCCGAGCCACCGCGCCACCGCCTCGGGCGTGGCGCCGGTGCTGGCGCGGCGGTTGGCCTCGCGCATGGTCTCCACATCGATGGCGCCGACCAGGGGGCGCAGGGCCTCCAGGAAAACTGCGTCGTTGGCGCGACGGGGCGAGACGAGGAGGATGGCGTCGTAGGGCGGGATGGCCTGTTTCGGGTCGTCCAGCACCACGAGGTCGTATTCCGCGATGCGGCCGTCGCTGGTGTAGGCGGAGATCACGTCCACCTCGCCGGCCGCTGCGGCAGGGTACATGAACTCCGCCTGCATCTGGCGCTCGCGGCCGAACGAGAGCCCGTAGGCCTCCCGGATCGCCTTCCACTCCGGCCGGCTGAAGAACTCGAAATCGCCCGCCACCGACAGGCCGGACGCATACGGCGCCAGGTCGGCGATGGAGCGGATGCCGAGCTTGAGGGCCTGCTCGCGCTTCATGGCCAGCGCATAGGCGTTCTCGAAGCCCAGCCCACCCAGCATGCGGATGCCGCGTTTCGCCTTGAGCCAGCTGCCGACCTCCTTCAAGACCTCGGCGCGCGGCGGCACGTCGGTGCGCTTGAGCTGGTTGGCCCAGATCGTGCCGGTGTAGTCCACGTAGGCGTCGATATTGCCGGCCGCCAGCGCATCGACGATGACGGCCGACCCGAGCCCGTCGCGGCGACCCGCCGCGAGGCCGTGAGAGCGCAGACGGTCCTGCATCAGGGCGGCGAGGATGTACTGCTCGCTGAACGATTTGGCGCCGATGATGTAGCCGCCGCCGGCGCGCAGCGCATTGGGCAGCAGCGCCGCCACCAGCGTGAGCGCGAGGCCGGCCGCGCCGGCCGCCATCCGCGCCCTGGAGCGCACGGCGTAGCCGCGCTCGATCAGGGCCAGCAGCTGGTCGACCAGCAGTGCCAGCACCGCGGCCGCCACGCAACCGAACAGCACGAACACCCAGTTCTGAGTCTGCAGGCCGGCGAAGATGTAGTTGCCAAGGCTGGTCTGGCCGATCGGCGTGGAGAGCGTGGCCGTGCCGATCACCCACACGGCGGCGGTGCGCACCCCGGCCATGATGACCGGCATGGCGAGCGGCAGCTCCACCATGCGCAGCGCCTGCCCCTCGGTCATGCCCACGCCGATGGCGGCCTGCCTGGCCGCCCGATCGACGCCAAGTATGCCGGTGATGGTGTTCCGCACCACCGGCAGCATGGAGTAGAGCGCCAGCGCCAGCACCGCCGGCAGGAAGCCGAGCGCGGAGAAGCCAAGGCCCAGCACCCGCTCGGAGAACGCTGCGACGGCCAGCAGCACCGGGTAGAACAGCGCCAGCAGAGCCAGCCCCGGCACCGTCTGCACGATGCTGGTGCCCGCCAGCAGGAGCGCCCGCAGGGTGGGGCGGCCGAGCGCCGCCAGCGCCAGCGGGAAGCTCAGGGCGAGGCCCAGCGCCAGCGCCGTCGCGCTGACGAGCACGTGGTTGCCGAGATAGTCCGGCAGGCGCGAGAGCGCGTCAGCGAAGCGGCCGTCCACCTAGCGCTCCTTGCCTGCCAGCAGCCCGTCGACGCGCCGGGCGATATTGCGTGGCGCCTGCATCAGCTCGCGCACGTAGGGGTGCGGATGGTCGATCATGGCCACCGGCGCGCCCTCGGCCACCACGGCGCCGTCGAGCAGGACGGCGATGCGGTCGGCGAGGCCCAGCGCCTCCACCATGTCGTGGGTGATCATCAGCGTCGTGAGCCCCAGCTTGTCGTGCAGCGCCCGGTAGTCCTGGCCCAGCGCATCGCGCGTGAGCGGATCGAGGGCGGCGAACGGCTCGTCCATCAGCACCGTGTCGGGGCCGGCGGCCAGCGCGCGGGCTAAGCCGACACGCTGGCGCTCGCCGCCCGACAGCTCGTGTGGCAGGCGCGCGCGATAGCCGGCGTCGAGGCGCACGAGGGCAAGCAGCTCATCCACGCGCGCGGCCATGCGCGCCTTGTCCCAGCCGAGGAGCCTGGGCGTGATGGCGATATTCTCCGCCACCGTCATGTGTGGGAACAGCCCGACCTCCTGGAATACGTAGCCGATGCGCCGGCGCAGGGCGACAGGGTCGAGGCTTGCCGCATCGACGCCGCCGATACGCACTGTTCCTGTGCTCGGGTCGGCCAGCCGGTTGATGAGGCGCAGGAGCGTGGTCTTGCCGGATCCGGACGGTCCCACCACCGCGACGAACTCCCCCGCCTCAATGGCAAGCGTCACGCCGTCGAGCGCAGCCCGGCCATCGCCGAACCGCTTGCTGACATTCTCAACCGCGATCGCCGCGTCGTGGGCCATGCCTGGGCTTAGCACAGAGCGCCGAAGTGCTGAAGGGTCGATGATGCCTGGGGCGCAATGCGGCGATCGCCGCACTGTGCCGACATACCTTCGCCCAGAGCGTCGGACGCATCCGTGGAGAGACGTGCTATTCGAGGGTCCGCTCGGGGTCAGACCCGCAGGGTCTGCCCCCCAGCAACCAGCTCGTGCACACTGAACAGGTTGTCCGGATCGGTCCATACCCGCGTCGGTTGCCAGCCGGCGGAGCGGGCGAGCGCCTGGAACTCGCCGATGGTGTACTTGTAGGAATTCTCCGTGTGAATGCGCTCGCCGGCGCCGAAATGGAACAGGCGGCCCAGAATACCCACAACCTGCCGGCGAGTGCTCTTGAGGTGCATCTCGATGCGGCCCTCGCGGGGGTTGTAGACCGCCTCGTGCCGGAAGGCAGCGAGATCGAAGCTGCCGGCCAGCTCGCGGTTGATGCGGGCGAGCAGGTTGAGGTTGAACGCCGCCGTGATGCCGCGCGCGTCGTTGTAGGCCATGTGGAGGCGGCGCGCGTCCTTCTTGAGGTCCACGCCGACGATCAGGCGTCCGCCGGCACCCAGACCGGCGTCGAACGCCTGAAGCAGGGACGCGGCCTCGGCAGGAATGAGATTGCCGATGGTGGATCCGGGGAAGAAGCCGGTTCTAGGCCGATCGGCGAGGTCTGCGGGCAAAGTCACGGTGCGCGCGAAATCGCCGACGATGGGCCGCACGTCGAGGGTTGGGAAGCGCGAGGTCAGGCGCGCCGCGGCCTCAGCAAGGGCGCTCGCCGAGACATCGACGCAGACGTAGGCGCCGAGCTGCGGCAGCTGGCGCAGCAGGATTTCCGTCTTGAGGCTGGAGCCGGAGCCGAACTCCACGAGGATGCCGCCGGCCGGTAGGCCTTCGGCCATCTCGGCGGCGTGCGCTTCCAGGATCGCGGCCTCCGTGCGCGTCGGGTAGTACTCCGGCAACCGCGTGATCTCTTCGAACAGCTCGCTGCCGCGGGCGTCGTAGAAGAAGCGGCATGGCAGGGTTTTCACTGCACCCGACAAGCCGTCGAGCACCGCGCTGGCGAAATCGTCCTCCTCCGCCCGGGCGAGGCCGGGCGGGCTCTTGACACGAGGGTTGAGCATTATTGGATCTCCGCAGCGAGACGCAGGCCCATGAACTGCCAGCGCTGGTGGGGATAGAAGAAGTTGCGATAGGTGGCGCGCGTGTGCCCCGCCGGCGTGGCGCACGAGCCGCCGCGCAGCACCTGCTGGCTCACCATGAACTTGCCGTTGTACTCGCCGAGCGCGCCGGCTGGCGGCCGATAACCCGGATACGGCAGATAGGCGCTCTGGGTCCATTGCCAGACGTGGCCGAACGCCTGGCGCAGGCTGCGGCTGGCCGGACTGGCCGGCAGCGGGGGCAGCGCCCCTGTCGTGGTCGCTGCGTCGCCGTCGGGCCCCGCCAAGCCCTGCGCGGCGACCTCCCATTCGAACTCAGTGGGGAGCCGCTTGCCGGCCCAGCGGGCGAAGGCGTCGGCCTCGTAGTAGCTCACGTGGCAAACGGGCGCGGCGCGATCGACCGGGTTGAGGCCCTCCAGTGACATGGCGAGCCACTCCCCGTCGCGCCGCTCCCAATAGTGCGGCGCCTGCCAGCCCTCGCGGTTGACGGTGGCCCAGCCGTCGGCAAGCCAGTGCTCGGCCGTGGCATAGCCGCCATCGGCCATGAATGCGAGCCATTCCCCGTTGGTCACCAGGCGGTCGGCAAGGCGGAACGGATGAATGAGCACCTCGTGGCGCGCGGATTCGTTGTCCCAGGCGAAGCCCTCGCCGTCATGGCCAACGGAGCGGATGCCACCGGCAAAATCGATCCAGTCCGGCGGCCCCGACTCGGGCTCCACCGGGTGCGGTCGCCGCGGGCGGTAGACGGGACGCAGGGGGTTGGCGGCGAACAGGGCCAGGATGTCGGTCAGCAGCAGCTCCTGGTGCTGCTGCTCGTGGTTGACGCCGATCTCGATGAGACGGGCGACCTCGGCATCCATGCCACGGGCGAGGAGGGCGCACAGACCTTCGTCCACATGGGCGCGATAGGCCATGACGCGCTCGATCGAGGGGCGGGTGAGAAGGCCGCGCCTGGGCCGCGGCTGGCGGGCGCCCTGACTCTCATAGTAGGAGTTGAAGCAGTAATTGAAGGTGTCATCGAATACCCGGTAGCCGGGCAAGTGATTGGCGAGAATGAACGTCTCGAAGAACCACGTCGTGTGCGCGAGGTGCCATTTGGTCGGGCTCGCGTCGTCCATCGCCTGGACTGTCATGTCCTCGGGCGACAGCGGTAGGCTGAGCTCGTGGGACAGATGACGCGTATCGAGCAGTCGGTTCTCCAGGAACCGCTGGCCTTCGATGGTAGCGCGCCGTACCGATCGCTGTCGCGTCATGTGCCGGGTCATCGGGCTCGTGCCTCGCTCTTGCTGGATCGCTCGCTGTGCATCGAGCATCAGCCCGCGAGCGCCCGGAGGCCTGCGCCGGCCGCAGTCGATACCAAATGCACCCGCTAGCTATTGGTTCCATGCGCGGCAAATAAGGCGCTGACGGCCCATCGCAACAGTTTACGCACACGCTCCTGACACGATCTGCATGCGGGGCAGGTCGCGACTTTTCCCGCGGCAGCAAACCGGGAATACTGGGCGGCAATACTGGCCAGAAGCGGTCATTTCTCCGTAACCGAGGCGGCAGACGCGGACAGGCTGGTTGGTACCGGGGCGACCTGCGTCTCGCGAAGACGTGATGAGAGCGGATCGGGTGGAGTAACGGAACATGACAGGGCGTATCGATGCCGCAACGCTGAAGGCGTGGCTCTCGGACGGGGGCGAGATCGCGCTCCTCGACGTTCGCGAGCACGGCCAGCACGGCGAGGGGCACCCGTTCTTCGCCGTGCCGCTTCCCTACAGCCGGCTCGAGCTGGGGTTGGGCGCACTCGTGCCCAACCCGGCGACGCGGCTCGTCCTCTGCGACGCCGCCAACGGCGTGGCGGAGCGCGCGGCAAGGCGGGCCGATGCGCTGGGCTATTCCAATGTGAGCGTTCTGGCCGGCGGGGTGGAGGCCTGGAGGGCAGCCGGCTATACGCTCTATGCGGGCGTCAACGTACCGAGCAAGGCGTTCGGCGAGCTGGTGGAGCACGCGAGGCACACCCCTC
>Ga0070699_100000403_pt1 | contig 41748 bp, 42 predicted proteins | sample KBSK1503metaG_FD_65473 | JGI IMG/M metagenome (GOLD analysis project Ga0070699, IMG submission 65473) | Corn, switchgrass and miscanthus rhizosphere microbial communities from Kellogg Biological Station, Michigan, USA - KBS K1-50-3 metaG | ecosystem: Host-associated > Plants > Roots >... | reverse complement strand
GGGTTACCGAGCACCTTCACCCCGAGCCCGCGGCCGACGAGGATCGCACGGCGAAGCAGGAAAGCGCGCAGGATCGTCTCGCTCAGGACAGCGTGACCGGCAACTAGCTCGAGCAGCGCCGGAATCGGTACGCACAGCAGGCGGGTAGTCCCGCGTGCGACGTTGGTCAGCAGCCCGAGTCCGCCTACGAGCAGGCCGTACTCGCCGAGGAACTTGCCGCGCCCGAGCTCAGCGACGACGCTCCCGTCTTGGCCGTCGCCATCGACGATCAGGATCTCGCCATCGAGCACGCCGTAGAAGTACGTGTGCGCCTCGCCCGGCCGGTACAGGAGTTCCCCATCGCCGAGAATGCGCTCGTGACCGCGCGCCCGCAGGAGCGCCAAGTGCTCCTCGGACAGCGTTGGGTTCGTTGCCTCGTCGTCGTCTTCCATAAGGATTTCCCGCGTCAACGGCATCAGAACCACCTTGGTAACAACAGGCAGACCGTAACATCAGATGCACCGTAACATCAGCGTTACCAATGAGTCAACGGGCTGCTTCGGTAGGGGGCGCGGGCGGGCCGCAGGAACCCAACACCTGCCACCAGTGACTACTCGCAGTATCAGGGGTCCGCGCCTGGCCGAAGCGACACGCAGCGGTTGCCGGGCAGGTATCTGACGCTGGCCGCAACTCCGGGACGTTACCGTATTGTGGTTCCGTAACGAGGATAGGCATTCCCTGTAGGATCCGACGATGCCCAGGGCCAAGCAGCGGACCGAGCAGCTGCGCGAGCACATCGTGCAGGTGGCGGTCGCCATGCTGGCCGCTGACGGGGTCGGGGGGTTTACTACCCGGAAGGTCGCCGAGCAGGCCCAGACCTCGCCGCCAGCCGTCTACGAGCTGTTCGGCGACAAGGCCGGCCTGGTCCGGGAGGTGTTCTTCGAGGGCTTCCGGCTCCTCGGAGACCGTTTCGCGAGGTTGAGGGACTCGGATGATCCCCGCGCCGATCTGCTGCGCGCGATCCAGGCGTTCCGGATCTTCGTCCGGCACAACCCCGTGCTGGCGCAGGTCATGTTCTCCCGGCCGTTCGCCGACTTCGACCCCGGCCCGGCCGAGCTGCAGGCCGGGACGGCTACCCGGGAGTTCATCGTGCACCGGGTCCGGCGCTGCATCGACGCGGGCACCATCGACGGCGACCAGACCGACATCGCCCATGCGCTGCTCGCCCTGGCCCAGGGGCTGGCCATGCAGGAGGCCGCCGGGTGGCTGGGCTCCTCCAAGGCGTCGGTGAACCGCCGGTGGGATCTGGCCGTCCGCGCGCTTCTCGCCGGCCTGCGAACCTAGCGGGCATGGGGAGAGAACCCGGCGGAGCGCCCTTAACACGCGGGTTCGTTTCCTTGCCGGCACGCGTCGCCGCCGGGCGTGAGGCCGCAGGCGAGCATGGCCAGCACTTCCTCGAGCACTTCCTCGCGGACGTGGCCGCCTGCGGTCCAGTCGGCCCAGCGCATCCCGATGAAGCGGCCGATGCCCGCGAAGATGTACGCGATGACCTCGGGGTCGTAACGCAGGTCAACCTGACCGGCCAGCTGGGCCTGGCGCACGCAGCGCGCGTAGTCGCGGGCCAGACGCTCGTAGTGCTCACGGAACAGGGCGGGCGCGACGAACTCGGACTCCCGCACGATCCGGTCCATCCGCGGGCGACTGGACAGCATTTCAAAGAACGCGTGGAAGCAGGCGCGCTCCAGCTCGCGCTGGCCGCCCGCGCTCCCGATGGCCTCGCGCATGGCGGACCTGAGATTGGCGTTGATCCGCCGGACCACCGCGGCGAAGATCTCTGCCTTAGACCGGAAGTGCGCGTAGAAGCTACCGGTGGCGATGTCGGCCAGTGCGCAGATCTGGGCGACAGCGGTCTGCCGATAGCCCCGCTCGGCGAACAGTTCCTCCGCGGCCCACAGCAGCTGCTCTGCGGGCGGACGGGGCCCGGAACGTTCAGGCCGACTGCCCGGCCCCAGAGAGAGCCCCGGCCGGCTGCTCTCTGGTCGCGCGGGCGGCGTCACGTGCGCAACGGATCTCTGCCGAACCGGCGAAGGCGAGCCGGGAGAGCCGGCCGCGGAAACCGGCTCGCCTAGGTCGATAACCCGGCGGGTCATCGGGGTCCGCCTGGCCGATCCGCGGATTGGCCGCCCACCAGCGTTCTCTCATCGGTTGTCATCTCCGGCCTCAGCGGCGTGGTCAGTTCAGGTCGCTGTCGGCTTCGGCGGATCGGCGACTGAAAGGTAAGCACGGCCACGTCGCGCCTGGTCACCCCGTCTGGAAAGGCCCGGCGCACGGCGCGCAGGACCCGCCGATTCTCCGCCTGGATGTCCATGATCACGGTGTGGGCGCCGTGCGGCACAGCACGGCGGAGCAGGAGGCGCACTAGGTGGGTGCCGACACCCTGGCCCTGCCATGCGTCACCGACCACGACGCCGATCTCGAACGCGCCGGCGGCGCCGTGCACCCCTATCGCGTGCCCGACGACCTGGCCACCGCACAAGGCCAGCAACACGTCCCGCCCCGAGCCCGGCTGGGTCAGGGCCCGGACCAGCATGGCCGACGGCGGGCATACGCCGGCGAAGAACCGCCTGTGCTGGCTGAGCGGGGTGAGCCCGGCGATCAACAGCCTGACGGCGGCAGCGTCCCGCCCACTCGCCGGGCGGATGTGGACCGGTCGCCGCTCAGCGACGCGGCTCGGCCGCGGCGCGCGGTCTTCGGTCAGCCCGGCTGGTTGGTCACCCACCTGGCCTCCTGTCACGGGCGCTTGGCGTCGGGTGCCAGGCCTCGGCGCCAGCGGTGCGGAACAAGCTGTCCCGGACTGCGCAGTCGAGACGTGCGACGGGACGGGGCGTAATCCGGCCCCGTCAGCATGCGGGCTGCGCGGCAAGTCGGGCCCGGTATGCCGCGTCGTCGGCGTCGATGGCTTCCCGGAGCGCGGTGGCCGCCTGGTGCCGTGCGCGCAGCTTGGTGGCCGCGTGCGCGTCCAGGTCGAGCCTGGCCAGTTCGGCGGCTGTGGCTGCGGCGGCCTCGGCCAGTTCCGCGGCTGGTACGACCCGGTCCAGGAATCCCGCGGCGACTGCGTTCTCGGGCGGGAAGACCTCGGCGAGGACGACGGCCCGGCTGAAGCAGGCGGGGGTGAGGCGCTGGCGGCAGATCTCCACCGCCGCCCGCGGCATGGTCATGCCGATGGCAACCTCGTTGGCCGTGAGCTTGTAGGGGCCGCCGGCCCCGATGCGGTAGTCGCCGGACAGCACCAGAAATACCCCCATCGCCACGGCGTGGCCCGGGCAGGCGACCAGGACCGGGGTCGGGAAGGCCAGCAGCCGCGCTGCAAGGTCGAATCCGGCGCGCAGCAGGTCGGCCGCCTCCGCGCCGCCGGCCCGCAGCACCGGCAGGTCGAAGCCCGCGGAGAACACCCCGTCCCGGCCGGTCAGGACGACCACCGCCCGGTCAGCGGCGGCGCGGTTGAGGGCGGCGTCGAGCTCGGCGAGCATCGCCAGGGTCAGTACGTTCACCTTGCCGTCGTCCATCGTGATCGTCGCGACTGAATCCTGCAGCCGACAGGTGACCAGCGCGCCCATGAGCTACCTCCGCCTCGTGCATGCCGTCCCGCGAACCTCGCGGGATAGGTCCGGCCCGCCGCGACTCGCCCGGCCCGCCGCGGCGGCATACCGGCCAGCCCAGATTATCAAATCAGCGTTACGAAACTAAGGTACGATTGACGGAGATCCGGTACGCACAGGCTTGACGGGAAGCGGAGACTTACGCGATGACGGTCTCCGCGTCACCGGATAGCAGCAGTTGCGGAACCTGGCCGAAGGCATACCTGGCACCGGCCGTTAGCGTGAACGTCCAGATCACGTCGTAGCGGTCATCTGGCCAGGACTTGGGGATGACGGTGCCGCTGATCAGCGGCAGCGCGGACGCGAGCGCCGGAATGTGGCTGTGCTCCCAGCAGATCAGCACCGCGCCGGGGCCGCTGTTCACGACGGCTGTGGCGAGCTTCGGTTCCTGTCCCTTGGCGAAGTTGGCCGTTATCTCGACGCCGAGCCGGTCAGACAGCCCGCTGATCGTCTGATGGGTTCTGTGGTCAGCGGTCTTGCTCGCGTGTCCGTACGAAGGCGAGATCAGCATCCGGGGAACCCGCAGTCCCGCTCGCAGCGGACCGTGCGTGGGATCGAAGAGTGCCGCCAGTGCGCCGGATCGCTGCCAGCCGCGTGGCAGTAGCGAGTGCTCGTTCTGATTACCTCGGAAATCTACGCCGGAGTGCGCGGCGGGATGCTTGGGCGCGGGGTCTTGCGGCTTCTCGCCGTGGCGGATGATGTAGACGGCCGCCGGCGGCGCGGATTGATGACTCATGTCAAGAACCCCGTCCAGGGCGCGACCTTGCTTCTCACGAAACCCCAGGCTACTGGCCGCGAGCAGTAGGTCCCCAAACTGGATATAGCAGGCTGACCTGGGGTATTCCTGCCGGGGTGGTCGCTGGGCTGGCGGCATTGCAGGTCGTAACCATGCGCATGCTCTACCTGATCTCGGACCTGTTCCAGTAGCCGGGCGGGGCAGCGATCCCAGCAAGCTGCGGGAGCGCGCCACGGCGATCGTGCGGAACCTGGAGACGGCGTTAATCCAGGAGCTCCGGACGGGATCGGCTGCGGTCATGCCGGGCACCCCCTTCCTTAGCGCAGCGCTGGCGGCACCGTGGTCGCGTCAGAGCCTTATCCGGGTGGCGCGCCGCCGCATGGCCTGACCCCGGTCCGGCACCTGCCGCGCGGCGCCACGCGGCACCCGGTTTCCCCGTCGGCGACGAGGAGCCTGCATCCTGGGATTGTCGCCCCGCGTCGGTCATCCCCCCGGGTCAGCGACCGCATCCAGCATGCAGGCCATCAGAACGTCGTCGACGTACAGCCCGCCGAGGAAGAACTCCTCACGCAAGACTCCCTCCACCGTGAAGCCGCACGACTCATACAGCCGACGGGCCGCGACATTGCCACCAAGAACACGCAGCGACAGCTTGCGTGCGCCCCGGCTGCGGGCCTGCTCTATGCAGGCTTTCACGAGCCGGCGCCCCACCCCGCAGCGCTGGCGGGCCGGATGAACCGCCAGCCCCCGGATCTCCAGCACATGGGACCGCGACGCCAGGGGGAGTGACTGGCCGAGCGCCGCATACCCGGCTATCACACGGCCGCTCTCAGCGACCAGTACATCGGCGGGCGCTATCCGTTCGCCGAAGAAGGCCGCATCGACGGATGGTGGCGGAGCTGGCGAAACGCCAGCCGTCCACGTGGCCGCATCGATGTCCTTGAGTCTCGGTTCGTCTTCGGGCCTAGCCTGCCGAACAGTCGTCACCACACCAGGATGAACCCAGCGGAACACTCGACGCACCGAAAGCGAGTCTGCGCGGCCAGCACCTAGATAAACAGCCACCATACCCGTTCGGTATCGGGTGTACCGGATAGGTGTTGGACGCCGGCTTATTACCCGGGTGGCATTGAGCGCAGGGCATAGTGCGCCACACGGACGCGGCGCGGCCCTAGACGCGAAGGAGCTGCCTGATGCCTGAATACGATCAGCCGGAACCAGGAGTGGTAGAGATTACCGGCGAACTCCAGATCGCCCCTGATCTGGTGGTGGTGCCGAACCGGCACCTCGACTTGGTGCCGAACATCGGGGTGATCGGGGGCACCCACTCGGTCCTGGTGGTGGAGACCGGAATGGGACCCCGTAACGCGGAGAAGGTGCTCAAGTTCGCCGCCGGCTACGCCAACGGTCGCCGCTTGTATCTCACCACGACGCACTTTCACCCGGAACACGCGTTCGGGGCTCAGGTATTCGCCGGGGAGGCGACGTATGTGGCCAACCGGGCGCAGGCGGACGACCTCGCCGCGAAGGGTGCGAGTTACCTGGAGATGTTCCGGGGCCTCGGCGAATGGGTGGCCCGCCAGCTCGAGGGCGTCACGCTGGTCGCGCCTGACCTCATCTTCGACGGCTCCTATGATCTTGACCTCGGCGGCCGGGTCGTGCACCTGCGGCCTACCGGCCGGGGGCACACCAAGGGCGACCAGGTGGTGACGGTCCCCGACGCCGGGGTGATGTTCACCGGCGACCTGGTGGAGACCGGCCAGTTCGCGATCTTTCCCTGGTTCCCCCCGTACGACACCGACGTGACCGGGGTGGGGTGGATCGCGGTGATGCAGCGGCTCATCGGCGACTCCCCCCTGGTCGTGGTGCCCGGTCACGGGGACGTCGGCGGCCCCCGGCTTCTCGCCGATGTCCGCGACTACCTGGCCGAGCTGCGCGACGAGACCTGGCGGCGGCGGGACGCCGGGATGAGCGAGCAGGCGATCGCCGCCGAAGTCCGGGCGGTGATGATTCAGCGGCATCCCGACTGGGCTCAACCGGAGTGGGTTGAGCGCGGCGTGGGCTGCCTCTACTGCGAGCACGCGGCCTGATGGACGCCAGCACCGACGCCGTGCCGGACGTCCGGCGCGCACGCGGCGTCGCCGCCTACGCGCGCATCTTCGGCGTGCCGGAGGACCAACTGGCCGCCGCGTTCGCGTCCCGGGTCGGGCCGGTCTTCGCCGAGGAGCAGCTCCAGGCGGCAGGCGGGGCCGCCTGGGCGGACCCGGCACTGAGCGGCCGGGACCGCAGCGTCGCCATCATCACCGCGCTCGTGGCGCAGGGGGTCACCGGTGACCGTCTCGGCGCCCACCTCGACCTGGCCCGGCAGAACGGGCTCGACGACGACGCCCTCACCGCGCTGATGGTCCTTCTCGCCAGCTACCTCGGCTACGCCCATGCCTCGCTCGCCATGGAGATCATCCACGCCCGCGCCGCCGCGCCTGCCGGGCCGCCGCGATACCCGTAAGCCAACCGGGCGAGACCGGTAGACCGTCGCGGCGATCTGGATGAGCGAGCGGATCAGCGGGTTGCCGTCGGCTTTGTTCCAGGCGACGACGAGGCGGCTGGGCGCCATGTCGGCGAGCGGGACCACGGTGAGTCCCTGCGGAAACGCGTGCGGCAGCGGCGCCAGCGGTGCCAACCCGATCGCGCCGCTCCAGAAGACGGCCTGCACGCATTCGCTGACCGTGCGGACCACGGGTCCGTCGCGTAGTGTTCCGCCGGGCCTGGTGCAATTCCAGTAGGCGCGCCACAGCGGGTCGGTTCCCTCCGGGAACTGGAACCACCGGCGGTCATCAAGGTCGCTCACCTGGAGGGTGTCGCGACGGGCGAGCGGGTCGTCGGTGCGCAGGACCACCCCGACAGGATCCGAGCGCAGCACGCGGATGCTGACCCCGGTGCGGTCGAACGGCATCCGGGTCAGGACGACGTCGACCCGCCCGGCTCGCAGCCCCGCGGTCGGGTCCGTGAGGTCCCCTTCCCGGACGCGGACGCGAACCCCCGGGTTACGCTGGCGGAATGCGTCGGCGAGACCAGTGCCGGCCTCCTCGGCGCTATCGGCGAGAGTGCCGATGGTGAAGGTGGCCGTCCCCGCAGCCGCGGCGACCCGGGCGCGGGCGTGCTCGGCGTGCTCGAGCAGGGCGCGCGCCTCCTCGTAGAGCGCGGTTCCCGCGGGCGTGAGCGTGGCCCCGGCCGGGGAGCGGTGCACCAGCAGGGCGCCGACATCGGTTTCGAGCTGCTTGATGGCCCGGCTCAGCGGCGGCTGGGTCATGTGCAGGCGGACGGCGGCACGCCCGAAGTGGCGCTCCTCGGCCACCGCGACGAAATACCGAAGCGAGCGTAGGTCCATTACCAGCCACGATACCCGTGAGGTACTAGCCGGATCGGTACCGGACCGATGCCTCAGGCTGGCACCACTACCGCTTGGACGTTCGGCGACGGCCCTGCTGGACAGCAGCGATATCGGCGGCGAGGAGCAGCGACGCGAGGCTGCCGATCGTGTCCTCGACCAGTACGAGCACCACGGGCCGGGCATCGACGCCCGACGACCGCGGCACGGCTTCTCCCGATTGCTTTCCGGTGTCCATGCCATTACCACCCTCGGCTACCTCTAGTCCCTGCGGGGCCGCGGGGACTAGGAGGGGTTCTGCCGGCGTACCCGGCGCCGGTTCGGCTGCAGCTCTATGTATCAGTAAGCCTGATATTATGTCAGGTAACCTGATACTGGCAATGGGAGGATCGAGTGGCTCCCGTCACACGCATGCCCCGCATCACTGAGAGCCCGAAATACCTGATCAAACGTGCCCAATCCGCGCTGCACGCGGCACTGGCCCCGGCACTGCGCGAGCACGGCGTCACCATCGCCCAGTACGCCGTGCTCGCAGTCCTGGACGAGGAGCCAGGGCTGTCCAACGCCGACCTGGCGCGCCGGGCATTCCTCACCCCGCAGACGATGAACCAGACACTGCGCGGACTGGAGGAAAAGCACTGGGTGACCCGCCGCCCTCACCCCGGCCACGGCCGCATCCTGCAAGCCGGCCTGACCCGGGACGGCCGCGCGGCTCTCCGCGCTTGCCACCAGGCAGCCGAGGCCATTGAAGACCAGATGATCGCCCGGCTCAGCCCCGAAGACCTCCGGCAGCTAGAGGCGGCCCTGCGCGCCTGTATCGATGCGCTCAGCTAGTCGCCGAGCCATGTAGTAACTGACTCCCGCAGCCATTCCAGGGAGGTTTGCCTCTTTTGTCGGGTTGGCACGCCGACTTAGGTGGTGGATCCTGGTTACGCGGTCGTTTAGGGGTATCCCAGTCCACCGGATCGACCGCGTAGCCCGAATCAACCACGATAAACGGACGGGGTCTCCACCTGACCTGCCCATGCGAGGGGCCCGCGATAATCGTGATGCCCGGGGAGGCAGAGTTGCACCGGCGGCCAGACCGGCGCTCTGGTCGCCGAGCCAGCCGTCTACGACTACTGTCGACCAGGCAGGACCTGATCACGGACGTCGTTCCTGGCGTCCGGTCCAGGAGCTGATCTCCACGCCGTCCGCGACCGGGAAGGGTATCGCAGGTGGCACTCCAGGCTTCACAGGGGAGCGCCGGCCCTGGCCATGCCGCTGCGCCGTCATAGCGAGCGCCGTATGCGAGCTGCGGTGGAGTTCAGACCGGGAGCTGTGCGAGCTGCCGGGGAGCTGAGGTCCGCGTGCCGGAGGGGACTACGATTCGCAGCTCCCCGTATCCGCATGAGTACCACCCTTGCCGCGGGCCGACCCCGGTTATGGCAGCGGGTGCTCGGCGGTGGGGACGTGACGCTGATCAGGAAGGATGTGATCTTGGTGGTGCAGGGCTAGTCCCCGGGCATACCGGCGGGCAATGCCAGACATCTGCGAGTCGGCAGCGCTGGCGCCGACGCCGAAGACGGTGCCGGGGTAGTCCAGTGGCCCCATGATGGTGCGGATACGGTCCCATTCTCCCGGTGCCACGAGTTCGGCGGGCTGACCGCCGGCGAACCAGCCCATCGGGACCGCCACCCCGGACGGGACCACGGTATTGACGTAGACCACCGCGTTGAACTGGACCTCCGCGCCCGTTTCGATGCGGGCGCCGTTGAACACCACGGCGCCGGTCGCGATCCGGGAATCGCCCTCGATCATGCAGCCGGTCAGGTGAGCATGCGGGCCGACCAGTACGTGGTCACCGAGGCGGGTTTCCTGGTTCGGCACGCCCCGGATGACTGCGTTCTCCATGATCACGCAGTTGCTCCCGATCCGCACCGGGCCACCCTCTGCGGTGATCACCGCGCCGAACAGCACCCGGCTGTGCGGGCCGACGATGACATCGCCTGATAGCACTGCCGTCGGCGCGATGTATGCCGACTCCGCTACCTGCGGGATCTTCAGCCGGTGTTCCACGAACATCGCCCCGCGCCCCGTTACCCTGGGCGGAACCGGATACTCCTCCGCAGTCACATCCATCACCCCACACCGCGTTCCCTACGGTCTTCACATCATAAAGCGGAACATGCATAGCCAGAACTTGCCGCTGCTGAGCACTGGCGTCAGCGTCATGCCGACGACCCAAAGGGCGTCGTCCAGGCGGCCATCATGCAACCAGCCTAACGAGGTTGCGCTGGTCGCGGTAGATGAGCCCGGTTGACCTGGGGCTGGTCGTACCGGTGAGGTTACGGGTCAGGTCGCTCGCACGACGGGTTCGTGCCTGACCGGGAAATTCACCGAGCTGGCGATGAAGCACTTCTCGTGGGCTTCCCGGTGCAGCCCGGCCGCCTTGGCGACCATGTCCGGTGAGGCCACGGTGACCCGTGGCCGGAGCACGACCTCGATGAAGTGGCCGCCGCCGTCGGTGGTCTCGGTCATGGTGCCGTGGGCCTCATCGGTGTACGCGGTGACTACGATGCCGGCGGCCGCGCAGGCGTGCAGGTAGGAAAGCATGTGGCACTGGGAGAGCGCGGCAGTGAGCAGCTGCTCGGGATTCCACCGGCCCGGGTCGCCCCGGAAGGCCGAGTCGGAACTGCCCGCGATGGGCTGCGGCCGGCCGGCGTCACCGGCCCCATCCCCGTCCGCGGCCCCGCTGACCGTCACCTCATGATCACGGCCGTACTCCCTGTACCCGCTGGTGCCGCTGCCCCGGTTGCCGGTCCACGCGACAGTGACGTCATAACTGTGGGTTCTGATCATGCCGGACCTCCTCGACTGCCTGATGCCAGCCTGCCACCAGGCCAGCGCGGTCACCACGCCCGCCGTCGCCGGCGTGACCTTCCCCGCGGTCGCCGCCGTCGTGTTCACGGCCGGTCAGCCGGCCAGGCTGCAGGTGGCCGCCGCGGACCTCAGGGGCCGGTAAGGCGCTCATCACCTCGGCCGGGTCGTGGCCTAGGTCGTGCAGCAGCACGATGGCTGCGTTCCGCCCTGGGGCGCCGGTGATGGAGCCGCCGGGGTGGGTGGTTGCGCCCGTCTGGTACAGGCCCGCGATCGGCATCCGGTGCGAGGCCCAGCCCGGTACCGGGCGCAGCGGCCCGGTTTGCGCCACGCCGCGGTCTCCGCCATGGAACGCGCCGTGCACCATGTGCGGGTTGAGCTGCTCGTAGTCGGCGGGTGACTTGACGAGCTGCGCGAGGATCACGTCGTCGGTGAAACCGGGCGCGGACAACCGCAGGTGCTCGAGCTGGCGCCTGGCGTGCCGGGCCTTGACCACGTCCCAGCCGGGCATTCCGGCGGGCAGCTGGTAGACCTGCTGGCTGAGCAGCTTGACCGTGTGCTTGCCGGACGGCGCCCGGGTCGGGTCGGCCAGGGTCGGCGTCGCCACCAGCAGCCAGGGCACGTCCGCGACGAACCGGCCGGCCCGCAGGTCCTGGCCGAGCCGGATGATGTCTTCGGGCCATCCGGCGGTCCCGGCCGACACGGCGGTCCGGGTGCCGCCGTCCGGGGCTGCGAACTCCGGCGGGGCGCTGGTCGCCAGGTAGACGCCGAAGCCGGGGATGCCGGCGTCGTAGGTGTCGATGCCGTAGTGGAACTCCTCCGGCCAGGCCCGCGCCGGTGCCATGTCCCGGAGCTGGGTGACATGGATCGTCGACAGCACCGCCTTCCCCGCCCGGTACTGCCCGCCGTCGGCGGTCTCGACCCCGGCGCACCGGTCCCCGTCGAGCAGCAGGCGGGTGACGCGCCTGCCGCACAGCACGGTACTGCCGTGACGGTGCAGGTACCCGGTCAGCGCCTCGGTCAGCCGCCCGGATCCGCCGGCCAGGATCGACCAGCTGCGCTGCTGACGGCCGAAGACAAGCGAATAGGCGAGCACGCCCGAGCCGGGCACGTCGACCGCCTGGTTGGTCTGGAACGCCATCCACAGCATGAACGCCCGGACATGCCGGCTGCCGAACTCGTGCCTGATGACATCCCACGCGGACAGCGCCCGCCGGCGCTGCCACAGCCGGCCCCGCGGGTGCCCGGCCAGCCGCGCGTCCAGCGACGGGCCGAAGCCGACCGGGGTGAACTGCGACCCGCTGAAGACCGACTTCACCTCGTCGTACTCATCCAGCAGGCGAAGGTACGCGGCGGCATCGGCGGCCGAGAACCGGGCGATCTCCGCCGCGGTGCGGTCCCGGTCCAGCCACATGGTGAGCTGCTCGCCGTCCGGGAACGCGACGTGAGCGACCGGATCGGGATCGATATAGCGCAGCCCGTAGTCGGCGATCAGCCCCAGTTCATCCCCGGTGAGCAGCGGGTTAACGCGGATCAGCGTATGGCCGGTAGCGCAGGTATCGATGCCGTAGCCCGGCAGCAGGATCTCCTCCGTGGCGGCTCCGCCGCCAGGCACGTGCCTGGCATCGAGCACCAGGCACCGGTACCCGGCCTTCGCCAGATAGCACGCGGCGATCAGGCTGTTATGCCCAGCCCCCGCCACTACAATTTCCGCGCGCTCATCCATGGCGCAAACGTCCCAGGAACAAGGCCCGCCGCGCAAGCCGCGGCACCGGCGAACCACAGCCAACCAAGCCACCAGCTGCGGCACGACACCCGGACCACCACGAAACGATCACGCCTCGAGCCCTCATATGATCGGGCCTGGTCATCACCTACGGCCGCGCTCTTCCAGCGCGTGCAGGGCCTCGGTGAACGGCCGTTCCAGCCAGGTGAGGTGGTCGGCTTCGCCGTGATGGTGCGTCGTGAGCTGGTCGGACCTGCGAACCGCGGTATGCCGTACGTATTCGCGGGCACCTTCGACAAGCGTCCGGATGTAGCGGATGCCTTCGGGGTCGGCCATCGTCCACTCGCCGCCGCAGGCGACGTAGACCGGCGAGGTGTGGGCGAAAACCCGGCGACCCCATTCATCGAGGTGGCAGTCGACGCCGAACGCCCGGCAGGCTATCCACGAGTTCCCCTCGACGCCCAGTTCCTCGTTGATTTCGGCCTGCCGGCCGCCGTTGGCTTCTGCCCTCGCAACGACCTCGCCGTTACGCACGACTTCGAGGATGCGGAGCGGGAAAATGCTGCGCACCGCGGCATGGACACTGACCGTTCCCGGCCCGGATAGCTCGACGGTACCGCCCGGCTCGCACCCGTCGACCGAGAGCGTCACCAGCGGCCCGCCGGAAAGGAACGTGCGACCCGACCGCACCGCCCGGCACCAGGCCTCATAGCTGAACTCCTCGTCCAGCCGCGCGTACGTGCGATACAGGCCGACCGGCACGGCGCTGGACATCTTATCCGTGCCGCCGACAAGCGGTAGCCGGTAACCGCTGTTCAGATACCGGTAATACTCGAGCATCGCGTCGTCGGAATGAGCCAGCATCTCGACGGCGTCGGCTCGGCCGGTCGCGACGAGAACGGCCGGCTCGCCGTTCGGATTCGGGAAATGCGCGGCGACGACGGTGCCGCCCTGGGCGTGCGTCCGGTCGGCCCAGTCGCTCAGCGTCGCGTCCAGCGCGCTGCCGAGCTCGGCCTCGTCGGGACCATCGCTGCACCACGGCATGACCGGTTCTTTCAGGTCCCACAGGACCAAGTGGCCGAGCGCGTGCTGCCGGTTTTCCTGGCCGACGTAGGTCACGTAGCCGCCGCCGTCGACGACACTGGGCCGGCCGGAGAAATCCTCGGTATTGGTGAACAGCGCGCCCCACTGCGTCTGCAGCACATTGACGACACGCAGATCCTCACCCCTCTGTTCGAGCTGAGCGCCCGGGGTCGACAGGAAGTGCACGTGCGAGTCGCCAGACCACCATCCTTCCGAAGTCATGTCAGCGACGCGCCTGATCCGCAGCGTCAGGTCTCGCTGACCCGGCTCGATCCGCACAGTCTGCCGGAGCGGCTCGTATTCGAACCCGCGCGCAACGTCCACCACGACGTCGCCTCGTGGCAGCCATCCCTGGCAGGTGCCGTCGATATATGCGTAACTGCGCTGCCCCAGACGGATGTCACCGCCAACGTCGTAATGCCAGCTGCCCAGATTCTGCGTGACGTGATTGTGGTGGCCGTGCGGCTGGTAGGGAATTCCCTCGGCCGAACGGAAATGTACCCGGCACGGCACCGGCCGCCCGGTCGCGTCGTCGACGACGCTGACATGCACCCAGTTGCGGCCGCCTTCTGCCAGCTCGAGCACGACCTGGCCGGCGTCCGCCCGCCCGTCACGCTCCACATCGCCCCAGCGCACCCGGCCGAGCTCGTCGCCGCCCCGCCGGACCGCGACGGTGGCCGACGGCAGCGCGGCGATCGACGCATACGCGGACCTCCCTTCGGTCGCTCCCCAGCCGGCCCGGTCGTCCTCACCGGCCAGCGGCTGCGGATAGGTCGCCACCCCCCGGTCCACCTCGACATCGAGGACGCCGTCCCGCCCGTCCTCCGGCACGAGCCGCACCGGGCGCGCCGGCGCGCGGACGAACGGGTGCTCATCAACGTCGCTGGTCGTGATGCCGGCCACGACGAACCGCCCGCCGCGCGGGATGAACTCGATCCGTTCGACCGGTCGTTCCGGATAAGGATTTTCCCAGCACCACAGGTAGTACCCGGCGGGCCATCCCATCGCGTGCTCCACCAGGCGGGCCCCGGCCTCGCCCCACCTGCCCTCGAAACGCGGCAGGTTGCGGTCGCTGGTGTCGGTGACGGCGAGGAACGGCAGACGGCCCCATACCGGCGGCACCACCTGGATTTCGAACCGCTCCCGGATACGCGCGACCACGACCTCGCCGCCGGCAAGGTGAAACGCATACTCTGCGACGGTCTGCCCGACGGCGTGACCAGCTGGTGCGCCCGGCTCGAGCAGCCGGTGCGCGACAATCACCCGCCGCGCCAGCCGGCCGATCCCGACCGACACCGGAACGCCGGGCAGCAGCAAGCACCGCTCCGCAGACGGCGGCTCCGGCCCGATCAAGAACGGCAGGCCGCGCAGGTCCACCCTCCCGAGCGGAATATCACCCGGCTCATCGCCAAGAACCTCCACACCGGCGTTGCAGACAGCGGACAGGTCGACTGGCTCATAACACGGCATGCAACCGATCGTAGGGCGAGCGGCCGCGCTGATCCCAGTCGTTTTCGGCCCGCCCACAGACAGCCGGGCGACGACCGCCAGGCCTGCCGGTCTCGTCAAAGACCGGCAGGAACAGGCCAGAACGCATCGGCATCACGGCGCGGGTTTTCGCAGTCCGGCTAGGGAGCGTGCCCGATGATCGCGCCGGACGGTGCCGTGGTGACCTGCACCCCGGCATGCCGGCTGCACAATTGCCATTCCGGCGAGCAATTCGATGATGCTCAGCCGATCCCAATCGCCGCGCATCAGGCGGCTACGCGTGCGGGCGGCGCTATAGCATCGGGGAACAATAGGCTGGCCGCTGCGAGTGAGGCGGTGCCTTGATGAGGGTGCGATGGTAACGGGTACGCGGACGTGGGGCGGCGGCCATGACTGATCAGGCGGATCAGGCTGACAGTATCGCCAGGGCGCAGAAATTCGATTCGTCCAGGCCGAATGTCGCGCGCATCTACGACTACCTGCTCGGCGGGAAGGATCATTTCGCTGCGGACCGGCAGGCCGCGCAGCGGCTGATCGCGGCACTGCCCAACGCGGCGGTCGTCGCCAGGGCGAACCGCACGTTCCTGGCCGCTGCCGTCCGGCATGTGGCGCACCAGGGCATCGCGCAGTACCTGGATATCGGCGCGGGCTTGCCGACATCCCCGAGCGTGCACGACTGCGCGCGGGCGATCATCCCCGGTGCGCGGGTGGCGTACGTCGACAATGACCCTGTCGCCGTGACGCATGCGCAGGCGCTGCTGGCCACCGGTGACGGGGTGATCGCGATCGAGGGCGACGCGCGCGAGCCGGAGGCGGTCCTGGCCAACCCCGCACTTGCCGCAGTGATTGACCTGACGGAGCCCGTGTGCCTGCTGCTGGTCAGCATGCTGCATTTCTTCACCGCCGGCGAGGCAGACATGATCGTCGGCGCCTTCCGCCAGCGGATGGTCCCGGGCAGTTACCTGATCATCTCGCAAGGGAACTCCAACCCGGTTCCTCGCGAGGGGATCCAGGACGCCTACGGCAGCGGCATCACGCTCACGGGGCGCCCCGCTGCTGAGATAGCCGCCTACTTCGACGGCTTCGACCTGGCGCCACCCGGCCTTGTGCCCGTCGCCGAATGGGCAGCCGTCCAGCCGGACGCGTGGCTGCCACCACCCCAGCGCACGCAGCCCACGTCGCCGCAGGCGGGCATGCTGGCCGGCGTCGGACGCAAGCGGCCCTGAATCCGCGTAGCCAGGGGTCCCGCCGCGAGCCGGCTGCCGCGGCCGCGGGGACCGGGCCAGCCTTCCAGGACGGCCCGCCCATCGTCACGTCGCGCGACTGGCACCCCAGAGCGGAAGCACCCCTGCCGGTCACGTGGTGCCGCTGATCGCACCCGCACCGGGCCGCCGGCCATGGCAGGCCGGCGATCGTCGCGCCTGGCTGGCTCCAGCAAGATACCCCGCCTCGCCTCGGCCGCACGCCTCCGGGCGCTGGGGGCTGCGGCTGGCGCGCTGCAGGGCGTCGCCCTGGCACCGCGGCCAGGACTGGAGCTGCGGACCCGGGCGCTGTATGACATGGACTTTGCTCAGTGGCGCACGTCAGCCGGCACGTCGCAGCTGCTGGCCAGGGCCGAGGACCGGATCGCCGGGCTGCCTGTGCCGGACGGCGAGCTGGTGCTCGTACATGGCGACCTGTGGCAGGGCAATACCCTCTGGACCGGCGATTCCTGCAGCGGCATAGTCGACTGGGATGCCGCGGGCGCTGGATCACCCGGCATCGATCTGGGCACCTTGCGTCTCGACGTTGCCCTGTTTTCGGATCATCGGCACTGTGATCCGCGCCAGATAACGGCGGGACTGCGTGCCTTCTCTTCAACCCTCCCGCGTCACTCAACGTGATGCTGGAATAGCGGCGTGGACGTTCTGAGCAGCCGGATCCTGCTGCGCCCCAGGTCACCCTCTCCGCCGTGACCCGCGATCGGCGTGACCTCCGGGACGACGAACCGCATGAGCGTGGAAGCGGCTTGTGAAAGCCTGCACAAGCCGCTTCCGCGGAGACGTCAAGGAGTTTCGCTACCCAGATCCTCAGGCCGCCTTGCGAGCGTACGGGCCAGGCACAACCAGTGCCGCGCAGCGTCCGATAACCCCCGCTGCCGACCAGAGCGCCAGCCCTTGTACCGGATGATCATGGCTGGGTCAGTGCGCGGTGTCCTGGTCGTTGACGAGAACAGCCGCCCCGTCGAAAAGGCCAGCCTTGAGGTCCTGCAGCGCCTGTTGTGCTCGTGACATTGGGTACACATGGGTGGTGGCCCGGACCTGGTGACGGACGGCGAATGCGAGGAACTCCCGGCCATCGTCACGGGTGTTCGAGGTGACGCTGCGTAGTTCCTTCTCATAGAACAACTCATGCTCATAGTTCAGCGGCGGTACGTCGGTCAGATGGATCCCGGCTACGGCGAGGACTCCGCCGCGGTCAAGTGCCCGCATCGCGACTGGCACGAGATCCCCCACTGGCGCGAACAGGATCGCGCTGTCCAGGGGTTCCGGCGGGGAGTCGTACGCCCCTCTCGCCGACGCAGCGCCTAGCTCGAGCGCCAGCCGCTGGGACGCCTCGCCGCGGGTCAGGGCATGGACAGTCGCACCTTGCGCCAGTGCTACCTGGGCGACCAGGTGGGCGCTGTCACCGAATCCGTACAATCCGAGCCTGCCGTGCTCCGGCAGCGATGCACGCAGCAACGCTCGGTAGCCGATGATCCCGGCGCACAGCAGCGGCGCCAGCTCGACGTCGGATACCTCGTCGGGCAGCCGGTAGGCGAACGCCGCTGGCACGGTCGTGTACTCTGCATAGCCGCCGTCGGCATCCCAGCCGGTATAGAGCGAGTTGGGGCACAGATTCTCATTGCCGCGACGGCAGTAGGCGCAGGTCCCGTCGGTGTACCGCAGCCACGCGACGCCGACCCGGTTCCCCACCGCGTAGTCGGTAACGCCGTCGCCCAGTGCCGCTACCGGGCCCACGACCATGTGACCAGGAGTGACGTGCTCACGGTGCACCGGCAGATCGCCCTCGCTGACATGCAGGTCAGTGCGGCAGACGGCGCAGGCTAGGACCTGAACCAGCAGTTCGCCGGGAGCTGGGACCGGCATAGGTTTCGCCACGTAACTCAGCGGGCTGGTCTCGATCGGTCCCGGCTGGCTGACCACCCACGCCCGCATCATTTCCGAGCTGCCAACATTCATTCCTTTTCCCTATCACGACCGTCCGGGGCAGGCATTGGCCAGTGGCCGGAAAGGTATGTGACCAGTGGTTCCAGGCTCGCCTGTCACCGGCTGGTGACCCGGCCGGAATCGTCAGCAGGCCAGCCGCTCCGCCGCCTGTCAGCAAGGCCCGAAGGCCCTGGCCATTGAGTCCTGGGCCCTGGGTCAGGGCTGGAGGATGATCCTGCCGGGGATGCCGCCGGCGGCCTTCGCGCGGTACGCCTGGACTGCTTGCGCGAGCGGATACACCCCGCCGACCTGGGGGCGCAGGTGCCCCTCGTCGACCAGGCGGGCGAGCTCGGTCAGCTGAGCCCGGCTGGCCTCCTGGATGAAGAAGACCGTACTGATGTCGTCGCGGTCGGCGGGCAGCTCCCACGAGACCACAGAGACCAGCGCTCCCCCGGGCTTGAGCAGGGCGGACGACCGGGCGAGCACGTCGCCGCCGACCATGTCGAACACCACGTCGGCCTGGCCTGCCACGTCCTCGAGCCGGTCGTCATCGAGCGCGATGAAGCGGTCGGCGCCCAGTTCCATGACCAGCTGCCGAGCCCTGCTACGCCCGGTCCCGATCACCTCGGCGCCCGCCCAGCGGGCAAGCTGGACCGCCGTCGATCCGACCGCACCGCCCGCGCCGTGGATAACCACCGTCTGCCCCTTGGTCAGCCTTCCGTGGCCGAACAGGGCCTGCCATGCCGTCAGGCCGGCCCGCGGCACCGCCGCGGCGTGCACATGGTCGACGGTCTGCGGCTTGGGAGCCACGTTACGGGCCTCGACAGCGACGTACTCGGCGGCCGCCGCATCCCGATAGGGGTCGGTCAGCCCGAACACCTCGTCGCCGACGGCGATCCCGGCCGTTCCCAGCCCTAGCGCGGTGACCACGCCGGACACCTCCTGGCCCGGGATGATCGAGTCCCGCTGGTGACCGTTCCGGCAGGTCCGCAGGGGCCAGTCCAGTTCGTTGTGCGTGATGCCGCACGCCGCGACCTTGACCAGCACGTCGCCGATCATGGGCGTGGCGTCGGGCGCCTCTTCGTAGGCAAGCCCGCTGATGCCGGCTGGTTCGTGAGTACGGATAGCCTTCATCGTCAGTCCTTCCTTGTCGCGCCGGGCAGGTCACGGCGGCACGGACCGGCAGTACGCCGTCCGTTACCCGCTTGAAACGCCCGCGCCGGCGGTGTCCCCGTGGATGGTGTGCTCTTCTACCTCCGACGACATAGCCCGTCCGAATGTCAGGGGGCGCGCCGGCCTCACAATCGGAGCGGTGTCTCGTCGGAGGGGGCCTGGCAAACTCCGGCCCCGGACTACAGCCTTAGCTGCGCGATCTTGCTGACAGCTGGACTTACAACGCGGCCGTCAGCGACGCCCGGCTTCGCGCTCGTGAAGAAAGCGGCGAGCGGACGACTGAGCAAGCCACCGGACCCGCTCTAGCTTACTGATTCCTGACGATGGCCCTCCGGGAACACGATCAGCCGCTCGCCCCACTTTCGTCGCAGCTGCTGAACGGGATCACGGCCCAGGACGCGGGCCAGCCGGGAGCTGTCTTGCCTGCCGGTCGCCAGGACGACCTGGTCGTAGTCATGAATGCCGCTTTCGGTACGCACCGCCTTAACCAGGTCCTGGTCGCTGATCAATCCGCTGGCCTGGCAACCGATCGTCCGCAGGTGGCGCACAGCCAGGTTCATCCGGTGCTCAGCCGCGGCACCAATGTCGTGATCCGCCTTAGGCGCAACCGGGAACTTACCCGACCGGGCACCGAGAACGACTTCCATGGCGGGCAGCTTGGTCTGGCGTACCTCGGCCAGCGATAGCACGACCACCTCGCAAGGCTCCTGTTCTTGCTTGGCGACCAGGTAGTTGATCGGCGCCAGGTCGTGTTCCTCGTCCATCGCCAGCAGGTCCATGTCCAGGACGAGCAGGTACCGGCGCATGTCCACCACTTCCTTACAACCGCAGTGACGGACTACCCGTAGGCCCGACTCGAAAACCTGCGAGAGCGCTCAACCGGGAGGGCATAGGGCCCTCTTTGACGATGCCCCGGACAGCTAGGCACGGCCCGATCAGGCCGAGGTGAGCTGCTCGTAGACGGTGACGTTCTCGACGTTCCAGGCCCGGCTGTCGTCGCGGGGATAGCTACGCGGGCCCCGGGCGGCGCTGGCGGCGGCGTCCCCGGAGGCGAAGACGACGACGCCTATCCCCTCGCTCCCGTCGGGGCTGCGGAGCCACTGGCCGGTGACGAAGCCCGGCTGCTGCCGGGCCCACGCGACCACGTCCTCGCGCAGATGGCGGGCGGCCTCGTCGGCCCGCGCGGGATCGATGGACATCCGTACCACCATCGTGTGCATGTGCTCCTCCTCGTGTCGCCGGGCCGGCTCGCCAGGTGCCGGCGCGCCGGGTGCTCCTCACGCTAGAAGCGGGGCCGCAAGCGGGCCTATCCCAGCTTCCTGGGATCTTCCGTCCGGTTCCGCCGCTGGTCATTGGCCGTTAGCCTGCGATCATGAGGAGCGCCGCCGCCTACGCCAGGGCCCGCGAGACCGTCCTGCGGATCTGTCGCGGCGAGGCCGACGCGCGGACGCTTCGGCTGGAGGCACTGGACGCCATCCGGCGGGCGGTGGGGTTCGACGCCTACGCCTGGCTGCTCACCGACCCGGAGACCTCGGTGGGGTCCGCGCCGCTGGCCGATGTCCCCTGCCTGCCGCAGTTGCCGGAGCTGATCCGGCTGAAGTACCTGACCACCGTCAACCGGTGGACCGGGCTGCCGACCGCTGTCGCGTCGTTGCTCGGGGCGACCGATGGCACCCTGTCCCGGAGCCTGATGTGGCGCGAGCTCCTATGCCAGTATCAGGTCACGGACATCGCCTCGTCGGTGTACCGGGACCGCTTCGGCTGCTGGGGATTCCTGGACCTGTGGCGTATCGACGCGCCGGCGTTCACCGCGGCGGACATCGAGTTCCTCGGTCACATCGCGGGCCCGATTACCACAGGGCTGCGGCAGAGCCTGGCCAGGACCTTCGTCCCCGCTACCGACGGCGACCAGATGCCCGCGGGTCCGGTCGTGCTGCTGCTCTCGCCCGCCCTCGTGGTGCGGGCGCAGACCCCGCAGACGCAGCGCTACCTGCGGGTACTCGTCCCGCCTGAGGCCGGGGACCACGCGCCGGTCCCGGCCGGCGCGTACAACGTCGCCGCGCAACTGCTCGCCGCCGAGGCGGGTGTCGACAACAGCCCGCCAGTAGCCCGTGTGCACCTAGCCGGCGGCCGGTGGCTGACGCTCCGCGCGGCCCGGATGGGCACCAGCCCCGCCGTCGCGGGACGCGACGTCGCGGTCAGCATCGAACCCTCGACAACCACCGACCGGGTGTCCGTGTTCGCCAGGGCGTGCGGCCTGACTCCGCGCGAGACGGAACTGCTCCAGCATCTCGCCGGCGGCGCCGACACCCGCGAGGTCGCCCGGCAGATGTTCGTCTCCGAGAACACCGTCCAGGATCACCTCAAGTCGATCTTCGATAAAAGCACGGCCCGCAGCCGACGTGCCCTGCTCGCACGGGCGCTCGGCACCTGATCGAGTGTTTTTGGTATACGCAATGCAGTCATAGGCGAAATTACATGACAGACGGCAGGCGAATAGAACGGGACCACCCGTTAATAAACGGAGCCGGTGTGCTTTCAGCGCAGTTCAGGGGCATCACTTAGTTATCTCCCGATTTGCCCTGTTTGAACTGGTCGAGTCTTGAGAAATACCCACTGGACCGATACAGTCCGAACATCAGAAAGGTGGGGGTGCCTGGCTGGGGGGAGCCTGCTTTTCCTACTCACCAGGCATTTCCCCGATGCAGGGAGGGAAAATGCGCAAATTGACGATGGCCGCATGCGCGACCGGGCTCGCTATCGCGCTCGGTACCGGCATGGCGTCAGCAGCGCAGGCATCAAGTGTGATCATAGTAGGCCCGGGCCAGTCGATTCAGGCCGCGATCAATGCGGCCAGGCCCGGCGACACGGTATTCGTCAGACCCGGCGTGTACCACCAGAGCGTCCAGATCCGCACGAACGGAATTACCTTGCGCGGGTCCGGCGCCTTCCACGGCGGGACCGTGCTGGTACCGCCGAAACACTTCCCGAAGACGCTGTGTAATGGCGGGTTCGGCCCGACGGGCGTGTGCGTCCTGGCGAAGAGCCTCAACCCCAAGACCGGCGCGGTCTTCACGCCCGTCCGCAACGACACGGTGACCGGGCTGCTGGTCACCGGCTTCCCCGGCAACGGCGTGTTCGGGTACGGAACGGTCGGCCTGTCGGTGACCAGGGTGGTGGCCATCAACGACGGTGGTTACGGTATCTCCCGCTTCGTCTCCTCGAGGACCCTGTTCGCGAACGACGTCGCGATCGGCAACGACGAGGCCGGGTTCTACGTCGGCGATTCGCCGCAGGCCGACACGGTAGTGCGGAATGACCAGGCGTTCGGCAACCAGTTCGGCATCTTCATCAGGCATGCCCGGCACGTCCTGGTCACCGGCAACGTCGTCAGCGGAAACTGCCAGGGCATCCTGGTTCTCGACGACGGGCAGCAGGGCGGCGCCGGTAACTCCGCCATCCAGTACAACCGCGTCTTCAACAACAACAAGTTCTGCAAGAAGAACGGGGATACGCCGGTGGACACCAAGGGCGGCGGCATCCTGTTGCTCGGCGCGACGCACACGCTGGTGACGCACAACAGCGTGACCGGCAACGTCGGTTCCGGCTGCAGTACTGGAGCCTGACCGAATTCGGGCGCCTCCTAGGTGACGCGGGATTCACCGACATCAGGGTGACCGCTGATTACCGGGAGGACCACCGGCCTGGACCGGACAGCAACGTCTGGACCTTCCACGCCGGCCGGCCGCGGTAAGGGCGGCCGTCCCGGGGTTCTCGCCGCGTTCAGCCCGGCTTTGCCCGCGCTATATGCTGGACGGGTTCGGATGCGGCGGTCGCTTAGGAGCTGCCATGACACTTGCCGCACGCATAGTCGTTGCCCGCGCGCAGGCCACCAGCCGGAAGGCCGCCCGTAAACGACGCGCCGAACTGGAACGCGAGCTGGCCGGGTACGCGACCGGGGCCGACCGGTGTGATTTCGAGGCGGCCCTTGACCGGTATCCGGATGGCGTCACCCACGAGCTGCGATCCATCCTCGCCCGCCAGTACATGGCCGGTCAGGAAACGCGGTTTCCCGCTATCGGGCGCAACTAGCCCCCGGTCTGGCGGCTTGTAGATCACGAGGGTGTCGCCCGGCTTGAGCATGTCGAGGGTGGCGCGCAGCCTCGGCCGCCCGCCCCGGGTGCTCGCGGTCTCCACGATCACCTCACGGCAGTCGGCGGCCGCGGCGCGGCCCAAAGCTCCTTCCCGCTTGTCCGGGACTGTGCCCGCCGGAGGTCGTCTACGTGGCGGCTTGCCGGCTCACGGAGTCCGTGACGACGTCACCTTCCTGCTCGGCGGCGGCCGAGCCGTATTCCGGCTTGCCTGACGGCTGGTAGATGTGGGCGACGACCCCGCGGCTGGTGGTCTTGGTGCCGATGAGCTCAAGAGCGGCCGGGGTGGTCCCGTCGCCGAAAAGGCGCTTGCCGCTGCCCAGGACGACGGGGTGGATGAGCAGGCGGTACTCGTCGATGAGGTCGTGCTTCATGAGCGTCCGGATGAGGGTCGCGCTGCCATGGACCTGGAGTTCGTTGCCGGGCTGGCGCTTCAGTGCGGCGACCTCCGCGGCCAGATCGCCCCGGAGCAGGATCGAGTTGTTCCACGGCACTTGATCCAAGGTGGTGGACACGACGTGCTTGGGCAGGGCGTTCAGCCGGGTTGCACGCGGGTCGCCGGGGTCAGTGACCTGCGACCAGTACGTCGCGAACAGCTCGTAGGTCCTGCGTCCCAGCAGGAACGCGTCGGCTGCGGCGATCCAGTCTGCTGTGAGCCGGTCCATGTCGTCGTCGAAGTACGGCACCTGCCAGCCACCCTGCTCAAAGCCGTCGTTCAGTTCCGGTTCGGGTTTCCCGTTGCTCTGCATGACTCCATCAAGTGTCAGATGGGAGGTCACCGTGAGTCGCATCACATCTCTCCTCGTAAGCGGTTATCGATGGCTATCTCCTGGTGAGACGCTGCGGCGAGTCGAGCCACTCCTGGAACGTGGGGCCGGCGAGGGTGGCGTTCGGGCGGGCCTCGAGCACCCCGGCGACATGATGGCCGGCCCGGCCGGTGGCGCCCGCCACGGCGATCTTCCTGCGTGCCTGCATGGCTCTGGTCCTCCTGGCGAGCCCGGCCGGTTTCAGAGGATCGCCGCCCGGCGGGGTGCAGTCTTCGTGGCACGGAAGAACACGCCCCAGACCCTGTCGAAAAACAGCCACAGCAGCGCCGAGGCCGCGTTACCGCCGATCGGCCGGATGCGGGTGTTCTGGAAAGACACGAACGACCACGTGTCTCCCTCGCGGACGGCCACCAGCATCTGGATCGAGTCTCGCTCCGGTGCGGGCCGCGATTTGCCGCGGGGAATCGTCCCGCCGATCGTGTGTACGACGGCGACGTCGTGCGCGACGAACCTGATGTCGGTGCGCTCGTTGACGAGCTGGCTGCCCTTCAGCCAGCGGTCCAAGAGCTCCTGGTGGGCGTCCCCGATCTCGCGCCGGCCGTGGAAGATGGTGCCGTCGAACCCGACGAACCGCGCGTCTTCGCTGAACGGGGAGGCAAAGGCCGAGCCATGTCCCTGGTTCCAGCCGTCGAGGACGCGTGCGTGCAGCGCCCGGATCTGCTCCTCATCACCTGTCATCGCACTTACTTTACCAGATCGGATAGTACGATGTATCGTATTAATGACAAGAAGGTCCTGGTGGCTGAGCTGCGGCGCGAGATTCGCTCGGCGCAGGTCGCGGTCGCCGCGCGCGACCAGGCGATCGGAGAGCGCCTCGGCATCAACGCGACCGACCACCGGTGCCTCGACCTGATCGATCAACGCGGAGCGATGACAGCCGGTGCCCTGGCCGGTGCGCTGCACCTGAGCCGGAGCGCGGTCACGACCGTGATCGACCGGCTGGAAGCGCTGCGCTACGTGCGTCGCGTGCCCAGTCCGCAGGACCGGCGCCAGGTTCTGGTCGAGCTGACGCCGCTGCTGCTGCGGCGAGCCCGTCAGCTCTACGGCGACGGGCAGGAGGTGGAGCAGGCCCTGGAGCGCTACACCGTCCCGGAGCTCACGTTGCTTCGCGACTTCGTCCGCTCGGACCGCGCGATCAACGAGCGGCGCGCCGCCGAGCTCGCCGCCTCGCAGCGGGCGAAGCGACCCCGCCCCCGCACGCGGCACTCCCCCGCAGCGCAGTGATCAGCCGCGCCACGAGGGCCGCAGGCGGCGAACACCTCGCAGGCGCGCCGGCCCAGAAGCGCCGCGAAACCGCCCTGCAACCCCCGCGCGAGCGAAATGAACGCGAGCGCGATCCACCGCCGCTGATCCGCCCGCGCCCCGGGGTCACAGTCCTCGCCATGCCCGCCGCCGGTAGACGCGACAACGCCTGATACATCTCACCTTCTCGCCCTCGTGGTCGCGGAGACCGTCTACAAACGGCTTCTCGTCCCGCGCCGCGGACCAGGCCCAGGCACCCCCGGACTCCGCGACGCCCTGGCGGCCATCACCCGCCACGTCGACGACTACGCCGGCCGTGCGCGCTCCCGCCCCGCGTGAAACCTGACACATGCGTCCACAACCTCATGACCAAAGATTGTTAGCTGCGGGAACGGTCGCGCTCCAGCACGACCCACAGCACGTCGCCGACCTGCTTGACCGTCGTGGCCGTGAATCGCGCCGGCACCTCGAGCGCCGCGTCGGGGAACAGCTTCCTGCCCGAGCCGAGCAGCACCGGGAAGATCATCAGGTTGTACTGGTCGACGAGGTCGTTCGAGGCCAGCAGGTGCACGAGCTGGGCGCTGCCCGCCACGAGGATGTCGCGCGCGACCTTGTCCCTGAGCGCCATGATCCCCGCGACCGGGTCGCCGGAAAGCACCGTGGTGTTGTTCCATGTGGGGTTGCGCAGCGTCTTGGACACGACGTACTTCGGCATCGCGTTCATCTTCGCGCCGAAGCCGGCCTCGTCCTCGACGGCCGGCCAGGCCGCGGCGAACCTGTCGTAGGTGACCCGGCCGAGCAGCTGCGCATCGGCCGCGTCGAGCTCGGCCATCTTCAGCTGATCGCCCTCGGCGCCGCGATCGAAGGCAGTCCAGCCGGCGGCCGTGCCGGCCTCGGCGCCGCCCGGGTCCTCGACGATGCCGTCCAGGCTGATGAACTCAGTGACCACGATCTTGCCCATGTCCGTTGTCCTTCCTCGTCTGGCTTAGGCCTGCACGCCGGGCAGGACGCCCGGCGGCCGGCGATCACTGCGGGAGCCGGCGTCCGGTCCAGGCGAGGAATCGCTGGGTCGCTGTGGCGCCGGCGGGTACCCGGGTCTGCGGTCCGAAGGCCCGGTTGTCGCCGCGCATTACCTCGTCGGGGAGCGGGTCGATGTAGGCGTGGGCGAAATCGATGACGTCGGCGGGTATCTCGACGTCGATGCCGGCCGCGGCGCCGAGGTCCCAGGCATGGACGTACAGGTCGATCACCGGGATCGCGAGCGCGTCGGCAACGGTCCGGCCGAGCGGAGTCTGCATCGCCCGGGTCAGGTCGGCGTTACGCAGGACGTCTCGGGCTTGCCCGACGGTGCCGCGCCAGAACCCGGCGGGGTCACCTTCGACGAGATCGCCGGGACGGGGCGCGTCAGGCCACGTGGGCGGCCGGCCCTGCATCATGCTCATCCCGACCCTGACCGAGCTGGCGAGATGACCGAGCAGATCGCGAGCGGTCCAGCCGGCACACGGCGTCGGCCGCTCCCAGTCATCGTCGCCGAGCCGGATGACGATGCTGGTGAAGAAGTCCAATCCTTGGTCCATGAGTTCGCCGGATCGGCTGCTCATCGGTCACCTCCCATGTTCAGCCGAAACCAGATTCCAGGTCCCGCTGGGGTTGTGATCCAGGGTGGCCGACGCAGATCCATGACGTCCAATGCCAAACATCCACGCATTCCATTAATAGACTTGATCAGTGCTGAACCTCAGCCTGGTCCACCTCAAAGTCCTGGCGGCGGTGGCCCGGCATGGATCGGTCACCGACGCGGCCAGGGAACTGCACTACTCGCAGCCGTCGGTCAGCCATCACCTGGCCCGGCTGGAGGCTGCTACCGGCGCCAAGCTCATCCAGCATGTGGGCCGCAGGATCAGGTTGACCCCCGAAGGCCAGCTGCTCGCCAGCCGGGCCGCCGAGATCCTCGGGCGACTCGACGCGGCCGCCGCCGAGCTCGCCGCACAGGTCGGCCTGCGAGCGGGACGGGTACGGCTCGCCGGGTTCCAGTCGGTGCTCAGCACCATCGTTCCCGGGGCCGCCGCCGCGCTCTCCCGTACCCACCCAGGGATCGAACTGAGCCTGATCGACCTGCACCCGGTCGAGGCGCTGCGCATGCTCAGAACCGGGCACATCGACGTGGCGCTGATCTTCCGGTACGCCGACACGCCCGCCGAAGCCCAGGACGTGCGGCTGGTCCACCTGCTCGACGACCCGATCTACCTGGTCAGCCAGCGGCCACGGGACACCGTCGCCGCCTATCGCGACTCGGCCTGGATCGGCGGCTGCGAACGATGCCAGGCCGAGCTAGTCACCATCTGCGAGCGCACGGCGGGCTTCACTCCCCGTATCGCCTATGTCAGCGACGACATGGTCGTCATGCAAGCCCTCGTCACCGCCGGCCTGGGCACCGCCACCCTGCCCGGCCTGGCACTGCAAGCTCACCGCGTGCCCGGAATCCACACCACCGAACTGCCCGGTTATCCCCGCCGGATCTACGCGGCAACCTACGGCGAGCCCCCCGACCCGCCCGCCACCACAGCGCTGATCGACACCATCAAGAACGTGCTCTGAGCACGCCGCACACCACCACGTCGTACTCGAGAACGTGCCCGGGCGGGCCCGCGAGCTCGGCCGCGGCCGGCCGCTGGCCGGCCTCACGGACGACGAACTGGCCGCCACGGGCAGCCGGCGGCGGGGTGGCCTCGCGCCGCGCACCTGGAACCGTCACCTCGCCACCGTCGGCTCGCTCCTTTCGTGGTGCCGCCGGCACGGCTGGCCCGCCGGCCCAGGCCGCGACACCCCCGGCCCGGGCCGCCGGGGCCGGAGGCTCACTCACGCCCTGTGATGAGCCAGGCGGCTGGACCCGCGAGTTCCTGAGACGGCCCCCAGATCGGATGTGCTTGGGCCGGTAGGTGATGGGGCGTAAGGGTTCATAGCCCAGTTAGGGCCATTGGCGCTGGTTGCGGAGTGTGGTGGTCAGGGTGTCGAACCAGGCGGTTCGTGTTGCCTGGTCTGGAGCGGCCGGGTGCGCGGGGATACGGGTAGCTGGCAGGGCTGCGGGCGGTGGCTGGTGGTGCCCTGGGAGGGGTGGCGGGCGGTGTTCTGGGAGGATGGCGTGTCTGGGTTTGGTGAAGGGATTGCCGGATGAGTCGGGTCGTTGTCATCGGGGCCACCGGGCATATCGGCACGTACCTGGTGCCGCGGCTGGTGCGGGGCGGTCACGAGGTGATCGCCATGAGCCGCGGCGCGCGGGATCCGTACCACGGGAGCGCGCAGTGGGGTTCGGTCACCAGGGTGACGGTGGACCGTGACGCGGAGGACGAGGCGGGGACGTTCGGGGCGCGGGTGGCGGAGCAGCGGCCGGATGTCGTCATCGATCTCATCTGCTTCACCGCCGCCTCGGCGTTCGAGCGGGCGATGTCCCGCCCGGCCGCGATCGGGGCCAGCTTCCACGTGGTCGCCGAGCAGGCGATGACCCTGCGCGGGCTGGCGGCGGGGGTGGCGGGGTGGTTCGGCCGGGAGCCGGTGCTCGAGTTCACCGACTGGGCCGAGTTCGAGCGGCACTCGGGGGCCGAGCACGCCGGGGCCACCCGCGACCACACCATGCGCAGCATCAGCGCGAGCATCGACCGGGCCAGGGAGGTGCTCGGGTACGCGCCGCGGTACAGCACGCTGGACGCCCTGCACGAGGCGCTGGCCTGGCTGGTGGCCAACGGCCAGGCCGACGTGGGCGGCCAGGAGTTCTAGCCATGGCGGCGACGGCCGGGGCGACCATCGCGGGCGTGCCGGCGCTGGTACGGTTCCGCGGCTCACCCGAGGCGGCGGCCGAGCGCGGGACAGTGCTGTACTACCACGGGTTCGGCGGGGACAAGGGGCGCTGCGAGCCGTACCTGACAGGGCTGGCGGAGGCAGGTTTCCTCGGGGTGAGCCTGGACGCCGTCGGACACGGCGACCGGCGGCTGGCCGATTTCGACGTGATCTTCGACCCGGGGCGCTGGGACGCGGACTTCGAGGCGACCGAGACCGACTTCCTCAAGCTCATCGACGACACCGCCGCCGAGGTGCCGTCGGTCGTTGACGACCTGCTCGCCCGTTGCTGGGCACGGCCGGATCGCGTCGGGATCTGCGGCCGGTCGCTGGGCGGGAACATCTCCTACGCGGCCGTCCTGGCCGACCGGCGGCTGCGCGCGGCCGCGTCGATCGTGGGCTCCCCGGAGTGGACGCTGCCGCGGTCGCACAGCCCGCACCACCACCCGGACCGGTTCTTCCCGGCCGCGATCTTGTCCCAGTCCGCCGAACTGGACGAGTACGTGCCTGCCGGGCCGGTCAGGGACTTCCACGCCGCGCTCGCGCCGTGGTACGCGCACGAGCCCGGCCGGATCGAGTACGTCGAATACCACGGGGTCGGGCACTTCCTCACCCCTGAACTGAACGAGGAGAGCTGCCGACGGCTGGTGGAGTGGTTCGAGCGCTGGCTCCTGGGCGGCTGACGGAGGGGTAACAGGCGTCAGAACGCGCGGACGGCGGCGGAATGGCTGACCGCGACGGAATGCGTGACGCACCGGGTCCCGTCGAGCAGGTGCAGCAGGAAGCAGGCGGGCGAGCGCGTCGGCCAGGGCGGTGGCGGGCTGGGTGGCGAGGGGACCACGCGTCAGGTGGAGGTCGCTGAGATGGGCGATCCGCATGCGCCTGAAGGTAGCAAGCGCGCCCGGCGGCTCCGGGTCAAGTCCGCAACAGCAGTGGTGAGGGGCGCCGGGGCGGGAAACCTCGGCCGTTCGGGATCTAACTCCCCCGTTGAGCCGTCCAGCCGCTCCCGGAGCAGGTCCGCGTGCCCGTTGTGGCGGGCGTACTCCTCGATCATTTTGAGGGCGAGGGTCGCGCGCTGCCAGTCGAGGAACGCGGTGAGGGTGGCCCGCTCGCCGGCTTCCATGGGCGGGATCGTGCGTGGCGGGGTCATGGTTCCATTCTTCCGGTTACGAAGGACAGGATCTGGCCGAACGGGGGACGGTATCCGTCGCTCGTGTCGACCTCGAGCGCGGGCACGGCGATGTTCACCCGGCGGAACGCGCGGTGCGCCGCCTCGTGCCCTGTCTCGTCGCGCGGGGCGGCGTGCACGCGGCGCAGCGGGTCGTCCTGCTCGCGCCGGGTGATCCTGGTGAAGGCCACGTCGACGCGGACCGTGCAGTGCACGACGCGGATCTCGGCCAGGCCGCGGAGGTCTTCCAGCCTCGGGCGCCAGACGTGATCCTGGAAGGCCGCCTCGGCCACCGTGGTCACGCCCGACCGGAGCAGCAGTTCCAGCACCGCGAAGAAGACCGGCAGCGTGCGCCGGGTCAGCTCGTCGCCGGGCGCGCCGGTGAAGCCGGCGGCGGCGTGGGCCATGCCCTGCTTGATCTCGTCGCGGGAGATGACCGGGCAGCCGACCGCGGCCGCGATCTTGCGTGCCAGCGTCGTCTTGCCGGAGCCGGGCGGGCCGCTGACGACGATCAGCGTGGGCATCATAGGCCGGCCACCGTCGACTTGCCCGCCGCCTGCACCCCGGTCACCAGCCAGACGCCCACTGTGCCAGTTTGGCAGGGGTCAGTCTGCCCGGGTGCCGTACACGGGTGATGAGAAGGGGACGGGCGGGGCGGGGCGGCGGCATGGGGCATGGACGCCGGGCTTGACCGTTTGGGGAGGCGTCTGGAGGAAAGCTGGACTGTGCGGAGATCGCCGCGCGGCAACTGGCGCCGCCGGTTCGCTGGGAGGTGGCCGCGTGTGGGAGAGGCTGGAGCGCCGCGAGATCAGGCGACGCGGGATCATCCGGCCGGATGCCGGCGGGCGGCCGCGGTCTGACCTGCCCGAGGGCACCGACCTGCTGCCGGAGATCAGGCACATCGTCATCCTGATGATGGAGAACCATTCCTACGACAACTACCTGGGCATGCTGGCCGACCGGGGCGAGGGCCTGCCGCTGGGGCCCGACGGCACCCCGGACGTCGTCAACTACACGCCGAACGGACACGGCTATCCCGCCCACCACATGACCTCCACCGCTCAGGTGAAGAACGACCCCAGCCAGAACTGGCGGGCCAGCCACATCCAGTTCGCGGACGGGCGCAACGACGGCTTCGCCGCCGCCGTGGCGCAGGCGCTGCCCGGCGCCGACCCGGCCGTGCCGATGGGCTACTGGACAGAGGACGACCTGCCCTTCTACTACGGGCTCGCGCGGACGTTCCCGCTCGCCGACCACTGGTTCAGCTCCTGCCTGGGCCCGACGTTCCCGAACCGCAGGTTCCTCATCTCGGGCACGGCCCACGGGCTCATGGACGACCTGCCCTGGGACATCATCGACTACCCGGAGGCCGGGACGATCTTCGACGTGCTCACCAGGCACGGCATCTCCTGGGTCAACTACCACAACGTCCGGCACTACTCGGTGCTGCTGCGCCGGGTGTTCGGCGGCCGCGGGCTGACCGCCGCGCGGCGGCTGGCGCAGACCGGCCGGTGGCTGCCTGGCATGGCCGACCGCGCCGTCGGCAACAAGTCGTTCACCGCCGACCTGTACCCGCTCGGGCTGGCCGCCTGCGTCCGGCACCTGCGCCGGACCGAGCGGTTCTTCGCCGACGCGGACGCGGGCACGCTGCCCGCGGTGAGCGTCGTCGACCCGGACTTCGAGGTCTACTCGGAGGAGAACCCGCAGGACATCGCCAGGGGCGAGTCCTTCGCCGCCGAGGTGATCAACCGCGTCATGAGCGGACCAGCCTGGCCGCACACGCTGCTGATCTGGCTCTACGACGAGCACGGCGGCTACTACGACCACGTCCCGCCGCCGGAGGCGGTGCCGCCCGACGACGTGCCCGCGCACAACTACGTGCTCGACCTGCCCCGGTGGCTGCGCACGCTGCTCAGCCCGGTGTTCGCTGGCGGCTTCGCCCGGCTGAAGGCCATCGACGACGGCCCCCGCGACTACGCCCGCTACGGCTTCCGGGTCCCGGCCGTGGTCGTCTCCCCCTACGCCCGCCCGGACTACGTATGCGGCAAGACGCTGGACCACACCTCGGTGCTCAAGCTGATCGAGGAGAAGTGGAACCTGCCTCCGCTGACCCGCCGGGACGCCGCCGCCGATTCGCCCCTGGACATGGTCGACCTAGACGCCGCGCCCGCCTTCGCCGAGCCGCCCAAGCTGCCCGAACCGACGCTGCGGTGGGGCTCGTGGGGCCGGCCGCCGCAGCGGCGCGCTGCTGGTCTGCGCTGGGCCAGGGACCTGAAGTGGAAGTCGGTCCGGCTGGCCCAGCGCCGGGCAACACAGCGCAGGACGGCGCGATCCTGAGCCGGGGCCGTCACCGCGGCCCGTTCGGGATCTGGTTATTTCATCACGGGGTTGCCGAGGGGAACCCTCTTCCCGCCGGTGCCGGCCTGGGCGGCGTCGTAGAAGAGGTACACCCCGAGCGCGGCGAACACCAGCACGACGTAGCCGGCGGTCTTCAGCAGGCCGGTCGACGGCACGCCGAGCGGCGATGCCTCGGCGAAGGCGAGCAGCAGTAGCAGCAGCGCCACGGAGACGAGCGCGAACACCGCGGTGAACGCGGCCGGCAGCCGCAGCGTGGCCAGGGTCAGCATCAACATGACGACCAGCCAGGCGACCAGGAACAGCTTCACGGTCGCGAGCACCGCGGTGGCGGTGATGGCGAACCAGTTGTGATCGAGGCCGAGAACGAGCATCCCGTAGCTGAGCCAGAATGTGCCGAAGATGCCGAAGACGGCCGCCACCGCGCTCTGGCCGACGGCCGCGGCCCAGACCGCGGCCAGCAGCAGGCCCAGGGCCGTGGCCGACAGGATGATCGCCAGGGGAGCGCCGAGGACGCCGACCGGTACCACGCCGACCAGCCCCAGGCCGAGCGCGATGGAGCCGACGATGAAGCTCGACAGGCCCAGCATGGCCGGGTCGCCGGCCATTGGTCCGACGACAGGCGCCGCTGCCGGTGCCTCGCTCACGGTGGCTGGCCGACCGGATTCGCCGGCGGTCGCATCAACAGTGGTCATCACTTCGCTCCTTCATCTAGAGCGTCCCGCGAATGCGGGCCTAGTGCATCCATACGCCCGGAGCAGGACAGATGTGTTCTCACTTTGAACCAGCAGCCCGTTTCGGGAAGGCTCAGCTGCTCGAGGCGACGATCCCGTACTCGTGGATCTTGCGGTAGATGGTGGCGCGCGACATGCCCAGCGCCTCGGCCGCCCGGACCTTGTTGCCGTCGTGGTCCTGCAGGCTCTGCACGATCGCGTCCCGCTCGATCGACTCCAGCGGGGACAGCAGCCTGCGGCTCACCGTCCAGCACTCGGGAGGAAGGTCCTTCGGCATGATCACGCCGGCCCGGCGGCGCTGCACGACCTGCTTGAGCACCTGCCAGAGCTGGTCGGTGTTGCCCGGCCAGTTGTGCCGCAGCAGCAGCTGCATGGCCTCCGGGGAGCAGGTCAGACGACCCTGCTGGCTGAGCCGGGCCAGGAAGAAGGGCAGCAGCTCGTGCAGGTCCTCGATGTGATGGCGCAGCGGCGGCAGCTCCACCGTGCCCTGGAAGAACCGCAGCAGCCTGGTAAGGTCGGCGCCGGCCCGCTTGCGGTTCAGCGTCATCGCCACCCGCAGCTCCTGGTGACGCTTGGCCGTCTTGGCCTCCTGCAGCGCGCTGGCCAGCGCGTGCACCTGCTTGGCGTTCAGCAGGTCCGCGTGCCTGATGACCACCATGCCCGCGCCGTCGAGCAGCTCGCCGCGGGCCTTGGTGGCCCAGTCCTGGCCGGCCAAAGCCGCGTCGACCACGTGGAATGGAGCGGCCGGGTTCCGCCGCTGGTGCACGGCGCGGGCCAGGGCCAGCTTGCCGACGCCGCCCTCGCCCTCCAGCGTCAGCCACTCGGAGGCGTCGTAGAGGGTCTCCGCCTCGCGGCACGCCCGCAGCCATAGCACGCCGTTGCCCACCAGGCCCGGCAGGTACATGGCCGTCCTCGGCGTCGGCAGCTCGACCGCGCCCGCGACCGCGACCGGCGACGTGAGCTTGACGTGCACGACGCCGTCGGCCACCGGGCCGTCGCCGATCCGGCGGCAGAAGATCCGCGCCATCGAGCCGCTGGGCAGGTCGACCGAGACCGCGCCTGGTTGCTGCGTGGACAGCGCCTCAGTGGCGTGGCCGAGCAGCGCGGCCTGGTCGCCCGGGTCGAGCACGCGGCGGGCGTGGTCGTTCAGCATGACGACGTCGTTGCCGAGCGCCAGCACGATGCCGCCCGTGTGCCGGCAGGCCCGCATGTACTCCTGGAGCAGCTGGTAGTCCCGCTGGCTGCGCGCGTTCATCAGGGCCTGGGTGATCTGGTCGGCAGTCGACTTCACCAGCGAGATCATCAGCGGGTCGGCGTCCTTACGCCAGCAGGTCAGGTCGATCACGCCGACGGTCTTGCCGGACACCGGGTCGTGGATCGGTACTCCGGCACAGCCGAAGATCTCCAGGTTCTCCGCGTAGTGCTCGTGGCCGAAGACGTGGGCCGGGCCGCCGGACTCCAGCGCGGTGCCGATGCCGTTGGTGCCGACCCGCGCCTCGGCGTAGCTGAAGCCGGGTGCGAGCATGACTCCGTCGAGGCGGCGTTCGAGATCGTGGTCCGCCGTCAGCCGGGTCAGCACCACCCCGTCGGCGTCGGTCAGGATGATACTGATCGGCTGGCCGTCCAACTGCTCGTGCAGCTGCCGGAGCACCGGGTCGGCGACGCGGGCCAGCGTGCCCTTCACGTCCGGGTCGTGCAGGTAGCTCAGGTCGATGTGATCGGCGGCCACGTGCCACTGCCGGGACCGCCACCACGACGCGAGGATCGGTTTGCGCACCGCGGCGGGATCGACCGGCTCGGCCGCGAGGAAGCGGTCTCTGGCCTCGGCCAGCCTGTCTTTTGACACCGGTGGCGTTGATGCGTGTGCCATATCGCCTCCCCCAACCCATTTCTCCGGCCGGAGGCCTAGCCTGCGCGGGTCAACTTGGATTTACTCGCCTCTTACAAAGTAAACCTCTTGTTGCCGGGCACTGTCTCAAGTTGAGACCCCCTTTTCTGGCCAGCCGGCGTTGTGTCGGTTCATGGACGGCGACGGTGAGACCACCGCTCCCGAGACCTTCAACCCCTGGAGCATCGTCAATCTCGTCTTTCACCACCTGGTGAGCGAGGGACTGCATCCGGTCCTCGGCGAGGCGGGTGATCCGGGTGCGCCCGCGGCGCAACTGCTGCACGCGCTCGGCATCACGCCGGCCGCAGAGGGGAGCCGTCAGGCCTCGGAACAGACCAAGCGGGACCTGGAGAAGATCCGGGCCGCCTTCGACCAGGAGTTATTCAGGAAAGGAGCACGAAGCACTGTCTCATGTTGAGAGCTCATGACCTTGGGTTTCGCGATGTGATGCAGCACACAAGGACTTTCGGGGCCGCAGGCCGCCCCGAACAGCCGCCAGGTGGCGGCCGTTTGGTATGGCCAGGGCCCAGACCCCGGAACCCGCCGAGAAAGGGGTGACGATGAGTCGCCAGAGTGTGGCAAGGGCACACCAGAAGATCCAGGAACTGGCCTGGGAGCCCAAGTACCACGAGCCGGTCTCGCAATACGGGACTGACTACACCTTCCGCAAGGCGGCGAAGAAGGACCCGCTCAAGCAGGTGCTGCGGTCCTACTTCCCCATGCAGGAAGAAAAAGACCACCGAGTCTACGGAGCCGAGGACGGCGCGATCCGCGGCAATATGTTCCGGCAGGTGCAGGAGCGCTGGCTGGAATGGCAGAAGCTCTTCCTGAGCATCATCCCGCTGCCCGAGATTTCGGCAGCGCGGGCGATGCCGCTGCTGTTCCGCACCGTCCCTAACCCGGAACTGCACAACGGCCAGGCGATCCAGATGATCGACGAGGTACGGCACTCGACGATCCAGCAGAACCTGAAGCGCCTGTACATGCAGAACTACATCGACCCAGCAGGCTTCAACAACAGCCTGCGCAACTTCCACGACGACTACTGCGGCACGATCGGCCGGCAGTTCGCGGAGGGCTTCATCACCGGTGACGCCATCACCGCGGCGTCGATCTACCTCACCATCGTCGCGGAGACCGCGTTCACGAACACGCTGTTCGTGGCCATGCCGGCCGAGGCGGCCGCCAACGGCGACTACCTGCTGCCGACGGTGTTCCACTCGGTGCAGTCCGACGAGTCGCGGCACATCTCCAACGGCTACGCCACGCTGCTGATGGCGCTGGCCGACGAGGAGAACCACAAGCTGCTCGAGCGCGACCTGCGGTACGCCTGGTGGAACAACCACCGGGTGGTGGACGCGGCCATCGGCACGTTCATCGAGTACGGCACCAAGGACCGGCGCAAGGACCGCGAGTCCTACGCCGAGATGTGGCGCCGGTGGATCTACGACGACTACTACCGCAGCTACCTCGTGCCACTGGAGAAGTACGGCCTGGTCATCCCCCACGACCTCATCGAGGAAGCCTGGAACCAGATCTGGAACAAGGGCTACGTGCACGAGGTCGCGCAGTTCTTCGCCACCGGCTGGCTGGCGAACTACTGGCGGATCGACGGCATGACCGACGAGGACTTCGAGTGGTTCGAGTACAAGTACCCGGGCTGGTACGACAAGTACGGTAAGTGGTGGGAGAACTACAGCCGGCTGTCCGAGCCGAACGGGCATCACCCGATCGTCGCCGAGGACGTCAACTACTGGTACCCGCAGCGGTGCTGGACCTGCATGGTCCCGTGCCTGGTCCGTGAGGACATGGTGTACGACGAGGTCGACGGGGTGGTGCGGACGTACTGCCACGAGGTCTGCCGCTGGACCGACGTGGAGGCCTTCCGGCCAACCTTCCAGGGCCGGTCCACGCCGAACATGGGCCAGCTCATCGGCCACCGCGAATGGGAGACCCTGTACCACGGCTGGAACTGGGCCGACGTGGTCTCCGACATGGGCTTCGTGCGCGACGACGGCAAGACGATGGTGGCGCAGCCGCACCTGAAGCTGGGCGACCAGAAGAAGATGTGGACGCTGGACCACCTGCGCCGCATGGCGCCGCTGCAGAGCCCCAACGTCCTGTTCAACGAGATGACACCGGAGGAGCGGGCGGCCTTCCACGCGAAGTACATCCGCGGCGGCCCCGGCGGCCGGTTCCCGGTTGACGCCTGACGGCTGAGGCCTGACGGCTGACCTGCGAGGGAGCCGCACGTCTGCGGTTTCGTGCGGCTCCTTTCGCTTAGTACGCCCAGCAGCATCGTGAAGGAGTAATGGGAGAAAAGCACGTCGTCCGGTTCGAGCCGGTCGGCATCGAGATCGAGGTCGACGAGGACCAGAACGTCCTGCGCGGCGCGGCCGAGCAGGGCATCATGCTCATGCACGGCTGCAAGGAGGGGCAGTGCTCCTCCTGCAAGTCGTTCCTGCTCGACGGCGATGAAGTGGAACTCGACAGTTACTCGACGTTCGCGTTGCCCGACTTCGAGCGTGAGGAGGGCTTCACGCTGCTCTGCCGGGCGCACGTTTACGAGGACGTGACGATCGAGCTGCTGAACTTCGACGAGGAGATGATCAGGTCCGGGCTGCCGATCAAGGAGGCCGTGGCCGAGGTCGTCGCCAACAACCCGGTCACGCACGACATGCGGCATCTGGTGCTCAAGCTGGTGGATACGAACGACTTCAAGTTCTTCCCCGGGCAGTACGTCGATATCGCGGTCCCGGGGACGAATGAGACCCGGTCGTTCTCGATGGCCAACACGTCGGCCAGGGAAAGCGGGCAGCTCGAGTTCATCATCAAGGTCTACCCGGACGGCCTGTTCTCCCACTTCCTCGACACCAAGCTGCAAGTCGGCGACCGGCTCAACCTGACCGGGCCGTTCGGCGTCTTCACCTTGCGCGACGCCCCCGACACTGACCTGGTCTTCGTCGGCGGCGGGGCCGGGATGGCGCCGATCTTGTGCCTGCTCCGGTCGATGGCCGAACGTGGCATCGACCGCAAGGCCGTGTACTACTACGGCGCGCGGCGCCGCGGAGATCTCTGCTTCGAAGACGAACTCCGGGCGCTGGAGCAGGCACTGCCCGATTTCCGCTACGTTCCCGCGCTGTCCGAGGACGAATGGGACGGCGAGACCGGCCTGATCACCGACATCGTCGCCGCCAAAGAAGGCAACCTGAGACGCGTTCATGCCTACGTGTGCGGTCCGCCGCCTATGGTCGAGGCCGCGGTGCCGTTGCTCACCGGGCTCGGGGTGCCGGAAAAGCATGTCTACTGGGACAAGTTCACGACCACTGGGGAACCGTCTCCCTAACGTGAAAGGCAAGGACTATGACAGAGGCTCAGCAACGCAGCGTCCCGAAGCCGGTCTTTACCGACGCGGAGGCAGGCGCAAAGGAATTCCCCGACTCCACCGCCCGCAACTTCAACTACTACACCCCGGCCCGGCGCAAGCAGACCCACTACGAGGACATGACCGTCGAGGTCCAGCCGGACCCGAGGCACTACCTCAGCCAGGGCTGGCTGTACGGGTTCTCCGACGGCCGCGGCGGCTACCCGCTTGAGTGGACGGCGCTCAAGGCCTGGGGCTCGGACCGGCCCGAACCCAAGCGCTTCCCCGGCTCGGGCGGCAAGGGCTACGACTGGCCCGCGCTGGGCTGGCACGAGTTCCGCGACCCGAACGAGGAGTGGGAACTCACCCTGTACCGGTACAACGCCAACGTGGTGCGGCAGCTCAACCAGAACATCCAGAACGCCCAGCAGGCCAAGGCGTTCGACGTCTGGAACCGGAACTGGGTGCGGTTCGTGGAGCGCAACCTCGGCGCCTGGATGCACGTCGACCACGGCCTCGGGCTCTACCTGTTCGCCAACGCGAACCGCCGCGCCCCGACCAACATGCACAACAACGCGATCTCGGTGAACAGCATGCACCGGATCCGTTCGGCCCAGGACCTGGCGCTGTACAACCTGACGCTGAGCGAGGCGGTCGACGGCTTCAACGGCACCGCGCACCTGGAGACCTGGAACGAGGACCCGGCCTGGCAGGGCGTGCGGGAAGTCTCCGAGCAGCTGACCGGCATCGACGACTGGTGCGAGGCCATCTTCGCCGCCAACGTGGTGTTCGAGCCGCTGGTGGGCGAGCTGTTCCGCAGCCACCTGGTGATGCACGCCGCGCCGCGCAACGGCGACTTCGTGACGCCGACGATCATCGGCGCCGAGGAGTACGACTACGCCGAGCGCGACCTGCGCTACACCAGGCCGATGTTCCAGCTGCTGACCAACGACCGGGAGTTCGCCGACTACAACCGCGAGCTGCTCGCGCGGTGGATGTCGGTGTGGGTGCCGCGCGCCATCTCCGCGGCGCGGACCCTGCAGCCGCTGTGGTCGCAGCCGGAACACAAGCCGCCGCGCTTCGAGGACGGCCTGGACGCCGCCAAGAACCGTTTCGCCGGCATCGTGACCGACCTCAACCTGGACGTCCCGAAGGAGCTCTCGCTATGACCACGGCCACCGAAAGCCCGTTCAAGTCCGACAGCACGCCCTCCAACAGGTGCGGCTTCACCCTGATGAACAACCAGGTAGGCGAGATCGTCGCCGCGGTGATGGCCACCAAGCCGAACGTCAAGGTGATGTGGCTGCCGTCGATGATGCGGGTCGACGCGATCGGCCGGATGGACGTGATCTACGACGAGATCTCCGAGGCGGCCGGCGAGGAGCCCGGCTGGTTCAACTCCGCGGAGTTCGAGGAGAGCATGTCCACCCACTACGGCCGCATGATCCACGAGGACGACCGGACCATCATGGTCGCCAACCCCGAGGACGCGGCCGAGGCCTTGGGCTTCGACCTGGTCGCCCGGTCATAACCCCAAGCCCCCGCGCGGCGCGGGCTAGACAAGCCCCGCGCCGCGCGGGTACGAACAGAAATATGGTGTTTGCTCACGTGCCACTGAGCCGGTGATCACCGGCACAGTGGCACGACCAGCTCCCTGAAGGAGGCGCCTTGTACGAGCACAACGGCGATAAGTACTACGTCGTCGACGCGCATATGCACTATTGGAACGCGGCCCCGGACAACTGGGTACCCGGCGCCGAGCAGTACGCCAAGGGCTGGATCGAATGCTTCCACGCGTACCAGGGCCTCGGGCCGCCGGACACGCACTGGTCAATCGAGCACTTCCAGAAGTACTCGGAGGACGACCTGATGAAGGACGTCTTCGAGGACGGCTACGTGGACGTGGCCATCTTCCAGCCCACCTACCTGAAGGAGTGGTACAAGGAGGGCTTCAACACCACCGAGCGCAACGCGCTGATGGGTGAGCGGCACCCGGGCAAGTTCATCCACAACACCCGGTTCGACCCGCGCGACAGCGACGCGGGCCTGGAGGAGCTCAGGCGCAACGTGGACCGGTTCGGCTCCAAGGGGGCCAAGCTCTACACCGCCGAGTGGAACAACGGCTCCCGCGGGTACAAGCTGAGCGACCCTGGCGCGTACCGGTACCTGGAAGCCGCGCAGAATCTCGGCATCAAGAACATCCACGTGCACAAGGGTCCGACGATCTGGCCGCTGGACAAGGACGCGTTCGACGTCTCCGACATCGATCACTGCGCGACCGACTTCCCCGAGCTCAACTTCATCATCGAGCACGTGGGCCTGCCGCGGATCGAGGACTTCTGCTTCATGGCCACCCAGGAGCCGAACGTGTACGCCGGCCTGGCGGTCGTGATCGGCGGCCTGATGCACGCGCGGCCCAATTTCTTTGCCAAGGTCATGGGCGAGCTGCTGTTCTGGGTCGGCGAGGACAAGATGCTGTTCGGCAGCGACTACGCCATCTGGGAGCCCAAGTGGCAGGTCGAGGGCTTCGTCAACTGGGAGATGCCGGAGCGCGAGGAGTTCGCCGACTACCCGAGGCTGGGCGTCGCGGGCAAGAAGAAGATCATGGGCCTGAACGCGGCCGAGCTCTACGACATCAAGGTGCCTGACGAACTCCAGCTTCCCCTCGAGGCCGGCACGCCCGGCGCGCAGGAGGTGCTGGGCGAGTCCCAGCAGGTCGGGGGAGCGTGAGCGGGAGATACGTGAGCGTGGTGCTGGCCCGGGGGGGCGACCCCCCGGAACCCCCGGCCCCTCCTTCTGGGGGGACCCATCCCCCCAGACCCCCCTTGGGAGGGACCCATCCCCCCAGACCCCCCTTGGGAGGGACCCATCCCCCCAGACCCCCCTTGGGAGGGACCCATCCCCCC
>Ga0070699_100000401_pt1 | contig 41864 bp, 33 predicted proteins | sample KBSK1503metaG_FD_65473 | JGI IMG/M metagenome (GOLD analysis project Ga0070699, IMG submission 65473) | Corn, switchgrass and miscanthus rhizosphere microbial communities from Kellogg Biological Station, Michigan, USA - KBS K1-50-3 metaG | ecosystem: Host-associated > Plants > Roots >... | reverse complement strand
GAGGTATATCAGCGCGGTCAAAGTCGTCAGAGCGCGACTCAGCGCGACGAGCCGCGACAACGCGCGTCATGTCGCTCGACGATTGTCGTCGCGTCGCTTCCGCATATGCAACGATCGCGAGCGGACCGAACGCTGAAACGGTCTCGATCATCAATGCAAAGAACAAGGGAAGTCCAAAACCGACGGCGCGCACGGTGATCCATCCGCGCGTGAGCCATTCCCAGAACAGTCCGACAGGATCGGGAGCTTCGGAGCCACCCGTGTCGCGCAGCTTCGCAATCTGATTGCGCAGTGCTGTCGCGCGCTGTCCGAGCTTGACGCCCTCGTTTGCAACCGCGAGTTCCTCACGCAGCTTCGCAACTTCGGCACACGCATCGGCGGTACGCTTATCGTCTTTCGTGCAGTGTGTGGAAAGCGACCCGACGGTCCCGCGCACGCGATCAGCGATCACGATCGGACGGGCGAGGACACCCGCAATCGCCGCTTCGACTTCTCCGACGCTCCGGTGTCGTGCAAGACCTTTGAGCTTGCCTTCGACGCTGGCGAGTTCTTTCAACGCATCTTCGTATGATGCGTGCTTCGCTTCGCGACTTCCGGTGAGCGACGTGCGTTCTTGCACGTAGATGCCGATCGCGGAGGTGACGCTGAACGAGAGGCAGACGAGCCAAGTCAACGTGGTCGCAGCTGCTGCGCGGTATGAACGATTGCGCAAGAGCGTTGCGATGACAATGAGCGCGAACCCTTTCCAAATGTCAGCGCCGACGTTCGCCCACGCAAGCGCTTCTTGTGTCTCCGGGCTTTGGCCGATGCTTCGGCCATAGAGATAGTTCGCTCGCATCGAGATGAGAAACATCCCGGCGGTGGCGACACTGAGTGCAAGGATCACAAGCCAGCGCACGGCGCGGCTGCTGTCATCGGTCATCATGCAAACCTCCACGTGTTGGAGGCCGACGAGCTCCCGCTGGGGAGCCCGTCAGGACTCCCAGCTTGGCGACGACCGCTCGTCGTCTGATTGCAGCGTAACGCGGTGGACGCGGTGAGCAAGGTGGCGATGTGTTCAGCGGCGCTTGCCGGCCGTGTCGGTGAGTGCGCCGTATTCTTTTTCGTAGAGATCAACCATGCGTGCCACGATCATTCCAAGTTGGATGTCGTCGCGCGCAGCGAGCTGCTTGATCCGTTTTTTGACCGACGCATTGATCTTCACATTGAACTGAACGATGGAGTCTCGGCGAGCAGCACCAGCGGAGTCGCGAGCGTCCTCTTTGAGCGACGGCGGTTCGCCGATTTGCCTGGCTTTGCCGATCCACTTGCTGAGCTTGCTGAGATCAACGTCGCGGCTCATCCTTTCGTCTCCTTCGCGCGCAGCGTCTCTTTCGACTCTTTGGTCTTCGCGAGCATCAGCGTGTGTACTTTGTCGAACAGCGCCTGAATCAATTGCTCGATCTGGTTGTCGTGTGCACGACGCTTCGCTTCAGTCACGGCCTGGCCGCGATTATGCGCTTCGCGATACGCGGCGCGCTCGGGAATTGCGCCGGCAAGCACCTCGTAGTCGGTCTTGCCGATGTACGCGCGAGCAGCATCTTCTTCAGCCGTGCCGAGGATGCGTGAGAGCGCGAGGATCAGGCGCTCACGTGGAATGCTTGCCTCTACCAATTCGTGAAAGAGCACGATCGCCGGTCGAAGATCGTCGATGCTCCCACTCGTGGGTTGGATGATGAGATCCGCAGCTTTCGCAATGTCCATGGTCCGGCGGCTCACGCGAGCCGGCGCATCGAGGATGAGCAGCTCGTCCTCCGCCATGCCGGCGAGGGCTTGCGCGACTGTCGCGAAGCCACGCACATCGAGTGCCGGCGCGAGCCCGTTCTCGCCGCGCATCCGCTCCCATTCCACAACGGTATGCTGCTGCGGATCGAGATCCGCGATGCGGACCTTGAGCCCGGCATGGGCGACGACGGCGCCGAGGGCGCGCGCGAGGGTGCTCTTGCCAACCCCTCCCTTTTGCGACACCAGCCCGACGACCACCGTCATTGTCTTCCTCGCTCTTCCTTGGTCATGTACCGGTGCGGCTATCTTTTAGCAAGATGGTTAGAAAGATATCTATCTAGCAGCATTGACCAGGATCTAGCTTAGCTTTACCGGTAGTGCATGTCTCGCCGCCCGGACGTGTTGCCGACAAGCCTCCCACCCCGCGGCCTGTCGCGCGTGCAGGCAGCAGCATACGTCGGCATATCGCCGACGCTCTTCGACGAGATGGTGGCTGATGGCCGTATGCCGAAGCCGGTGCGCATCAACGCCCGGACGGTGTGGGATAGGGTCAAACTAGACGAGGCGTTCGCGGCGCTGTCAGATCACGAGCATGGCGCCGATGACCCGTGGAGCAAAACCGCCGTGTAGCGTAGGCATCGACCGTGAAAGTGATCGCGAAGTATCCGTATCTGTGCAGCGACGTGGACCGCCACGGCAATGTTCGCGTCTACTTCCGCCGTGCGGGGCAGCCGAAGGTGCGGATCAGGGAGAAGCTCGACAGCGAGTCTTTCCGCCGGCGATACGACGAGCTCTTGTCAGGTGGCCCGAAGACAAATGACTCCCCGCCATCGGTTACCGCACCGAAGCGCAATACCTTGCGCTGGCTCTGTGTAGAGTTCTTCGGCTCGCCGGATTTCAAGCGCCTCGATCCGCGCACCCAATACACGCGGCGTCGGATTCTGGAGCTTATGTTCGACGAGCCGATCGCGCCGGGCGCGAATGAGACCTTCGGCGACTTTCCTCTCGACCGCCTGCGGCCGAAGGACCTGCGGGTTCTGCGCGACCGTAAGGCCCATCTGTCCGGCGCGGCCGACAATCGCGTGCGAGCCCTCCGACGTGTCTTCAAGTGGGGGCTCAAGAACGAGCACGTCCGGGCCAATCCGGCGCGAGACGTTGAATACGTGAGCAAGGGCTCCGAGGGGTGGCACTCGTGGACGCCCGAGGAGTTGACCAAGTACGAAGTGCGCCATCCCGCCGGCACGAAGGCCCGCCTGGCGCTTGCGCTCCTCATGTACACGGGCGCACGGCGGTCGGACGTGGTAAAGCTCGGCAAGGGCAATGTCCACGACGGGTGGATCAAGTTCTCCCAGCGCAAGACGAGCGTGGTGGTCGAATTGCCGATGCTCTCTGCCTTGCAGGAGATCATCGACGTGACGGCGGTCGTCGGCACAACGACGTACCTCGTCACGAACTACGGCAAGCCGTTTACAGCTGACGGCTTTGGCAATTGGTTCCGCGACCGCTGCAACGAGGCCGGGCTCCCCCATTGCTCGGCGCACGGCGTGCGCAAGGCGAGCGCTGCCCGCGCGGCTGAGAACGGCGCGACCGTGCATCAGCTGATGTCGATGTTTGGCTGGCTCACGATGCACGAGGCGCAGCGGTACACGAGGGCGGCCGAGCGTAAGCGCCTCGCGCGGGACGCCGCCTCGCTGCTCAAGCGGTAGCGCGGGCTTGCTGGAACGCCCGGACAACAAAAGTGTCCCACTTTGAGTCTCGGGAGTGTCCCACCGGCTACCGAGCCCTTGATATCAAAGCCTATTCCGACAGGGTGGTGCCCAGGAGAGGACTCGAACCTCCACGGCTTTTACACCGCTAGTACCTGAAACTAGTGCGTCTACCAATTCCGCCACCTGGGCAGGCTCGGATCGGGCTGGCGCTAGTTAGGGCCGGCCTACCCGCTTGTCAATTGTGCGCGCATTTGCGCACCCCTCATGGTCTCCCTTGGAGGCCTGGCGCCTTCACAGGGGCGGCGGGCGCGGCTAATTCATGGCGCAGTGGGGGACCGGGGGCAGGGGAGCGTTTGGCGATGATCTCGCGGCTGGAGCAGGGCAGCCTGGTGACTGTCCTCGGCGGCTCGGGCTTCCTCGGGCGCTACGCGGTGCGCGCGCTCGCCGCCGACGGCTGGCGCGTCCGCGCCGCCTGCCGCCGGCCCGACCTTGCCGGGCACTTGCAACCGATGGGTGCGGTGGGCCAGATCCACCCGGTCCAGGCCAATCTGCGCTACCCCGATTCGGTGCGGCAGGCGGTGGAAGGAGCCACTGCGGTAGTGAACCTGGTCGGCATCCTGGCCGAGTGCCGCTTCTGCCTCTCGCGCTCGGCCCGGCAGACGTTCCACGCCGTCCACGTGGCCGGCGCCCGCGCCGCCGCCCGCGCCGCCCGCGAGGCCGGGGCCAGGACCTTCGTCCACGTCTCCGCCATCGGCGCCGACCGCAAGTACTGGGCGACGTACGCCCGCACCAAGGCGGCCGGCGAGGCCGCGGTGCTGGCCGAGTTCCCCACCGCCGTCATCCTGCGGCCGTCGCTGGTGTTCGGGCCGGAGGACCAGCTCTTCAACCGCTTCGCCGCCATGGCGCGCCTCTCCCCGTTCCTGCCGCTGATCGGCGGGGGCAAGACCAGGTTCCAGCCGGTCTACGTGGGAGACGTGGGAGCGGCCATCGCAGCGGCCTGCGCCGGCAAGGCCAGGCCGCGCACCATCTACGAGCTCGGCGGGCCGGACATCGTCACCTTCCGGCAGCTCCTCGATTCGGTGCAGGAGTGGTCGGGGCGGCGGCGCTGGTATTTGCGCATCCCGTTCTGGCTCGCCCAGATCGGTGCCTTCCTGACGGCGCCGCTGCCGCACGGCCTGCGCCCGCTCACCGTGGACCAGGTGCGCATGCTGATGCGGCCGAACGTGGTGGACGAGGCCGCCGTCAAGGAGGGCCGCACCTTGCAGGGGCTCGGCGTCACCCAGCCTCATGCCATGGCCGGCATCGTGCCGGAGTACCTGGAGCGCTTCCGCCCGCAAGGCCAATTCGCGAGCTACCGCAGCTGAGCCGGAGCGCCCGCCTGCGCCCTGTTGGCGCTCCCCGGAGCACCCCCTATCGTGCGCTGCCGCGGGTCGTTATTGTCGCGCCCGCACCGGATCCCCAGCAGCGGTTTCCTCAAGGCAGCGCATCCATGGCCGATCGCCTCGTCCCCCACTTCGCCAACGACCAGGGCGCCGAGAAGATCTATATCGGCGTGAGGGAGTTCCAGTGCATGGGCGCCCGGCCGCCCCACGACCATCCGCACGTCTATCTGGACATGGGCAGCGACAGCCAGATCCTGTGCCCCTACTGCTCTACCCTCTACGTCCATACCGACCGCCTGCAGCCGGCCCAGACCGAGCCGCCCGGCTGCCGGGTGACCGAGGAGGAGCCGGCGGGGGCGTCCTGACGCGGTTGCCCGGTCCTGGAGGATCGAGCGTGCGATGACCGCCCCGGCCCCGGTCCTGATCGCGGGCGGCGGCATCGCGGGGCTGGCGCTGGCCCTGGCGCTCGCGCGTCGCGGCATCCGGTCGACGGTGCTGGAGCGCCAGCAGGCACCCGCCGCGGCTGGCGCCGGCATCCAGCTCGGCCCCAACGGGGTGCGCGCGCTGCAGCGCCTCGGCGTGGCGGATGCTCTCAAGACATGGGTCAGCGAGCCGGAGGCCATCGAGGTCCGCGCCGGGTCCAGCGGGCGCCGCCTGGCGCGGCTGCCGCTCGGGAGCTGGATCGAGAAACGGCACGGCGCGCCCTACTGGGTGGCGCATCGCGGCGACCTCCACGCCGTCCTGGCCGCGGCCACCGCCGCCGAGCCGCTGATCGAGCGGCGCACCGGCTTCGAGGTCGCCTCGGTGGCGCAGACCGCCGAGCAGGTGACCGTTGCCGATGCGGCCGGCCGCAGCATTGCCGGACCGATCCTGGCGGGCGCCGACGGGCTGTGGTCCGCGGTTCGGCCCGCGCTGGCGCCCGGCAGCGGGCCGCAGCCCGCCGGGGCAACCGCCACGCGCACCGTGATCCCTGCCGGGCAGGCCGGTGCGCTGGCGGGCAGCGCGGTCGGCGTCTGGCTCAGTCGCCAGGCACACGTCGTCCACTACCCGGTGCGCCGGGGTGCCGAGATCGCCGTCGTCATCATCGCGCGCGAGGCTGAGGCCCGGCCGGGACGCGGGTGGGATGCGGACGCGGATGCCAGCCGCCTGCCGCGACGGCTTGCGAGCTTTCATCTCAGTCTCGCCCAGGTGCTGATGCCCGCAGCCGGCCGCGCCTGGACGTGGCGCGAATGGTCGCTCCACACGCTGCCGGCGCTGCCGGCCTGGGCACAGGGGCGCGTCGTGCTTCTGGGCGACGCCGCCCATCCCATGCTGCCGTATCTCGCGCAAGGCGGGGCGCTGGCCCTGGAGGACGCGATCATGCTCGCCGACTGCCTGCGGCAGCCCGGGCCCGAGCCCGGGCCCGAGCCTGCCGCCGCGCTCACCCGCTTCGAGGCGCTGCGCGCCGCGCGCGCCCGCCGCGTGCAGGTCGCCAGCCTGCGCCAGGGCCGCATCTACCATCTCGCCCCGCCCCTCTCCTGGGCGCGCGATGCCGTCCTCGCGCTGGCGCCGGCGCCGTGGCTGATGGCCGGCTACGACTGGCTCTATGCCTGGCGCCCGCCGGCCTAGATGTCGGCCTGAGCGTTGCGCATGTGCGGCTTCTGGTTAACAGTGATCTGCAAAACGCCAGCAGATCGAGGAACACGCCCGATGCCGCTCGACCCGCACAAGGTCCTCAACTGGAAGTTCCCCGAGGTCGAGCACACCTACACCGAGAAGGACACCATCCTCTACGCCCTGGGGCTCGGCTGCGGCGCCGACCCCGACGCCGCTGACGACCTGCGCTTCGTCTACGAGCGGGGCCTCCTCGCCTTGCCCACGATGGCCGTCGTGCTGGGCTATCCGGGCAACTGGCTGGAGAGCGGGGAATCGACCGCCGACTACAGCAAGGTCCTGCACGGCGAGCAGTCGCTCACCCTGCATCGGCCGGTCCCGCCGGCGGGCACGGTGGTGGGCCGCACGCGCATCGTCGACCTGCTGGACAAGGGCAGAGACAAGGGCGCCGTGCTCTACACGGAGCGCGCCATTCTGGACAAAGGCAGCGGCGCGCCCATCGCCACCATGGCCTCGACCACCATGCTCCGGGGCGACGGCGGCTGGGGCGGCAAGCCTGGCCCGCAGCCGGCGCCACACACGCTTCCCGAGGCTGCGCCGGAGCTGACCCTCGACCTCAAGACGCACCCCAACTCGGCCCTGATCTACCGTCTCTCGGGCGACCGCAACCCGCTGCACGCCGATCCGAAGGCCGCCGCCGCCGGCGGCTTCAAGTCACCCATTCTGCACGGGCTCTGCACCTTCGGCGTGGTCGGCCGCGCGCTCGTCAAGGCCTGCTGCGGCGGCAACCCCGCACGGCTCAAGTCCATGCAGGTGCGCTTCTCCGCCCCGGTCTTCCCCGGCGAGACCATCCGCACCGAGATGTGGCCGGACGGCGGCCGCATCTCCTTCCGCGCACGCGTCGTGGAGCGGGATGCGGTGGTGCTGAACAACGGCCAGGCGACGGTGGGTTGAGCCACATTCCTGGTTGATTGCGAGACCGGCCGCTGCTCGATGCGTGTCGGCGCCGTCGCACGATCACCACGCGCCCGGCACCAGGCGCCAGCGCACGGAGCTGCGGTAGGCCTCGTATCCGGGCAGGTTGCGCGCCAGGTACGCCTCCTCGTCCTGCAGCCGGGCCACCATGCCCGCCACCAGGAGCAGAAACGGCGCCAGCCCCCACCACGAGCCGAGCGCAAGCGGCGTGCCGGCGAACATGAGGAGCGCGCCGGCGTACATGGGATGGCGCACCAGGGCGTAGGGTCCGGTTGCGACCACCTTCTGGCCGGGGGCAACCTGGATCGTCGATGCGGCGAATGAATTCTCGTGCAGGACAAGAAATACGAAGAGGTAGCCGGCCGCGACCAGGAGATTGCCGGCGATGACGATCGGCCAAGGCATCGCCGACCATGCGAAGCGGTAGTCGAGCGCGGACACCGCAAACAGCGCGCACATGACGATCATGACAAAGAGCTGGATGCGCTTTTGCGCCGGCTCCCGCTCGGCGGCCGGGCCGGCGCGCAGGCGCCGCTGCACCAGGGCAGGATCGCGCTTGAGGAAGTACCAGGCGCCCGCAGCCGACCATAGGGAGAAATGCGCCCAGAACAGCCACCCCTGCCAGTAGCCCAGGGCTCCCGCCGGCACGAAGATCAGCAACCAGAGAGCACCGGCGAAAAGGATCGTGCCCCTGGCCGCCCTCCGTCCGAGGTCCGGGATCGCGCGCGTCTCATCCATCGGTCGCGGCACTCCTTTGGGCTCAGGAGAGCAACCACAGAAGGAACGCAACAAGCAAGACCGCAGCCCAGAAAAGCGGGATCAGCCACGGCCCGGCCGCAAACGGAGCCGGGACGGCTGGCGGGAGGTTGAGGAGCATGACACGATCTCCATGGCCCGTGTCCACGCCCTCGAAGATGTCGATTCCGCCATATGAATTCCATGCGCGCCGTCGCTCCGTTTCATAAAGGCGGCGTAACCCCCGCGCAGCCGGAGCTGCGCCGTGCAAGCCCGCGTCGAGCCGCAGGCGGCGGAGGAGCGACGCAGGCTCGCGCGCCGCTACACGCGGCGCTGGCGCGGGATGTCGATGGGGAGGTAGTCGATGCCCGAGCGCTGGACCGGCTGCGGATAGAGCTTCATCAGTTCCAGCACGTCGCTGGGCATGCCCACCTTGACGGGCAGCCCGATTTGCGCGGCCTCCGCCGCCGTCAGCGCATAATCGTGCGTCCAGTGCCCGCCGGCGAGCTTCTCGGCCAGCGCCTCGGCCGCTGCCTGCTCCATGCGCGGGGTGAGCAGCTCGACGGCGCCCTTCTTGACCTGGGCCAGCGCCTTCTCGCTCACGTCGGCCAGCACCACCGTCAGGTCCCACACGTCGGAGATCGGCTTGGAGTCGCGCGCCTTGACGATGCTCGCCGCCGGCAGCCCGCCGATCTGCGGGTCGATCGGCCCCAGCATGGAGAACTCGCCCATCACGATCTCGTCGGCGGCCAGCGCGACCAGCGTGCCGCCCGACATGGCATAGACCGGCACGTAGACCGTCACCTTGGCCGGGTGCGCCTCCACCGCGCGGGCGATCTGCATGGCCGCCAGCACCAGCCCGCCCGGCGTGTGCAGGATGAGGTCGATGGGCACGTCGGATGGCGTTTCCTTGATGGCGGCGATGATGGTCTGGGCGTCCTCCAGGTCGATGTGGCGCCCGACCGAGAAGCCGAACAGTCCCGCCTTCTCCTGGCGGTGGATCATGGTGATGACGCGGGCGCCGTGCGCCTTCTCGATGGCCCGGATCGCCTGGGCACGGCGCATGCCGAACCAGCGGCCCGTAAGCAGGGGCTGCAGCGCCAGAAGCCCCAGGAGCACCCAGAACAGGGTCGAGAAATCGAACGACATGGCGGTGCCCTTCTCCACCGGCTCGCGATTGCCGCGGCCTCACCCAGTGTAGCGCCGCGCTCACGACGGCGCCGCAGCCAAAAGTCGATCGTGGTGAGAAATCGGGCCGGACCGCACTGGCGCCACCGGCGCTGCGGTGAACCCGACGCCACGGGGACGCGTTGAGCAAGGGGGCACTGCCGGAAACGGAGGTACCCAATGCTCAATCGACGCACGCCGTACCTGGTGGCAGCCGCGGGCCTCCTCGTGGCCGGCGCCGTGCAGCACACCGCCATCGCCCAGGGTCGCGGCGGGGGCACTTCGGGCTTCTCGTCGGGAGTGGGCGCGGGAGGTCTGGGCACAGGCCTGGGCGGAGGGCTGCGCGGCGGGCTCTCGACCTCGCCCGGACTCTCGACCTCGCCATCGTTGGGAGCGCCGGCAAGCCCCTCGATCACGCCCGGCGCGTTGCCGCCGTCGGCCGTCGGCACACCGGCTCCGCAGGTGCCGGCGGTGGCGCCGCTGTCGCCCGCGCCGAGTTCCAACTTCCTCAGCGGGGGCAGCGCCAACCCGACCTCAACCGACACCGGTGGCGGATCGGCGCCATCGGCGACGACCACGCCGTTGGGCGCCACCTTGGGCACCACGTCGGCAACCCCTTCCGCCGTCGGCGTGAACACGCCGGCGACGTCCGGTGGTACGGTCACGACCTTCCCAGGCGGCGGCGGGGCGGCGCGGAGCGTGAGCCCAAGCGAATCGGCACCCAGCGCGCCGGGTGGCGGCGCCCCGGGCGTCGCGGCCTGCATGGGCTTCTGGGACGCCGGGACGCACATGAGCAAGCGGGAGTGGGCGGCGGCCTGTCGGCGCACCGAGAACCGGCTGCAGGATCTGAAGTCGGAGCTGAACGCCGCATCGCAGAAGCCCAATGCCGGCGCCACGACCCCGAAGCCCGAGCGACGCACGCCCGCATCATCCCGCGCCCGGATCTCAGGAGCGGGCCAGAGGTAGTGCGATCCCGGATCTATGCGGCAGGCTCCTGGCGCTGCTCCTCCGCCGAGCGGCGGACGACCTCGGAGAGCTCGATGAGCTGACCGGCCAGCGGGCTGGTCCTGCGCCAGATCATGCCGATGGTGCGCGAGGGCTGCAGGTCGGCGAAGCGGGCGAGCGATACCGCCGCGCGGCGCGTCTCCACGTCCACGGCCATCTCCGGGATCAGGGTGACGCCCATGCCGGCGCTTACCATCTGGACCAGGGTGGAGAGCGAGCTGGCGTCCAGCACCTCGCGAGGCAGCGGCGAGGCCATGTTGCAGAACGAGAGGGCCTGGTCGCGGAAGCAGTGGCCCTCCTCCAGCAGGAGGAGCCGCATCTCCCGCAGCGTCTCGCCAGCGGGCACCGGCGCCCCCTCGTCCTCGCCCGGCCGGACCAGGAGGAAATTCTCCGAGAACAGCGCAACCTCGGTCAGCGAGGGCTCCGACACCGGCAGGGCGACGATGGCCGCATCGAGCCGGCCGTCCGCCAGCTCCACGATCAGCTTCGAGGTGAGCGCCTCGCGCACGTGCACGTCAAGCTCGGGGTGCGTGCGCATGAGATTGCCCATTATCGCGGGCAAGAGATACGGAGCGATGGTCGGGATCATGCCAAGCCGCAGCCGGCCGGCGAGCCGGTCGTGCGAGGCGCGCGCGAAGTCGCCCAGCTCATCGACCGCGCGCAGGATGTCGCGCGCGCGCCGTGCAGTCTCCTCGCCGACCTTGGTAAGACGGATGTGGCGCGCGCCGCGCTCGATCAGCACGGTCCCCAGCGCATCCTCCAGCTCCTTGATCTGCATCGACAGGGCCGGTTGCGAGATGGAGCACGCCGCTGAGGCGCGTCCAAAGTGGCTGTGCCGGGCCAGCGCATCGAAATAGCGGAGCTGCCGCAAGGTGATCTGGATCATCATAAAATCTTATTACAACAATCACATTAGTCAATTTTACCTGATGGAATGGATTGGGTAAGAGACTGAATTCCAGAATCGTTATCGTTCGAAACAGCGCACCCGAAGAGGGACGACATGGCTGACGATGGCAATTGCCCAGTCGCTCACGTGAGCAGCGGAAGGGCGAACCGGGACTGGTGGCCGAGCCACCTGAACCTCCAGGTCCTCCACCGCAACTCCGCCCTGTCCGATCCGATGGGCGCGGAGTTCGACTATGCCAAGGAGTTCAAGAGCCTGGATCTCAACGCCGTGGTCAAGGACCTGCATGCCTTGATGACGGACTCGCAGGAGTGGTGGCCCGCCGATTTCGGCCACTACGGCGGCTTGATGATCCGCATGGCATGGCACAGCGCTGGGACGTACCGGATCACCGATGGCCGAGGCGGCGCGGGTGCCGGCCAGCAGCGCTTCGCACCGCTCAATTCCTGGCCGGACAATGCCAACCTCGACAAAGCGCGCCGCCTGCTGTGGCCCATCAAGCAGAAGTATGGCCGCAAGATATCCTGGGCCGACCTGATGATCCTGGCCGGCAACGTCGCCCTGGAATCGATGGGCTTCAAGACATTCGGGTTCGCCGGCGGCCGCGCCGATGTCTGGGAGCCCGAGGAGCTCTACTGGGGTCCCGAGGGGTCCTGGCTGGGCGATGAGCGCTACAGCGGCGAGCGTCAGCTGGCGGAGCCGCTGGGCGCGGTGCAGATGGGCCTGATCTACGTCAATCCGGAAGGGCCGAACGGCAATCCGGACCCGATCGCGGCGGCCAAGGACATCCGCGAAACTTTCTTCCGCATGGCGATGAACGACGAGGAGACCGTCGCCCTCATTGCCGGCGGCCACAGCTTTGGCAAGACCCACGGCGCCGGCGACCCGTCGTTGATCGGACCGGAGCCCGAAGGCGCGACCATCGAGGATCAGGGCCTCGGCTGGCGAAGCAAGTTCAAGACCGGCGTCGGCTGCGATGCCATCACCGGCGGCCCGGAAGTCACGTGGACGCAGACTCCGACGACGTGGAGCAACCGCTTCTTCAAGAACCTGTTCGAGAACGAGTGGGAGCTGACCCAGAGTCCGGCCGGAGCCAAGCAGTGGAAGGCCAAAGGCGCTGCCGCTGACATCCCGGATGCTTTCGACAAGTCGAAGAAGCATGTGCCAACCATGCTGACGACCGATCTGTCGCTGCGGATGGACCCGGACTACGAGAAGATCTCGCGGCACTTCTACGAGAATCCGGACCAATTCGCGGGCGCATTCGCGCGCGCGTGGTTCAAGCTGACCCATCGCGACATGGGCCCGCGCGTCCGCTACCTCGGCCCGCTGGTGCCGAAGGAGACGCTGATCTGGCAGGACCCGATACCGGCGGTGGATCATCCGCTGATCGGGCACGCGGAGGTCACGACGCTGAAGGCGAAGATCCTCGCCTCAGGCCTCACGGTGTCGCAGCTGGTCTCGGTCGCCTGGGCGTCGGCCTCGACCTTCCGCGGCTCCGATAAGCGCGGCGGGGCGAACGGGGCGCGCATTCGCCTGAGCCCGCAGAAGGACTGGGAGGTCAATCAGCCGGCCCAGATCAAAGCCGTCCTGGCAAAGCTCAAGGAAATTCAGAAGGACTTCGGCAAGAGCGTGTCGCTGGCCGACCTGATCGTTCTCGGCGGCTCGGCGGCGGTCGAGAAGGCGGCGAAGGACGCCGGGGTCGATGTGAACGTTCCCTTTACGCCGGGCCGCATGGACGCGTCGCAGGAGCAGACCGACGCGCCGTCGTTCGCCCCGCTTGAGCCGCGCGCCGATGGCTTCCGCAACTACGTGAACGGCAAGAAGCTGCAGTTCATGTCGCCCGAGGAAGCGCTGGTCGACCGCGCGCAACTGCTGACACTGACGGCACCTCAGATGACGGTGCTCGTCGGTGGCCTGCGCGTGCTCGGGGCGAACGCGGGGGACTCCAAGCACGGCGTCTTCACCAGGCAGCCGGGCAAGCTGACGAACGACTTCTTCGTCAACCTGCTCGACATGAGCACTGTGTGGCAGGAGGTCGGGGAGAACGCGTACGAGGGCCGCGACCGCAAGACGAACGCGGTCAAATGGACGGGCACGCGTGCCGACCTCATCTTCGGGTCGCACTCCCAGCTCCGGGCCATTGCGGAAGTCTACGCTCAGGCTGACGCGACCGATAAGCTCGTTCGCGACTTCGTGGCGGCCTGGACCAAGGTGATGAACCTCGACCGCTTCGATCTGGCTTGATCGCAGCGGGGGGCAGCCCCCGTAGGGAGTAGGGAGTAGGGAGTAGGAATGCGAAACGACCGAGCCCCTACTCCTTACTCCCTATTCCCCTACTCACGCCGCCTTGATGTTGGACCGCTTCACCCGGTCGAGGTTCTGGCCCTCGATGCGGATCAGCTTCACGGGTGCCTCGCGCTTGGGGGAGTGAACGTCGCCAACGTCGTAGAGATGGGCGTCGCCGGGGTGCATGAGGTAGGTCCTGGCCGGCTCGACCAGGGTGGGCTCGGCGCCCGCGCCCGCCCTGGCGACGCGCCAGTCCGTCATCTCGGTGACGCCGGCGGCCTGGCCGTAGATGGCCCAGCTGGGGCCGTGGTCGTGCGGGGCGCCGTCGGCTCGGCCGCTGTAGACGTGGCCGCAGATGCAGAAGCCGAGGTCGGCATCCTCGTAGAGCACCTCGCGCGGGTTGGCGCCGGGCGCGCGCTCCTTGAGGTGCGCGGCGAGGAAGGCCTCATCCTTGAGGGCGCGCGAGACCAGGGTGCACACCGCCTCCTTGGCGGGACGGCCGGAGCCGGCCTCGAGGGTCTCGCGGATGTCGGCGGCGAGTTGCATCAGGGTGTAGGGCATGAAGCGATCCTCCGGCGCGGGGTGTCCGCGGGGTGTCGACACCGCAGCGACAACCTAGCGTCAGTACCACGGCCACGGCAACGTCAACACGACGACAGAATCACGGTGCCGGACGCGCAGGATCCGACACCACGTCCCTACCGCAGCGCCGCCGCGATGTTGCCGCCGTCCACCGTCGCGATGTGCCCCGTCGTGGAGCGGGCCTTGGCCAGCGCCACGAAGGCCTGGGCCACGTCGGCCGCGGTCACCTCGCGCTTGAGGAGGTTGCCGCCCATGTAGTCGGCTTCGCTCAGCCCGCGGGCCTTGGCGCGGCTCGCCACCATCGCGTCTGTCAGCAGCCCCGTGCGGATGCGGTCCGCGTTGACGCCGTTGGCGCGGATGCCGACGCTGCCATAGTCGATGGCGTATTGCCGCATCAGCGCCAGGGTGGCGGCCTTGGGCAGGCCGTAGGGCCCGAAGTCGGGGCCGGGGTTCACCGCCTGCTTGGAGACGTTGAACAGCAGCGCGCCGCCGGTGCCCTGCTTGAGCATGATCCGCACCGCCTCCTGCGCCACCGCCTGGTGCGCGAAGAAGTTGAGCTCGAAGCTCCTGCGCAGCACCTCGTCGGCCACCTCGCCGATCCTCCCCTGCCAGGCGGCGCCGGCGTTCGACACCACGATATCGACGCCGCCGAACGCTTCCGCGACGCGCTGGAACGTCCGCCGGACCTGGGCGCGGTCGGTCACGTCGCAGGCGAGCCCCAGGCCGCCCACGGCCTTGGCTGCCGCCGCAGCCGCCTCGCCGTCCAGATCGAGCACGGCCACCGCCGCACCTTCCGCGGCGAACACCCTGGCGGTGGCGAGCCCGATGCCGCTGCCGGCGCCGGTCACCGCCGCCACCTGGCCGGTGAACGCCTTGTTCACCGCGCCCTTGAGCTTGGCCTGCTCCAGGCTCCAGTACTCCACGTCGAACAGGTCGGCCTCACCCAGCGGCTCGTAGCGGCCGATCGCCTCGGCGTCGGTGATGATGCGGATGGCATTCTCGGCGAGGTCGCCGGCAATGGCCGCATCCTTGACCGTTGCGCCGATGCCGAACAACCCGACGCCCGGCACCAGCGCTACGCGCGGGCTGGCGTCGAGCTTGGTCTTCACCCCGCCCACGCGCGCGTTCTGCCGCTCGAACATGGCATCGTAGGCCGTCGCGTAGTCCGCCACCGCCTTCCGCACCGCCTTGGCGAAGTCGTCGAGCCTGCCCGCCTCGGGTGCGGGCAGGATCAGCGGGAGGTTCTTGGTGCGTATGATGTGGTCCGGCGTGACGACCCCGCGCTGGGCGTAGTCCGCCAGGTCTGCGCCGTCCACGTAGTTGCGGATGTCGGCGCCGGTGCGGAAATCGAGCACGAACTGCTTCGGCTCGTCACCCGCCTTGGCCGGCTTCACCGCCACCGCCCCGCGCAGGATCGGCGCCACCTCCGCCGCGAGGGCGGGGTCAGCCCCCTCGCGCCCAGCGCCGAGATTCTGTCCAGAAGTGGAGGCGAGGGGTCTGACCCCTGCCGCAAACACATTGCGCCGGCCTTTGGCCAGCCGCGCCTCGGCCCGCGACACCTGCGCGATCATGCGCTCGTAGGCCTCGCGCGCATCGGCGCCGAAGGTGAAGATGCCGTGCTTGTGCAGGATCAGCCCTTCCACGTCGGGCTTGGCGTCGTAGACCTGCGCCGCCAGCTTGGCGAGGCCGAAGCCGGGAATCGCATAGGGCACCAGGCCCATGGTGCCGGCATAGACCTCGGCCACCAGCGCCTCGCCGTTCGGCTGGTCCACCAGGGCGAGCACCGCCGCCGCGTGGGTGTGGTCGATGAACTTGTGCGGCAGGAAGGCGTGCAGCAGCGTCTCGACCGACGGATTGGGGGCGCGCGAGTCGAGCAGGTTGACGCGCTGGAAGTTCACCATGTCCTCGTCGGCGAGCCTTTCCAGCCCACGCAGCTTCCGCAATGGCGCGAGCTTCACCGCCGGCAGCCCGGCCGGCTCGATGGTGCCCATGTCCCAGCCCGAGCCCTTGACGCACAGCACCTCGTGCATCTGGCCCAGCAGGTCCGCCATCTCCGCCTTGACCGATGTGTTGCCGCCCCCGTGCAGCACCAGCAGGGGGTCGGAGCCCAGGAGCCGCGTGGTGTAGGTGCGCAGCGCCAGGTCCTTGGCGATGCCCTGCCGGGCGTAGGTCTCCACCGCCCTGCGGGCGTCGGCATCGTTCCAGCGGCTGTGCATGGCAGTCCTCATGCGGTCAGGCCCTGCGGCTCTGACCCCAGGGCGTAGACAGTTGGCGCATCTACATAGTGCGTGGCGCGCCGATGTCCATGACCCGTGGATAAGTGGGTCGAATGGGCGTTTGAAACCCTGTAGGCCCGGAGTGGACGAGAGCCGAATCGGTTAGTCATTCCCCGACTTGTTCAGCGCCCCTCCACAGGCAAGCCACAGGCTCTCCACAGGCGCCGCCATGGCCGACTATCGCGAGATCAACGAGTTCCAGAGGAACCCTGCGGTTGCCCGCTGGCTGGCGCAATTCCTGTCCACCCTCGACGACATGGAGTGGACAGACTGGGAGCTGGATTTCCTCGCCGGCATCGGCTCCCGCCGCCAGGACCTCACCACGCGCCAGGGCGAGAAGCTGATTGAGCTGCGCGACGAGTCCGTCTGGTACACGGCCGTCGACGGCTTCTCGCTCAAGACCCTGATCGACCGCTGCCACCTCTGCCGCGACGAGCTGGCCGGGCCCGACGCCACCTTCATAGAGCGCCTCAAGGTCTCCGGTGCGACCCGCCTGAGGCGCAAGGACGCCCGCCGCGTGCTGCGCTGCGCCCGCGCCCTCTGCGAGATCGAGCCGCACCAGGGCCACAGCCTCGACCAGTTGCCGCACGACGCAGCGGCGTGAGACGCGCCGGGCGGTCGGACGGGGCCTCTCCGGCCTGGACCCGCGTCGATGTCGGGGCGAGCCCAGTCGCAACCGTGGGGACAGTGCGAAAGATGCTCGCACAGCCGTAAGGGCTAATGCAGGCGCGGCGGCTCCGATGCCGCGGGCCCCTTGCCGCCACGCTGAGACCGTGCCGCCCCTGCGGCGGCCTGGCGGTCGGCGCGCGGCGTGCGGCCCAGCAGGGCGAGGCGCAGCTCCCATTCGTCGGCGGGGCTCCTCTCGACCAGCAGCTGCATCGCCCCGCCGGCCAGCATGGCCACCGGCAGGCCGTCCTCGAACAGCAGGCGGTTGCCGGTCAGCGCGGGCAGTCGCGGGCCTGGCGTAAGGATGCCGACCAGATTGAGCGGATCGGCCGCCGAGATGGAGGCCAGGCTTCCGCGCGGCCCCTGGCGCCGCGTCTCGCGCAACAGGCCCACCGCTTCGGGCAGGGCGTACTGCTCGCCGGGGATGCCGGCGACGAAGCGGCCACCGCGAATCTCGCCGCGGCTCTCCAGCGTGCGGTAGACGCGCAACAGATCGCGCCAGGGGGGCAGGCGCGCGGCCTCGCGCTCCAGCAGGCGCCAGAGCACCACGCCGTAGCGCCTGAGCAGCGTGCGGGCGACGTGCTCCACGTGCGTCGCCCCGCTGTCGCTGCCAGGGAGGCCGCCAGTGGCCGGCGCCGGAGGAACGATGGCCCAGCGGCCGGCCCCGTCCATGTCGTAGGCGGACGTACGCCCGCGTCGCCTTGCCCCGCCGAACGGCTTGCGCTCCGCCGAGGGCACCAGCAGCGCCCGCAGCCCGCCGAAGCTGTCCGACGTCACCATGCCGTGCGCGGCCAATTCCGCCAGCGCATCCTCCGCCTGGGACCGCAGCAGGCCGGTGCCCGCCACGATGTCGTGGAAGAACGAGGCGCCGTGCTGGCGGATGAACGAGACCACCGTCTCGGCATGTCCCGTCACCGCGGGCGACGTGTCCTTCTCTGCCAGCGCCCGCCACGCCGCAACGTTGCGGCGCGGCAAGAGCGCGATGGGCGTCGACTTGATGGGGCCGGTGCGCCTCGGCCCGCCGTTCGCGCGGGTGCCGCCGTTGCCGTTCCTGAGCCGCACCCAAGTGGTGCGGCCCGAGCGGCACGCGTCGTCGAGCCAGCCGGATTGATAGCCGTTGAGCCGCGCCCCGAGGATCTCCTTCTCCCACGCCGCCGCCGGCGCCTCGAAGCCCTCCAGCTGCTCGACGATCTCCTGCAGCGCCAGCGACCCCTCCATGCGGGCCTCGGCATCCACGTGCTGCCAGGTGAGCAGGAAGCGCTGGAAGTCTTGCGCCGAGACCGGCTCGATCTCGGCGCGCAGCCGTTTCACGGTGTAGCGGTTGATGCGCGCCAGGAGACCGCGCTCGCACCATTCGTCATCGGCCGCGCCCGGCGTAAACCGCCCGCGCATCACAAAGCCCTCGGTCTGCAGCGCGACCAGAGCTGCCGCCATCTCGGTGGGCTCCACGGCGATGGAGCTTGCCAGCGCTGCCTCCGTGACGGGCCCCAGGCCCTCCAGCCGGCCGCGCACGACCTCGACCAGGGCCTCCTCGCGCGACCAGGCACGGCCTGCCAGGGCCGCCGGGGCCTCGATGCGGGGCTCCAGCGACGCCTCGGGCCACAGCGCGGCGAGCTGCGGCACGCGCTCGGCGGCAATCCAGATCGCGCCGCCCGGAGTGGCCATCCGGCCCGCCCGCTTCTGCCCGGCAAGCTCCGTCAGCCACGTCGGCCATCCCGCCTCCCGCCCCGCCTCGTCCTCCGCAATGAACCCCAGCCACACCAGTGCGTCGTGCAACTCGTCGGCATTGGCGGCCTCGGGCCAGGCCTCCTGCCTCACGCGCTGGATGGCCTCGGGGTCGAGGCGGCCGAGGTCCGAGGCCGTGGCCGGATCGAGCCAGCGCCGGCTCATGACGGCCTGCGTGCGCCGCTCCTCCAGCGGGGCATCGTCCAGGAACGCATAGGGCCGCGCGTTCAGCACCTCGTGCGCGAGCGGCGACGGCTGGTTGAGGTCGCGCGCCACCACACCGATGGCCCCCGTCTCCAGGCCCTGCAGCAGCCGCGTCAGGCCGGGCAGGTCCATGGCCTCGGTCAGGCAGTCTGAGATCGCCTGGCTCACCAAGGGATGATCCGGCACCTCGCGCTCACCCGTGAGGTTCTCCGCGCACGCGATCTGGTCGGGGAAGACGCTGCCGATCAGGTCCTCGGCCTGCATCCGTGCAAGGGGCGCCGGCACCTTCTTGCCGCCGCGGAAGCGCGGCAGCGCCAGCGACACCGCCGCCACCCAGCGCCAGCGCGTGATGAACATGGGCGCGTCCAGCATGGCCTGGATCAGCACCTCGCGCACGCTCGCCGAGTGGAGGTAGCGCGTCACCTCCATCAGCTCGAAGCTGTGGGCGGTGGTGAGCGACAGCACGATGCAGTCCTCGGTGGCCGCCGCCTGCAGCTCGAAATTGAACTTGCGGCAGAAGCGCTTGCGCAGCGCCAGCCCCCAGGCCCGGTTGATGCGGCTGCCGTAGGGCGAGTGCACGACGAGCTGCATGCCGCCGGCCTCGTCGAAGAAACGCTCCAGCACGATGGTCTTCTGCGTGGGCAGGCAGCCGAGCGCGCCCTGGGCCGCGGCGAGATACTCGACAAGCTGAAGGGTGGCCTCCTCGCCCATCCCCAGCTCCCGCGACAGCCACAGCCGCGCCGTGCCCCCGGCCGGATCGTCGGCCAGGCGCGAGGACAGCGCGGCGCGCAGGGCCGACACGGCCGCCGACAGCTCGTCGGTGCGCCCCGGGGCCTCGCCCAGCCAGAACGGGATGGTGGGCGGCGCGCCGTGGGCGTCCTCCACGCGCACCACGCCGCGCTCCACGCGCAGGATGCGGTAGGAGGTATTGCCGAGCTGGAACACGTCGCCGGCGGCGCTCTCGATGGCGAAGTCCTCGTTGAGGGTGCCCACCACCAAGTTCTGCGGCTCGAGGAGCACCTGGTAGTCGGCGAGATCCGGGATGGTGCCGCCGGAGGTGAGCGCGGTGAGGCGTGCGCCGCGCCGGCTGCGCAGGATGCCGTTGACCGCATCGCGATGGATCAGCGCCCCGCGCCGGCCGCGCCGCGTGGTGAAGCCGTCGGCCAGCATGGCCACGACCTCGTCGAACCGGGCGCGCTCCAGCGCCCGGTACGGCCAGGCGCGGCGCAAGAGGGCGTAGAGCTCGTCCTCCTTCCACTCCTGCGCCGCCACCTCGGCTACGATCTGCTGGGCCAGCACGTCGAGCGGCTGCGCGGGGAAGACGATCCGGTCCAGCTCGCCGCGCTGGGTGGCATCGATCAGCGCCGCGCACTCCACAAGGTCGTCGCGCGACAGCGGGAACAGCCGGCCCTTGGGCGTGCCGCTGACGGCATGGCCGGAGCGGCCGACGCGCTGCAGGAAGGTGGAGATGGCGCGGGGAGAGCCCAGTTGGCAGACCAGATCGACCTCGCCGATGTCGATGCCCAGCTCCAGCGACGCCGTGGCCACCAGCACCTTGAGCTTGCCGGCCTTGAGCCGCTGCTCGGCGTCCAGCCGCCGCTCCTTGGAGAGGCTGCCGTGATGGGCGGCGATGCTGTCCTCGCCGATGCGCTCGGCCAGGTGCCGCGAGACGCGCTCCACCAGCCGCCGCGTGTTGGCGAAGACGAGCGTGGTACGATGCCCGCCCGCCAGCTCCGCCAGCCGGTCGTAGACCTCGCCCCATGCGTCGGCCGACATCACCGCTTCGAGCGGGGACGAGGGCAGCTCGATACCCAAGTCGCGCTTGCGCTTGTGCCCGCGGTCGACGATGCGACAGGAAGACCGGCGCTGCGCGGAGTCCCCTCCCCCTTGTGGGGAGGGGCTAGGGGTGGGGGGACTCCCCACATCTGAGGCTCGGGATTTCCCCCCACCCTGTCCCTCCCCCACAAGGGGGGAGGGGACGTTGTGGCGGACGCCTCGTACACCGGCGACTGCCGCTGTTTCTTTGCCGTGCGTCGATGCCAGCGGCGATTGGCTGAGACCGTCGCCGACCAGCAGCCGCGCCACGTCCTCGATCGGCTTCTGCGTCGCCGACAGCCCGACGCGCACGACCGGGTGCCCGCACAGGGCCACCAGCCGCTCCAGGGACAGCGCCAGGTGCGATCCGCGCTTGCTGGGCGCCAGCGCGTGGATCTCGTCCACGATCACCGTGCGCGTGGTCTTGAGCATGGCCCGGCCGGACTCCGAGCCGAGCAGCAGGTAGAAGGACTCCGGCGTCGTCACCACAATATGCGGCGGCCGGCGCGCCATCTGGCTGCGCTCGCGCGCCGGCGTATCGCCGGTGCGCACCCAGGTGCGGATCTCCACCTCCGGCAGCCCCTGCCGGCGCAGCTCGGCGCTGATCCCGGCCAGCGGCGCGGCCAGGTTGCGCTCGATGTCGTTGGAGAGGGCCTTGAGCGGCGAGACGTAGACGACCTGCGTCTCGTCCGGCAGGCCGCCGTCGAGACCCTGGCGCACCAGGGAGTCGATGGCGGCCATGAACGCCGCCAGCGTCTTGCCGCTGCCCGTCGGTGCGGCGATCAGCACGTTCTGCCCCGCCTGGATGGCAGGCCAAGCCTCCGCCTGCGCCGGTGTCGGCGCCGGGAACGCCCGGCGGAACCAGCGGGCAACCGCCGGGTGGAATGGGAGGGGATGGCTCATGTCGCCCGCAGAATATGGGAAACCGGTGCGGGCTTGCAAACCGGGCCGCCGTCAACCCCGCGCGAAGGCGTGGACGCCGTCATGGACCTCGTGGCGGATGGCGCTCTGGCACCAGGCGAAGGGCTCGCCGTGGTCGCTCACCCGCAGGCCGCGCTCCTCGATCAGCCGATCGCACAGCATGACGATGATGTCCTGCACCGGAGCGCTCGTGTCGTTGGGCTCCGTCATGCGGTCAATGGAGTCTTCGAACCCCTCAGTGCCGTCCTGCCCGATGTGAACGATGAAAACCTCCTCGCGACCGGGGATGCCGTGCGCTGCCACACGCCACATCTCACCCTTGTAGCCGAAGTCCCGTATCATGCTTCCTCCGAGAGGGCGCATTTTGCCCATTGTGTGCGCAAAGACTGGCAGGCATGCAAACGACGAGGAATACAGGAAATGTAGGGGTGCAGAAATTGTGCGGTCAAACGAGGACAGCGACAGGACGCTACCCCCAATTTCTGACCAAGCATTGTTCGCCTACGCCGGAAAAGCGGCGAAATTTTGCGAGCGGCGCCCCGATGCGCGTGGCCGGAGGAGATCGCTATTCCCGCGCCGAGTAGATGCCGCGGAACCCCGCCTGCAGGGGCTGGGTCTGCAGCTCGCTCAGGAGGCCAGCCAGCACATCGGCGGCGGCGAGCTTGTTGCGCGCCTGGACGAGCGCCGGCATCAGCCGGCTGAGGGGAAGGGCACCGGCCACGGCAATGACATGCTCGGCCCCGAACGGCGCACCCACCTCGACCTCGAGCGATTTGATGGGAATGCCCTTCACCTTGCGCACGCCCGTGCTGCAGACGTTGGTGCCGCACGTGAGATACGACGGTCCTGGCTCGATCGGCTCAACCTTGCCGTTGCCCGTGAGGTTGAAGACCGCGAAGTAGGCGCCGTCGGGGACGCCCGCAACGTCGACAAAGAGCCGCGTGCGCGCCTTGTGCGTCGCGTCGGAGGCGGCGCTGGGAGGCGCGTCGGGCGGATCGCCAACCAGGCGGATACGGACGGAAAGACCGTCTTCCGCCGACAGGGCGGCGATGCGCTCCCACGCCCGCCGCCGGTCGATGGCGTGCTGCAGCTGGCCGCCGCCGACGCCCTCGGCGATGCGGTGTCCCTGGTCGTTCAGGATCAGCCCGCCTCGCGCGTCCCAGATGAGCGCCGCAGGCTCGCTCTCGCCGGCCAGGACGGCGTGAGTGAGAGACTTGGCAATCTGCTGCGCCTCCACGGCGGAGAGGCCCAGGATGCGCAGCCGCACCGGCCAGAGCTCACCGTCGGTCCCCGGCCTGGTGGCGACGGTCGTCGTCGCACTGCCCACCACCAGGACGGGCGTATTCCCCTCCACGGTCATCACGTCGTTGGGGGTGGCGCGCGTGCGGCTCGGCCACATGACGTTGGGGTGCTGGCCCGCGTCCGACAGCGACTGCACGTAGCGCAGCACGAACTCGCTCAAGCCGTAGGCGGTGACGACGCCGTTGCTGGCGGCCCGGCCCTCCAGCGCCCGCGCCACCGCATAGCTGAGCGCGCCGCGCCATTGTCCGCCCACGTTGATCTCCGGCACCACCTCGTTCTCCTGCGAGCCCGAGAGGAACAGCAGATTCGGCGGGTCCTCCGGCGCCACGGCGCGGCAGGCGTCGGCGGGGGTCGGGCTGCCGCGCACGAGCTCGTAGGAGCGGATGGTGCGGTAGCGCACGTTGGCGGCCGCTTCGACGCTGCGGTACACGGTGCCCGAGAAGCAGCTGTCGGCGACGAACACCACGAGCAGCCGTTTGGCCGCCGCTGCCGCAAACAGCCGGGCCAGCTCGTCGTCGACGATGTGCTCGGCGCTGTCGCGCGCCTGGCCGATGTCGAAGCCGGAGAGGACGAGGGTCTCGTCGAGCCCGTCCTCCTCGTTGCCAGGGCAAAGCTCCCTGATCTGGCCGCCGTGGCCCGAGTAGGTGAGGAGCAGGGTATCGCCCTCGCCTGCCGCGACCAGCATGTCCTGCCAGCCTGAGAAGAAGGCGGCGCGCGTCACCGGCTCGTTGCGGGCGCCCAGCACCCGCAGCGACCCCGGATCGAGCTTCGTCACCTGCTCGGCGATGTCCGTCGCGTCGTTGATGCACCCCAGGAGATTGGGCACCTGGCCGCGGCCGGCGCGGCCGTAGTACGTGTTGATGCCGACCACCATGGCATGCAGCCGCGGGCGCTTCGCCTGGGCGAGCGCCGCGCCCGGCAGGGCGAGCGCCGGCACGCCGGCGGTGAGGCCTTGGAGGAACGAGCGGCGGTTCAGCACACGGCACCTCGCAGGTGGCTCGGAGCGTCGGGCTCTAGGGCTTCGGTGCCACCTCCACACGGCGGAGCATCTGGTGGATCTGCTCCACCGTGAACTCGCCCCGGTCCACGATCTTGAGCTTGTCGAGGTCGCGCTTGCCGCGGCCCTCGGTATCGATGCGGTCGGCTGGGTAGCCGCCGGCGATCAGGACGTTACGCGCAGCCACCGCGCGGCGCACCGACAGCTTGTCGTTGTACGCGTCCGATCCCTTGGGGTCGGTGTGACCGATGAGGCGGATCGGCGGCATGCCCTCCTCCTTGAGAAGCCCGAGCAGGTTCTGGGCCTGCGCCAGACCTGCCTCGGTCAGCTTGTCGCTGTCGTAGACGAACTGCAGCGGCACCGGCGTGCGCTCCACGTCGATCTGGCGGGCGATGCGGGTGAAGGTGGCGCGACGCGGCACCGGAGTGGGGGAAAGCGCCTCGTACTGATACGCGAGCCCCACGAGCCTCGCGACCTCGGCCTCGGCAGGGCGCGCCGACGGCGGCGCCAGGTCGATGGCCCGCACCGCCTCGTCGTAGGCGAGGCTGACGGCGGAGTGGTCGGGCTGGCCGTCGGCAGCCGGCGTGCGCCGCCTGAGGTCGCCGATCCTGGCGTGGATGTCCCAGGCGTTCCAGGCGTTGCCGTAGGGCAGCGCGGCTTCCAGCGCCGCGAGTTGCACGGCCGGGGGCACACCTTCCCGCTTCAGCCGGTCGGCCTCGGCCCGGTAGAGACCGAGCATGGCCTCCTTGGCGGCGACGCGCTCCCGCCCACAGCCCGGCGTTGCGGCGAGGCTCTTCTCCGCGGCGCTTGCCGCCTCCAGGCTCTTCGATCGTGCCCCGGCCTCAAAGGCTGCCCACCGCTCCCTGCACACCTCCGACGGCGTCTGCGCCACGGCCCAAAGCGGCAGCGCACTCGCCAGACCGGCAGCCAGGGCGGCTTGCGTGAGAAGCCGCGCAGGACGCCGAGACAAGGGCCAGAGCCGGCGCATGGGAGGCTCGCATGGTGACATCGGACGCATCAATTCTGGCGCGCTGGCTGGCCGGGCTCGGTCACCGGCTCCTCGCCCGGATCGGCGATATAGCCGGCGAACAGGACGGCCCTGGTAGGCTCGTGCACGATGGCGAAGGCGAACGGGCGGTCGGCCGCGAACAGCGGCGTGATCGCCAGCGAGCGCTCCGGCGCCACCGCCGTGACGGCCGCCGCCCGGGTGCCCTGCTCCCCCACCTCCAGCACGGCGCGGTGCATCACCATCAGCGGGCCGCTCCCGGCCTTGTTGACGGCGGCGTAGGGGTTGCCGGCCGCGGAGAAGGCCGCGGTGAGGCCCAAGCCCGCCAGCGCGTCGGTGACATCGAGGCTGCTCTCGGCGCGGAAGCGTGGCAGCAGCACACGGACGAGGGCCGTGCGCCGCCGCTTGTCCGCCTCCGCCACCAGGCCGCGGAGCGACTTGGCCTGCAGCGCCTCGGCCACCGTGGCCGACCCCTGGCCGTGCCCCGGCGCGATCACCAGCATCGTCACCTCGCGGCCGGCGTAGGGCAGCCAGACCGCCTGCAGGTTGCCGATCTCGGCGAAGCCGGCGGGCAGAGTGGCGTCCATCATGGTGGCGTCGCGCGTGGTGCCGTCCACGCGCGTAAAGGAGGCCCTGGCGGTGCGCTCCCGCTCGAAGGCGGTCTCCCACGCGCCGTTGAAGTAGACCGCGTTGGCCAGCACGAAGCGCGCATCGGGGTCGAGCTCGTCGAGGATACGCGGGACGAGACCGCGCGTCGCCTCTTTGGCCCAGGCGTTGATCCGCGCCAGCGCGCCCGCGTCCCTGAAGTCGAGGGCCTCGACGGGGGCGTCGAAGATGGCGCGCGCCCGCCTCAGGAAGCGAGGCGAGGAGACGGCGGATTTCGGCACGAACACGGCGTTCGACAACGTGAGCCTCAGCCTGTCTCCGGCCGCGCCAAGGACCTCCTCCTTGAGGGCCGTCAGGCCCGCATCCTGCGCGCCGGCCTCGATGCCCGGCGGCAGCAGCCGGCCGTGGAGGCTCTTTTCTGCCTCGCCTGCGGCCCCGAGGCCAAGCAGGTGCAGGGCGGACCCCAGCCCGTAGGGCGAGACGACGACGCTGCTGTCGCCGCGCTTGCCGGTGAGGCGGCCCAGTGCCTCGCTGCCGAGCTGGTTCATCCGCTCGGCGAACGCGCGCGGCTCGCCGGGCTGGCTGGTCTCGGCCGTCGCCGGCGTGGCGAGGAGCGCCACCGCCAGCATCGCGGATACGGCCGGCGGCGCGGCGATCAACCAACGAGGCGCGCGCATGGGTGGCTCCTTGGGCTCTCTCACTCGGTGACCAGGAACGAGCCGGACGCCTGCTCCACCTGCCCGTCGGCGGCGGCCACCGCGAGGTCGCGCGTGACGCTCGCCAGGTCGCCGACCACGGCGAAGCTGCTCCCGGCCGCGAGCGTGGCGGACGGTATCGCGGCGCTGCGGCAGGTGGCGAGCAAGCCCTGTACGCCGGCCGGCCCCTGCGCCGTGATCTCGAAGGCCGCATTCGGCGGCGGGATGAGCACAGTTTGCCCGGCGCGGACGGCGTTGTCCTGCTGGAACTTGTTGGGGAACAGCCGGACCGCCTGCCCGCCGGTGCCGACGCCGACCAGCGTGAGATGGCAGTCCCGTTCGACACCCACGGCGACGCGTACCGCCTCGCCGATCCTGTAGACGGCCTTCTCCGGCCGCAGCGTCAGTCCGAAGCCGCCGCCGAGCGGCACCGGTGCCGGGGTGGGGAAGGCCGTGGACGCGCCGCGCTGCACGACGCGCAGCAGCAGGCTCTTGACGCCGCCCGGCTGCGCCGACGCGCCGCCCGCCGGGTCGGCAACCTGAGGCACCAGGTCGCGCGCCACCTCCTCGCCGGAGCGGCCGAGCGATACGAGCGGCTGCTCGGGCGAAGCGCCGGCGAGCTTCAAGATCTCCGGCAGCTTCAGCTGCTCCCTGGAGGCGATGACCTTGATCACTTCGATACCCGGCGGGCCGACGATATCGATCTTCCAGTCGGCGCTGCCGGCAGGGATGCTCACCGTCTGGCCGGCACGCACCTGCATGTCGCGCTGGTGGAAGTTGGGGAAGATCACCGCCACGCGGCCGCTGGTGCCGACGTTGAGCACCGTGATGTAGGAGGTCTGCCTGGGCCGCACGAAGATCTTGAGCTGCTGGCCCACCGCGTAGACGCGCTCCGGCCGGTCCACCCAGGCCTCCACGTCCGCGCCGGCCTCGGGCGCGAGGCCGCCCAGCTCGTAAAGCGGCTTCTGTGCCGGCACGAGGTCGCGCGCCATGTCCTCCACGGTCTCGGCGGCGGCGAGCGAGGTGCCGGCCGCGAGTCCGACGGCGGCGAGCAGAAGCGAAGGCCTGGTGCAGCGGGATCTCGACATGTGCTCATTCCTTCTCAGTCGATCCAAAAGCAATGCGGCCGGCCGGGTTCGCTCGATGACTTCCCCACGGTCATTCGACCACCTCGTACTGGCGAGTGCCGACCGCGCGGGGCGCGCGCGGGTCCACCTCGACGCCGCGCGTGCGCTCGGCGACCCCGTCGAGCAGGCCCTCGAAGTCGTCGACCGGGCGCATGTCCTGGAACGGCCGTGTCGACTCGCCGAGGTTGGCGCCCTCGGGCACGACGATGGCCAGGATCTCGTTGCGGCCCGCCGGCCCGCCGATCCTGAAGTTGAAGCCGTCCATGTCGCCCGGAATGCGCACCACCTGGCCGGCACGCACGCCGATCGGCGTCTCGCCGGCCTGCCTGCTCTGGTACTTGTTGGGGAAAATCTGCCGCGTCTCCTTGGTCGTGTAGTCGCGATTGAAGACGGCGAGATGGCCCGTGGCGCCGCTGGTCACCATCACCGTCATGCACGAGCCGATCTTGACGCGGTTCGCGGTCGTGCCGTGCGTCTCCGGCGAGACGGCGATGGAGCCAACGCCCTTGCAGGGGTGAAGCGCGATGTCGGCCGTCACCTGGCCAATCGGTGCGGCGGGGCCGCCTGTCGTCGCCCCCGAGATCGCGGACAGCGCGGGCGAGGCCTGCCGCGGCAGCGCCCATTGCGCCGTCGGCACGTGCTGGCGCACCCAGGCCTCGAAATGGCCCACCGACGTATAGGCGCCGTAGGCGCCGGGATGGGCGCAGCCGTCGCCCCAGCTCACCACGCCGGCCTGCAGCGGCTCGCCGGCATGGCCGGGGACGAAGATCGGCCCGCCACTGTCGCCGTTGCATGCGTCGGGGCCGCCCTTGGCATCGCCGGCGCAGAAGATGGAGTCGGTCGGAACGCTCCCAGGGAAGGCCAGGAAGGCGTCGCAGACGCCGCGCTTGGCGATGGGAACCTCGGCCCTGAGCAGCGACATGGAGACCTGGGTCGAATCCGACTGCTCGTCCGGCCGGCGCGGCCTGGTGACACCCCATCCGATCACTGTCGCCGTGCTGCCGGCCGTGAGCCCGGCGGTCCGGCCGGTCTCGGCGAGGAGCTTCTGGCGCGGCGCCGTTGTGGCCGTCTCCAGCTCCAGCAGCGCGATGTCGTTGACGAGCCCGGGCAAGGCCGTGCCCGTGCGCGCTACGATGGCGAAGCCCGGATGCACGGCGACCGACTTGATCCGACGCGCTTCGCCCTGGCGCGGCACGTTGCTGTTGGCGAATGCCGTCACCGCGCGCAGCGACCGCACGCCGCCGCGGTGCCGGTCGAAGATGCAGTGCGCGGCGGTGAGGATCCAGCGCGAGTCGATGACAGTGCCCGCACACAGGGAGGCCGCCCGCCCGCCCTCCTTGACGATGTTGAGGCTCACCGCCGACGGCCATTGCCCCCGGTCTGCCTGGATGCCGTGGACGACGCGCGCCCTCGGTTCGACCTGGGGCTCAACTCGGGGCTCGCTGGCGGCGTAGGCGGGCACCAGGGCCTCCAGGCTGACTGGCCGCTCCCGGAAGGGCTCCTCCGGTGCGACCTGCGGCGGGGACGGTGGCACCGAGGGCAGCGGGTTGAGCCTCGGATCGAGCTGTATCTCGTAGAGCACCGCCGTATCGCCGCCGACGGCCCGGTCCTGCGCGGGAGCGGCGGCTGGCCCGGCGATGCAGGCTGCCACCCCGAACGCCGGCGCAACGACGCGCCTCATGAAACCCCACCGGGGCATGACGCTCCCCTCTCCTCACCTGCCTCGGCCCGGCCATGGACCGACCCGGATCCCTCGTGATCCTCGATCGGTCGTCCGGCGCGCTGCGCCCGGGCTGCCGGAGCCGAACGGCTCCGACAGCGGCAGCCTATTGCCTAGTCCTGCTCCCACTGGCCGGCCCAGAGATTCGCCGGGGCGTTCCCGCCGGAGCCTGAGCCCGCCCCCACGCCCCAGCCGGAACTGGAGGCGAGACGCTCAACCACGTCCACCGAGGTGCGGGCATACCCCCACTGGGCATGTGGCATATCGGCGAACCTCTCCGTCAGTCTCTTCTTGAAGGCGGCCTGGCTGTAGTCGAGCACGCGCGGCACGTTCGTGCCCTCGTAGCCGAAGAAGCCGTTGATGCGGTCCCTGGTGACGATCAGCATCAGGTCCTCGCGACCTGTGGGCGCGGCAGCTTTGATGCCCATCTCGCCGGTGGGGAAGACAAGGCGCTGGCCGGCGGCGATGGACGCGTTCTCCAGCCACACCTGCACGCGGCCCGAGGCGCTCAGCACGTAGAGGTGCCCGAAGCCGTTGACGCTGGAGGAAACCTCGAAGGTGACTGGAGCGCCGACGGCTACGACACCGGCACTCGGGCGCAGCGTCACCTCGGGGCGCTTGACCTGGACGGGCGCCGGCTTGGTGGGCGTCGGCCTGAGGTCGCGCATGTCGGCGTTGGGGCCGGGCACCTCGGCCGCGTCGGCGGCGGCCAGGAGCCCGCCGCAGGCAATCGCGCCGGCCAGGGCCAGGGCGAGGGAGAATGGGTGACGGATCGGCATGGGTTGCTCCTCTTCAATCGCAGAGCCGATCGCCTCAACGGACTTGAATAATGGATGTGGTCGCGAGCGGCATGTCCCTACCATGCCCGCGCTGACGTGTTTACGGAATTGTTCCACCCGTTTGCCGCCCTCCCAACGCTTTGACGCCCTCCAAGGCGTTTGGAGGCCGGCAGTGAAGCCGGGTCGCCGACCGCCCGCAGCGGCGCCAGCGTGGGGGGCCGGCGCCGGTGCCAAGTCGTTGAGAAATGCGATAAAACATCGCCGTCCCGCCGCCGGGCCGGCACGGGTCGGACCGCATGGCACAGCCGCGGCCTCCGCAAGACCGCGCCGCAACTGACGGGACGGGCACCAGCTGAATGGGCTGGAGCGCTAGTGCGCCACCCGGATGCCGAGGTCGGTTATGAGCTTGCCCCACTTGTCCCGCTCGGTGGCGAGGAAGGTCCTGAACCCGACAGTACCGGAGCCCGCGACCTCCGCCAGCATCTCCGTCATGCGCTCCTTGAACCCCGGCTGCTTGCAGACTGCCAGCACGGCGGTCTCGATCCGGTCGCAGATCGTCTTGGGCGTGCCGGCGCGCACGGACACGCCGGTGAACCCCAGCGCCTCGTAGCCCGGCAGGGTATCGGCGATAGGCACATACTCGCTGCCGAGCGGCCAGCGCTTGAGTGTCGTGATGCCCAGCGCCCGGATCGTGCCGGCTCGGGCATGCGGGGTGATGGACGTGGTGTTGTCCATCGCGAAGTCGACCGACTCGCTGAGCAGGCTGTTGATGGTCGGCGCGCTGCCGCGATGGTGCACGGTGGCGAACTCGATCCCGGCCATGCGCTTCAGCATCTCGCTCGCCAGATGCGGCGACGTGCCGACTCCGGTGGAGCCATAGTTGAGCTTGCCGGGGTTGGCCTTGGCGTAGGCGATCAGCTCCGGCATCGTCTTCACCGGCAGGCTGTTGCGCACGCACAGGAGGTTGGGGAAGGTAACGACCAGCGCCAGGGGCGTGAAATCGTTGACGGGGTCGTAGGAGATCTTGGCGTAGAGGAACTCGTTGGTGGCGAGCGGTGGCGGCACGATCAGAACCTGCGTGCCGTCGGCCGGGCCCTTGGCCACCCTGTCGAAGGCGATGTTGCTGCCGGCGCCGGGCACGTTCTCCACCACCACCGCGGCCCCGCCCCAGTAGACCGACAGCCGCTCGGCCAGGATGCGGCCGACGTTGTCCTGCGAGCCTCCGGCCGGGAAGCCGACGATCAGCTTGATGGGCTGGTTGCCCGGATATCGCTGCTGCGCGCGGGCGGCGCTCAGCGGCATCAGCCCCGTACTTGCAAGGCCCGCCGACACCGCCCGACGTGAGATCTTCATGCTTTGTCTGCCCTCTTGGAATCAGGGCCGCAGCACGATCGCGCGGCCCGCCACACCAACGCCGGGCGGCCCCGCAGCACGGCCGACCGACGGATGTCCGTTGACTGCTATTAGTGATACGTAGTTTTCGCGATCCCACAACCCGTGGTCGCGCTTCGGCTCGCGAATCACGCCGATTTGAACGGTCTCGATCGTTGGGACGAGGACCGCTCCGAACGCTCCTTGGGCGGATGGGGAATCCGATACCCAGCCCTCAACGCCGGTTGAAACCACCGGACGATGCCGGGCCGCCCGTACAGCACGGGTCGGTGCGCAGCCTGCCGTAGGCGGCCATCAGCTGACGGGCCAGGTCGGTGTTGTTGGCGATGTAGTCTTCCACGATGCTGGCGCTGCAGGCGCGCCAGTCGGCCACCTGGTCGGGCGTCAGCTCATGCACCGTCATGCCTTTCTGCTGGAACTCCGTGTAGAGCCCGGCTTCGACGCGGGTGACGTTCTCGCGGGCCTGGTTCTCCTCGCGCCCCGCCGCCTCCAGGATGACGGCCTTGTGCGGCTCCGGCAGCGACTGCCACACCTTCTCATTGACGATGAGAAAGAACTCGATGGGCGCATGCATTGTGCGCGTGATGGTGTCGGCCACTGTCCACAGCTGACGGTTGGCGATCAGGCTGCTCGCCCCAGTGGCCATGTCGATCTCGCCCGCGCGGAAGGCATCGGGCGTCTTGTTCGCCGACACCATCACGGGAATGCCGCCGCACTGCCTCACAAAGTGCTCGTGCGTGGGGCTGAACACCCGGATCTTGTGACCCTCGATCTGGCCCGGCTCCGAGGGAAGCACGGCCTTGGAGATGAAGATCTGGTTCCCGACCGACTGCCACCACAGCACCCGCACCCCCACGACGTTGAGGATGGTCCGATCGATCAGGGCGCGGATCGGGCTGTCGGGCCTTGCTGTGGCGCGCACCAGATCCTCAAAGTTGAAGAGGAACGGCTGCTCCATGATGTCGATAGCCGGGATGCGCCTGGCGAACTGGTTGAGGCCGGCCACGCCCATCTCGATAGCGCCGGACTCAACCGCGCCCACGGTCTGGTCGTCGATGTAGAGCTTGCCCTTGTCGAAAATCTCGATGGTGACGGCACCGTCAGAGCGCTTCTCCACGTCTTCCTTGAAGCGCGCCAGGCTCCGGCCCAGGAGGACGTCGGTGACGGGCAGCTGCAGCGTCACCCTGAGCTTGGTCTGCTGGGCCGCAGCGGGAGCCGCAAGCCCGACCGCGCATGCTAGCAGGATCGCCAACGAGAAAAACGCCCGGACCGCCATCGTCTCCCCCAAAAGTCAATCCGCGCCACCGATACGGGTGTCAGATCTTGGCCAGAACGTGGCCGAACTGCGGCCCGCGGCCATGCGCGAATTGTCTGGGTCAGCTGCACAGAAGCCTTCGTGTGCACCCGCGAGCGAACAGCGCCTTTGTCGTGGCGCCGCCTCGATGCAACGTCCCTTCGCGGCATTGCTGCCTTGCGGAGGCTCATTACAGGTCGATGACGAGGTAGTCCTCCTCGACCGTCACGGGAAACGTCTCGGCCACGTAGGGGCCCTTCACCAGCTTTGAACCCGGCTCAACCTCAACCTTGAATGTGCGGGCTTTGATCGAGCTAGGGTCGCACCAGGATTGGCCGGTGCGGATGTCGAACTCCCAGCCGTGCCACGGGCAACGGAGGAACTCGCCCTGGCGCACCAGCTTGTACTGGCCGGGCTCGCCGGGCTCCACCAGCCCGACGATCCATCCCTTGCAGAGCTCGGCGCCCATGTGCGGGCAGCGGTTGGAGAGTGCGTAATACTCCCCGCCCACGTTGAAGATGCCGATCTCGCGGCCCATGGCGGTGACGATCTTGCACTCGCCGGGCTCGATCTCGCCCGCCTTCGCCAGAACGCGCCGGCTCATGCCAGGCCGTACAACGCGCGCGCGTTGTCCCCGAGCAGCATCGCCTTCTGCTTGGCCGTGAGCTTGAGCCGGGCGAGCACCTGGGCGGGATCGTCGTAGTCCCAGTGCGGGTAGTCGGTGGAGAACATGATGCGGTCCCAGCCCACCCACTCCATGGTGTCGACGAGATGCTTGGGCTGGTCCGGCTCGTCGATGGGCTGGGTGGTGAACCACACGTGCTGCCGCACGTACTCCGATGGCGGTCGCTTGACGTGCGGCACTTCCGCGCGCATGCGCTCCCAGGCCTTGTCCATGCGCCAGGCGAGCGCCGGCGCCCAGGCGAAGCCGCCCTCGATCAGCACCACCTTGAGGTTCGGGAATCGCTCGAACACGCCCTCGAACACCAAGCTTGCGAGCGTGCTCTGCATGCCCGTGGTCTGGGCGTAGTGCTCCTGCATGTAATACGTCGGCCAGCCCGTGGGCGTGGAGGAGTGCCCGCCGCTGAAGCCCGCCACATGCAAGGCGACCGGCTTGTTGTGGGCCTCGGCTGCCGCGTAGATCGGCCAGTAGCGGCGGTTGCCGAGCGGGTCCGCCGACCGCGGCGACATCAGGATCTGCACGAACGCCGGATCGGACGAGCGGCGCTCGATTTCGGCCACGGCGTGCTCGGTGTTCTCCTGCGGCACGACGATGGCGGCGCGCAGGCGCGGCTCCGGCTCGCACCACTTGTGGAGCTGCCAGTCGTTGGCCGCCGTGGAGAGGGCCGCCGCGAAGTCCAGGTTGCGCTCCTCCATGCCGCCGCGGCTGAGCGCGATCAGCATGCCCACCTCGACGCCGTTGGCGTCGAGGTGCTGACGCTGCATCAGCTCCAGGTCAGCGCCCGGAGGCGAGCCGTTCTTGGGGAACGAGTCGATCCGCATGCCGCCCGCCATCATGCGCGGGAAGGGCAGCTGGCCGATCAGCGCCGGCCGGAAGAAGGTGCCGAACGTGGACCAGTGGTCGCGCCAGCGCTGCGATAGAAACTCGAAGAGCGCGGTAGGCGCGGCGTAGGCGGGGTGGATGTCGCAGTCCACCACCTTGAGCCGTTGCGCCGCCACCGGCTGCCGGACCGGCACGTTCATGACACCGCCTCCTCGCTCTCCGAACCGTTCTGGGCCGCGCCGCCCTCCGGCGCCTCGTGCAGCCGCGGATAGGCGTCGAGAGCATTGTCGATCAGCATCTTCCTGATTGTGTCCCGGCCCAGCCCGGCGGGCACCACGTCCTCGCCGTCGAACTGCCAGTGCGGATAGTCGGTCGAGAACAGCAGGAACTCGTCCGAGCCCATGTGCTCGATGACGCGCGCCAGCACCTCAGGCTCGCCCTTCGGCGCATCCACCGGCTGCAGGGTGAAGCGCACGTGGTCGCGCACGATCTCGGTGGGCGATCGGTCGATCCACGGCACCTCGGACCGCACCCCGCGCCAGGTCTTGCCGGTGCGCCAGAGGAAGTGCGGCAGCCAGGTGAAGCCGGATTCGATCAGCACCACCTTCAGGCCGGAGAACTTCTGGAACACGCCCTCGGCGATCAGGCTCAGCAACTGCGTCTCGAAGGCGCCGGCCTGGGCCACGTAGTCCTCCACCCGGTAGGACGGCCAGCCGGCATAGGTGGGCGCGTGGCGATAGGTGCTGCCGGCGTGGATGCCCACCGCCAGCCCGTGCTTCTCGCAAGCGGCGAACAGCGGCCAGTTGGAGCGCCGGCCCAGCGGCGCCTCGCCCATGGCCAGGAACAGCACCTGCACGAACCGCTTGTCCGGCGCCACCCGCTCGATCTCGCGCAAGGAGAGCTCCACGTCATGGGCAGGCACCAGGATGGAGGCGCGCAGGCGCGGCTCGGCGTCCAGCAGCTCCTTTGCCACCCAGTCGTTGACGCCGGAGCAGATGGCAGCCGCCATGTCGTTGTTGAACAGCGCCACGCCGCCGTGCAGCGTGTTGCAGATGGCATGCCTGAGCTCGAAGCGGTCGAGCACGTGAGCGCGGATCGGATCGGGCGGCAAGGTCTCGACGTGTCCGGGGCTCTGCCCCGCCTTCCAGTCAGGCCGTGCCGACAGGGGCGAGGAGGGCGGATAGCTCGACAGCTGGAACGGCAGCTTGTCGATGTGCCGGTTGGCGATCTGGTCGCGCCAGTAGTCGCTGAGATAGGGCAGCAGCGCCGTCACGCTCGGCATGGCCGGATGCACGTCGCAGTCGATGGCGCCCGCGATCGGGACTTGCATGCAGGTGTTTCCCTGGCTCCTCCACGCCCGACTATGCGCAGAATTCGGGCGAGGCGCCAAGCTGTTGGGGCCAAGGCCCACGCCCGCGGAACGTCAACGCAGATATGCCGGCGGGGCAATGGTCTCGTCCGGCCCGGCTCGCGGCCGCGTTGAGATCGGGATGCATCCCTGGATGTCCGCCTGTCGCCGCTCTACACAGAGGGCATGACCAGCCCGCGCCGCTTCGACATCTTCCTCGCCACCGCGCCCGGCCTGGAGGACGTGCTCTGCGCCGAGGTCCGCTCCAAAGGGTTCAACTCGCCCAGGGCCGTCCCCGGCGGCGTTACCGTCAAGGGCGGCTGGCCCGAGGTGTGGCGGGCGAACCTGTGGGTGCGCGGCGCGGGGCGGGTGCTGGCGGTGCTGGCCTCGTTCCGGGCGCTGCACCTGGATGAGCTGCGGCTGCAGGCCCGCAAGGTGGCCTGGGGCGAGGTGCTGCGCGCCGACGTGCCGTTTCGGGTCGAGGCGACCTGCGCCAAGTCGCGCATCTATCATTCCGGCGCGGCGGCCGAGCGGGTCGAGGCGGCGATCCGGCAGGCGCTGGGCGCGCCCTCCTCCCCCGAGGCGCCGGTCCTCGTCAGGGTGCGCATCGAGCGCGACCTCGCCACGCTCGCCGTCGATACGTCGGGCGAGCCGCTGCACAAGCGGGGCTACAAGCAGGCGGTCGCCAAGGCACCGATGCGGGAGACGATGGCGTCGCTCTTCTTGCGGCAATGCGGCTTCGACGGCGACGAGCCGATCCTCGACCCGATGTGCGGCTCGGGCACGTTCGTCATCGAGGCGGCCGAAATGGCGGCCAGACTCAATCCCGGCCGGGCGCGGCGCTTCGCGTTCGAGCACCTCGCCACCTTCGACGCTGCCGCCTGGGCGCGCATGCGCGACGTGGCGAGCCGGCGCAGCCCGCCGGCTTCGGTCCGCTTCTACGGCGGCGACCGCGACGCCGGTGCCGTCGCCATGGCCGAGGCCAATGCCGAGCGCGCCGGCGTCGCCGACCTCACGGAGTTCCGCCAGCGCCCCGTCAGCGACATCGCCGCACCAGACGGGCCGCCGGGTCTCGTCATCGTCAACCCGCCCTACGGCGCCCGCATCGGCGACGGCAAGAAGCTGCTGCCGCTCTATCGCGCCCTGGGGCAGGCGCTGATCGCCCGCTTCCCCGGCTGGCGCGTCGGCCTCATCACCAGCGAGCCCGCGCTGGCCCGTGCCACCGGCCTGCCCTTCCTGCCGCCCGCCGCCCCCGTCCCGCATGGCGGCCTGCGGGTCACGCTGTTCCAGACCGCGGCGTTGCCGTGACGGGGTGTCGATGGTGTCAGACCCTCCGAGTCTGACACCATATCTCCCCACGCTCATTGCAATGGTGTCTGACCCGGAGGGTCTGATATTGACACCAAGGCGTCACATTCGCGCCGTCTGAGTCTTGCGGAAAATCCTGTGCGGGAGGAGACCGACTATGGGCTGGGCCAATCCGTGGGCCGCCTTGCGCGCCCTTTGCTACAGCATCTGGGTGTGCCGCGTCAGCGTGCTGAGCGTGCTCGTCGGCCTGCTGTTGTTCTCCCTCGCCGACCAGGCGCAGGCCGTGTTTCTGGACCTGCACACGCGCGAGATTGCGCTGCAGCACTGGCCGGCGTTCTACCTGTCGCTGCTGCTGTTCTGGATGCTGCCCGTCCAGCTCGGCGCGCGCGTGATGCTGCACGCGGGGCAGGACCGCGTCGAGGATGAGGACGCCCGGTGGTACGGCTACCTCATGGTGCACCTGCCCTGGGTGCTGGCTCTGTTCTGTCTCGTCGCTGTCGGATTGGGCCAATACTGGGCGGCGGACCATATCCCGGGCAAGCTCGACCCGGGAACGCTCGACCTGGCCGCCGCCACACAGCTCCACACGCTGCAGTGGATCACGCTCGGCCTGGCCGTTCTGTGGCTGGCCACCTGGGTGGTGCTGCCGACGTTCATCCACCGGCTGACCGTAAGGCGCGGGCTGCTCGACGTGCGCTTCCTGCGCTTCATCGCCACCTTGATGTTCGGCCGCCGGGCCACGACCCGGGGCTACGGAGCGAATACGGCGCCGGACGGAGGCGACGCCCAGGGGCTCTCGCCCGAGCAGCTGCAGTCAGCCAGTGCCGCTGTCAGCCTGACCGTGATCCTCATCGTCAGCATTTTTCTGGTGTTCAACTCGCCGCTGGAGGTCCCACCCTCGCTCAGCCGTGCGCCCATGTTCCCGATCCTGGTCGGCGCTTGGCTGCCGCTGCTGACCCTGCTCGCCTACGGTGCGCACCGTCTGCGCCTGCCGGTGCTGGCCGTGTTCGTGGTGCTCATGACGGTCATCGCCAACTGGATGCCGGGCCTGCACACCATGCGGGTGGCGGTCCAGACCGGGAGCGGCGCGCCCACCGAGGTGCGCCAGCCCACCCTGGAGGAGGCGATTCTGTGGTGGCGCAAAGCCAACACATGCGAGGAGAAGCTGAGCACGCCCTGCAACGTGCGGCCCATCATCGTCGCCGGGGAGGGCGGCGCCAGCCGTGCCGGCTTCTTCACCGGCAGCCTCCTGGCCCATCTGGAGGACCTCTCCACGGCCGGTGACGGCAGCCCCCCCTTCTCCAAGCAGCTGTTTGCGATCTCGACGGTGTCGGGCAGCACTCTGGGCGCGGCCGCGTTTGCGGCCAAGCTGGAGGACTCGCAGGGCGAAGCCTGGCCCCTGCCGACCGACGAGCGCACCAACGACGCCCTCTGGTTCAAGAGCGGGAAGGCGCAGGGCGTCGGCGGCGTGGATAAGGTGCCGCTCCCCACCGCTCCCAGCCGCAAGGACATCCTTCAGCAGGTCCTGGCGGGCGACTTCCTGACGCCGGTGATGGCGGCACTCGCCCTCGACCTGTGGGTGCCGTGGCACGCCGCGTTCTACAACGGCGGCGACCGCGCCTTCTTCCTGGAGCGGAGCTGGGAGCAGCGCTATGCGGACCCATCGGGGCGCACGCGAATGGGCAAGAAGGGCTTCGACCGGCCGTTCTCCTCGCTTGCCCCGCAGCCCGACCGCTGGCGGCCGATCCTGATCTTCAACGGCACGTCCATCACGACCGGCAGGCGGATCGTCACCTCTACGCTCTATCCGCTGATCGTATCGCCCGATGACCCGTTCGCCGATCCCAAGAAGGACAAGAACATCGAATCGGTATTCCGCGGCTCCTACGACCTCTACAGCATGATGTGCCAGCACGAGGAGGCGCGCAAAAGCGGGTGCGTGTGCGAGCAGCGCCCTCCCGGCGAGCTGCGCCCGCTGCGCATGAAGGGATGCGATATCCGCCTCAGCACCGCCGTCTCCAACAGCGCGCGCTTCCCCGTCATCTCCCCGCACGGCGATATTCCGAGCGGGAAGAAGGTGGTCGATCGCATCGTCGATGGCGGCTATTTCGACTACTCCGGCATCGTGTCCGCCCTGGAGCTGCGGGCGCAGATCATGCGCCTGGACGAGAAGCTCAATCCGTTCGTCCTGTTCGCGACCAACGATCCGGGGTTTGCGCCCCGGTTCAACCCCGACGCCTGCGACGGCTCCGATCCGCAGCCCGACGAGCCCGACGAGCTCGACCTGCTGCGGGCCCAGGTGCCGCCTCCGGAGGAGCCGGTCGACGCCAAGCCGTTCGCCATCCTGGCCTACCCGCTCGACGCACTGCTCAACGGCCGGATCTCGCGCGGCGAGCAGACCATGGCCAACGCCGTCCTCCTCAACCGGCAAGACAATCTCATTCAGGTCCTGCGGGACGGCGTGCAGAGCGCCAGGCCGATGCTCGACCTCAAGGTCTTCACCAAGCTCAGGAGCACGGGGCTTCAGTCCTATCTCAATTTCGATATCGTCTCGGTCGGGACGCCCTGCAATGCGAGCAGCAAGCAGGCGAGGCCGGTGCCGATGAGCTGGTGGCTCGCCATGCCGACCCAGGCCTATCTCGACAACGAGCTGTGCGCCAGGCACAACAGGAAGACCATCGCCAGCCTGCTGTCCCAGCTCGGCCCTCAGCCGGGCGAGGACGACAGGGTTGCGCATCGCCAGCGCTATCGGGACGGGTGGAGGCGGGTGGCGAGGGCCTGCCCGGACTCCAGAACCACGCGCACGCAGCAGGTGCGCTGACAGCGCACCCGAGGCCACGCCCTGGCTCTCGCTGCTCTGGCTCTCGCTGCCCCGGCCCGCTCCTCTGGCCCGCTTGAGCGGCGGAGAACGCGCGCTTAGGCTTGGAGCCCGCGTGAGCCGGGCCAGCAGCCCGTTGCCGGAAATGCGCCGAACACGGGAGGGCTGCCGCCCATGCACGAGATCGCCGCCGCAAAGCCCGAGGAGGTAGGGCTTTGCCCCAAGCGCATCGAGCGCGTCGGAGCGTGGATGCAGCGCCAGGTCGCCGACGGCCGGCTCGCCGGCATCGAGGTGATGATCAACCGCCGCGGGCGGACCGCCTTCCACCGCTGCCACGGCAAGGCGGACCTTGCCCGCAACGCCGAGGCCACGCCCGACACCATCTACCGCATCTATTCCATGACCAAGCCGCTCACCTCCGTTGCGGCGATGATGCTCTACGAGGAGGGCCGCTTCCAGCTCGACGACCCCATCGCCCGCTATCTGCCGGAATTCGCCGGCCAGCGCGTCTTCACCGGCGGCGGCTACGGCGCGGTCATGACCGAGCCCGCGGTGCGGGACATCACCTTCCGCGACCTCCTCACCCACACGTCAGGCCTCACCTACGGCTTCATGCGCGCCACCCCGGTCGATGCCATCTACCGCGAGCAGAAGCTCGAGTTGCCGGGCGCCGAGGAGCCGCTGGCCGACATCGTGGCGCGGCTCGCCAAGGTGCCGTTGATCGCCCAGCCCGGCACCGAATGGAACTACTCGATCGCCACCGACGTGCTGGGCCACCTCGTCGCCGTCATCTCCGGCCAGCCGTTCGACGCCTTCGTGCGCGAGCGCATCCTGCGCCCCCTCGGCATGGCCGACACCGGCTTCCACGTCCCCGCCGACAAGGTCGCCCGCTTCGCCGCCAGCTACCAGAAGGGCCCGGACGGCCGCCCGCAGCTCATCGACGACCCCGCGGCGAGCCGCTTCCTCGCCCCGCCCAGGGCGCCGTCGGGTGGGGGCGGGCTTGTCGGCACCGCGCGCGACTACGTGCGCTTCTGCCGCACGCTGCTGGCCGGCGGCGCGCTGGGGGGCGAGCGCCTGCTGGGCCGCAAGACCGTCGAGCTGATGACCATGAACCACCTCGACGGCGACATGGCCGCCATGGGCCAGCCGCGCTTCGCCGAGTCCAACTATCACGGCATCGGCTTCGGCCTCGGCTTCTCGGTGATGCTCGACCCGGCCAAGGCGCAGATCGTGGGCTCGGCCGGCGAGTGCGCCTGGGGCGGCATGGCCTCCACGGCGTTCTGGATCGACCCCAGGGAGGACCTGGCGGTCGTGATGATGACGCAGCTGGTGCCGTCGTCGACCTATCCGATCCGGCGCGAGCTGCGGGTGCTGACGTATCAGGCGATGGTGGATTGAGGGGAGGCGGGGGCCAACCTCTGCGGATTGGCACCGCCGGGCTACTTGCTCTTTGGATCGTCCTGCTGCTGATCCTCCTGCGGGAGCACGTCGTCGAGCTCCTTCTGATATCTCTTGACCAGCGCCACGTTCTCCTTGAACTGCAGGGGCGTCGCCGTCCTCAGGGCCTCCTGCATCTCCTTCAGGGCCTGGTTCTTGTCCTCCTGGGACAGCTGCTTGTCCTGCTTGACGGCCTCCATCTCCTTCCTGATCAGGTCCGGCGGCTCTGTGAACTGCCCCGTTTTCGTATCGAGCCCGGCCAGCACCAGGGAGATGTTCGCGCTCACCTCGCCGAGCTCGTCGACCGTCGCAAAGCCGTTGCTCTTGGCAATGTCCTCCACCTGCTTTCCCAGCGCCGGATCGGCCTTGTCGGCGGGGGCCCCGAGCTTGCTCGAAAGCGGCGCCAGCTGCTTCTGGGCCGCAATGAAGCCCTGCACCTTCTTCTCGGTGAGCTTCACCTGCTTGAACTGTTGCTCACCCTGTCCCTGGGTCTGGCTTTGAGCCATGGCCAAGGAGGCAATCAGCCCGAGCCCAGCGAATAGTGCCAACGTCGCAAGCCATTTCGTTCGCATCACCAGCTCCTGGTTGCGTGTTCTGGTACAGCGCGGTGTGTTAACCAAGAAGCGGCCCGAGAGTTCCGCAGCGCGTCCCAAGCCACACCGATTGAGGTCAGATCCGGCGGGTCTGACCTCACTTAGTAGACTTCGAACAATAGCTGAATCGCGCTCCGTGGACTGCGGCGGTGTGACTCAGGGCGTGGGGATTCCTGGTTGAGGTGAACCGGCGTAGGTCGATCCTATGATCGACGAAGAAGCG
>Ga0070699_100000400_pt1 | contig 41912 bp, 40 predicted proteins | sample KBSK1503metaG_FD_65473 | JGI IMG/M metagenome (GOLD analysis project Ga0070699, IMG submission 65473) | Corn, switchgrass and miscanthus rhizosphere microbial communities from Kellogg Biological Station, Michigan, USA - KBS K1-50-3 metaG | ecosystem: Host-associated > Plants > Roots >... | reverse complement strand
GGAACAAGACAAGTTTTGGGAGATGCACGACCTGTTATTCGAGCAACAAACGAACTGGATCAATTTATCAGTGGATGATTTTAAACAATGGCTGGTTGCGCAGGCCTCAGCTTTGGAATTGGATGTGGAAAAATTCAAATCCGATTATGCGCGCGAAGACATTATCGCCAAAGTCCAAAAAGCCTGGGAGGAAGGGACAAAGATCAACCTGCCCGGAACACCCATTATTGTCCTTAATGGTGACCTGTATCAGGGCCCGCGGGATTACACCAGCCTGAACGATATCGTCCAGTTGATCATTTTAGGCAAACGTCAGTTTACAACCTGCCCACCGCTGACAGTTGACCCACAGAAACAATACTTCGCCACTCTGAAAACCGAAAAGGGAGATGTGGTTATTGAGCTCTTTGCGGATAAAGCACCCATGACCGTAAATTCGTTTATCTTCTTGGCCCAGAATGGCTGGTATGATGACATCACGTTCCATCGTGTAATTCCAAGCGTTTATGCTCAAACTGGTGACCCCAGCGGTTCAGGTAAAGGCAACCCCGGCTATTACATTATCACAGAAATTACACCGTCACTCACTTTCAACAAACCAGGCATGGTAGCCATGGTTAACTCAGGGCCAGATACGAGTGGCAGCCAATTTTTCATCACCTACGCTCCCACTGCCCAATACGATGGGAAATATACGATTTTCGGTCAGGTACTCAAGGGTATGGATGTGCTTCTTGCGCTGACCCCGCGCGATGCGCAACCCGGTGTTAACACTCCGCCCGGTGACAAACTAATCAGCATCACGATAGAAGAAAAATAAGTAGCGTACAATAGAATTATGTCCTTTCAACTTCACACGGCCAGCGCACGCGATGGCGACCTTGCTCAACTTGTAGGCCTGCGCCACAAACATTTCATTATTACCCTTGAAGCAGGTACTCGCTTTGAGTCCCATCGGGGCATCATCCAACACGATGACTTGATTGGCAAACCCTGGGGCACACAAGTCTTCAGTCACACGGGCGCGCCATTCTTTTTGCTACAACCCTCACTGGCCAATCTACTTGTTGATCTGCCCCGCACCACCCAAATCCTTTACCCGAAGGATATTGGCTTCATTCTAGTGACAATGGGCGTCGGCCCTGGTCATACCGTGATGGAAGCTGGCACTGGCTCTGGTTCGATGACCACCGCGCTGGCCTATGCCGTTGGACAGGCAGGCCAAGTGGTCTCCTACGAAATTAAACCAGATGTACAGAATCTTGCACGCAAAAACCTAACGCGCTTCGGACTCGACTCTCGCGTCGACTTCAAACTGCGCGATATTGAACAGGGCTTTGACGAAACGAACGCTGATTCCTTCTTCCTCGACGTGCCAAATCCTTATGATTATGCCGCCCAGGTCCGTGCCGCGCTCAAACCTGGTGGATACATATGCTGTCTCATTCCCACCTTCAATCAAGTAGAAAAAACACTATACTCATTACATCGTGAAAGTTTTGCTTTCATTGAAGTCTGTGAAATTCTCTTACGCTATTATCAAGCTGAACCAACAAAACTACGCCCTACCGATAGAATGGTTGCACATACTGGCTTTCTCGTCTTTGCACGTAGAATTGAACCGAGTCAAGACCCACGAGGCAAAGAATTAGCAGAAGAAGTCGGTGCTTGAAATAAAGGAGAAAGAAAAATGCGTCGCATGTTCCGTCGTGACCGAAGAAAGGGATTTGCACCCAACGTTCCCCCTGTTTTACAGGAGGCCAACCTTGCTTTTGATAAAGGTGAATATGGACGCGCTGCCCAACTCTTTGAAAAAATCGCCGAGGGAGCAGATGCGCGTGGCGGACCGCGCGCTCCACTTTTTCATTTACAGGCTGGGCGTTCCCGTATTCTTGCCAATCAGCCTCAGTTGGGTATGCCATCCCTCAAACGCGGACTCGAACTCTTTGCCCAACGCAAACAGCTTCAACGATTGCAAAATGCCGGTCAGCGCGTGATCACCGAACTCAATGAACGCGGGCTTAAAAATGAAGCTGCTGAAATAGAAGTCTGGCTGAAGACCGTTCTTCCCTCTACACTGTTCGCCGATATACAAGCCGCTCCACCTGGAAAGTCATCACTGCCCACCCACTGTCCACAATGTGGCGCGGCGTTTCGTCCAGATGAAGTCGAATGGCTGGATGACGTTACTGCAGAATGTGCCTATTGTGGAAGCCCAGTCTGTGATGAAAGTTAGGCTTGAAAGTCTTTTTAGCTCCGCTCTGATTCTTATTCTTAGAATACAACGTCACTTTGTGACTCTTACTCCAAACATGCCTATCCAATTAGCTGAAAGTTTCATCTCTGAACGCCTGGAAATGGCAATCAATGCCACTGGGCAGGAGTCGTCAGATGGTTACGCCGAAATTGACCTGATCAAAGGTGTCCACCTGAAATGTGCCGCCGTGCTGGTTCCATTGGTTTGGTACGATGACGAATGGCATCTCCTTTTCACACGTCGCACAGATCGGGTAGAGTCACACAAAGGACAAGTCTCTTTTCCAGGAGGCGCATGTGACGAAGGCGAAACGACTCCAGAGGAAACCGCCTTGCGCGAAGTAGAGGAAGAGATTGGATTGAATCCCGGTGATGTCAGAGTGTTGGGCAGGCTGACAAACCTGATTACGATTTCCCATTTTCGGGTTACGCCGGTAGTGGGGGTTGTCCGCTGGCCTGCGGTGTTCAAGGTGGGCGAGCATGAGGTAGCGCGCGTATTTACGATTCCGCTGGGGTGGCTGGCAAATGAATCGAACCGGTGGCAGTTTGAACGTCCCGGCACGTCTCGGACTCTCATCGCTTATCATCCATATGATGGTGAATTACTTTGGGGTGCCACCGCGCGCATGACAGTTGATTTCCTAACAGTGCTGGGCTATTAATTTCCACTCTGTCAAAGGCAAGGTCCTTGCAAGAGTAACTATCAAAAGGGACACAACATTGTTGTGTCCCTTTTGATGTGTGAAGAAAATTTACTTTTTCTTCTTGTCGTCTGCGGCTTCTTCTTCCTTCTTACCACGTTCCACAGAAAGTTCGGGCTCGGTTGAAGTTGGGGTGACGCCTTCGGCACCGGGTACTGCGGCGGTTTCTTCTTCCACCTTGGCAAAGGTTGCCACAGCCACCATGGTTTCAGGGTCGCCCAACAAATGGACCTTATCCGAAACATGGACATCTTTCAAGCGGATACCTTCACCCGGGCGCGCGAGTACAGAAATATCCACATCAATGCGTTCCGGCAGATCAGCGGGCAAACATTCCACTTCAATCTCTTCAAGGTTGTGCACCATTACCGCGTTGAAATCTTTCACGGCGGGTGAAACACCCACGAAGTGAACTGACACCTTTGTGCGCAGTTTCTCCGTCAAAGATACAGCCAGGAAGTCCACATGTAGCAGGCGGTTCTTGATGTAATCGCGCTGCTTCTCACGCACCAATGCCAGGTGTTCTGTGCCTTCCAGGTCAATTGTCACCAGACTCGATGAGGTTAACCTTCCCAATACCAGGGAGGCAGAATGCGCTTCCAGGTTGATACTGAGTGGATCAGTGTGACGACCATAAATCACAGCTGGCAGTTTGCCTTCACGGCGTAATGCCTTCACCTGCTTGCCAACCACGTCACGTTTGGTGGCTTTTACTACAACTTTCTCCATTGTTACTCCTCGAGCGCCTCTCACCCTGATCGCAGGGTTACCTTCGCTCTATGAAATAGAATTCTGCAAAACGGCACGTATGCCGCAATACATTCAGATTTATTTTCGCCTGAACAACATTCGTCCAAGCAACAGCATCAACCCCGAGAACAACCCACTCACGAGGCCGATGATCAATGCATCGCGGGTATTCAACAGGGTGGTCACATTACCATAGAAATTTCGAGCCAACAGGACGACCGTTCTGGATTCATTCACATGGACATCGCGTCCTGCTACGAAACCAGCCATACCATGCCGAACTTCTGCGCTTCCCGCGACGACCGCACCTGTATACCCACTAAGAGAGGCTTTCTCAGCCCGAACAAATGCCGTCGCGCCACCTTGGGCGATGACTTCCCCGGCATTGACCACCGCCATTGCAGATTGCCGGGCGTGAATTTGATTGGCCTTCACGTTCGCCGAAGCACTCTGCTGAAGTTCAACCTCATTCGCCTGGATGGTTTCCGCGTCAGCCTGATGCATGCGCACCAATTCTGCACGGATAGACTGGACATCAGCCTGCGTAATATTCGTCACCCGGGACGACTCAAATTCGGACAATTCATCAGGTTCAACCATGGCGGGCGAGATTTTACCACACAATGGCCTCGCTACTAACTAGGCCGGCCTTTGTACGCGCATCGCCTCCGCCACCTGATGTGACATTTCATCCTCCCGCTCATTCAAATGAGTGACGATATTGTGATAATCCTCGTTGTTACGGTTCTGACTGAGCTTGTAATTTGCTTCAATCCGCGTTACTTCCACCTGGAAAGCAACAATTCCTTTTATTTCTTTCATCACAAAGTCTTGTGAGAGCGTTTCCAACCTATAGGATGAATCGCTTTCGTTTCGTGAAACCAGCCGTGAGAGAAGCTCATAAATCTCCTCCTGGTCGCTCACGATTCGCGGCTTGCCGTAGATGTGTACAGCCTGGTAATTCCATGTGGGCACATTGACATGGTTGTACCAGGTCGGTGAAATATATGTATGTGGTCCTTGAAAAATGACCAGAACTTCGGGGGTTTTCTCAAAAGTCTTCCATAACGGATTCACCCTGGACATATGCCCGTTGACGAAGAGTTTTTCACCATCTTCCACTACTTCCATCAATAAGTGACCAGCGGTTGGCCTCTCGCCATCGTACGTAACCAAAGTCGCAAACTCGTTTTGGCGCAAAAATTCAAGGATTTTTCTACGATCCTCTTCACAATACAGTTTTGGAATATACATTTAACTCCTTTGAGTGCAGAAAGTATAACATTCCTATTCACGTCTCCTCAAACATCACCAACGGTATAATCCAAACATTCCACAAAACAGGAAGCCCATGAAACGCTATCTCCTCTTCACCGTCTTCATCTCAGGCATGACCACCCTCGCTGCGGAACTTGCCGCCGGGCGACTCATTGGTAACGTATTTGGCACGAGCAACATTGTTTGGGCAAGTATTATCGGCTTGATTCTCATTTATCTCACTCTGGGATATTTCCTTGGCGGCAAATGGGCGGACGCCAACCCAACTCCAGGAGCTATGTATCGAGTGCTGGCCTGGGGCGCGTTCACTTTGGGGCTCGTTCCATATATTGCCGGCCCCGTTCTGCGCGCTGCGGCGACCGCGTTTGATACACTACAAGTTGGTATTCTCGGCGCGTCCTTCATCACAGTACTGGTACTTTTTATTGTTCCCATCACGCTACTGGGAACGATCTCCCCTTACGCTATTCGCCTCACCATGGATGACACTTCGCATGCAGGGCAAACTTCCGGTCAGATTTACTCCATCTCCACACTGGGCTCATTTATTGGCACCTTCCTCCCTACACTCGTCACCATTCCCGCCATTGGAACGAAAAACACCTTCCTGCTCTTTAGCATGATCCTTTTGGTGGTCGCCTTGATCGGCCTCGCTCGCTTTGCCAGTCAAAGAGAAATGCTCAAACTTTCCTGGATGCCCCTTGTCTTGATCGTGTTGGCCATCCTGACTGCCAGCCAATCGCTAAAAAGTAACGCCAAACAAATCTACGAGACCGAGTCGGCGTATAACTACATCGAAGTGATACAGTCCAACGGCTATACGATTCTACGGCTCAATGAGGGACAAGGTCAGCATTCGATCTACAGCCCGGACACCCTGCAATATAACGGGCCATGGGATCAGTTTCTCGTGAGCCCGTATTTTTATCCCAATCGCAAGCCATCAGACATTAAACGGATCGCCATTGTAGGTCTTGCCGCCGGGACGACCGCGCGCCAGATGACCGCTGTTTATGGGGATATTCCCATTGATGGCTATGAACTCGACCCTAAAATTGTGGAAGTGGGACAAAAATATTTTGGCATGACCATGCCCAATTTGAACATTATTATCGGCGATGGGCGGCTCAACCTGGAACGCAGCGAACAAAAATATGACATCATCGCTGTGGATGCCTACCGTCCTCCCTACATTCCTCCGCACATGACGACTCAGGAGTTCTTCCAAATCGTCGCTTCGCACCTAGCCGACGACGGAGTCCTGACCATCAACAGTGCCAGCGTCCCCGGCGACCGCCGCCTCATCAACGGACTGGCGACCACAATGGCGACTGTTTTCCCATCCATTTATACAGTGGATATCCCCGGTTCGTTGAACACAATGATCTTTGCCACCAAACAAAAAACCATACCAGAAAACCTCGCTATGAATCTTCTGGCTCTTTCACAAGATGCGACCGTGCATCCGTTGTTGATTGCCACCATGCAGGTGACTTTTGCCAATCTCAAAACAGGCTATGAACCCACCACAGTTTTCACCGACGACCATGCTCCCATTGAGTGGATCGTCAATGATATGGTGATTCGATTTATTCTGGAAGGTGGGACTCAATATCTACAATAAATAAAAAGGTGGTGGTCACTTTGCACAGTGACCACCACCTTTAATAGCTTGGATAAGCATCTCGAAACAGAATCAAACTTCCCCGAAGAATGAAGCGCTTCGGGGATGTTGAGTCTTAATCCTTATGGGATCTTCAACATCTGGCCAACGCTGATCTGATTAGGGTTGGCGATGTTGTTTAACGTCGCGATGGCAGCCACGGTCGTCCCATATTTGATGGCGATCGAATAAAGTGAGTCGCCTGCTTTCACGGTATGTGTGCGAGGCGTGCCGCCCGCTGAACCAGAACTGCTCGAGCTCTCTGCGGGAATGGCCACTGCCACTGGAATTGTCAACGCATCACCGGTTTTCAGCAACTGCGGATTCGCAGACACAAGTTCGCGGACAGTGACAGCATATTTATTGGCAATTGATTCGAACGAATCACCGGCAACAACGGTGTGCTTTACGGGCGTCTTTGGTTTTTCAGTAATGATCTGGGCGCCAGAGAATTTATACAGATCTTCAAGCGTGCCGTTAAACAGGTTTAGATCCACCTTGGCATTGATGCCATTGATGCGGCCTTTTTCACTGTATTGCCAGAACACCCAGCTAAACCAGCCTCGCGGCAGTGATGGGCTTGACCCTTCCACATGCTCATTGGGATATTGCGCCAGCCAGAGTGGATAATCCTTCGCCCACGAAGGAGGCCCACCACCTGCTTCAGATAAATAATCCTGCAGAAAGAATTGACCAGAGTAGATGATCGGTCTTCTATCAAACGCTGCTTCCACACGATCAAGCCAGATCTTTACAGCAGGAATAATCTTCTCCCTTTTCTGACCATCATTCGATTCGAGATCAAGCACCGGTGGCAATTCACCATTATCCTTGAAGGATGTTACATAATTGATGAAATGGTCTGCCTGCTTTTTGGCATCCACGTTGCAGCGGAAGAAGTGATAAGCCCCTCGCAAGAGTCCGGCTGATTTTGCGCCAAACCAGTTATCGTCAAAAGTGGAATCGCGATAGTAATCTGCCTCGGTGGCTTTGACAAAAACATAACGCTGACCTGTCGCGCGCACTTTGGGCCAATCGATTCCAGCATTCCAATATGAAACATCTATCCCCGGGACAGTTGCCATGTTCGAATCTCCTTTGGTGAAAATGGGTTTATAGCGAAACAAGATTAGCACAAATCATCTGTAAAATCAACTGATTCTCTTTTTTGCAATTAATATTAATCTCCCCCACCGCCAAAGTTTTATGGTATAAAAATCACGTCCCTGCTGTGCGCGTGATGTTGCACATTCCGTTTTGAGCCAACACTTATTAAACGGGTCTTTAACTCCAATAAAGAAATAACGCGATAGGCCTGAGCCAAGGCGGCGTTTCTGGGTAAGGACCCACCTGCGAAAGCAGGTTCAAAACACCGCAGCACACGGCATTGGCGGGGAATCAAATATATAAGACATCACAGGTTTTTGCGAAGCATACCTGTGATGTCTTTTCAATTAAGAAGCTTGATGAATATCAATCGCCGCACGCAGACCTGATTCAAGCGCGCCTTGGATCCAGGCATGATAGAGGGAGGCGTGTTCTCCTGCAAAATGGATTCGGCCCTCGGGTTTGATAATCTCTTCATGTAATAATGTTTGCTGACCCGGGTCGAACAACGCGAATGCACCACCGGCAAATTCATCGTCATGCCACATCCACGATGTGCCTACTTCGAATTCTTTGACGATCTGGGGATGAATCTCGGCTACATCATCCAAAGCCTGAATAATGCGATCATCGGGTTTAAGCGAACCCCAACGTTGTGCATCTTCAGACCACGTATAACTCGCCAGAATCACACCCCGCCCGGTTTCGCGTCCGTGATCAGGGTAATACAAATTGCGGATCGGTAAATCAGTCAACGTGCCGCCACCGAAGATGCCATCATCTTCCTCCCAAAAACGACGTTTACATTGAAACAGGATTTTTGCTGAGGCATCATAATGCAGTTGCCGTATCGCACGTTGCTTGGCGCGCGTGAAAGGCTTAAGCACTTCCACATGGCGTAATACCGGGAATGGAACAGTGATGATGGCGTAATCACCCGTCTCTGTAAATCTACCGGCATGAGTCTGGTAATGAATCGTGACGTCCTCGGGCGATTGATCTATGGCGATCATCTTCGCGCCAAAGCGGATATCCTCTTTAAGTTCGGGGAGAAACGCATAAGGCAATCGATCTGTGCCGCCTTGAATTTCCACCATATTGCTGTAATAGTTCCCTGAGTCTTCGCGAAACAATTCAAGAAATGATGAATTCATCACCGACTCTTGATTGGCAAGCAAGCCAAACATTTCGATCATACCTTCCGACCAGCCCTTCAATTCCAAAAATTCACGGGTCGAATATTGGTCATATTGTGTCACAATTTCGCCCCAGGCCGTATCACCGTTTCTTTCTAGAATATCCAGTAAAGGCTGAAGGGAACTCATATATAGTTGACCGGCAGTTACTCCCATTTCGTGTTCATGGACCTCAAACCCCAGCAGCGCAGGGTTCATATGCGCTTCTGAAGCGCGAATTTTTCTTCCGCCGATATAATAATACGCGTTGGGGTTATCCATGGTGAAATCATTTGTGCCCAGGCCAAACTTGCTGATGTATTCCATGGTCAACCGATGAGCGCGTGGAATACGCATGGCACCCACTTCAGCATACAAGCCTTCGGTGAAAGGATCCCGGAGCGTGTACACGCGTCCGCCCACGCGTTGTTGGGCTTCGAGAATGTTCGGGGTATGACCAGCCCGCTTTAATTCGTAACCAGCTACCAGTCCCGCGAGACCCGCACCCACGATCACGACTTTCTTTGGTTTTTGAGCGTCAAACTTTTTGGCTATACCCTGCGTCACAATCTCAATATAATCTTGAATCGAATGCTCTGACTGCATAAAGACCTCCGAAAGAAAAGTTGTCGAAATCTTATCTAATAACCGTGTGCGAAACAAGGGTCAGAACCATCAACATCCTTTCATAATATCGCAAGAATCGGGTCGGCAATATGACAACACGTTCATAGAATAGGATTCATAAGGAGCAACTATGAACACAAATCTCAAACAACTTTCTGAAGATTATCTGCGCATCGAGCAGGCGATTCTGTACCTTGAGACCCATTACAAGGACCAGCCCAACCTGGAAGAACTCGCGGGAAACATCGGCCTGAGTGAATATCATTTTCAGCGTCTGTTCACCCGTTGGGCTGGGGTTAGCCCAAAACGTTTTTTGCAGTTCCTAACCAAGGAAGGCGCAAAAGAACTCCTCAGTCGTTCTGAAAACCTGCTGGATACCACCCATCAAGTGGGACTTTCCAGCCTCGGCCGCCTCCACGATCTATTTGTGACAACGGAAGCAGTCTCGCCAGGGGAATATAAATCCCGCGGCGAAGGCGTGACGATCCGCTACGGACTCCACGCTTCGCCCTTCGGGAAATGTCTGATCGCTGTAACCGAGCGCGGAATCTGCCACCTTGGCTTTGTCCAAACGAGTGAAGGTAATGCGATTGACAATCTCGTTGCAGATTGGAAGAATGCCAGGATGATAGAAGATAATAGAGCCACAGCGTCATTGATCGAGCCGATTTTCGATGCCAGCACGCGCGGCAAATTGAACATCCACTTGCGTGGGACAAACTTTCAGCTCAAGGTTTGGGAGGCATTGTTGGACATTCCAACCGGTGCAGTGACCACCTACGAGGGCCTCGCCGAAAGAATTGGTCAGCCCACCGCATCCAGAGCCGTTGGAACGGCGGTAGGACATAACCCCATTGCAGTCTTGATTCCCTGCCATCGGGTGATTCGCAAGGTTGGCGAATTTGGGAATTATCGTTATGGCGCCTTGAGGAAGAAAGCGTTGTTGGCAAGAGAATATTCCTACTCGATGGTCGAGTAGTTCCGCACACAGTGAGGAACGTACCGAGACCACCTGTAAGCAAATTTATTTTTGTTACTTGTTGGTCTCGGTACAGGCTTCGTTTTCACTCCGCCTTACTTGACCAACGGTTATAGCCATTATGGAGATCAATGAAAACAAGGCTTTGGGCATCGTTAATCGCGTTATACATCGTTTGGGGATCCACCTACCTTGCCATTCGCTTCGCCGTGGAGACCATTCCCCCCTTCCTGCATGGAGCATTACGGTTTTTGGCTTCAGGAGCCATTCTGTTCATTTGGAGGCGCGCCGCCGGTGACGCAATGCCAACCATGAGCAATTGGAAATTCACAGCCATTGTAGGGACATTGCTCCTGCTCGGCGGTAACGGACTGGTCGCATTAGCCGAGAAAAGCGTTCCTTCAGGAATCGCAGCGTTGATGATATCCACATCCCCGTTCTGGCTGGTGCTGTTTGAATCCCTGCGTGCCCGTGGAACCAAACCTACCTGGCAATCCATAGTGGGCTTGATCATAGGCTTTGCCGGTGTATTTCTTTTGATTGGCCCGGCAGAGATCACAGGCTCGGGTCAGAAGTTTGATACCTTCGGCACTATCCTGTTAATATTTGCGCCCATCCTTTGGTCGTTAGGCTCCATCTACGCCCGCGGCACGGACATGCCCAAGTCCACACTGATGTCTACGGGCATGCAAATGCTGGCTGGCTCAGTATCGTTGTTCTTGGTCAGTGTCATCACAGGTGAACTGAACGGCTTCCATTTCGGTGAGGTCTCGATGCGCTCCTGGTGGGGGCTCATCTACCTCATCACATTTGGGTCACTGGTAGGGTTTGTAGCATATGGCTGGTTATTGCACAATGCACCTGTCTCCCTGTTTTCCACATACGCGTATGTGAATCCGGTGGTGGCAGTGTTTCTGGGCTGGCTGCTTGCGGATGAAGATTTGAACGCGCGGATCGCCATCGCATCTGCCATCATTATCGGTTCGGTGATTTTCATCAATTACGCTCGGCAGTTATCAAGCAGAAAAGCAGAAGAACATCTTGTGCCGGAAGAAGTTGAATAAGTAAATTCTCTAATAATAAGACCTCTGAGAGATAAGCTCTTCAGATGTCTTTATTTTTGGATATACTGTAAAAGTTTGGGATCTAGAATGGATGTGATGGAGTTTTTGCCATGAGTAACCAAAAAGAAATGGAAAAAGAATTCATAAGAAAGGAATTTCCGAAATTCATCGAAACGCTTGAACAATGTATAGAATTCAAACGTTGGGGCTTTCAAATGACCTTTCATGGTGTTTCAACAAAATTTCCGCCTAGTGTGATTTATGACTCTGAATGCTGTCGCACACGATTCTTAATACCCATTTCTGACTGGCGAGATAGAGAATCTACAATTTACATTAGATATGGGAGATTGCACGCACCAAATGATGAAGAATTAATTTTACATACTGGTGAGTATTGTTACTGTTGGCATGATATTGGTCTTGCACTTGAATTTTTAGAGGGGGTTTCTCCGCAACAAGCAGCGGATAAAAATTTCGCCTCACAAAGTGTGATAAAGGGATTTATGGATTCAATTGGTCCGAATTTGCGTCAACTTGAGTGGTTGACAAAGACACATTCTAAGATCTGGGATCAGTATGGTCAACGCTTTTTTGAACTCTTCGACGTACGCACTCCTACTTTGTGGAAACAATACGTCGAATTTGTCAAAGAATTTCGTGCTATAAAAGAAGCAAAATCAACTAGGCATTATGGTGGTCCGTGGCCATCTAATATTTGCTAATCATTCCCCTAAATGGCAACCAATCGGTATTTTTCCACAGTTTATTCATTAGATTTGAGCCATAGGCCCTGAATAAAGTAGCCTAGACCAAACAAGACAAGTGTTTCCCAGCATGTGTATAATGACAATACACCATGTCTAAAGACATCTTTATCTCCTACTCCCGCCGTGACCAGGAATTCGTCACCCGCCTGGCATCCGATCTAAACACACAGGTCGCAGGTGTCTGGTTTGATCAGTCTGCCATTCAATTAGGAGAAAAATGGCACGATGAGATCATGGATGGCATCCGCGACTGTAAAGCCTTTGTCCTCGTTTTATCTCCGGATGCCGCTGAATCAAAATATGTGCGCGAAGAAGTTAACAAGGCGCTGGAGTTGGGAAAAACAATTTTTCCCATCCTGTACCGACCTGGCAAATGGACTGGTGAATTCGAAGCATTAGTCAAAGAAGTGCAAACGCTCGATCTGCGCTCAGGGAGTTATACCAACAACCTTCAAAAGCTCATCGACGGGCTCCTTGAAGCTGGCGCGGGAAAGACTACCGGCGAACGACCGTTTCTCCGTCAACCCACCAACACACCGCTCAATATTGTGTTCAGCAAAATCCCTGCCTGGGCGTTTGCGTGGAGTCTGGGCTGGATGGTGTTTTGGGTTGTCGTGCTGATTCTCCTTGCCATTCTGGTGGCCACCCAGGGTGACATCCAAAACGAAGATTTCATCAACTTCACTATGATTCTGATCAGCGGTGGCATTGGAGGCTTCACAGGTGGGTTGCTTGCAGGTCTATTCACCATGCTCGCGTTGCGTCCCAATGCTCCCAGCATTTCATGGAAACACATGGCTCCCACCATTCGCATCTGGGGTATCAGTGGTCCGGTGGGGATGCTCGTCTCTGGGGTCATCACCGCGATCATGATCGGCGTTGGGGCAATCAGCGTTCAAAGCATCGAGCCCGATTGCAGCGGAGGTTTTGGCGAGTGTGTAGGTCAAGTCATTGGCTCCGTGATCGGCCAGGCTATTGGGTTATTTATCCTCATCCTGTTCGTATTCTCGCTCTTTGTGATCGCGGCCTGGTTCCTCACGGGCATGTTTGCAGGCTGGCAGGTGACTCGTCACATCCGCCGCCTCGAGCCGGGCATTACAAACCGTCAGGGCTGGCAAGTCTCTGCAGGCTGGGGTTGCGGAGCTATCGTGGCTGCCGCTGTAATGATTCTGATCATCGGCATTTTATCCAGCGTGTTCAAGCTGTAATTCTAAAATTCTTTTTTCAAGATAGCCGTAACTTGCTTTCTCAACCCAGCTGGCCCAATGGCGGCAATATTGATTTTCTTCGCCCCCACAAACTTCGCAAATCGAATCAAGCCTTTTGCCAGCGCCTCTGCAAATGCCGCATCCTTCACAGGCGCGTCGGCCTCATGCCAAAAACCTTTGATCTCCAATGTCATCGTCGTGCGGTCAAGTTTGGGGTCGAGCCGCGCCACCAAATCATCACCATATAAAATTGGCAGCACATAATATCCCCAGCGGCGCTTTGGCGCAGGCACGTATACTTCCCAAGTGTAATCAAAATCGAACAGCTTTTTTGCACGGCCACGCGCGCTCACAATATCCAGCGGCGCCAGAAACGTGACTTCCTCCAACGTGGTTGGCCCTTTTGGATTCCAGCCTTTGGGGACCTTGCCCTTCTCAAGCGCCTCCAACACCTTTACATCCTCTCCCAAAATGAGATAAGTATCGCGTCCACCTTCGACTTGAACCTGCGCAAACATCCCAGACTCTTTCCACACCCCAAGCAGACTCTCGATCTCCCCTTTCGAGAAATCGCGATGCAGATAATATTGCCACTCGGCTTTCATATTCCCCTCGCGCTTCAACCCAGCAAACGACACTGCCTTGCGCGCAAAAAATTCAAGCGCTTCCTCTTCCGTCACCACATAATCAAATTCCTTCGGCGCAATATTTTCACGGAAATCATACACGCGATCAAAACCGTTACGATGATGCATCATCAACTCGCCCGAAAGCCACATATCATACAGCGCCAGCGATGTATCTTTCCGCCCGCGATAATTCCACGCACCCACACGATTGCCCTCGAAATCGCGATTCCCCAACGGGCCGCGCTTTCTTAATTCCGCCCGCACACCTTCGAACACATCCTGATTATGCGACACAAAGCCTTCAATACGCTTGTTATGGACATGCTTCTCCATGTGATAACGCCAATATGGCAGATCAGACATGGGATACATCGCCAGCCAGCCACCATAATCAAAAGCCTGGCGGTCTTTATAGGCCACTTGATAAAGATAATCTGGCTTGTAATCCAACACACGACTGTGCAAAACAAGATCCTGACTCCGCGCGATGACGTTCAACGGATCCAACTGCACGGCTTCACAAATGTTTATCGCCTGTACCGTGCCTTTCTTGCCCTTCCACCGCCGACCGGGCCAAAGTCCCTGCTTGCCAAGTACAAATCGTCTTGCGGTTTGTTGTGAAATGATGATGGGAGTCATACGTTGATGCGGTCGCCCTTTGTTGTTGGAATGGAAATCACAAGAAAGTTGACGTCAGCCTCTGATTCATTCTTGAATTGATGCTTTATCTCGGGAGGAATTTCAAGACCTTGCCCTTTCTTCAAAATCACATCCCGATCTTCGAAGCTCATTGTCCCTTCGCCTTCAAGAACATAAAAGAATTGACGTGAGACATTATGAAAATGCATCACTTCTGCCCCGCCAGCCGGGACGCGCTCATGAATAATGCTCATATCGTTGCGTTTCAGCAAATGCCAGCCATCGCAAATCTCACCCCAAATATAATGTTCGGCGTTTTCGATGGAAATGACCATGTTATTATTTTAGCACAAACATTCTAAGAATGAACAAGCCTGTCTTCATCGCCCTAACAAGCTAAAAGCAGTCGTTTATGAAGCAGTAATCGAGTTTACCTTTTCGATCATCCTGCAAAAGGAACATAAATCCGGTGCGGAGGTGGGTTGCCCGCACTTTGGGCAGGGATGTAAATGTTCCTGCGCCACATTTTTCTCAATAAACAAATTCCCGCTTTTACGTGCTTCGAGAAACCGCAGATAGAATGTCAATTTTGCGCCGGGGCGGTCAGTTTCAAGCTTGTTCAACAATTCCTTGTAATAAATGGACTGTGACCCTTCTGCAAACGGACATTCTTCGTAAATATATTCAATTCCGCGTGCCAGACAGTATGCCGTCATCTCGCGTTCATAGAAGCGACACAAAGGCTTAACCTTGCGCGCCAAGCCCTCAGTCGCAGGCAGTACTGGTCCCTGTCTCAGAAGAAATTCATTCGCCCACGAAAGCGTGTTGCCGAATAGGACGGCCGCCTCATCGTCAAGATTATGGCCCGTCGCAAGCACATCGTACCCAAGGTCACGCGCGATGCGATTCATCTCGTGGCGTTTCGCCAGTCCGCACACGGCACACGGTTTGCCATATCCACGATGGGATTTATCCGCCAACACTGGGATAGGTTGACCGTATTCCTTTTCAATATCCACCACATGTAGCTTCAAGCCATGTGCATTCGCAAACTTTTCAGCGAGACGGTGTGACTCGCGTGAATATCCAATTCCCTCATCAATTCCAAGCCCAAGATACAACCCATCGGCTTTATATCCCAGGCGCACAAGAATATCCCACAACCCCAGCGAATCCTTGCCGCCTGAGACCGCCACGAGAATTTTCTCGTAGTGTGTGAACATCTCATACTTTTTGATAAAGCGCTCGGTTTGTTCGGGCATCCATTCCAGATAATGCTCTTTGCATAAGGCCAGTTTATGCTGGCGCATGTTTACCGAAGCTTTACCGCCGCATTTTTTACATTTCATAATAACTACCTGTCATTGCGAGGAGGGAAGGGTAGTGAGCGACGAAGCAATCTCCTCATTCAATAGAGCAATAGAAGATTGCTTCGGGCTAGCACCCTCGCAATGACAAGGAACCTCCAGAAATCACAGCGATCAACTTCACCACATCGCCATCTTTCAATATCTCATCATCCAAAATCATCTCACCTTCACGCGTGGCAATTACAGACTCAGGCACTACATTGATCTTCTTAAGCGAGTCAAGCAGTGTCATGCCATGTTTCACTTCATGTTCCTTATCGCGCAGAATCAATTTGACAGACATGGCTTGATTCTAACACGCTGCCTTTCAATTTCCTTTTCCATGATTCTTACCTTATTCTTCTTGACTCTCACCCTTCTTGCCAGTAGGATTAACTCATGCGAATCGGAATGATGGCAGATGCCTACAAGCCTTACGTCAGTGGCGTGACTAATTATATTGAATTGAACAAACGTGCCCTTGAAGATGCAGGTCATGAAGTTTATGTTTTCACTTTTAGCACTCCAGATCATCAGGATGAAGATCCCCGCGTCATTCTTAGCCCAGGCGTGCCTCTGGCCAACACCGGCTTTTACCTGTCCCTCAGATATCGGACCGCCGCCAAGAAGCTCCTCCAAAGCATGGACGTTGTGCACGTCCATCACCCCTTCCTAAGCGGACGTCTCGCCCTGCGCTACTGCCGCCGCAAACACATCCCAGTCATTTTTACCAACCATACACGCTATGACCTATATGCTCAGGCCCGTATGCCCCTGCTACCCGAGGAAGTGAGTTATGGGTTGTTGCATGCCTACATGCCGGATTTCTGTGATGCCGTGGACCTGGTCATTTCACCCTCGCGCGGCATGGAGAAAATCCTGCGGCAGTATGGTGTGGAAAGTCATATTGAGGTGGTTCCCAACGGCGCAGATTTGGGACCATTCCAACAGGCAAAGCCACTCTCACGCAAAAAATTTGGATTCACAAAGAAGGATACGCTTCTGGTTTACATGGGCCGCATCGCCCCGGAAAAGAATCTTGAATTCCTCCTCAGAGCTTTCGCAGGTGTGGCACAGACTGTTTCCAACGTCTACTTATTGATTATGGGTGGTGGACAAAAAGAGCATGAGGACGGCCTAAAGGCACTGGCAGGTGAATTGAAAATTGAGGATCGAGTACGTTTTACAGGTATGATTCCGTATAATCAACTCCCCTCTCATCTTGCAATGTGCGACGCATTCGTCACAGCCTCTGTTACCGAGGTGCATCCTTTTTCGGTGATCGAAGCCATGGCTACTGGCCTTCCCGTTGTAGGCATCGACTCGCCTGGTGTGGGCGATTCAATCAAAGATGGAGTGTCTGGTTTACTCTCAACAGAAGATATGGCGGCCTTTACCGCCAAACTTACCTATCTTTGCCTCGATAAGGATCTGCAAAAGAAATTGGGGGCTGAAGCCCTCAAGGCTTCGGAGCAATTCTCCCTGAAGCGCACGACCAAAATCATGCTCAAACATTACAACCGTTTGATTCAAAATACCAAACCAGTGAGAGAAAAGCTGGACGATCGCTTGCGCTCCATTCTGGAAGAATTCCTGAAATGAAACACAACCAGCGTATCGGCCAATGGGGCGAAGAGACCGCCGTTGAACACCTCACACAACTTGGCTATGAGATTCTTGCCCGAAACATTCGAACTCCTTATGGAGAAATTGACGTTGTTGCCAGACAGGGCAATATGACCATCTTTGTGGAAATCAAGACACGGACCTCAAACACGATGGGTCTACCCGAAGACTCGATCAATGCACGCAAACGCCAGCACATGATCGCCGCCGCTGAGCACTATGCTGCGGAAAGTGAAATTGAGTATTGGCAGATTGACGTTATAGCCATTGAAGGCAAGCCTGATACAAACCCTACCATCACCCACTTCGAAAACGCCATTACATGAAAACACTCGGTGAGGTCAAATCACAAATCGAAAAGCTGGCTGGTCAGGCAGGCATTCCATCTGAACTCATTCCTTCCTTTGGAAAGCTGTCAGGTTCAAATGCAGAAGTCTTTGTTGAAAAAGACAAATATCATTTTATAGCAAATGGCAACGAGGCTTCAACAAATGACTCTGATGAACTTATCTATATAGTCTTTCAAGAGATGACAAAGCAAATGGGCTACATCTATGAAGTAGAACATCGGGATTCAAAATCTGACTCGCGCAGGATTGCGTTTCGTCGTCAACTGGAACTACTTGAAAACCTCAACCTGGATTGGAAAAAAAGGCGGGAAAAAGAAATTGAAGAGTTACTCAAATGGTATCCCTATAATGACCAAGAATGAATCGTGACCATAAAAAGCCTCTCATTCTCATCGTTGGCCCCACTGCGGTCGGCAAAACAGAAATTGCCATCCAACTCGCGGAGCGACTCAATGGTGAGATCGTCTCTGCCGATTCGCGTCTCTTTTATCAGGGCATGGATATTGGCACAGCCAAACCCTCGCGTGTAGAGCAAGCGCGTGTTCCTCACCATTTAATTGACATTGCAAATCCCGATGAAACTTTGAGTTTGGCAGTCTTTCAACAGAAAGCACAACAAGCTATTGAGGCTATTCATTCACGCAGGAAAATTCCCTTCCTCGTAGGCGGCACAGGACAGTACATACGTGCAGTGACGCAGGGCTGGACGCCGCCAGAAGTAGAGCCAGATGAGCGATTAAGGAATGAATTAACTAAACAAAAAGAAGAGAATGGTATTAATTGGCTACACGACAAACTTAAATCTTTGGATGTGGAAGCGGCAGAGAAAATTGACCCGCGCAACTTTCGCCGGACGATCCGTGCGTTGGAAGTAATTCTGACGACTGGCAAAAAATTCTCCGAGCAACGTGGACAATCTGATTCGCTTTATCACTTAATTACCATTGGGTTGACACGCCCGCGACCTGAATTATATGCACGCATAGATGAAAGAATTGAATTGATGTTTGCACATGGTTTTTTGGAGGAAGTAAAAGATTTGTTGGAAAAGGGCTACTCCCCCACTTTGCCTACCATGTCTGCAATTGGATATCGTGAATGTGTGGCTGTGCTCGAGGGTAAGTTAAGGCTCGAGGAGGCGAAACAGTTGATCGGTCGCGCGACACGGGTTTTCGTCCGCAGACAAGCTAATTGGTTTAAGGAGTCTGACCCAAATATCCAATGGTTTAGAGTTGAAGAGGGAGTCGTTGAAATAATTGAAGGATATATTCATCAATCTTTGCAAGCTGGATAATTATTGATTGTCCAATCGCTCAATGCCCGCTAACAATTTGCGCAGGAAGTAGTAAGCAAAATTCAATTCAGGCTGAACAATTTCTTCAATGCCATGTGCAATATATTGATAACTCACGGCATGATACAAACCATATAGCGCACCTGCCAGTTCCCACGCGTGGCGGACATCGGCTTTTGGATAGTTTTCCTCCCAGGCGAGCAGGTAGGCTTCCTGCAATCTAGTTCGCTTCATCTCATCTTCTTCCATAAAGATATGAATCATATCGATGAAAGGATGGCTTACGGCAGCGTCGGTCCAATCAAAATACAGAATTGAATCTTGATTCATGACTACGTTTCCCGCGTGCAAGTCACCGTGTAACAGTGCAACAGGGATAGGCAAACTGAAGAGTTCGGTAATCAGTACTTTCAGTCGTGGAGCAATCTGTTTAAGTTTTTCTCGCTCATCAGCGTTGAGCAGGTTAAGGACCAGATCGTCGTCGAACAACGGGTCAATCTGTGAGAGCAGGATATCGACGCGGCGATCTTTACATCCAGCTTCGAGCAAGGCTTCGATCTTTTGAAACGAGTCAATTTGCAGGCAGGCAAAATCCTGCATAAGGCGCGTTTGCTGTTCAACTGACGCATCAGCACCAGAAGAATCGCCGAAGTCCTCGAGCAGCATCCAACCCTGTTCAGGTGCAAGCGCGATAGGCCTTGGCAGACGATCAGGATAAAGTTCCGCAAGACGTGTCATCACGACACCTTCGTTTACAAAGAGAGGCAGGTCACGCGCCACTTTGAAATAAAAGATTCCTGTTTCCGTCGTGACCTTTAGTACACATGAAATACTCCAACTTTTTATAGGTTCAATACTCTGGATCGCGCCACGATCAAGACGGACAACCTGATCTCGAATCCAGTTTTCGACTTGCGCGTGCCAGTCAGGCATGGCCCAAGGGGCGCGCTGTTCTGGTATGTTTCCCGAACTTTGTTCGAGTTGCCAGCGCGTGAGTCCTTCTTGAAGCGCCGAGGGCAGGCTGCTATCTTCCAAAATTTTTTCAAGCAGTTCCCAAAGAGGATTTTTCAGTAAAGCTCCTTTGCGAAGCTCCAGCAGATAGATGAAATACGTTTGGTGTGCATCTTCATCGCGGTGGTAGGCGACATAGCGCAAGACATTGATTGGCGCACCAGCCAATTCTTCCAACACAGGTTTAAACACACGCGTATTGGCAGCCCACACCCTCTCGCTGTGCGCGGTGTTCGGAAGCATAATTTTCCCGGAGACGTTCTGCACCAAGATAAACGGCTTATCTGGATGAGGCAGCAATGCGTACAGAAACGTTGTCCAATCCGTCATAATTAAAAAATTATAACAAAAAGGCACTTTTGCAATTGACTTTTGATTCTGCATTGAATATACTGGAAATATCAAAGTAAAAGAGGAGACAGCATGAACGACAAACCTTGGCTCGCTCATTACGACAAAGGGGTCCCGCATACAGTTGATATTCCGAATGTGCCCTTGTTCCACTTTTTGGATGAGTCTGCACGCAAGTATCCCGACCGCGCCTGTACAATTTTTAAGGGTGCGGTCATTTCGTATCGCGAGATGAACGAGTTGAGCGATCACATGGCTGCCGCTTTGGTAGAGTTGGGCGTGAAGAAGGGTGACCGGGTCGGAATCTTCATGCCAAACCTGCCGCAATTCGTCATCGCGTATTTTGGTATTTTGAAGGCTGGCGGGGTTGTGGTGGCAGTGAATCCCACTTATCCACCTGATGAAATTATCACACCCGTGAACGATGCAAATATCGAGATCATGTTCACGTTGACGCGGTTTTATGGAAAGTTAAAAGCCGCCAGAGAAAAATCAAAACTCAAAAGAATCATTGTTTCCAACCTCAAAGAATCCCTGCCGCCTGTAACGCGCCTGCTCTTTACTCTGTTGAAAGAGAAAAAGGATGGAGATCGTTTGGATGCGCTTGAGCCTGGCGATGTATGGATGAAAGATCTGCTCGCCAAACATGCCAACTCACACAGACCGAGTGTGAATTTGCAACCAGATGATACAGCCCTCTTTCAGTATTCTGGCGGTACGACCGGGGTGCCAAAGGGCGCGGTCGCAATGCACAAAAACGTGGTAGCGAACACGATGCAAATGCGAGCCTGGTTTGTTAACTCGGTAGATGGACAAGAAACATATTTGATGGGCATTCCGTTGTTCCATGTGTATGGCATGATTGCGGGGATGAACGTAGCCATGTCGATGGGCGCCAGCATGGTTATGATTCCCAATGCCCGGGATTTAAAAGATGTCTTGGAAAATATTTCGAAATATAAAGCGACAATATTCCCTGGTGTGCCACTTCTTTATAATGGGATTAACAATCACCCTGATGTAAAAGCTGGCAAATATGATCTCACTTCGATCAAGGCATGTATTTCAGGGTCTGCGCCATTGATGCGGGAGACAAAAGAGGAGTTTGAAAGGCTGACTGGCGGAAAGGTTTTTGAAGGATATGGCCTCTCTGAGGCGCCAACCGCGACTCATTGCAATCCATTAATAGGCATCAACAAGACTGGTTCGATTGGCATGCCACTACCCAATGTTGAAGTAAAGATCATCAGCCTGGATGATGGGGAAACCGAACTGCCACAAGGTGAGATCGGCGAAATAGCAATCAATGGGCCACAGGTCATGAAGGGCTATCACAACATGCCTACTGAGACAGCCAATTCACTGCGCCAGTTGAAAGATGGCAAAACATGGCTGTTTACCGGTGATATTGCCCGTATGGATGAAGATGGGTATTTCTATATAGTTGACCGCAAAAAGGAACTCATCAAGCCAGGCGGCTTCCAAGTGTGGCCGCGTGAAGTAGAGGAAGCCATCGCTGCGCATCCCAAGGTTTTGGAAGTGGGCGTGGCCGGCATCCCAGACCCGAACCGCGGTGAGACCGTCAAAGCCTGGATCGTCGTTAAACCCGATGAAACTTTAACTGTAGAGGAACTTAAAGCATTTTGCAAGGAACATCTTGCGCCCTACAAAGTTCCCACCCATTATGAGTTTAGAAAAGAACTGCCGAAGACAACGGTAGGAAAAATCCTCAGGCGTGAGTTGGTGCGGCAACATAAAGAAGAAGTGAAGTAGAAATATAGACAAGACAAAAAGAAGAGCCTTTGGAAAGGCTCTTCTTTTTGTTCATGATTATTTTGTTGAAATTGTTGCGTAAGCAATCTGGGGCGTGCCGCTCTTTTTGGGAAAGGGTGGCGGGAAGATAGACTCAAATTCATCACGTGTCAATGTTTCCACCTCAAGAAGTTTCTGCGCAACTGCATCAAGCTCTTTGCGATATTTGGTCAGAAGCTTCCTGGTCATCTTGTATGATTCATCTACAAGTCTGCGGACTTCTGAATCGATCTTTTCGGCAATTGCTTCAGAGTAATCACGCTGCTCGGAAATTTCACGCCCAAGGAAGATCAATTCCTCTTTCTGACCGTAGGTCATCAGGCCCATTTCATTGGACATCCCTAGGCGGGTCACCATCATGCGCGCCATTTGGGTCACACGTTCAAGGTCATTGGATGCGCCAGACGTGATATCGTCAAAAACAAGTTCTTCGGCCACACGTCCACCTAACAGACCCACAAGAGCAGAGGTCATTTTCTTGCGGGAAGTCAGGATGCGGTCATCCTCCGGGCGATACCAGGTGAGGCCGCCTGCCTGACCACGACCAACAATGGTGATCTTTTGAACAGGATCCGATTCAGGGATGGCATTCATCGCTACTGCATGACCAGCTTCATGGTAGGCAATGATGCGTTTTTCTTCATCCGAGATCAAACGGGATTTGCGTTCCGGCCCCATCACGACGCGCTCAATCGCTTCTTCCATTTCAGATTGACCGATGGATTTCTTGTTACGTCGAGCAGCAAGGATCGCGGCTTCATTGACAAGATTTTCAAGGTCAGCGCCCACAAAACCAGGTGTGCCACGAGCGATGGAGCCCAGGTCAACGGCTGGTTCCAAGGGCTTGCCCTTGACATGTACTCTTAAGATGGCTTCGCGACCCTTCATATCTGGGCGGTCAAGAGTTACACGGCGGTCAAAACGACCGGGACGTAACAAGGCTGGGTCAAGAATATCGGGACGGTTGGTCGCGGCGATAATGATCACGTTTGTATCTGTATCAAAGCCATCCATTTCGACAAGCATCTGGTTGAGAGTCTGTTCGCGTTCATCATGAGAACCACCCAACCCTGCCCCACGCTGGCGGCCCACCGCATCAATTTCATCCACAAAGATAATACAGGGTGAGTGACGTTTGGCCTGATCGAACAAGTCGCGTACACGGCTGGCTCCTACACCCACGAACATTTCCACAAATTCAGAACCGGAAATGGAGAAGAATGGCACACCTGCTTCGCCAGAAACAGCCTTAGCGAGTAGAGTCTTACCTGTTCCGGGAGGGCCGACCAACAAAACGCCCTTCGGAATGCGGGCGCCAAGTTGAATAAACTTCTGGGGTTCCTTGAGAAATTCAACGATCTCAGCCAATTCCTGCTTGGATTCTTCGGCACCAGCTACATCTTGAAATGTAACTGTTGGATGTTCCCCGCTGAACATACGTGCCCGGGATTTACCAAACGACATGGCGGCATTGTTCGAGCCCTGGGCCTGGCGGAAGATGAACCAGAACACCCCCAACATCAGCAGGAGCGGTAAAAGGTAAACAACAAAGCCACCTAATGCTCCCTCCCAAACGGAAGGAGCCTCCACCTCAATTTTGATGTTCTCGGCCGAGAGCTGTTCAGGGGTAACACCCAAGCTTATCAATTGATTGACCAGGGTCGTTTCATTTTCCTTGTAAGCTTCAAGACCCGTTTTAGTCTGGCTTTCATCGCCAGACTTGTATTTCACGCGCAAACTACCATTATTTTGGATGACAATCTCTGACACTCTACCTGCTTTAATTGCCTCAGCTACTTCGTTAATCGTCAACGGTGTTTGGGCGCCAGATTCGCGCTGGACCGCCGTTACGACCATGGCAATCACCGCCACAATCAGCAGAAGAGTTACTACAAATGATTGGTTTCTTGGATTCACACTGCCTCCGTATAATTGCTGCGAGGATTATACCAATAGCGACTACTCAGGAATAGTCCAAGGGAAAACTTTATACATTTCTCTAATAATCCTGCAATGGCAGGCCATCCTCTGAAAACGGGCTGAAATCTGCCTGGAGCCCGAAAATTTACAGATCCAGGGCTGCTCGAGCTCACTTCAAAATCAGCTCCACCGGGCAGTGATCTGACCCTAAAACATCATCGTGTATGATGATATCCTTTACGCGCGAAACCAGCGCTTCAGAAACGAGAAAATAGTCAATGCGCCAGCCCACCCCGCGCTGGCGCGCGTTGAGAATATTCGTCCACCAGGTATATTGGGCTCTATCTGGATATAAATGGCGATATATGTCCACAAATCCATGATCAAGATACTTTTGAAACCATTCCCGCTCTTCAGGCAGAAATCCAGATGTCTTCTGGTTCGATTTTGAGTTCTTCAAATCAATAGGCTGGTGGGCGGTGTTGAAGTCGCCGGTCAGAATTAACTGTTCCCCACTGGCATGCAAATCGTCGCACACTTTCAGCAAATGAGCATAGAAATCCAGTTTGTAGCCCACCCGCTCCTGGCCACGGGTTCCGCTTGGGAAGTAAATGTTGAATAAACGGAAGCCCGGGTGAAGCGTGGAAATGACCCGTCCTTCCATATCAAAGCGCGGCTCCCCCAGGCCAATTTGCACATCCAGTGGCGTGGATTTGTGGAAAGTCGCCACACCACTATAACCAGGCTTTTGAGCATGATTCCAGATATAGGAAAGGGGCAAAGCGCCCAGTTGCTCCTGAGTTAGTTGATCTGGCCTGGCTCTTACTTCCTGCAAACACAGCAGGTCAGGGTCTTTATTCCAAACCCAGGTAAAGATGTTTTTCTTCAACGCCGAGCGCAGACCATTGATGTTCCATGTTATTATTTTCACAGGTTTCACTTTATGGTAAACTCTTCGCAGGTTATTCAAATGAACTCAAATCTTAAGTGTATCTTATGTGTGGAAGACGAGCCCGAAATGATCGACCTGATGCGGTTAATTTTAGGGCGGCGCGGGTTTGAGGTGAAGGGCGCGAACGGCGGCGTAGAGGGATTGAAAATGATTCACGAGGATGCGCCAGACCTGATCCTGCTGGACTTGATGATGCCAGACATGGACGGTTGGGAAGTATACCAACAACTCAAAGCCGATGAAAAAACCAAAAACATTCCTGTGATCGTCGTGACCGCCAAGGCGCAGAGCATCGATAAGGTGCTGGGTTTGCATATCGCCAAAGTGGATGACTATATTGCCAAACCCTTTAGCCCGCAGGAATTGCTGAATAGTGTGGAAAGAGTTTTACAAAAATCATAAACAAGGCGTCAGCTTAGAAGCGACCGACGCTTCGTTTTTCATTTAACTACATGACAAAATTCATCACTGTTGAGAATAAAACCAGGCAGATTGGATCGCCAGCGCGGATTAAGTTTTGCGATACCTTCCTGACTCAGTTACGTGGCTTTACCTTTCGTTCCCGCCTCATGCCTGACGAAGGGCTGCTCTTGGTTGGGAAACGTGATTCACGCGTCGAGTCTTCCATCCACATGCTGTTCGTCTCATTTGATCTGGCAGTCTTTTGGATCAATTCTGAAATGCAGGTCGTGGATAAACTCATCGCCAAAACCTGGTGGCCTGCTTATTTTTCAAAACAGCCTGCAAAATATGTGCTTGAACTCCATCCTGAACGCTGGGGAGATTACGAAATTGGTGACGCAGTACAATTCAAAGATGCTTAAGAGCATCTCTCTTTTTCTTTTCATCCTAATCAGTATAGGTATTATTTTCCAACCGGTCGCTGCACAGGCCAGCGGGCCGGTTTATATCGTCCAGCCAGGTGACACGCTTTCATCCATTGCCAATCGCTTCAACGTGACCTTGAACGAGCTGCTTACGGCCAACCCAACCATTGACCCAAACCTGTTGGCGCAGGGACAGCAGGTTGTGATTCCCGGGCTCGAAGGTATTACTGGTATCCTTGATACCGAGGTTATTGCTTTTGGCGATACACTCCGTAGTCTGAGTCGTCGTACTCAAGTCTCCGATGAACAACTCATTCGATTGAATAGACTCGTGAGCCCTACGGAACTTTATGTTGGAATCAGCTTGCTCATTCCCAAACAGGAAGGGCAAACTGATATCAACACCCGCACAAATATTGGAGCAGGTGAATCCCTTTTGGAGTTGGCGGTCAAACAAAATAGCGACCCATGGACCTTGGTAGACATCAACAAACAGGCAGATACATGGGAGGCATTGCCCGGTGATGTGTTGTACTCACCCACCAACAACACCGAGACTCAAGCTACGGGCCTGCCTTCTTCCTTCTTAAGTGCAAGCATCGAACCGCTCCCATTGGTGCAAGGTGGTACTGAAGTCGTCCATGTACAGACGCAAGGAAATACTCCAGTAGAAGGAATGTTGGTTGACCACGCGCTACACTTCTCACTAACTTCCACCGATCAGGTCTCACTTCAGGGCGTACACACCCTGCTGGAACCTGGTGTATATCCGCTGAGACTGCAAACCACTCTTCCAGATGGAAGCAGACAGTCTTTTGAGCAAATGGTTCTGGTTGTCGAGGGAGATTATTACAGTGAAGAACTATATGTTGATCCATCCACGATCGACCCGGCCGTAACTGAACCTGAAAACCAAAATGTTTTCGCTATTACCAGTCCATTCACACCTACGCAATATTGGAATGGTCTCTTTGCCTCCCCAGCTATTTACCCCGATCAGTTCACATCACGGTATGGCACACGCCGAACGTATCATGGCCTTGGTACAGACCTGACCATTGAAGGGTTTCATACAGGCCTGGATTTTGCCGGTGGTGAGGGACTACAAATTTTTGCACCTGCGGCTGGGAAAGTTGTATTCGCTGCTCCGTTAACAGTCCGCGGTAATGCCACCATTATCGATCATGGCTTGGGTGTGTACAGTGGCTTTTGGCATCAGTCCGAGATCTTTGTCAATGTAGGCGATATTGTGGAACAGGGCCAGGTGATTGGGTTGGTAGGCGGCACGGGCCGCGTTACGGGTGCACACTTGCATTGGGAGGTATGGGTGAATGGCATTCAGGTGAATCCGCTTGATTGGCTGAATCAGGTCTACCCGTAGCACGAAGCGTTGCACTTCATCCGTGTTTATGCTACACTCATAAAGTACCGGAGGTCACCGTGCCCAATCCTGCCATTGTCAACTTTCTGAAACAAAGCGATATCTTTTTCCAGTTCACGCCGACTCAATTGGAATTGGTCGCAAACATTTGTCAGGAAGTATCATACCAACGGGATGATTTGATTTTTAAAGAAAATACCAGCAGTAAAGAGTTGTATATCATTATTCAAGGCGAAGTGAATATTGTGGTTGATCCTTCGCTGGTAGGCTCAACAGAGGACAGCCCTGCAAACAGGATCATTGCCACCATGCGGCGCGGACAATCTTTTGGGGAAGTGGCCCTGGTGGATGAAGGTCTTCGTTCAGCCTCCGCCTGTGCTGCGCAGAATGATACACGCTTGTTGATTATTCCGCGCGATAAACTGATTATGTTATGCGAGACCTATCCGCAGCTGGGCTATCGCCTGATGTATAATCTGGCGGCTGACCTGGCCATGAAGATCAGAAATACCGATTTGCGCATCCGGGAACAACTACTTTACAAATCTCAGGATAAGAAATAGTTTTTCAACAATCACTTGACCCACTGACCGATTTCCCTTACCATTAGTCGTTAATTCCATGAGCGTGCTGGCTGCGCTACATGACTGAAATACGCCAATTTGAGCAACACGAAACTTTATTATTTTTGTGATTCTCTTCTTGGATTTCAGATTTTGCGAAAGGAGGTGGTGCTGACTTAATTGCCTGGTCTGCATTGTCGTCATATCCACCTGGATATAAAAAATAAGCAACTAACTATTTTCGGAGGAGTAAGAAAATGAAACGCTTGTTTACTTTGCTTTCGCTTGTAGTCCTGGCCAGTATGGTACTTGCCGCCTGTGGTGGCGGTGCGGCGGCCTACGAGTGCACCGACGCTCTGGGGTGTGTGACCATTGGTCCAGATGAACCTGTTCACATTGCCTATTGGGGCGTTCTTTCCGGCGCAGACGGCACCCTTGGTGAAGACTCCAAGCGCGGTGTTGAAATCGCCATTGATGACATGGGAGGCAAATTCCATGATCACGACATTTTGTTAACAACAGAAGACGCAGGGTGCACACCCGAAGGCGGCGCGACTGCTGCTTCCAAACTGGCATCAGATACCTCGCTGGTTGCCCTCGTTGGTTCCTCCTGCTCAGATGAGACAGTGGGTGGTATTGCGGCCATCACGAACGCCGGCCTAACCACCATCTCACCTTCCAACACCCGCCCGGCCCTCACCGACCCCAGCCGTGGTCCTGACTTTGCTGGTTATTTGCGCACTGCCCACAGTGACGCCTTCCAGGGTAAAGCTGTTGCCGATTTTGCTTACAATGTTCTCGGTGTACGCAAAGCCGCAACCATCCATGACGGTTCCGCTTATGCCCAGGCTCTTCAACAGGTCTTCGCAGACAACTTCACTGCCCTGGGTGGTGAGATTGTTGCCCAGGAAGCGGTTGCCAAGGACGCCACGGACATGCGCCCAGTGTTGACCTCCATTGCCGCCAAGGCTCCTGAATTCCTATACTACCCAGTCTTCGTAGCAGCTGGTGGTTACATCACTGCCCAGGTTCGTGAAATCGCTGGCCTCGAGGATGTCAAGCTCGCCGGTTCCGATGGTATCTTCACCGCTGACTTCATCAAAGGTGCTGGTCCGAACGTGGAGGGCATGTACCTCTCCAGCCCAGACTTCAGCGCCTTCCCCGAAGGTTACAAAGCCTTCGTTGAAAAACATAATGCGAAGTATGGCGGTGCCCCGCTCTCCATCTTCCATGCACATGCGTATGATGCAACTGGCATCATCTTTGCAGCGCTCGAAAAAGTCGCTGTTATAGCGGATGATGGTACTATCAACGTCCCGCGCAAGGCTCTGCGTGATGCCATCTTCGCCACCAAGGACTACAAGGGCATCACAGGTACGTTGAGCTGTTCAGCTTCCGGTGACTGTGGCGCTCCGGTTATTGCGGTGTATGAAGTTGTGAACTCTGACCCGGCTTCATGGAACCCGCAGGATGCTGCCAATCCCAATCCGAAGAAAGTCTTCCCGTAGGTCTGTAAGTCACGAATTTTGGAGGGACGGGCAACACAGCCCGTCCCTCTCACATCCTGCACTGAGGAGATAGTCCCATGCGCATGACTTTCACCGAGCGATTCGTGGACCTGGCTGTCAGCGGGTTTCTTTGGGGGTTCCGTATTCTCATGGTTTTGGTTATTGTTTTGGGTACATTTTTTACTGTGCGCGCCGGCAAGTATACGGGCGAACAGTGGATTGATTTTGTGGTGTTCGGCATTTCACAAGGCGCCATTTATGCCATGATCGCTCTGGGGTATACCATGGTCTACGGCATCCTGCGCATGATCAACTTTGCTCATGGCGATATTTTTATGACCGGCGCTTTCGCCGGCTATTTTACGGCGGTGTGGCTAAACAGCATTGGGTTTGTTAACGCCAATCCTGTACTGGGTCTCATTATTCCAATTGTGGCAGCCATGATTTTTTCGGCATCTATTGCCATGCTCGTGGAAAAGATCGCCTATCGCCCTCTTCGAAATGCACCACGCCTCGTTCCTCTCATTGCCGCTATTGGCGCATCCTTTTTTATAGAATACGCTTTTCGCGGTTTTTTTGGTCCAGGCAAATACGCCTACCCGCCCATCAAAGTCCTCGAAGGTGACTGGGTTATCTTCGGCATAAACATTCTCAAGGTTCAGGTCGTTGTTGCCGTAGCAGCGTTTATCATGATGGGCATCCTATACTCGATTGTGAAGTACACCAAAGTAGGTAAAGCTATGCGCGCCGTATCCGAGAATAAGGATACCGCAGCGCTCATGGGTATTGACGTGAATCGAATCATCGTTTCCACTTTCGCTATCGGCGCGGCCATGGCTGGCGCGGCGGGCGTCTTGTATGCATTGGTATATCGTCAGATTGACTTCTTCATGGGCTTCACTCCTGGTGTCAAAGCCTTCACCGCCGCAGTTCTGGGAGGTATTGGCAACATCCCTGGCGCTATGGTGGGAGGCATGGTACTTGGCATATTCGAATCAGTGGGGCCTTCTCTCTTCCTGGAAGGACTTGGAATCACTCGTGCTTATCAACTGAAGGATGTCATTGCCTATACCATGTTGGTGATGATCCTCCTGTTCCGCCCACAAGGTATTTTGGGCGAGCGCTTATCGAAACAAAAAGCATAACGAGGATGGTGAAACTCATGAAAAAAGAAAACTTCCTCTGGAATGCAACGAAAACCGGATTACTGGGTGGCGCAATCGGCATTTTCCTTTGCCTAGTTGGGATGGTGGAAATCTTTAATAAACGCGATGTTGTTGAAGGAGTTATTACCCTTGGACAATTCGTATTACTCGCCACATTTCTCTCCGTGGGCCTAGCCGCCTCCCGCCGGACCTCAAACCTGCTCGGCCAAAACCAGTCTCGTCTCAGCCTGATATCTGGTCTCATTGCGGGTCTGATCTCCGGGCTTTTGGTTATTTTGCTGGTTGTTATTGGAAACCAGGTTAACCTGCGCGCGGTCTTCCTCAACGCATCGCCCGCCTTATACGATCTGCTAACATTTAAGAGATCACTTTCTGGCATCTGGATATTACCTGTAACAGGCGTTATAACGGGATTGGCCGGAGCGGCCTTCCTACTCCTCCCAGAGGCTGTCCGCCGCCCCGTTTCACGTGGAGTCCTCTTTCTGATATTTATGGCGTTGTTCTCAGGCCTATTTCGGGTTGTGTTGATCAATCAAGGTACATTATGGGGGGTAATTGCCAAGGGCCTGTTTGGTCAGACGGGCGTGACACTGATTGGTGCCATCTTCTTCTTTATAGTTGTTGTTGGTCTGAATGTTTTCTGGTCATCCAAAGGGAGCAATATTCAAACAACTCTCAATCAACTCCCCCAAAAAAGACGGGCCGGTTTGCGCATTGGGCTCTTTGTGTTGATCGCCATTATTGCCCTGGGTTTGCCCCAGGTTTCAGGTCCATTCATCGCGCAGGTTATCGTGATCATCAGCCTTTATATCTTAATGGGATTGGGTTTGAACATCACGCTGGGGTTCGCCGGTTTGCTTGATCTTGGCTTCGTCGCCTTTTATGCAGTTGGTGCCTATACAGTAGGCTTACTTACCTCTTATGGTCCATTTGGATTGCAACATATTCCTTTCTGGGTTGCGGTTCCCATTGCTGTTCTGGTTGCAATGGCGTTTGGCGCGTTTCTCGGTTTGCCCGTACTGGGTGTGCGCGGCGACTATCTTGCCATTGCCACTCTGGGCTTTGGAGAAATTGTCCGCCTCCTGGCCGGCTCCGATTTTCTGGCTCCTTTCTTTGGCGGTCCCCAGGGAGTGATTGGCATCCAAAAACCCTGCCTGGGCATATTAGGGACATTCCTCAGTGTTGATACACCGCGGATATGTAATGGTATCGAACTCGGTAAACCACAAGACATTTACTATGTTGCAGTGGTTGCCGCTCTGTTGATCGCATTTGTTGCCTGGCGCCTGCGCGAATCGCGTTTGGGCCGCGCCTGGATGGCAATCCGTGAAGATGAAGATGTTGCCGAAGCACTGGGCGTCAATCTCGTGCAGACCAAACTGCTCGCTTACATACTCGGCGCGGCTTTTGCAGGTCTGGGTGGAGCGATCTTCACTGTGTTGATCGGCTCCATCTTTGCCAGCAGCATGCAATTGCTCGTTTCCATCAATGTGGTGGCATTGATCATTGTGGGAGGCATGGGGAGCATCCCTGGTGTTGTTGTAGGCGCCATTGCCCTGATCGGCCTTCCTGAACTCCTGCGTGAAGTATCCGAATTCCGCTATCTGATCTACGGTCTGATATTGATCGTAATGATGCAAGCAAAGCCCGAAGGCTTATGGCCCTCGCAGTCTACCCGCCGCGAACTGCATCATGCAGACGCCGACAACTTAACAGCCGAAACTTTGGTATAGAGAGGTCACCATGGCTCCCATTCTCACCGCAAAGAAAGTGACCAAACGCTTTGGCGGCTTGGTGGCTGTAAATAGCGTGGATTTCGAAATTCCCGATAAATCCATCGTCAGTATTATTGGGCCCAATGGCGCTGGCAAAACAACCTTCTTCAATTGCATCACAGGCTTTGCAAAATCTGATGAAGGCGAGATCGCTTTTGAAGGTACGGCAATTCAAAAATTACGTCCCGATCAGATTGCCAAGCTTGGGGTCTCGCGTACCTATCAAAATATCCGCCTATTTGCCGATATGACCGCCTTGGAAAATATCCTTGTCGGACAGCATGTGTTTTTGCACAGTTCATGGGTGAGTGCTGTATTAGGCGTCAATCATCAACGCGAGGAAGAGCGGACCGCCCTGGCAGAAGCACAACGCCTACTAGCATTCGTGGGACTCAAAGGTAAAGGTGACATGCTCGCGCGCAACCTCCCTTACGGCGCACAGCGCCGCCTCGAAATTGCGCGCGCGCTCGCCACCAAACCCAAACTGCTTCTGCTCGATGAACCCTCTGCTGGTATGAACCCCCGTGAAAGCGAAGACCTTACCATCTTTATCCGCCGCCTGCGCGATGAACTTGGAATCACGATTCTCTTGATCGAACACCACATGCGCGTCGTCATGGGCATTTCAGAACACATTACAGTGCTCGACTACGGCGAAAAAATTGCTGAGGGTACGCCAGCCCAAATCCAGAGCAATCCACGCGTGATCGAAGCCTACCTTGGGCGCGGCGCAGCGACCGAGGGCATGAGTGGCGCGCAGGAAAGAATCCAAAAGAAGGCAGGCCAGTAAAATGCCCATGCTCAATGTTGATAATGTTCATACATATTACGGTAACATCCATGCCCTCAAAGGCATTAACCTCAAAATCGAGCAGGGCGAGATTGTGACTCTTATCGGCGGTAACGGAGCTGGCAAGACCACTACTCTGCGAACCATCTCAGGTTTACTCACACCGCGCGAGGGCGAAATCACACTTGAAAATGAGGACTTGCTGAAGTTTAAGGCTCATGAGATTGTTTATAAAGGTATATCCATGGTTCCAGAGGGACGAGGTGTATTTGCACGTATGAGCGTCACCGAGAACCTGGAAATGGGAGCCTACAGCCGTAGTGACAATAAGGAACTGGCGCGCAATTTGGAGCGTGTTTTCAATCTCTTTCCTCGCCTCAAGGAACGCAGGTCGCAACTGGCGGGCACTCTCTCTGGCGGCGAACAACAAATGCTCGCCACCGGACGTGCCCTTATGGCCAACCCTCGCCTCCTCTTGATGGATGAACCTTCCATGGGTCTCGCTCCTGTGTTGGTGGAACTCATCTTCGACACCATCCAACAGATCAACAAGGAAGGCGTCACTATTCTCCTCGTGGAACAGAACGCTTTGATGGCTCTCTCAATTGCCCATCGCGGCTATGTTCTGCAAACCGGCGAAATCGTGCTCAGTAACACAGCTGAAAATCTAAAGAATGACCCCACCGTACAGAAAGCTTACCTCGGTATCGAGTAAAATTTCAAGAGACGGAAAAGCGCAGAGATGCTTTTGTGTCTCTGCGCTTTTTTTATCAACCATGGAGACAACTTAATTTATGCTGATTCTCAATGCAGACGAAGTTAGACAAGCCTTGCCCATGGATCAAACCATCGCTGCCATGCGGGAAGCCTACGCCTCTCTTTCCAACGGGACGGCTGTGGTGCCGCTTCGGACGCGTTTACCCATCTCAAACCATGATGCCCTCAGCCTCTTCATGCCCGCCTACATGAAAACAGACTCGGGCGAAGCTCTGGCGGTAAAGATCGTTTCACTCTTTCCAAATAACCCATCTCGTGGACTTGCCTATATCCAGGCTGCAGTGCTGGTGCTTGAAGCAGACTCTGGCCGCGCTGTTGCTTTGCTTGAAGGAAGCACTCTCACTGCCATTCGCACAGGCGCGGGGAGCGGAGCGGCAATCGACTTGCTCGCCCGCAAAGATAGTAAAGTTGTCGCCATCTTCGGGGCTGGCCCACAAGGATGCACTCAACTGGAAGCTGCCTGCACTGCACGAAGGATCCAAACTGTGTACATCTACAATCCTACTCGTACAAAAGCTGAAACTTTCGCAGAACAACTGGCTGGCTATCATTCAATCCCGAAAGATATAAAGGTTGCCTCCACGCCCAGGGAAGCCATCGAAAATGCGGATATCATCTGCACAGCTACGGGTTCCAAAACGCCAGTCTTTGAGGATAAAGATGTAAAATCAGGTACACACATCTCTGCCATCGGTGCCTATACACCAGAAATGCAGGAACTTCCCATCGAATCTGTCGCCCGTGCTCGAATTGTTGTTGACTCTTATGCTACAGTAACGGATGAAGCTGGTGACATCGTCAAAGCCATAAGTGCTGGCTTAATTAAAGAAAGTGATATTCATGCGGAAATCGGCGAGATTCTGCTAGGCAAAAAACCTGGCAGGCAATCTGAAGATGAAATTACTTTCTTCAAGTCAGTTGGTAATGCCGTGCAGGATGCCACAGCCGCGCAACTTGCCCTCAAGAATGCCAGAGAAATGAAACTTGGAACAGAAGTGGAATTTTGAAGCCAACCGTAGGGGCAACCCGTTGGGTCGCCCCTACCAAAACAAATTCTTATGCCCTCAGCAGAAATCATTACCATTGGAACAGAAATCCTCCTCGGCGAAATCGTGGATACGAACACTCGCTACATCGCACGTGTCTTGCGTAACATGGGTGTGGATTTATATCGTACTATCACGATTGGAGATAATGTTGAGCGCATTGCGAGCGCCATCCAGCACTCCATGGAACGTGCGGAAATCGTCATCACTACGGGCGGTTTGGGTCCTACCGTAGACGATCCCACTCGTGAAGCAGTTGCCAAAGCTATAGGTGTGGAGACTGAATTTCGTGAAGATCTGTGGGAGCAGGTCGTTGAAATCATCTCACGCTATGGGCGCAAACCCTCCGAGAATCAAAAGCGCCAGGCTTATGTGCCTCAAGGTGCAATTGGGATCAAAAATCCTGTGGGGACGGCGCCTTGTTTCATTGTGGAAAAAAACCTGGGCAATAACTCCAAGCAGATATTGAATAATCCTGAACGCGGCCAAAGGGAAGATGAAATGGAGAAGGCTAGGGAAAGCATCGTGATCTCCTTGCCAGGTGTGCCCAATGAAATGGAATACATTCTGCACGACGCCATCATCCCTTATTTGCAAAAAAAATTTAATCTGAATGAAATCATTAAAATTCGCGTGCTGCATTGTGCAGGTTTGGGTGAAGGCATGATCGATGAAAGGATTGCGGATCTCGAGACTCTCAGCAACCCCACTGTGGGACTCGCCGCCCACACAGGCGTGGTGGATATTCGCATTGCAGCCAAAGGCAAAAACGAAGCGGACGCCGATGAAATGATCGCGCAAATTGAGAAGGATATACGCGGGAGGCTTGGGGATGTGGTCTTCGGAGCGGATGAGGATGAGTTGGAGGACACAACTCTTAACGCAGTGGCAGGACGCGGGTGGAGTCTGACCGCCATCGAATCCGGTTTGGATGGTTTGTTGGCGCGCAAAGTCCCACACACTGTTTCGGTCGCGGATCTCAATCCATCCAATCTTATGGAGGTTTTAAGGGAAGCTCGCGCCAGGGCACATGCAGATGTAGCCCTGGGCATTGTCGCCAATGGCGTTGAACGAACCGCGGATTTTGCCCTTATACTCCCGCGCGGTGAAAAGACTCATCACATCACGTATGGTGGACCACCCCGCAGTGTGCAGCGCTGGGCGGTCAATCTCGCGTTGGACTGGTTGAGGCGCAGGGCTATGGACTTGGGGAGCGATTGATGGCGCGTCGCAAACAGAGATCACACGGCTGGGTATATATTATTTGGGGACTCAACGGGGCGGCGTTACTTTGCCTTCTGGGCGCAGGGTTGTTCTACTTCAACCGGGAAAATGCTTCCGCTTCGAATGCGCTGGCAGGTGGCATACCCACTTCTGAAGCAGGGAGAGTCATCCCACCCACAAGTTACTTTCTGCCAACGCTAACACCCAACCCTTTTTATACACCACCGCCCTTTGAAACACCAACTCCGTTCGTGCTCGTGAATGGACAAATCCCTAATGTCATTGGCTTCTCTGTTGCCAGTCGTCCAATTAACGTGTATACCTTTGGTGAAGGCGAACGGGAATATCTCATTGTGGCAGGTATTCACGGTGGCTATGAAGGCAATACGGTTGCACTGGCAAATGAACTGATTACATATATCAATGAACACCCTGAGGTGATTCCTCATGATGTGACGCTGTATATCATCCGCAATATGAACCCGGATGGCGAAGTCCGCGCAGATGGCGTCGATGGCCGTGTCAACAATAATGGCGTGGACTTGAACCGCAACTTCCCCAGCGAAAACTGGGCTGAGGATTGGGATCGGGACGGCTGCTGGATCTATCGCCCTACGACCGGAGGCACACACGCTGGTTCAGAGCCAGAAACGCGCGCCGTGATGGGTTTTGTCAAGTCGCACAAAATCACCGCGCTCATAAGTTACCATAGCGCAGCTTTGGGCGTCTTCCCTGGCGGTGTGCCCTGGGAAGAAGACTCAAAACGCCTCGCCGCGACTCTGGCATTTGTCACGAAATATCCCTACCCGCCTGTTGATACTGGCTGTGTTTACACTGGCACTCTCGCCGATTGGGCCGTGGAAAATGGCGTTGGCGCAGCAGTGGACATGGAACTGGCCAATCATAAAACGACCGACTTCGATAAAAATCTTAAAGCGCTGAAAGCATTGTTGAATTTTTTTCCGTAATTCTCCGCCTCTGACAGTATATAGGATTTGGAATAAAAATTTTAAAGACTCACATGAAACACATGACATTACTTTTTATTACATCTGTTTTGTTATTGGCTTCATGTCGCAATGCTACTCCACAAGTTGTTATTAACACAGTGGAGGTTACAAAAATCGTTCAAGTCACCACAACATCAATCCCGGCAATCACATTAACTCCTAGCCCTACTCTTAGCATATATGACGAATCAGCCACAAGAGTCGCAGTTGCAATTGGTACACCAATCAAGGCAACCTATTGTTATGAACTAACCGATACACAAAGAGATTTAGACAATTGCTCAAACCAGCGCAGAATCGAGTTGGAGCAACACATGAGCGAACTCGTTCAGAAAGTTGGAGAAAGATATTCGCTTGTTTATGGCGAATCAAATCCGTTTAGAGAGTTTCAAATGGAGTGGGAGGATTTTGTTAGACGTGAATGCGAATTTCGTTCTGGACATACATTTACCGAAGTAGATGGCGTTTCCCAATATGTAGGCGGTTCAATGGCGCTCACGGGTTACAATGAATGCCTAATTGGCAAGTATGAAGATCGGTTACGTGAATTGCAAATTCAACTTTATGAGCTAAGCATCTAGAATGTTGGAGAACACATGACTCAAGTAGACATTCTCTTCCTCAACGCTCACGTCCTCACCATGGACAATAAAATGAATCAATATAACCCCGGCGCGGTCGCGGTGACGGGCGATAGCATTGTCGCAGTGGGCCTGGAAGAGAAAATTAAGAAAGAATACTTGGGGACAGAAACTGTTGACTGCAAAGGCAAAATTTTGATGCCGGGTCTGGTCAACGCGCATACCCACGTGCCCATGACTCTCTTGCGAGGCATTGCCGATGACCTGCGCCTCGACGTCTGGTTGCAAGGCTATATGTGGCCCGTGGAACGCGAGTTTGCCTCGCCGGAATTTGTTCGCCTTGGTACGTCCATTGCCTGTGCTGAACTTATCAAAAGCGGTGTGACCACCTTCAACGACATGTATTTCTATGAGGATGATGTCGCCACCGCAACCGCTCAAGCGGGTATGCGTGGCGTGTGTGGACAATCCATTCTCAAGTTCCCCACACCCGACGCGGTCTCTTATGAAGATGCCATGGAGAAGGCACGAGATTACATCAAAAAATGGAAAGGGCATCCGCTCATCGTTCCATCCATTGCGCCGCACGCGCCTTACACCTGCACTGCGGAAATTTTGCGTGAAACAGCTGATCTCGCCAAAGAGTTCGATGTGCCTCTCCACACACATCTCGCGGAAACGTCGTTCGAAGTGGAAAACATGCGCAATGAAAACGGCATGCCGGTCATTCCCTATGTAAAGAAACAGGGATTGCTCGAAGCGAAAGTCATCGCTGCCCATTGTGTGCACATTGACGCAGGTGAAATTCGCTCGTTGCATCATGCGGGTGCTGGCGTCTCGCATAATCCATCCTCAAATCTCAAACTCGCTTCTGGTTTCGCGCCTGTGATGAAAATGCTGGATGTAGGCCTCAACGTGGGCATTGGCACAGATGGTCCTGCTTCGAACAATGACCTCGATATGTTTGAAGAAGTACGGCTGGCTGCCTTTGTTGCCAAAGCGGTGACGAATGACCCGACCTCCCTGCCTGCTTCACAAGCTCTACTTATGGGGACAAGACTCGGCGCACAAGCGCTTCATATAGGACATTTGACCGGCTCGCTGACCCCAGGCCGCCGCGCCGACCTGATTCTGGTCGACATCAGTCCAGTCCACAATTCCCCTTCCTTCCGCCGCGCCGCGGATAACGCGTACGCGCAGATCGTCTATGCCGGAAAATCCACAGATGTGAGCGATGTGATGATCAACGGTAAGTGGGTGATGCGCGGTCGGCAATTACTTACCGTCAACGAAGGTGAATTACTCGCGCAAGCCGCGGATATTGCCAAAAAGATTGATGCCTTCCTGATCGAGCGCGAGCAATCCGTGTTGTCGAAGCTGATCGCGCTGGGTGGTTCGAGTGAGGAGGAGTCGTTTGAGGTGCAGGTCAAGGTTCGTATCGCTGAACCAGATCCCATCATCCAGGCCCTGATGCGGAACGATATCGACATCCTATACGAACGTCACTATCATCAACATGATGTCTATTTCTTCTTCGAAGACGAGTCACAGGGATGTCTGCGATATCGCGAAGATGATTTCATGGATAATGCCAAGGGCGTTCCCACAAAAACGCGGTCCCGTCTGACGTTGATCGGCCGGAAACGCGAAGGAAAGTTTGAGCATGAAGTTCTGCTTTCGCGCAGTCGCTTCCTGGCTCCGGCCACCAACTCATTGCGTTTCTACCGTGAATACTTCAAACCCAAAACGGAAGTGACCATCGAAAAAGATCGCCTGCGCTGGTTCATCAAATATAAAGACACTGAGTTCTATGTGAATCTGGATAACGTCCTCACACCAGCACTGGGGTACTTCCTTGAAATCAAGAGTCGCACCTGGAGTCGCAAGGATGCGGACAATAAATCGCACATGCTTGGTGAACTGCTTGAGCTTCTGGGAACTTCAGGCAACGAAACGGTAACCGAAGATTATATCGATATTGCCGTCAACTTCTCGCGCTGAACACGCTGTTTGCTCCCGCGCAGTCGCTCACATATACTCTTAACTTTAATAACCTATGGATACTTTTAGAAAATTTATCGCTGGCGTATGTGCGGTACTATTTATCATAAGCGGCATCGCCACACTGTTTGCCTTCAACATTGAATGGAAAGCTTTTGACTCGGCCACTTACAAACGGGCTTTTGAAAAACAAAACCTCTATGAGCGCATACCTGCGCTGCTGGCAAACGCATTATTTACCTTCATAAACCAGAATGTCAACACTGACCCCTACCTAAAAGCCATCACCGTGGATGACTGGCAGGTCACCATTGCAACGCTGCTCCCTCCTCTGGAACTCAAAGCTACCACGGACCTGGCTCTCGATTCGGTCTTTGATTATGTGAACAATAGAAGCGACACGGCTGTCATCTCGCTTCTTCCGCTCAAAAGTACTCTCCTTGGCCCAGCTGGGATAACAGTTGCCAAACAAATTTTGCAAGCCCAACCAGATTGCACCACCGAACAACTTCTGCAAATTGGTCTTGGCCTGCTCAACGGTGATATTGCCTTGTGCAACCCGCCTGAGGAAATGCTCGGCTTGGTGACGCCCATGATCGAGTCACAATTTCAGGCAATGACTCTGACTATCCCTGATGAGATTATACTGATCGGAGATACACCAATTGACCCGCAGGCAGATCCACGCGTGCGGCTAACTCAGGCTCGTACACTACTGAAAATTACACCTGTGTTTCCGTTATTGTTTTTATTTGGCGTCACGATCTTTGGTGTACGCAGTCTGGTGGACTGGCTAAAATGGTGGGGCTGGCCATTTCTGCTCACAGGAGCAGCCAGTTCCGTGCTTGCGTTGATTGGTTCACCGGTTTTAGGTTGGATTATTCAAAGAGTCATGCAAATTGAGGGCTCGGTATTCATCCCACCCATTTTGCTCTCTGCTCTGGGAGAAACCGTGAGCGTGGTAAGCGCTGAAATCCTCAGCCCAGTTGCAATCGAAGGGTCAATTCTCGCGTTCTTTGGGTTGCTCATGGTGCTTGTTGGTATATTTGTCACAAAACAACGGGCCCGACTGATTTAGCAACTTTTTGTCGGCTCATCCTGTATCTTATATATATCACGTTGAGTTGTGCTCCATCGCAACGAAACGTCCCTGCAAAGGATAGTAACGTCCGCCGACCAAGGATCGATTTATGCGCCGATTCCTTTTTTCTGTTTGCATACTTCTTCTCACCTGCCTTTCGTGTGGAAAGTCGCAGTCCATTCCTCCAACTCCCGAAAACTCGATCTTCGACTCTGGCAAAACTGCCTATGGATTCTTCCCCTCCCCACCTGAAGTGTCTACGGAAAGCATATTTCAACTTTATAAGGATATAAGTCAACACGGCGATTTTGTCCTCATTCAGCAAAACACGGCCTGGGAAGATTTTGCCGAAGGCGGCACATCTGGAGAATCACAAACGCGCACCGACCTGATCAATCAAGTCAAACTGGCTAGGCAAAACAATCTCGAATACATCTTTGTCATTGATGCCCTCAACGGACTCAACCGCCGCGATTTTATTGGTCTGCCCGCGGGATGGAATGCAAATTTTGGCAATCCTGATGTAAGAACTGCTTATAAGAATTACGCCTTGTGGGTCGTGCGCACGTTTTATCCACGCTATCTTGGTCTTGGCTCCGAAATCAACACCTACATGGATGCCCACCCTGAGGACGCGCAAAACTTCATCAGCCTGTACAACGAAATCTACG
>Ga0070699_100000399_pt1 | contig 42132 bp, 44 predicted proteins | sample KBSK1503metaG_FD_65473 | JGI IMG/M metagenome (GOLD analysis project Ga0070699, IMG submission 65473) | Corn, switchgrass and miscanthus rhizosphere microbial communities from Kellogg Biological Station, Michigan, USA - KBS K1-50-3 metaG | ecosystem: Host-associated > Plants > Roots >... | reverse complement strand
TCTGAGCAGGATCTTCTTCGCTTCTTTTCAATACTGACCAAGACCGAACAGGACATTCGATTCACCTCGCAGCCGAGGTTTCAACTCGAACTCGCGCTGGTGAAGATGGCGCACGCGCGGCGGCTGCACCTTCTGGAAGACGCAATCGCTCGCATCAGCGATTTGGAATCCAGGCTCGGAGGCACTCCGGCCAAGCAAAGTCCCGCGCCGCAATCATATTCGGGCGCCGCTCGCGGGTCTTCACCAACGAGAACGCCAGGCCCAGCGGCGGCTCCGTCACCTGGCCGGCAATCAACTTCCGTCAGGCCGCCATCACAAGCAGGCAAGCCATTGTCATCCTCAGAGGTAAATGTTACGCCTGCGATCGCCAGTGCCGCCGCGAGTCCCGCAACGCAGAGTGCGAGCGGACATGCTTCACCCGCTGATTCTCTGGAGCCGGCGAAAGCGCCGGCAACCGAGCCGCAGCCCCGTGCTTCGACGCGCACTGATGCCGATCGAATCAAAAGTGTGCTCGAAGCCAAACGCAAAAACATTATCGTCGCCAATCTCGAGAAGGCGACCATCTCGATCGACGGCGACTACTTGCGTGTGACTTACGCACCCGAGGACGCAAGATGCAAAGCTGACATCGAAGCTCGCGACAAACGCATCGCGATCGAGGACGCTTGCGAGGAGGCTCTCGGACGGCGGCTCACGTTGAAGGCTTCGATCGCGGGTGAAGCGGAACCCGAAGGAACGCCCCGGCGCAGGGAAAAACCACAAGCAGAGACGAGTGACAATCCGAAACTTCGGGCGCTTGCCGATAAGTTCCACGGCGAGATCATCGAGGTCATAAAGACGGACAATTGACGGGAGACTCTTATGAAATTACCAGGTGGATTTGATTTGCAGGAAATGATGAAGCAGGCCCAGCAGATGCAGGAAGACATGCAGCGCGAGATGCAACGCGTGCGCGTCCAGGCGAGCGCGGGCGGCGGAGTCGTGACCGTTGCGATGAACGGCGCCAAGGAACTGGTCGATCTCAAGATCGATCCCGAAGCAGTCAAGAACGGCGACGTCGAGATGCTTCAGGATTTGATCATCGCCGCGGTCAACGAAGCTTCGAGAAAAGCAGATGAGTCGTTGAAGGGTAAACTCGGCTCGAAGTTTGGCGACCTCGGCATAACCGACGACACCATGGGACGGCTTGAGTAACCCACGCACACAACAGCGATAAACCGATGCTCGACTACGCAGAACCAGTCACCAAACTCATCGACGAGCTTCAGAAGCTGCCGAGCATCGGAGCCAAATCCGCGCAGCGGCTCGCGTTTCATCTTCTGCGCGCAAGCACCCAAGAGACTGACGCGTTGATCGCTGCGATTCAGGAAGTAAAAGACAAGATCATCTTCTGCTCGATCTGCAATAATATCACCGACGTTGACCCCTGCCGCTACTGCACCAGCCCCGCGCGCGACCGGCGCGTGCTTCTGATCGTCGAAGAACCGTTCAATCTTGTGACAGTTGAAAAGACTCGCGAGTATCGAGGCCTCTATCATGTCTTGCACGGCGCGTTGTCTCCGATTCGCGGAATCGGCCCGGATCAGTTGAAGATCAAGAACCTGTTTGAGCGGCTTCGCACTGAAGAAGTCGAAGAGATCATCCTCGCCACGAATCCAAACACCGAAGGCGAAGCGACGGCAAATTACTTAACCAGGCTGCTCAAGCCGTTAGGCATGCGAATCACTCGAATTGCGATGGGAGTCCCGGTGGGATCGGATCTCGAGTACGCGGACGAAGTAACGATGCACAAGGCATTGTCGAATCGGATTGAGTTGTAGCCGGTTCTTCGTCACATTCATCACCCCAGTATTCTGGAACACATGCTACTTGTTCGGTAATTCGTTAGGGTGTATATTCGCGCCGATCGAATCGAGGCTCGTTCGCATGATTCCCGCAAATGGAAAATGAGAAATCGAAAATGGCAAATGGAAAATGAACCGGTCTATGCTCACGTCCTGAATCGTGGTGGCCGGAGTTCGCAGCCCAGCGGATGCGTTATGAGTGGCGCCTTATTATGCGGAATGGGATTAGGCGGAAGGAAGAGTCGGGCTAACAATTGGAGACACGACCCAAACTCACAAGGACCAAGCTACTGATTGCTCAGAGGATGCGGTATGCGGCCTCGAACACTACCCGGTCGGATTATGCGGAAAGACCGCTACGGGATAAAAGGATTATGCGGGGCCGTCCAATTTTAGTTAGACCCCCACGTAATTGATAAGAAAGGAGATTTACAATGCTCATCAAGCAACGGAAATCATCACGCAGTAAGGAGTATAGTATGAATCGTCTGAATAAAATTAAAGAAAAGCTGGTCAATCCTGCGCTTGAAAAACCTGATCTGGCTGATTTAGAGAAAGCTATAACAATCTGGCACTATGCAGCCGAATCCGAAAAGGCTGAGAGTGATATCGCTGCCGCTCATCGCCTAGAGCGTTCTGAAAGCTTGAGGTTCTGGGTTCCTACATCAGCTCCCTTTATTACAGCAACAGCGTTGATATTCACCTTGTTATTCCAGTTATATCAATTTTCTGAGAACAACAATGTTCAAAGAAAAGCTAGTGAAGATGCACAATGGAGAGAGATGCTTACTAATGCAAGCACTGAGGGTCCCCAGAGTGGGTTTGCGTTGAGTTTAATAAAATCATTCCTTGACTCGGAAAGGTATAAGACCTTGGCGCGGGAGATTTCTGTTTACAGGCTAGGGCACACAGAGTCACCAGATGACTTTCAAATACTTTTCCCAGAGATCCTGAAAAGGACAGATTGGAGCAATTTTAGGGATATAGCTAAAATATCCAAGTCCTTAGATTTTGCATACCATAACGGGCCAGAAGTAGTAAAAACAAGATTTGGTGAAGGGGCTAAACAAAGATCAAAGATTGCAGAAAGGGTAGCGGGCGACTTTGACCTGAATTTAAATACCGTTGCCGATGCCCTTATATATTTTCTTCGAGACCCGAAGAATGCTTTGAGACCATCAAATGGTGATTTTGACCTGACCGGAGCCGATTTTTCGAACCACGACCTTTCAAACATTGATTTCACCAATGCGACAATTGAACATACCGTCTTTTATGATTGTGTGGTAAGTGGCGCGGACTTTGGCAATGTGGCTAAATACAAGGACAATGATTGGAAGCTAAATGACTGGAGCCTTACGGCTTGGTGGCGTGCAAGAAACATAACTCCTGACCTTTTGAACTTTTTGCAGGAGCACTATAAGTTTAAAAAAACAACCAAATACAATAGTGACAACACGAAAGACGAGAAAGAATATCAGAGAGAAGTAGATCGCCTTGCAAATAATCACACATAACAACGATTAAAAAAATGGGAGAGCATAATTCGCCAGCCAGGGTCTAACAAAGCGTTGCAGCGGAGACCGCGCCGCGCAGTTCATATGGTTCTTTGTAAGGCCGTTCGCGGCCCCGCTGAACGCGGGCGTTATGCCGCTGCCGCGAGAAATGAACGAATACGAATCTGTCTGGTGGTCAATGGAAGTCGCGTCGGGCTGGCTAGCAGACGGAAGCGCTGAATGTATAACTTTCTGCCGCGAAGACGGCACCGGAGCTCTTCAGATCAGCGCATACAAACACGAGAGCGGTATCGTACCGGAAGACGATGTTCGCGACTTCATCAGGGATGAGTCGCCCGATGAAGCGATACTTCAACAGGTGAGCTGTGGCGAGTTCATCGGGTCGGGTCTTGAATATGTGGACGACGGCAAGTTCTGGCTGAAGCGGTGGCTACGTAGCGGACCGGTGCTTCTCTATGTCACCTACAACTCAAACGCTGAAGATTGCTCTCTTGAAACGGACGATGTGAATCGAATGATTACTACCTTAAAGCGCAGGTGATTCCGCGGCCTAACTCTGCGTGCACCGGAGCCGCGCGAGTTCGTTTCTTATGATGTGGTTCTTGTTGCTTGAATCGCGCCCATATCAACGCGCGGCCCGGTGACTGTCGTTAGACGTGCATTGAGTATTTTGAGAGGCTTTATAAATGACCAAAATTGAAGAGAAGCTGAATGACGCAATATCGCAAGGTTTGTCTACTGAGTATCTGACCGACTCTCTTAAGCGCATTCTCGAAAGACATGGCAAATCATATGAACGGATGTATCAGTCCACAGCCTTTCTGGTATTCTTCGTGGTAGTTTTCGAATTGCTTATACGGGCCTCAATTGCTGAGATTAATATGGGGCCCTTTAAGCTGAAGGACATCTCTGTCGTTCAAAAGTTTATCCCGGTTATAGTGGCGTACTTTTATATCTCTATGATGTCACTCATATTGGCCACAAGCTATCTAGGGCTGGCCTCCTTGGTCCTGACCAAGCATCTCTATAGGCCGGTATACGATACAGAAATAATAAAGCTGGAGTGGCTGCCCGCTTCTGTGTTCACCATTCGAAGCGCTGCGTCCGTATTCTCCAAAAGCCCTCCAGTAAAGATATTGGAGCAGTTAGAGAATTTGGTTATCGCAGTCTTGCTGGGCGGACCCCTCGTATTTGAGGTTTACGCATATTATCAATGCTTTAGGTTATTTGGGCTAAAGAGCGTAGCCGTATGGATTTCAGCTGTCAGTTCTGCAATCCTTTTGCTGTATGGGGTCTTATTATTCTTTTCCATAGATGGTGATGATTGACGGAGGGCGTCTGCGTTGGGTGCCAATACAGGTTTTCGGCTGTGCCAAGTAGCACGTCTAACAACGACATGCACCGGAGCCGCCGAAGCAAACTTCTCATCATACCCGCAATGCCGCTCGGCGGCCCGGTGATGTCAGGCGTTAGGCCGCTGACGAGGACACGAATAAGATTAACTGCGAGGCGAAAGGATCAGATTTATGACTCGAAGACCGTTGATTATGTTGGCGGCGCTCATCCTGGGATTGCCGTCCACCGTCTTTACGCAAAAGCAAGCGACGGATAACTCTCAGCGACCGCTACAAACTGCCGTCCGGGCCGCACGATTATTGGACGTGAAGAACGGCACGTTGATCGATAACGCCGTGGTGCTCATAGAAGGCGAGCGCATCTCGGCGGTCGGTTCCGGCCTGTCTATCCCTGCCGGCGCGAAAGTCATTGATTTGGGACACGTGACCCTCCTGCCGGGCCTGATAGATTGCCACACTCACTTGCTCGCCTCCGACACCGACGATTACGGCAAGATGCTCTTAACCAAGTCGCAGGCCTACCGCGCACTCGAAGGCGCGTCGAACGCGCGCCGAACATTGCTGGCGGGCTTCACCTCAGTGCGCGACGTAGAGAGCGAGGGCGCAGGTTATGCAGACGTGGCCCTGCGCGACGCGATTAACCGAGGGCTGATCGAGGGGCCGCGCATGAAGGTCGCCACCCGCGCCATCGCCGCCGTTGGTGGATACCAACCTTCCGGCATCTCGCCCGATCTGCCGGACTTCCCGCGAGGCGCGCAGATGATCAGCGGCGTCGAAGAGGCACGGCGCGCCGTGCGAGAACAGATCAGCAACGGCGCAGACTTGATCAAAGTCTATGCGGATTGGGCTAACTACCCGACGTTAACGCCGGAGGAGCTGCGCGTCATCGTGGAGGAGGCTCACAAGGCCGGTAGGCCTGTCGCGGCGCACGGGCAGGCGACGAACGAAGGCATCCGCAACGCGGTCAATGCCGGGGTTGATTCTATCGAGCACTGCGACCGGGCCGACCGCGCCACGCTGGAACTGATGAAGCAAAAAGGTGTGTGGCTGGTGCCGACCTTCGGGAGGCAGTTGCAGCGGCTCGCGGAGGTCAAAGATGACGAGGCCCGCGTTAAGAGAGGCAGCGCATATATTCAGGAAAAACTGAAGATGTTGCAAACCGCGCGGGAACTGGGCGTGAAGATCGCCCTCGGCTACGATCCGGCTAAGGCGGAAATACACGGAACCAACGCCCGCGAGATCATCGCGTTGACGACGGCGGGCTTTACCAACCTTGAAGGCATCCGCGCGGCGACGACGAACGGGGCGGAGCTGCTGGGGTGGCAGGATCGGGTCGGCTCGCTGGAGGCGGGGAAGTTCGCGGACATCATAGCCGTCCCTGAGAATCCGCTTTCTGACATCAAACAGTTGGAGCATGTGACGTTTGTGATGAAGGGTGGCATTGTCGTAAAAGATGAACATAAGATTATTCGATGAGGAGTGAGTGGTCTGATACAACAAGGTTTTGAAGATGTACTGAAGCCTGTTACAAGAATCGCGGCCTAACAAACGGTTCGACGGGAGCCGCCGAAGCGAGTTTCTTAACATTCCTTGAGTATCACGCGGCGGCCCGGTCAACCGGGGCGTTCGGCTGACAATTGCTTATGACGAAGACCGCTTTCCGAATTTCATCACTGGTTCTGATTCTCGCTTTCTCCGCAACATGTCGATTCTCACAAACACCGAAACCGCAGGCATCATCCCCGCCACCTCCGCGCAAAGGGTTCGTTAATGATTATTCGAATATTCTCGATGAGTCCACGACCGACCAGCTAGACGTGGCGCTTGTTCATTTGCATGAAACGTCGAAAATCGAATTCGCGGTTCTCATCGTTGACTCAATTGGCGATCATTCGCTTGAAGACTATTGCTCTGCAGTTTTTCGCAGCTGGCATTTCGACCCTGCGAATGAGAAAGATGCGAAGATCTTGCTTCTTATCGCCGCCAAAGATTCCCTATATCGATTCAACGTGACGAAGGCGCTGTGGCAAGACTTGTCCGATGACAAGCTTAACGAGGCAGGTTCGCTGATGAGCGATTTATTTGCAGAAGACAAATACAGCGAGGGCTTGGTGAAATGCGTGGACGTAATTATTGCCGCACTGCGCGAACGACATCGGCCGAACTCGTCATGCAGCGGAGCGCGCTCAGTAGCCTTCAAATGAATGGGTCTTGAGCGCGCGCGCCCGCTGGCCCCGGTCGGCGGCGATTATTCGGGAAAACGACGGCTGCTCACGTCCGCGGGCAGGTGCTCTCGGAACTACGCCGAGTACTGGACGAGAATGGCGAAGCGGGATACCTGGAAAAATGGGGAGAGCATCCGTTCCCCATGGCTGAAATGCTCGATCTCGAGGAGGCCGGATAACTCCCGCATGCAACGTATCGCAAACTACGCGGCACGGTGATGCGGAACGTTGGGCGGACTCTTGGTACTGCCGCGAAAACTATCTGTCATGACCGAACACCAACACGATATTCAAATACAATGGCCATTTGAAGAGGCGGAGAGAACTGCGACATACTCTTGCTGCCATGTTATCGAAGAGGGTCATCCCATATTGCGCGTAGCTCACGATGAAGAGGATAGCGCCTGGCAATTCTTATGCGGGCAGCCTCACGTTTCCGAGGAAGGGCGTCTTGTCTGTCTCGGCTGCATGGTTGTACATGACGGGACATTGGTCGAGTTGGCCGACCTTCCGCTCGGTTGGGGTGCAGATCGTGAGAGCTCGAAAACCTCTTGGATTCGTGAACCGCATTCAACCGGCGAGAGCGACTAGAATGTGGCTGTGAACGTAGTTTTATTGAAGCCGCCGTTATCCTATTCACGATAATGTGTCCGCGCAAACTGCCCAACCCGCCGCATGCACCGTAGCCGCAAACTACGCAGCACGGTGATGCGGGGCGTTAGGCGGCTCAAACAGCAGCTAGGTGGCCGAATTGATCTGAGAAACAAGTGATGAACTGGGCAGTTAGGGCAAGGGATCTGGAAGGGCCGCGTAGGTGGCTCGTGGCTGCTGTCATCGTGATCATCTTGATAGTTCTCGTAGGTTGGGGCCTCCTCGGCTACGAGCAGCTAACCGAACAGCGAGCTCGTGAGTCTGTCTTGGGCCGCCTCAATGATTTGTCACCAAACGCGGGCGTAACAATCGACGGGGAAGTTCGGGCCCAAGCTCCGGTTCTTGAGGCACTCAAGGGGCTTAGACACGTGGGGTCGCATCACAGCTATCCATTAGAGCCGCTTCGGGTCGAAATTCGTGATGGCAACGAGACTATTGAATTGGTCGTTGCGCAGGACTCGGAGCGACCCGACGAATACTGGGTGTATCGACCGGGGGCTAACTATCATAGCGACCCGCTTGGAGAACCCCTCGGTCGAATCGAGACTCAAGTTTTTCATGACAATCGACGGCTGCGGAGCGATAGGTGAAAGGTTTAGCAGCCTACAGAAGGCCTCCTAACTCTGAGTGCACCGGAGCCGCGCGAGTACTTTGCTGATGACGCGGTCCTGCTGCTTGGATTGTTTCGGTATCAACGCGCGGCCCCGCTGACGCTGGGCGTTAGGCGTCTGATTTGATGTGTCGCGCATATGCAGGTTCAATGGCTGAATTGAAGACGAAACAGACCGAGGCAAGCGTTGATGAGTATCTCGACACCATCGAGGATCCGCGGCGTCGGGCCGACTGTGCAGCGATATCCGCGCTCATGAAGAGAGTGACGAAATTCGAGCCCAGGATGTGGGGGCCAAGCATCGTCGGCTTTGGCAGTTACCACTACCGGTACAAGACTGGGCACGAAGGCGACGCATGCCTGGCCGGCTTCTCGTTTAGGAAGCCTGAGATTGTTGTCTACATCGCACATGGTTTTGAATCTCGCGAGAAACTCCTGCGGGAACTTGGCAAGCACAGAACGGGCAAGGTTTGCGTCTACATCAAGAGGCTTTCAGACATAGATGTCGTGGTGCTTGAGAAACTCGTCAAAGCGTCAGTGGCCGAGATGCGAAAGCGATACCCGTCGTGAGAGCGACGCCCAAATCACGTGAACTCGATGCCTGTCGCCAGCGGCTTTTCGAACACCAGGAAGTACATCTTCTTGCCATACTCGGCGTCATAGAACCCCTGCCGGCTCTCCTTGAAGACAAACCCGTTGCGAACGATTTCTTCTCGCACCAAATCGGCGGGGATCGTGTGCAATCTGTGATACTCTCTGCGAGGTCTGCCCGAAGGACCTTCTCCGTCGATGATCACCAGCCGCCCGCCGGACTTCAACGCGTGCAGCACCGCTTGCATCATTCGATCGTAATCGCGGAACTCGTGATACGAGTCAACAATCAAGACCGCATCGAGACCGTCGGGCAGGTGAGGATTGCTGCTCTCTCCGAGGATCGGCTCAACCTGACCTAGCCGTTCGCTCTTCTTGCGTTCGAGCACTTTCTCAATCGCCTTCGGATCAATGTCTACAGCGTAGACCTTCCCTTCAGAGCCTACACGCGCCGCCAGCCGGAAGCTGAAGTAACCGAAGCCGCAGCCGATGTCGGCTACGCGATGCCCGGGCTTCACCGACATCGCATCAAACACCTCGGCGGGCCGCTGCCACGCATCTCGAGTGCGGCTGCGCTCTGATTCCTGCGATGCGCCGGCGATCGCATACTGCAAGTTCGCCGCCCAACAAACAATCAAAAGAGAGGCGAGGCAAACCGTTCTGTGTGATTTCATCTTGAAAGAGCTCCTGGCACTGACTGCCGTAAGGGATACAACTCAACTGCAATGGGAAGTTACTTACGAACTCGCTGGAACGAGAAGTACAGCGGCGGCGGCCTAGAGCCATCCGGCCTTCTGAAGTCGATGCCTCCAAATCGCACCGTGCCCGCGAGCGTGTCGCCCTTGAGTGTGCCCTCAAAGAGATTCACGCCGCGTGGCCGCATGCCATTCATGTTTCCCCAGGTCAATCCCTGTGGTGTGACCTTGAGATATTCCAATCGCTGCACGATCTCCTCGCCGTCCGGTGTTTTGAAGATTGCTTCGCCGATCACGCGGCCATCAACTATTTTGAGCCGCAAGATGTTCGCTCTGTTGCGGGGCTCGCTTGAACCCATCCACACTTCCCCGACCCACTCGCCGATGAATGCGCGAGCTTCCTCGGGCGTTGGAAATGGGGTGGCCAGCAGCCCCTCAACAGTTTCGGTTGGCGGTGGACGCCGCTCGACTTCGGCGATCTGCGCGAGCAACTTTGCGCCGTCCGGCGGAGTTCCATACCCAAACACCAGAGTATTGTAGGCTTCGCGCGCTGCCGCGCCGCGCCCCTCGATCAGCAAATCCTCAACGACATTCCGAACGAGCCATCGCGGCGGAACCACGGTTGCGCCTAACGACGCGCTTACTCTTGCGTAATACGGCAGAATGCTTGTCGTTGGGGACACCGGAGCTGAGAACCTGGAGTAATCGCGGAACACCTGCCGCAATCCGAGATATGCGCCGAGCATCTGCATCGTCTCGTGGCCTTCCAATGTGAACTTTTCGTGATAGAGGTTCCATGACGCGGGCGCGGCCTCGACAAGCGACTTCCACGTCTTCTCGGACCACCCGAATCTCGACTCCAGTGATGCGTATCGCATCGGTCTTGTTGAGGCGTCGGTTGCGCGCGCGATCAGTTTCTTCGCGAGCCAGTTGTCGCCGAGATGAATCGGCGCATCGAGGGAAACGACCGCGCCGTACGTCGAGCGCGTGGCGGCTACGTACGTCGCAAGAATGCCGCCCGACGAAACCCCTACAAACGTGCGTGGCGCAAACGTCCGAAACTGCCGATCAAGTGCCGGAAACAGCTCCTTCTCGATGAAGTCGAGAAAGAGATCGCCGCCTTCGTTCAAGCCACTGCCGCTGACGGACAGGCCTGGCGGCGTTAAGTCGTACACGCGCTTATTGTCCGACGACAACCGGGCCGTCTTCCCCGTATTCTCGATGCCGACGATTACAGATTCAGGAATCTGCCCGTTGCGGCTGAGTTCGTCACTCACGGCCGCTACGGTTGCGATCAGGTACTCGCCGTCCGCGACAACCGTCGTCGGATAACGTCGTTCAGGCGCGCTCTCGGAATATGAAGCGGGCAACACAACGAGAATCCGTCGAGTCTCCTTCATTATGGCCGAGGCAATCTTGAACGCCTGGGCGTTACCGCCACGCGAAGCGATGACCTTGTGATCTGGCTCCGCGATCAACGGCGGCGCTTGTGATGACTGGGCCGACGCTAAGCTCGACATACCGAAAACAACCGCAACGAGGAAAATCGGTCTGATTCTCATTTTGTCGCACCTACTGTTGACTCGAAGAGTGAAATCGAGTCGTTAATGGCCAGCGCTTTCTCGATTGCCGCGCGCAACCGCTTTTCCAAATCCTCTGCGTTAACGGACAGTAGAACGTGGATGTACGCTATCCTACCCGCCGGATCGATCACGTAATAAGTCGGCAGCCCCCAGATCCCGTAATCCCCGGCAACCGCGTCATCACCCAGCAGAAACGTAGAAGCTGTCTTGTGATCCTTGAGAAACGCTCGCGCATCGAAACCACGGCTCGGCCAAACACTCACGGTGAAAAATCTCACGGGCTTCTTTTCATACTCGCGGACAAGTTGATCGAGTGACGGCTCGAGCTTTCGGCAAGGCCCGCACCAATGCGCCCAGAAATCCATAACAACCACACTGCCGCGCAACTCCGACAGCGCGATGCTGGTTCCGTCCACGGTCTTCAAACGCCAGCCGGGTGCGGCGGAACCGATCACGATTTCTTTCACCTTGTCCCAGGGTCTGGGCATTTGCGGCGCCGGTCCGCGTTCGGCACTCGCGGTCTTTGGTCCCGGCGAACTGGCGTTGAACGCCAGCGCTGCAAGAACGCACAGTATAAGAACTCTCTGAAGTGTCATACGTTACTCAGCCTTTTGCCGGCCTTGGTCCTAAGGCGCTCTTCCAAGCCATTGCTCGAGCCACTCTCTTCGGCCCCGGCTCACTTTCAACTCCGTACCGTCCTGAAGAACAACCAGATGTTCGTTTACGTGCGGGCGCAATTGGGTGACGCGATTCAGATTGACGATGGTCTTGCGATGAATGCGCGCGAACTGTTTTGGATTCAGAGCGCCTTCCAATTCAGTCATCGTCCGGCGCAACAAGTGAGTCTTGCCACCGACGTGCAGTTGAACGTAGTTGTCGCACGCTTCGATCCAATCGACCTCGTCGGTGCGAATAAAGATCACCCGGCCTGTCGCCTTAATCATCAGGCGTGCGGGAAAACGCGGCTGCGAGTCCGTCGTAATCTCGCGCGACGCAATCAATGTCAACAATTTGTTTCCCATCAGGCCTGCGTCCTGTTGGGCGATTTGGCGGCGCGCGTGCGACAGTGCTTTGTAAAAACGCGCATCGTCAAAAGGCTTCAACAGATAATCCAAAGCGCTCACCTCGAAAGCCTTCAACGCGTACTGGTCATAAGCGGTAACGAAGATGATCACCGGCATCGGCTGATCCGTGAGCTGCTCCAGCACCCGGAACCCGTCCATCTCCGGCATCTGTACATCGAGAAAAACCAGATCGGGTTCAAGCGCGCGAATGCCGGCGACGGCATCTCGACCGTTCCCGCATTCCTTTACGAGATCGATGTCCGCGACCGGCTTGAGCAATGCGCGGAGATTGCGCCGCGCGGGCGGCTCGTCGTCAACGATGATCGTTTTGATTTTTCTACTGTGCGTGCCGCTCATCATTGTCAAAAGCGGAGACCAAATGCAGCGGTATTGCCAACAAGACTTCCACACCGCCGTGTTCGCGATTGCGCACCTCGAATACAAAGTCCGAACCAAATAACTGTCGTAATCTTGCTTCCGTGTTTAGCAACCCCATGCCTTTGCTGCTTTCGAGGCGCCAGCCCTCGGGTAGACCTACGCCATCATCGCTCACCATCAACTGAAGCCTGGATTGATCGCGCTCAGCCGACAATGAAACTGATCCGGGTTGAGCGCGCGGACCGATCCCATGTCGAATCGCGTTTTCAACCAGCGGCTGGGTTATCAGATTAGGCACCATCGCATCCAAAGTGTCGGGTTTCGCATTGATGCTCACGCGCAAGCGATCCGAAAAACGAATCTGTTGAAGCTTCAAGTACAGCTCCAGCCATTCCAACTCTTCGCTGAGTCGAACTTCCTGTTTGCCCGCGCTGTCGAGCGTCTGACGCAACAGATCGCTCAGCCCGACCAGCATCTCGACGGCTGCCGCATTATCGTTATCGCGCACCAAACCGGTGATTCCGTTCAACGTGTTAAAAAGAAAATGCGGATGCAATTGCATCTTGAGCATCTGCAATTCGGCCTGTGCGAGCTGCGCTTCGAGTTGCGACGCGCGCAACTGGCGCTCGCGGAATTTTCGGTAGTAATCCAACGCGCTGCCAATCCCAAGGATCAACGCATAGAACAACGCGGCGAACGGCAGATCTCGCAGCCACCAGTAAACAAGCAGCACATTGAATTGCATCTCAGCCAGAGAGTGCACCGGCTGCATGATCAGCCAGTTCGCGATGAGCACTAACACGGAATGCGCGGCGCATAGGAGCACTACCGCAACCACATGCACAGGCAGCGCGCGCTTCAATGAGCCGAGTTCGAGCGGCCAACGCCCGCGCAACCACAGCGCCGCCGGCGCCAGCACAACCCACGCGAGCCAGACCGCAAGCTGATACCAAAACATCCTCCACTGAATACTCAATGTCCCCGAGGGTGGCGGACCGATGCGGCGGAGCGGGGGTAATTCGACGAGTACCGTTCCCGCGGTAAACACGCCAAGCGTCAGCCAGAGTAATAAGAACGACACCCAGATCGTTCCTCGTTTTTGCATGAATCCGGCTGCGATGAGATTCGACAACGCGCCTTTCTCCTCAGCACTCAGCACTCAGCACTCAGCTTAGTCGGTTTCAGACGACTACTGTGCCGCTTTGTGGCGAACGGTGCAAATTCCGTGGTGAATCGTAGATGAGGGTTGCGAACAATCCTGGATCAGCACATCCGGCGTCAGAATCACAAGTTATCGATCCTTCCTCACATAGTAATCGTAAAACTCTCCGCTCCGTACTTCATAGTCACGGTTGAGCCATTCAAGAAAGTCCTGTTGCCGGTCGACATTGGCAATCCGCGTAAATACGACTATGCGAGGGCCGTCAGCTTTCAACTTTTCGAACCAGCCTTCAAAGCCGAAGGGTTCGACCACGTCCAGATAGTTGTCCTTGCCGTGATCGAGATTCGTGTACTTGTGACTGTTGGTGAGTCCCGATACGACCAGCAATTCAGTTTCGCCGTGAATCCATATTTGATCTCCCGGCCGCAAGCGCGACAGGATATTCGCTGCGTCCGCTCTTTGCTGCGCTAGATCTTTTCTTCCGACCTCAAACGAAAAGACCGGTCGGACCCGGACGCAGAAAACAAGGATGAGTAGAACCGCACAGCCTGCAAACCGAAAAGCCGGAATATGTATGCGAGGAAATAATCTTCCAATCACCCCGATCAGTTGGTCGATTATCGAGATCAAAAGAAAAGCGGCAAATATTCCGATGAAGGGGAGCATGGGAATCAGGTCCTGTTCGCCCTGGATATTAATCCTGCAGAAGATCAGATAAACCAGCGCGGCAATGATGACCTGTTGTTGCGGCGCGCGATCGAGCAAGCGTCGCCAGCCTCGCCGGCCGCTCCTCGCGGCGAAATAGATCTCGATTACGATTGCCAGCGCGATGCCCGCGGCCGCTTGCAAAAAATATCGCCGCTCGCCGCTGTAGTAGCCCTCGATCAGCATCGTGAAGCGATCGACGAATCCGGCATTACTTGTGAAGCCCCGCGGCGCGTAGACCTGCACGTTGAAGTCGAAACACCAGAGATAAAAGTCTCGCAACGCGCCGCCGATCCACAGATGAGCGACGAATAGCGCTAACGGCATCGCCGCTCCGATCATCAGACAGATAATTTTCCGGTCGCGCCACGTCGTCAGATAACGTGTAAACCCGAGCCCTCCCGCGCCGACAAACAGCAGCCCCGGCTGCCAGCTAAGCGCGGAGAGCATACCGAATGACCCCGCGGCTACCGGGCGATCCGTCATCATCGCCCACAACGATATGAGTCCGAACAGCACCATCGGCGTCTTTGGCTGAATCCCGTCGCTGTTCAGTCTCGCGAACATGAAGATGCCGCACAGGATCATCGCCGCCAGGAGTCCCGTTCGCCGGCTGCCGGAATAGAGACTCGCAACCAGAAATGTGAATGCGACTGTGAGCGCTCCAAGGATTGCAAATGTGATGCGAGTCGCAAGAACTGCGGAGAGCCCGAAGGGCCTCGCGATTACTATCGACGCAGCGCCGATGTAAGCCGACAGCGGCGTCTTTATGTTGACCACGTCTCGATAAGGAATGCCTCCGCGTGAGATCACCTGAGCGAAGTAATCCCAATTCGCGCGGTCCTTGGTCGAAGGCAGTCTCCAAAATTGAAGCTGAGAGAAAACGATCATCGCAAACAAAAAGGTGATCCAAAACAAACGCGGCAACGTGAGGTACGCCAGCCCTCTTCGAAAAAAGGAATCGGCTTCAGGCGAGACTTCAGCTTGCGGCTGCGGGTTGAGGTCGGCTGACATAGGCTTCAGACGGTCTTGGTTCGTGTTTCGAACGGACGATAGACTATCCGGAATAAAACTGTTAAGCCAGTGTCCCTCTTCCCCTCTTCCCCTCTCCCCCTCTCCCCTGTCACCTGTCACCTGTTCCCTTTCATTTGCTTATCTTTGAACTCGCAAATAGGATTTGCGGGATGCTCACTACAAAAGGTTGGCTCTTCATCGCGCTTGGCATCTTCGGCGTCGTCTACCTGATCACCTGGATCACATCTCGCAAACGCGAACGCACCGGTCCTCCGTCACCCGTCGCCGGTCGCCCGTCCCCGTCTCCCTCAACGCGGTTCTTCGGAGCGATTGGGTTTGTAACGACCTTCTTCGACACTCTGGGCATAGGCTCATACGCAACGACGACTTCAATATTCAAGCTCCGGAATTTGGTAAGAGATGAAGTTGTTCCGGGGACGCTTAACGTCGGCTTCACGCTGCCGACGATTGTGCAGGCATTCATCTATATCGCGATCGTCCAGGTCGAGATGACGACTTTGATTCTGTTGATCGCCGCAAGTGTGCTGGGCATGTGGTTAGGCGCGGGCGTCGTTTGTGGGTGGCCTCGTCGTTACATTCAGATCGGAATGGGTGTGGCGCTGCTGGTTGCGGCTACGTTGTTTCTGATGACCATCTTTCACAAAGAAGCGGCGGGAGGTACGGCGCTCGGTCTCCGCGGAGTCAGCTTATGGGCGGGCATCGTCGGCAACTTTGTGCTCGGAGCGTTGATGTCTTTGGGAATCGGATTGTATGGGCCGTGCTTGATTATGATCAGCCTGCTGGGAATGGATCCACGAGCGGCGTTCCCAATCATGATGGGATCGTGTGCGTTTCTGATGCCGGTCGGCAGCGAGCGATTCGTACGCAAGGGCAGCTATGACTTTCGCGCGGCGTTAGGGCTTGCGATCGGCGGCATCCCCGCCGTGTTGATCGCCGCGTTCATAGTGAAGTCTTTGGATCTGTATTACGTCCGCTGGTTGGTAGTTGTCGTGGTGGTGTTTACTGCGCTCTCGATGTTGCGCTCGGCAGCGTCCGAACGAGAATCAGCTCAACAGTCCGCACAACCGCCCACGCCCGGTCTTCACATAACTCCATAGGAGTGTCCTATCTGTAGCAACGACGGCACCCGATTCCGGTTTGACTCCGTAGGAGTCTCCTGTTCGATCGACACGCGTACGGCAAAATAAGCGATGGCTCAAAAATGGTGCGACTTCTCATTGGTAAAAAGTGACAGACTCAGGTAGCTCCGCTGGAGCCAGGGACATGTAACCGTCCGTGCTATCTTCATCGACAGGACACTCCTTCGGAGTGACGCGGAATCTCGCCGGCGCGGTTTAATAGACCGAAACCTCTACGGATTCAACCGGAACGTATCCGAAGAATGTCATCGACAACATACCGACGCATGTCCTTAGAGATGAGGGAGGAGATTGAGAAGGCCTAACGCAAAGCGAGACATCGGGCGCGAAATCCTGCAAGGCCTGCGAGAGATTAAGCGCGGTCAACACGGACGCGTTGTGAACCTTCCCAATGTAGCGAGCATTCGCGAGAAGACCGGGCTTTCGCAAGAGCGCTTCGCTACATTGCTCGGGGTATCGGTTCGCACTCTTCAGGATTGGGAGCAGCGCCGAGCGCCGTCAGGCGCGGCTCGCACTCTGCTGCTGATCGCCGAACGCAACCGAAGGCGCTCCTCGATGTCAGCGTGACAATTCAGGAGCAAGAATCAATGAGCAATCTTGAAAGTTACGTTAAGAAACGTAAGCGCCTGGACCCCCTGAGTTCGCAGGGGGCATTTCTGCTGGCCACTGCGGGCTGCCTACTGCCCACTTCTCTGAGACAGGCACGCGAGAAAGCCGGGATGACTCAAGATCATTGCTCATAAGATTGAGGACCCAAAAGTCTGCGATTTCGAGAATCGAGAATCACGCTGAAGACATACGTTTGTTCGACGATCCAAAATTACGCCAAAGCCGTTTGAAATTCCTCTTCCCCAGTCCAACTTCCGTCGCCCGGTTAGGCTTTCATCTCGGAGCGAAGCTCTTCGAATACGCGGTCGGCGCCCCAAGCCTGAGCTGCCGAGAAGGCAAGGCGGCGCTCTTGGTCTGGCGCGAGTGGGGCGCGCGACTTGTAGCCGAGATCGTGGTTTGCTTCGGACCAAGCATGCTGAAACAGGGTCTTGATCTGAAGCTCGAAGAAGCGAGGGACTTCAGAGAGATCGATACCATTTGGTACTACGTCACCGGGTAGCGGTAATACGAAGTGCTTTCCGAAGTAGCCGAAGGACCATTGAGATTCCGGCACCAATTCCTTTTGCTCGATGGCTTGGAAGTAGCGAGTGATGACATTTCCGACCACCGTGACGTCATCCAGGTAGAACACCACCACCCGGGCACCAAGTTGATCCTGGATCTCCGTTAATGGTTTCACGTACTTTGGTTGACCGTTCTCGTCATTTCGACCTGCTTTCTCCACGAAACGGCGGGGATCTTTAGCGCGCGCTGTAACGCGGTCGATGTTCGGAACTCCCATAAGATACGCTTGAATATGCTCCTCGAGCCTCTGACCAACTGCCACTAAGAATGAATCGTATCGTCGGCGGTATTCCTCAATTAGATCAGTCATTTTGTCTTCCTAAGGCTCTCATCAACTACGTGCCCTTCAGTGACAAACCGGACACGCCTGTCTTGTACGTTTACCACTTGCCGTTGAAACACCTGTTCGAATTGAGCATCTTCAGCTACTAGTAGCCCCCCATTATCAAGCTCGATTGCACGATAGGGGGCGTGCCGCTGGAACTCATTTCGATCAAACTGAAACACGTCGTCCAGTAGGTCTGGACGAGGAAACTCACCTTCTAGCGCAGCCGCAGCCGGCGTCGAGAGTCCCAATTGCTCAACTAGCTGACGAGCGGTTCGTCGGCGCCCATGCTGACCGCGCAGGAGGTTGGCGGCGGAGATTAGTTCGTGCCGCACACCCAGTTCGTCTGTAGAAGTCGGAGAGCTCGCGCGGACCAGAGATCTGCCTGTCGACGGCCCATCCATCCCAAAAGCCGCGCTCCAAGGTGTCAGAGGAGTAGAGTGCGCTCTTGTACGACTTGGCACTTTTCATGAAGACGCGCTCGATGAATTCAACGGTCAACCGGTCCGCATGTTCCTCTGCGATTATCCCCTGGTCCGCGGGGTGGTCTCCATCGCGAGTGCCCTTAATCAGAAACAGCAGGCCGAGCCCTGATCGATGAGTGGTAACCACCTGCAAGCGGCTAGCCACCAAGCGTCCGTGGGAATCGTAGGCTCTTGGGCGTACGCGACAAGTAGATCCCGACAGTCGTTCTGCTGCTGCCCTTCATCATTCGCCTTAAAAACAATATCAATATCACACTCCTCATGAGCGCGGTCGAATACGTGCGTCAACATAGTATACAAAGGACCATGTCGTGGAATTTGCGTGCCGCTTATGTCTGGCTGCTCTTCTTCGCGCTTCGCCGGATGTACGAGGAAGCTGTGTACGTGCCCGATTGGCATTATTCCCCCAATTGCCTGCTGGAGTCCCTTATGTATTACAACTTGTTAGGATGTCCGAAGCTTATCTAGGAGCACCCAATCGCCGGGCGCACGTTCATATTGCCAAAACGTCCAGCCGTTACAAGAAACGCGTTTACACGCCGCCTTGCCAGCTAACGAGGGCGATGAATAAACAACTTTCTCGAATCTGATTCGACCATCCGGTCTGACCCGCGCTTTCAAGAGTCGCCCTTTGTATCGTGCGCGCAAAGTCATTGGCCCTTTAACGTACTTCGCCAAAGCCGGCGCGCGACCATTCAACCTGACTCGCTCGGACCTTGCCTGTGGAGCCACGCGAATCCTTCCAAAGATCCCGTCAAATTGCTGGCGATGCCGGGTCCTGACATCCTTGCCAAATCTGCGCTTAAGGTCCTCAGACTTCGCAAACTTTCCCTTTCTGCTTATTACCTTTCGGTTTCACAATGCGCAGAATGAGTGATTCAAGCTCACGCAGATGACTGTCACCGATCGTTAAGTAGACACTAAACCGATCCCAAGATTCACCATGCCGATCCCGCAGATGATGAGCGAGTCGCATGCGAAGATTACGCGCTAGCCCAACGTAATAGAGCTTTCCGCGGCTATAGAGCGCATAGACACCCTGCCGGTTCCTGACATACTGCCGGATGATGTCCTGATACTGTTCCAACGCATCACGGGAAATGTTTTCGAGGTGCTGACAAACAAGAGAAGAACGTTCGGCCATCTCTGCTTCCTCCTGGACATCAACTGAGGAGACGAGCTTGTAATCCGATCTGGATGCAACAGCGCCGATCATATACGAGGCGAACCTCGGTAGACAACTACCCAAATGTGATGCCTCTAACTTCTCAGTTTCTTCAAACTAAGCCCATCACGATCGAGAGCAACTACATTGAAGCGCCCGGTTCTTTGCGCAGTTAGTGCAACCCGCCGTCCCGCACTCGTCGCGTGCTCAGGATTCTCCTGTTGATGCGCTGAGGCGTGCGTCGTATCCCGCATCCTTCATCCAAAGCAGCCTGTCATCCCGCATGAACCGACCAAGGACATGGGACCGAAGACCGACGCATCAGATCGCGGCCGCTTGCGCAATGCGGAGAGAAGCGCTCGGAGACCGCCTGCTTCATCAATTCGTCCATCGACTTGCCGCCACCTACGTTCGCGAACCCTTGGGGTTGCCTCTCGTACTCGCGACCGACTACACTGGCCGAGTGATTCAGAGCTTCGCCCACAAAGGGCTGGCGCGCTTCTATCAGACCGGAAGCATGTCCGGCATTCAAGCGAAGCACGCTGAACGATTGAGGTTGATCCTCACCAACCTCGATCAAGCAGAAGGTCCGGACGATATGGATTTGCCGGGGCTCGCGTTGCACGAACTCAAGGGTAGGCGCAAAGGTGTTTGGGCCGTCAAAGTCAGCGGCAATTGGCGCGTGACGTTTCGGTTCGTTGGCTGTGAGGCCGAAAAAGTAAACTACGAGGACTATCACTGACGAGGTGACCTGATGAACATGCATAACCCCGCCCACCCAGGAGAGATTCTCAAGCAACTCGTGATTGAACCCCTGGGATTGTCGGTCACTGAGACAGCTAGCCGGCTGGGCGTGAGCCGCAAGTCCCTCTCGAAGGTGCTCAATGGGCGCGGGGGGATCACGCCGGAGATGGCGTTGCGGCTTGAGATGACTTTCGGTAAGCCGAACGCCGCACACTGGCTGAGGCTACAAAACGCTTATGATCTCTGGCAAACGCGACAGCGCTCGGCCGAGATTCATGTTTCACCTATTGAGGTACACGCCGCTTGATTGCTGACTTGGAACTGCCGCTAATAAGTCTGGTCATAGCCGGCCGGTGGGGCGCTATATGGCGCTGTATCAACTACACCTAACGAGATTCTGGAGAGAACATAGCACCCCGCTGGGGTGCGACCCGATCACTGGCGCGTCTCTATAAACATTGCACCCCGCTGGGGTGCGGGCTCCTTTGACATTCGAAGCGTTCTGGGATAAAAACCACTCATCTTGACAGGCAGTGTCCTGTCCCAGGATCTCGTTCACTGATCTGAATTCGCCGTGGGAGGAGAGAATCATGCGATCTCCCAGGTTTGAAACGCCGCACCGTATTCGGTTCTCCGGCAATCACGCGATCTCAGCTTTGCTGATCTTGTCAGCCGTGTTTTCAGGTATTGCCTTCCGAACGACAAACGCCCGAGCGGCCCCGCGGGAATTGATAACCGAAAGCGTGGCAGGCGATCTTGATCCCAGTTTCGGAAACGGCGGCAAGGTAGTCACTGACTTTTCAAGCAATGATGACGGCGCGGCTGCCGTTGCGATTCAAGCGGACGGCAAGATCATTGCAGCCGGCACGTCAACCGCTCGAGGCGGCAATTCGGACTTCGCGCTTGCTCGTTACAACATCGATGGCAGCCTGGATTCAAACTTTGGCTCGAATGGAAGAGTAACCACCGATTTCTTCAACGACAAAGACGTTCTGCATGCCGTTGTTATTCAGCCGGATGGCAGAATCGTCGCGGCGGGTTCAGCCTTGCGAACCGGAATGGGATCACAATTCGCGGTTGCGCGTTACAATCCCGACGGCGGTCTCGATATGAGTTTTGGCGCGAGCGGCAGGGCGACGACCAGCTTCTCGGGCGACGATGCGGCCTTTGGAGTTGCGGTGACACCTGGGGGAAAGATCGTCGCGGTGGGAACTTCGAGCATTCAAACCTCCCCGAAGTTCGCGCTTGTGCGTTTCAACTCCGACGGCAGTCTCGACGCAAGCTTCGGCGCAAGCGGCCGCGTTACGAATTCAATCGCGGGCGGCGCGGACCAGGCGCGCGCCGTTGTGCTGCAACTCGATAACAAAATCGTGATCGCGGGTGATCACCATCCGGGCCTCAGCTTTGCCGTTTTTCGCTACAACGCGAACGGAACCGCGGACACAAGCTTCGGGACAGGGGGCGGTGTGATCACGGATGTGTCGGCGGGAAGCTCGGCGTTCGCCATAGCCCTTCAATCCGACGGGAAGATCGTTGCCGCCGGGTTCGCGGTGGCCAGTCTCCTTAAGCGATTCTTCGGGCTCGCCCGCTACAATCCCGACGGCTCGCTTGATAGCACATTCGGAACGTCGTTCGGCAGACTCGGCACATCGATTACCTCCCGCGACGATGTCGCAACCGGCATCGCCATACAGCCCAACGGCATGATCCTGGCAAGCGGATTCGCGGGCGCCCCCGGTGAGTTACAAACTGGCTCCGCCGACTTCGCGATTGCGCGATACAAATCCAAAGGCAAGCTGGATATGACTTTTGGCGCCGGCGGAACCGTGATCACAGACTTCTTTGGCGGGGCCGATTTGGCAAACGCTATTGCGTTGCAATCTGACGGCAAGATTGTGCTGGCTGGAGTCGCTCAAGGGGCGACCAACGTTTTCGCCGTCGCTCGCTACCTGGTTGAAGACTTCGCGCTGAGGATTGATCCGCCGGTCGTAACCGCCGCTCGCGGAACCGCGGTCTCGGTCGAGGTGCTGATCGATCATGTCGGTGGGTTCGCAGGCAGTGTGACCGTGACCTCGCCGGACGTTTCCGGCATAGGCGTGAAAGTGAAGCCAGCCAATCCGTTATCAACAACTCATGCGATGAGGAACCTGAATCTCAAAATAAAATCGACGGCCCAGGTTGGCGTTCACCATCTCACATTCACGGGGAAGGACGAGGAAGGAAGAGTCAGAACGGCGACTCTGACACTAAGTATCCAGTAATCGAATTACCGCAACCACGTCGGCCTTCGCGTGTACTTTCCCGTGGGCGCGCCGCCACTGAGCGTTCAGAGGGCCACGACACACAAGGGTCACTCGCACCTCAGCGTGATCATCGGGTCGACCTTCGTAGCTCGCCGCGCTGGCGCGAAACTGGCTCCCAGAGCCACTCCTGCAAGCAACACCGATGCAACAATGAAGGTCAACGGATCGGTGGCGCTGATGCCGTACAAGAGACTCGACATCAATCGCGTCAACGCGAACGCCGAGACCAGGCCCACCGCGATTCCCTGGACCGCGAGCCAACCACCCTGGCGGACTACCATCTGCTTCACGTCCGAGGGCCGCGCGCCCAATGCCATCCTGATCCCTATCTCTCGAGTCCTAAGCGCGACCCAGTGCGCGATTATGCCGTAGAGTCCGATCGCAGCCATCACCAGCGCAAGCGCGCCGAACAGTCCAATCAACCCGACTAACATTCGCTGCTGCCACAACGTCGCGGCGATCTGTTCAGACATCGTCTTGACCGCGAACACCGGCAAGGTCTTATCGAGTGCCGCCACCTCGCCGCGTATCGCCGGTATGAAGCTCGAAGGGTTCGACGCGACGCGCGCGACGAGCGTCGCCCTGCCGTCGTAGGTTTGCAGCTCCGGCAGGTACACCAGCATTGGCATGTCTACAAGCAGCGAGCGATACCTGGTGTTTTTGGCGACTCCAACGATCTCAACCGGAGGCCGAGGCTCATGCCAAAACGGCACCGAAAGCTGTTTACCAACCGCGCTCTCACCAGGCCAAAGCCGCTCGGCCAGCTTTTGACTGACGATCGCCACCGGAGCCGCCCCCACTCTGTCGCTGTAGTTGAACTCACGGCCTTCGACGAGTGGAATCCCGAGAGTCCTAAAATAGTGTGCAGCGATTCGGTTCGCATCGACTCGCAAGCCGAGATCGTCGCGAGTTCTCAGAACATCAGGCGGTGGTTCGTCGCTCGGAAGAAACACGTTGAGGCGATCGCTCCAGTCGTTGGGCGGGACCGTCTTGGCAAGACTCGCCGACACAACTCCGGGAATGGCTTCAACCCGATTGATGAGGTCTTCGTAGAAAGATCTGCCCCTGGCTTCGCTGTAGTGTCGAATGGTCAGATCCACGGACATCAACACCAGGTTGTCGCTATCGAAGCCGCGATCCATCGTCAACACCTTTTGCATAGTTCTTACCGCAAGGCCCGCGCCGATAAGCAACAACAGTGAGAGCGCTATCTGGGCGACGACCAGACGGCCCTGCAAGCGCGACTTATTCCCACTCGATTTCGGCGCGCCTTCTTTGAGTGAAGTGACGAGGTCTGGATTTGACGCTTGCAAAGCGGGAACGAGACCGAAGACTACGCCGGTGAGCGCCGACAACAACGCGGTGAAGGCGAGGACTCGCCCGTCCAGACTCACGTCCATTCCCCTAAGCGCGTAGGCAGGCTGCTGGAAGGTCAGGATCAACCCGGCCGCCCACGGCGCCAACAAAACTCCAAGACTGCCCCCGGCCAACGAGAGCAAAATTCCTTCGGTTAACATCTGACGAACGAGCCGCCCACGAGTGGCTCCCAGAGCGAGTTTCACGGCGATCTCTCTCCGGCGAGCCGTCGCCCGCACTAGCAGGAGATTCGCTACATTGGTGCAGGCTATCAGCAGCAAGAGAACTACCGCGGCCGCAAGCAATCCCAGAAAGTTGCGAAGGCTGGTTCGGTCTTCGAAATCGAGTCCCAACCCGCCGAGCAGCACAAGACTGCCGCCCGAATTCCTGTTCGGATAGCTCTGCTCGAGTTGCTTCGCAGTGGTGGCGAGTTCGGCTTGAGCGCGATCGAGTGAGACGCCGGGCTTTAATCGCCCAAACAGCGTGAGCCACCCGGCGGAGCGATCGTTGAACCAGACGCGGCCCATCGTGCGGGGCATTGCCTGAGCCTGCATCTTGATTGGAATCCAGACGTCGAATGACGATCCTTTTTCGGTGCCGGCGAAATCCCGAGCCGCTACGCCGATGATCGTGAAGTCGTAATCGTTCAGTCTTATCGTTCGTCCTGCAACGTCCGAAGCTCCGCCGAAGTCCCGCAGCCAGAAGCCGTAGCTAAGCACTGCGATCGGATTGGCGCCGGGCTCGGTGTCATCATCGGGGCTGATGAGCCGGCCGAGGGCAGCTCTCACCCCAAGTACGTTGAAGTAGTTGCCACTGACCAGATCGCCGCGCAGTCGCTCGGCCGTTCCGTTGTCAAACGTCAGCGGCGTCCCGCAATGCGCAGCGAGTCCCGCAAGCGTGCTGTTACTGTCGCGATAGTCGACGTAATCCGGATAACCAGAGCTGGACGCATGTCCATTCAGCGTTCGCTCAAGCAAAACAAGCTCATCGGGTTTGCTCACCCCTGACAACGGACGTAGCAGCGCTGCATTCACGAGGCTGAAGATCGCGGTGTTGGCGCCTATTCCAAGCGCGAGCACCACCACCGCAACAGAGGTGAAGCCCGGACTCTTTGCGAAGAGTCGAACCGCATATCGTAAGTCTTGCCAAATCTCGTCCATGAATTTCCTCACTCCTCGGGTTAGTCTTTCAAAAGCGGCTTGAACCCTTAGACGAGCGAGTCAGTCATTTTCTTCCGTACGTTAGTTGCCAGTGATGCCAGTGATGTAAGGTCGCGAATTACAGGCGCTCTTTGTTTAGCACGGCCATCAACTTATCTCGGTATAGTGCGCCGGGCGGCGTTCTTGTAAACGACTCCGCCCTGCATCACGAAGACCACTCGGCGAACCGCAGTGATGTCTTTCAACGGATTACCATCGAGCGCGATGATGTCCGCTTCCAGACCCGGTGCGATCGAGCCGATCTGATCCGACATCCCAAGCGCTTCGGCTCCAAGCGAGTTCGCCGAAACCATCGCCGCCATCGGATCGACTCCGCAATCGCGCACCCGGTCGATGAACTCCTCGGCGTTGCGCCCGTGCGCGCCCGCTACGGCGTCCGTGCCAAACACTATCTTCAGGCCTTGAATTTTCGTCGCGCGCCGCACGAACTCGTGGCTCATCGGAAGGATCTTCTCCATCGTTCGGAACCCCTCGAGCGTTGTCGGGTAGAACGGTGTGCCTACGTACTTGTCTTTGTTGAGAATGTAATTTTCGAGCAGCAGCCCGCCTTGCGGATCAAGATAAGTTCCCCGCGCGGCCATCAACTCCAAATCGTCGTCGGTCGCTCCAAGCCCGTGCTCGATCTGTGTGCACCCGGCAAGCGTTGCCGCTGGAACCGCGTCTCTGTAAGCGTGAACCAGCGTGCGAAGGCCAAGCTTTTTCGCTTCGTCGCAAGCCGCGTTCAGTTGCTCTTGTGAAAGCGTCTTCGAGCCTTGAAGCATGCCGCCTGCCGCGAAGATCTTGAGCAGATCCGCTCCTGCTGCTTTTTGCTTTCGAACAAAGGCCCGAATCTCCTCGGGTGTGCCGCTCTGTTCGCCTCGGCCCGCAATCGCCTCAACGCCCGTGAGGATTCGCGGGCCGGGTAATGCGCCTTTCGCGATGGCATCGCGCAGCGCAACGGCCGAGCCCACGTTTTGCACCGTTGTGAAGCCCGCCATCAACGTCACCCAGGCATTCGAAGCGGCGCGATATGCAGCCTCAGGCGTCGCCGCTCCTTCATTCGCGTTCTTACCATCGGCGCCAAAGCTCCAGGTGATATGCACGTGCGCGTCGATCCAGCCGGGCAACACCGTCAGTCCACGAAGGTCGTAATCCACCTCGGCTTTTGCATCGGCTTTTGTTTCGACTGCGACGATCTTTGATCCTTCGATGACGATGCGAACGTTGTGAAGCTCGCGGCCCTTGCCGTCGAGCACGGTGCTTGCGGCGATCACGATGCGTTTGCCGCTCGCTGGTCGAACAGGCGTTTGCGAAGGAGTCGAGTGGGGCATGACACAGGCGCCAAGAATGACGAGATTGCACAGAATGATCTTCGCGGATCGCATGATCGAAAGCCTCTCATTTTTTTGGAAGTTGTTTTCAAGAATACACCGCTCTGTGCGTCACGGTCGAGATTGGGCGTCAGGAAGGATGCACTCGTGCTTTATTGTGAATGCGCGCTTGTTGCGATAACCTTGGCGAAATGATTATCGTTCCGGAAGGAGCCGTCAGGTATGAAACAGTCATTGACCGCGAGCGTCTGGAAAGAAGGCGAATGGTACATCGCTCAATGCATTCAGGTCGATGTTGCCAGTCAGGGAGCGACAGAAGATGAGGCTCTCGACAATTTGCGCGACGCGCTTGAACTGCATTTCACGCCGCCCGTCGCCACGGTCTTACCCAACGTTCGTAATATTGAAGCAGACATCAGGGCCGCATGAAGCCGCTACCGATCCGCGAAGTAAAACGCAAACTCGAAGCAGCGGGTTTTACGGAAGCCGGCCAAACCGGCAGCCACTTGAAGTTCGCAAAGACCATAAAAGGCGGTACGCGCACCGCACCGGGCCTAAGCACCATGAAGTCGCTCCCCGTACACTTTGAAGCATCCTGCGTCAGGCCGGACTCAGCGCTGACGAGTTCGACGCAGTTTAGAGAACCGGGCGTCTCGACGCGAGCGACTCTTGCATATTAGCGAGGAGGTGACCAATGCGAGTTTATGCGATCGGCTCAGTAGTGCTTTTGATGTTCGCTCTTCTTAGCGCGCCACTACTAAACGCAAGAACAGCCGGAATAAGCGCGGCAGTCACGGCCGCTGCGCAGTCGCGCGATTCTGCTCGCGACGCTCTGATCGAGCGCGCGAATGCATTCGAGATCAACACGCCATACGTGCCGCCTCCCGGTAATCCGCGTGAACACGACGCCTCGGGCTTTGCAAAGATAATGTGTTCCGCGGTATTCATCACAGGGCTTGATCCGGCAGTCGCGGCGAAGAATGTGGGAGGCTTCACCGCGCCTTTCGAAGCACGCGATCAACTCGGCAAGCCCGTGATCGATCGAGTCAACAAGACTGTAACCGTAATCGCGCCAACCGGAGTGAAGCGCATTGCCAGATATCTCGGCAGTCAGGGTTGCGTCACGCTGCCCGCCGGAACGGGCTCATTGCACTTCAAGCCGGTCACGGTGACAAGCAGCTTGCCTGATGCTTCGACCCAACCCTGGCCGATGGGGAACGTGTTGCCAAGCGAACCTCTACCGTCCGGGATCAACGCCGATAAGCTCAAGAAGGCGGTCGATGCGGCCTTCGAGCCGAAAGAAGGAATGACGGCCGCATTCGTTGTGACCTGGAAGGGACGACTGATCGCCGAGCGCTACGGCGAAGGCATCACCGCCACAACGCCGCTCGAAAGCTGGTCGATGGGAAAGAGCCTCACGGCCACGCTAATGGGAATCCTCGTCAAGCAGGGCGTCTACAAACTGTGGCAGCCTGCGCCCATACCCGAGTGGCAAACAAAGGGTGATCCGCGAGCACGGATTCGCATTGCCGACATCATGCACATGTCGAGCGGTCTTAGAATCAGAGCGCCTCAGGACCCCGATTACGATCCGAAGTTTGGCTATCCCGATCACGTGTATCTTTACACGGGAAGCATCAACTCTTTTCACTATTCCGCGACGCGGCCGCAGCAGTGGCCGCCAAACACCGTGGGCCGCTATCGAAATTGCGATCCGTCTTTGATCAACTACCTCGTGCGCCTTGCGGTCGAGAAACGCGGCGAAGAGTATCTGTCTTTTCCACAGCGGGCGCTTTTCGACAAGATCGGGATACGAACGATGGTGCTGGAAACAGATCCGTATGGAAACTTCCTCACTCAGGGTTACGAATTCGGGTCGGGACGTGATTGGGCGCGGCTCGGCAATCTCTATCTTCAGGATGGTGTCTGGAACGGCGAGCGAATCCTGCCCGAGGGCTACGCGAAGTTCGTGAGCACGCTTGCGCCGGCGTGGGTTGAAGACAAGCGGCCGGTTTACGGCGCGTTCTTTTGGATCAACGGCGACGGTGGATATCCCGTTCCGAAAGAGGCTTACTACATGGCTGGCGCGGGCGGGCAATGGACGATGATCATCCCCTCGCACGATCTGGTAGTTGTTCGCCTTGGTCACTATCGCGGCAGCCGCGAGGGAACTCAGTCCTTCAAACGGGCGCTGGCGCTGCTGACGGAGGCGGTGCCGAAGAAGTAATAACGAGAGCGCGTCTCCAATCGCGGACGATCTCAAGGCGCATTCGGCATTCAACTGACGGGACAGCTCTCGTCAAAAGTGTTTTTACAAAACGCATGCGAAAGGAATACTGATGACTCGACCCACCTTGATAAACCGCCGAACATTTATCGAGACTGCGGCAGTCGGAGCGGCCGCTTTCGCGTTACCACGCCTGAGTTGGGCGGACCAAACTGAACTCGAGGGCATCCGTTCACAGATTGAAAAGCGGCACAACGAGGCCGTCGCGCGGCTGCAGGATTGGATTCGCCAGCCGTCGATTGCCGCCGAAAATCGCGGAATCACTGAAGGCTGCGATTTGATGATGCGTCTTCTGCGAGACGCGGGTTTCGGCGTCGTCACAAAAATTCCAACCGAAGGTCATCCGGGCGTTTTCGCAACTCTCGATGCGGGAGCGAGTCAAACCGTTGGCGTGTATCTCATGTACGACGTCAAGCAAGTGGATCCGGCGGAGTGGTCATCGCCGCCGTGGGATGCCGCGATTGTTGACAAGCCGGGGCTTGGCAAGGTGCTCATCGGCCGCGGCGCGGTGAACCAAAAAGGTCCGCAGGCCGCGTTTCTCGCCGCGCTTCATGCGATCCGCGCAGCGGGGCGCAAGCTTCCAGTAAATCTTGTTCTTGTGGCGGAGGGTGAAGAGGAAATTGGCTCCCCGCACTTTCACCAGGTCGTGGCGAAGCCCGAAGTCGAACGCGCACTCAAGCGGTGCACGGGTGTCTTCATGCCGTTTGCCTCACAGGGGCTCGACGGTGGAGTGACGATCAACCTTGGCGCCAAGGGAATCATTGAAGTGGAGCTCACGGCCAGCGGCGAGCGCTGGGGCCGCGGCCCGCGCAAGGATGTGCATTCGAGCACCAAGGCTTACCTGGACAGCCCGGCGTGGCACCTTGTCCAGGCGCTTGCGACATTGGTTACTGCGGACGGCAACGAACCCGCGATCGACGGATTCGCCGACAAGGTTCGGCCGCTCTCGAATCGCGAAAGGACGATGATCGCGGAAGCATCGCGCCGGCTCAGCGAAGAAGCCGCGAAGAATCAACTGGGCACAGCGCACTGGGTGCGTGACGTGAGCTGGCGCGAAGCGCTCGAGCTGCTGGTGTCGCGGCCAACGGTAAACATCGAGGGGCTCGTCGGCGGTTACACAGGCCCTGGAGGCAAGACCATCCTTCCTCACAAGGCAGTTGCGAAACTCGACCTGCGGCTCGTGCCTGACATGACCGCCGCCCAGTCGCTGGCGGCGCTCAAGGCTCATCTTGCGAAGCGCGGCTTCGGGGACATCGAAGTCAATATGACCGGCGGCTATGATCCGACAAGTACACCCGCCGATGCCGCGCTCATTCGCGCGCAGGCGGCGGTATATCGAAGGTCCGGCATCGAGCCGATAATGTGGCCGCGGCTTGCAGGATCGTGGCCCGGCTACGTTTTCACAGGCGAGCCAATACGACTGCCTGCGGGCCATTTCGGCATGGGGCTTGGAGGCGGAGCGCACGCGCCCGATGAGTTTTACATCATCGAGTCAACGAACCCGAAGGTCCAGGGCATCGACGGGGCCGCCTACTCATTCGTCGAGTATCTCCACGAGCTTGCCGCCACGAGCTGAAGTCACGCCGGCCTTTAGGCGGAAGTTTGTACTTGTCGTGACTGCGAATCGGATTACAAGCTTCCGCCTCACTAAAGACCGAACTACGAATGGCAAATTGAGGCCCTTTGTTTTGCGGCCCGGGAATCGAGCGTAGTATCCTCCTTTTCTATGAAAGTCGAAGTGACTCGCACTTATCTCCAGCTTCTTCATCCCGAGGATCTGAACGGCGCTTACATCGAGGACTCGGATGTGACAATTATTCGCGTTGATGATTCTCCCGCGCAGTTTTATCGAGGGCTTTACGCCGGCGTGGGCGGCGCTTATCACTGGGTCGATCGGCTGCCGTGGACGGATGAACAGATACTGGCTCATCTTGCTCGCGCTGAGATTACGCTGTGGGTAATGTTCAGCGAAGACGTACCCGCCGGTTATTTTGAACTCGAACGTCACGACGATGGCTCGATTGAGATCGCGTACTTTGGATTGTTGCAGGACTTCATCGGCCAGGGACTGGGAAAACACTTACTGAGCGCGGCCGTCGAGCAAGCCTGGAGCGACGGCGCGAATCGAGTGTGGCTGCACACCTGCACGCTGGATGATCCGGCGGCAATGCCGAATTATCTCAAGCGCGGATTCCAGCCGTTCAAGCAGGAGAAGTATTACACCGAGATCGCGCAGGGCGAAGATCTGCGTGCGCCTCGGCCCGTTGACCGTCAGACATGAACTGCCTGTCAATCCCGCCCATCGAATTCTCCTGTTGTTGCGAGCAACTGTTACAAGATACACGGCGCCTGTACTGTCCCTTTGGCCGGCAGTAGTGCGCAAAGGGAAGAGAGTTATTTCAGGAGAACCCTGATTGCTTCCGTGTAAATTTACATGATATAAAAGCGAGCACGCTCGCGAGATATTAGTGCGAAATGAATGTTTGACTGCTACACCACTTGCTCACAGGGATGAGGAGTAGGCCGGAAGATTCGGTGTCAACCAAGTAAGTTGGGCGCAATTAGCTTCGCAAAGTCAACTTAAGTCCAGATGACGGTGAAAGGGGGAGTTGTGAGCAAAAGAATATTAGTCGCCGCGGTCGTCGTGTTAGCAACGCTCGCTCTCGTTGGTTGGTGGAAGGCTCTATCTGGAAGCGTCAAAGCTGATCAGGATGTTAAGCCAAATATGGAGACCCAATCTCAACCGGCAGAGAATATCCAGGCTCGTCGTGTTGCTGAAGATGATGAACGGGAGATGGTCGAATTCCTGCGCACTGCCGGGCCTCCCAGATCGATGACCGGAGTGACCATAATGCCAGCCTTTTTGATAAAGGGAGTTCTGCCCGACTCTCCAGCACAAGTTGTAGGGCTGAGAGAAGGAGACCTGATAGCCAACATAGATGGCCATCCGGCTGACTCCTTCAAAGTAATGTTGAGGGCTACACGGAAGGAACCCGGAACCCCGGTTACGATGGATCTATTGAGATATAATCCAGACACTGGGAAGTACGACCACTACAAGTCGACAATGCCTTTGGCGCCGTGGCAACAACAGAATCAGTAGCATTCGGGCCGGTATGCGATACTGACCGGCTTAGCCCAAACGAGTAACAACGTCTCGACCGTAAGCCTCAACAGTTTGCTCTTCGTCGCCGCTCATCAGATAAATATTGAACTGCGTCACTCCGATGCTCTCCAGTTCTTTCAGCTTTCGCACGTGTTCCTCAGCAGGACCAACAATGCAAAAACGATCGACGATCTCATCAGTCACGAATTCGGCGTTCGAGCTTCCGACTTCAGCGTGATGCAAATAATTGTAGCCCTTGCGATCGCGGATGTAGGAAGTCAACTCTTCCGGCAGCTCTTCGGGCTTGTATCGCGATACTAAATCGACCACGTGATTCGACACCAGCGCCGGAAACCATCGCACCTGATCGCGAGCCTTGGGCAGATCGTCCGACACCCAAACCGGCGCCGCGCTCATCACTCGAATCTTCGAGAAATCGCGGCCCGCTTCCTCGGCGCCTTCACGGACGAAGCCGAGGCACCACTTGATCAAGGCCGGATCGGCGAATTGAAGAATCACTCCGTCGCCGATTCGCCCGGCGCATCGCAACGCCTTCGGTCCATAACCCGCGATCCACGCGGGCGGAACGCCCGAATCGGCCCACGGCATTTGAATCTCGCGTCCTTCGTATTCGATTTTCTTGTTCGCGCACAGGTCTCGGATGACGCTTACGGTTTCTTCCAGCCGCTCGAGCGTGGTTGGCTTTTTGCCCATCACTCGCCGCGAGCTGTCGCCTCGCCCGATGCCCAGATCCATGCGCCCGCCTGAGATTCGATTCAGCGTAGCAAGCAGGCTCGCGGTAACGGTCGCGTCGCGCACGGCGGGATTCGTTACACACGTGCCCATGCGCATGCGTTCGGTGTTGACGGCCAAGAGCGTCATAAGCGGATAGGCCTCTTGCCACAACACGTGTGAATCGAAAATCCAACTGTAAGCGAATCCCGCGGCTTCGGCGTCTTTGGCGAGCGCGATCATCCGCTGGTGCGGCATATCGGGTTTGAAGGTTATTCCGAACTCGAGCATAGGTTACCTCAGTGCTGAGAGTTGAGTGCTGAGTGCTGAGTATTATGTTTGGCCGTACCCAGCTTGCGATGAACTGCTGCGCGAAGACCACCTACTATTCGTCCCACTTCTTCCGCCTGAGCTAGAACCGCTAAAAGTCTTCATTATTCAAGTACCCGACGTCCACCGCTATATAAAGCTGGGAGCGAACTTCAGCACAGGAGGCTTTTGCCGTCGAAAGGAACTGATGAAACTCTCCAGGACGATTTCTCTCGAATCCCTCCGCGATGTTGGACATTATTGAAACCGAGGCACGTTGAATTTGAGAAGATAAACCAAAATCCTTTGCCCAACCACCGCTGCGCGTCAATTCGTACACGCGTCGAGTGAGTTGCCGAGCCTTCTGCCACGCTATGAGGTCTTCAAATCGTTGCACTCTATTCATTGCGCCTCGGCACTCAGCACTCAGCACTCAGCACTACTCTTTAGTTAGCGCGTCATACGTCTCGGGGCGGCGGTCGCGATAGAATTGCCACACGTTTCGTACTTCGCGAATCTGATCCAAATCCAGGTCGGCCACCACAAGCTCATCCGAATCTCGCGACGCCTGCGCGATAATCTTGCCGCGCGGATTGCAGAAGTAGCTCTTGCCGTAAAACTCGCCGATGTCCCACGGCTGTTCGTGACCTACGCGATTAATCGCTCCGACGAAGTATCCATTTGCTACGGCGTGCGCCGGTTGCTCCAGCTCCCACAGATACTCAGATAATCCCGCGACTGTCGCCGAGGGATTGAAGACGATCTCGGCGCCATTCAGCCCCAGTGCTCGCGCGCCCTCTGGAAAGTGACGATCGTAGCAGATGTAGACTCCTATCCGTCCCACAGCGGTCTCAAACGTCGGGTAACCGAGATTGCCGGGCTTGAAGTAGTATTTCTCCCAGAAGCCGGGCTTGGTGTGCGGGATGTGATTCTTGCGATACTTGCCCAGGTACTTTCCATCGGCATCGATCACAGCGGCGGTGTTGTAATACACGCCGGTGATCTCTTCTTCGTAGATCGGCACGATCAAAACCATGCCGTGCTTCTTCGCCACTTCCTGCATGAGCTTGACCGTCGGGCCGTCTGGAATCTTCTCGACCGCCTCATACCATCGAGGCTCCTGCTCTGCGCAGAAGTACGGCGTGGTAAAGACCTCCTGCATGCACAACGCCTGAACGCCAAGCTTTGCGGCATCGTCGATGAACTCAACATTCTTCTCGATGTTCGCCTGCTTGATCTTTTCAATCGGTTCTGCGATCGAACAGGCGTTGGAGGTTTGAATCAAACCGCATTTCACAATTCTTGACATAGTTACTCCGTCGGTAGTCCGTAGTCCGTAGTCAGCAGTCAGCAGTCAGTAGTCAGTAGCGTTGTTCGCAGAGCTGGCGCGCTACTGACTACTGACTACTGACCAAACTTTACTTCCAAATCTATCCAGGTTGTTTGAGGCAAACCGCTCTGCATCTCGGAATCGAACTTGTACTGTAACACGGCCTCGACCGCGCGTTGATCCAATCCGTACCCGAGCCGTCGCGTAACGTAGGCTCGAACCACTCGGCCGTCGGCGCCCACCAGCACTCTCAGTTTTACCCGGCCGCTGACTTTCGCCCTGGCCGCCCGTTCGGTTGTAGCGGCGCGAACTGATTCGCGAACCGCCAGCGCGCGCGTAGTGCTCTGGTAACGATTCTCGCGAATGATGCCCGTAGCTCGGCGAGCCCGTGTTTGACCTCCCGATTCGAGTCTCGCGTGAGCCTCGGTCCTGAGGCTCTCCAACGAGTTCCGCAGAGCCTGACCATACGCTTCAGTCCACGCCTCATCAACACCGTTCCGATCCACCGATGAAGCTCGCAGCCGCTCTTCAACGTCGGGCTCTCCAATCTGGCCAAGAGCCCACACAGCATCGTAGCGAACATCGTAGGACGAATCATCCAACGCGTCGGTGACCTCATCAACACCGCCCGCATCCTGCATCAGGCCGAGCGCAACGAGTGCCGCCGATCGCACCTCGGGTTCGCGATCGCCCGTCGCATAGGAAAGAGCGTCGAGCGATTTTCGTTCGCCAATCATCCCGAGCGCGAATGCCGCGGATGCCCGGACCTCCGAGTTTGAATCAGCAAGTAGAGGTATCAACAATCCGGTGGCCGCCGGATCGGCGATCTGTCCGAGCGCAAACGCTGCAGCTTCGCGCACAGTCGCATCTCTGTCCGACAGTGCTTCCACAAGCGCGCGCACTGCGCCTCGCGCCCGAATCGATCCGAGTTCATTGGCAGCGTCCCGGCGGGTGGACGCGCTCTTGCTACGAAGCTCGGATAACAAGCGAGGCGGCGGCGCTTCCGGCTTCATACTCTTCTGAGCGGATGAGGCAGCGGGGGAACTCGCAGCGATCAGTGTTGCTGAAAGTAAGGCGAAGATCGTGAATCGACTGGTCTTCATCTTTTCAGAATCCCGTAATCAGCCTTCATCGCTGTTGTACATCGCGCGCGCGATTCTCCACGAACCGTCCGCGTCCTTTCTCAGCACGCGAATGACTTTTCCAGTTGCGCGAAGGGATTCGCCGCCGCCGTCGGGCGCCAACGTTCCCGAATACGTACCCCACTCAAAGGCCCAATCGCCCGTTACCTTCACCTCATTGAATGAAAGTATGTAATCGCGGATCTCGGCACTGCCGCTCTCGTCTCGCAATCGCGTGATTGAAGCGCGATTCGCATCCCTGCCGATCAACGCCGGTTCGCCCGCCGGCAACATAACCACATCGTCGGTCCAAAGCGAAGCCAGCGTGTCAATGTCCCACTTCCGGGATGCCTCCATCTCGCGTTGATGCAGCTTGTTGATCGCTTCGATGTCGGCGCCGTCCTTTTTCGACGCGCAAGACGTAACAGTGACGGTAACCAGAGTCAACGAAACTGAAATCGCAATGTGGACTATATGTCTTCGAGTGACGCTATTCATACCGCATCCTCCTCGTCCTCGACCCACACAAACGTTTCACTATGCTATCAAACAGCCACCGGCACCGGTCAATCGCCCTCCGTTTCGGGCGCGGGTTCCAGTTGGGTAGTTGACCCGGCAACCGGCACGCCTTTCATCAACAGAAAGTAAACGCCCCCGGAAACGAACAGCCCAACGAACCACGCATAATCATACAGCGGCCTGAGCACCGGGATGACAAGCCCTCCCCACGCCAGCGCACATCCAAGCAGCGTCGCCGCAACCGCCCGCCAGTTCCAGCCTCCGGCGTATGAGTACGCGCCGCGCACCTTGTAGAGGTCACCAAGCGCGAGATGTTTGCGTCTTATCAACCAGTAATCGGCGATCAACACTCCGGCGATCGACCCAAGGCCTCCCGAATATCCGCCGAGCCATTGAAAAACATACCCCGACGGATCAGCCAGCAGTCTCCAAGGCTGCATGATGATTCCCAGAATCCCTGTAATCAACCCACCCAATCGAAACGTGATCACACGCGGAAACGCATTCGCGAAGTCGTTAGCCGGAGAAACGACGTTTGCCGCGATGTTCACCGATAACGTCGCGACCACAACAGTGAACATCGAGACCGCCACGACGACCGGCTGAGTGAATTGACCGACCAGTTGCACCGGATCCCAGATCGTGCGGCCAAAGATAATCGCCGACGCCGATGTGATGATCACTCCCATCGCGGCAAAGACCACCATCGTAGTTGGAAGCGCGACGGTCTGACCTATTGTTTGATCGCGCTGACTTCGGCTGAATCGCGTGAAATCCGGCATGTTCAATGAAAGAGTTGACCAGTATCCGATCATCCCTGTGAGCGACGGGATAAATACCTTCCAAAACGCGCCGAAGCTTCCGAACTTGTCTTCGCCGTGCATGATCGCGCCGAGGCCTTTCGCTTTCCATAAGACCCAAGCCATCAGCGCCGCCGCCATAATCAAAACGAACGGCGCCGCCCAGTTCTCGACCTTGCGCAACAGATCCATGCCTCGATAGATGATGTAGATGTTCAGCGCCCAGAAGAGCAGAAACGACAGGTACTCAGTCGCCGTGTGTCCGGCGATGAAGCCGGGAGTTTGAATCTTGTCGCCGAGCAGCGTTTGCCATCCGGGCCATACCACGCGAATCAATGTGTTGATCGCTTCACCGCCGATCCAGGATTGAATGCCAAACCAACCGCAGGCAACGAGCGCGCGCATGATCGCTGGAAGATTCGAGCCCATCGTCCCGTAGCTTGCGCGCGCAAACACCGGGAACGGAATCCCGTACTTCGTCCCCGGATGCGAGTTCAACAGAATCGGAGCGAGCACGATCAAGTTGCCCAACAGGATCGTCATCAGCGCCTGCCACCAATTCATGCCCAGATCGATCAGGCTCGACGCGAGCATGTAAGTAGGAATGCAATGAGCCATGCTGATCCACAGCGCTGCGTAGTTGTAGGTAGTCCAGTTGCGCTTGAGAATTGGGACAGGCGCGAGGTCCTCGTTCCACAATGGGCTATCGGAGACGTCTTCTTCCAGTTCGACAAAATCCGGCTTAAACAGCGTACCCTCTGCGGCCATGCGTTCCTCCGGTGAATGAGTGGATGCCGCATTGTAACGCATCGCTTAGCGATCGACCATATTCTGTTGAATGGAAGAACGATCGAGGTAAGGCGTCACCTTTTCTTCGAGCAAGCTGACCAGCTCGGGATCCATGAATTCGAATTCGTCGGGGATGTACAAGCAGATGATGCGCTTGCGCAGATAGATTTCTTTGAAGCGTGAATGAATGATGTTGCGATGGCGTTTCTCCATCACGAATATGAGATCAGCCCACTCGAGAAGTTCAGCGCTGACTGCAACAGTAGCTTCCCTCCCAACGCCCGCGGACTTTGCTTCGACGCCGGGATAACCGCTGAAGATTGTTTCAGCAGTAGGACTGCGCAATCGGTTCGCTTCGCAGATGAACAAGACCTTCAGCGTTGTCGTGCTATCGGTCATCCCAAAGCGGTGCCGGTCGTCGCTGAGCCCCTCGCAGCGGACACGTTGTTTCGGCCAATGTTATTCATATGAGGCTTCAATCCACTTGGATCGTGTAGTGATGACGTTGGCTCAGCATACAGACAACGCCGCCTGCCTGGTCAACGATTACCGCAAACAAACCAGTAATGTCGCGGCCAAGCACACACATATCGAGCGATTGGACCTCGGTAACGGCTGCGTACTGGCCACGGAACACTACCTTGGAAGAATTCTCACGAGACCGACGGATTTGAGTTTCAATTACTACAGACTCAGCCGTGCCGCCCAAACCACTGATGCCATCGTAAGAGGTGTTCGGTCGAACGCCGAGTTGCGTGAGAGCTGCCGCGGTTAGAACCGTGCGATCCGCGCCGGTATCAACCAGGAAAGGAAACTTGACCCACGAGCCATCAGCAGCCAGAATCTCGCCGCTGACCATGGGCCTCGCCACACCGTCATCAAAGAGCGCCCATTCTCCGTCGATGCGCATAGATGTGCGCTACTTTCTCTTTTGGTATGCAGTGAACGAAGCCGCCGTTGTCCTCGGGGTGTGCTGCTTTGGCTTGGGCAATGACTTCCTCGGGAGTGTCGCCGGCGAATAGCTCCTCGCCCGCAATGTAGATGCACTGGCCGCGATAACGCGTGAAAATCTCCGCTGCGTGTTCCTGAAACCATCGGAAGTTGCGCTCAAAGCGCTCATCCTGCGCCCGCGCTTGAGCCAGTTCCTCGAGGTCGGTGACCTCTTCCATCACTATTGGATTCAGCAAGTCGGCCATGCTTAATTCTTCGTGCGAAGATTCGTGAAGCGCCATTCTATCTTCATCGCGTCGCCGGCGGCAATACGTACTGCTAAAGAGGCCTCTTCCTCACTGGGCATGAACGTCGCGTTCTCCGCTTGGTCCATACGGCGTTCGCATCATAAGGGACGCGTTTGCGTGGGGTCAATCTGTCATCGGCATTACTTGGGGAGCTCCTGTAGGAGTAAGGCAGCGGTTGATGGTTCCTCGATCGTTGCCGTTCGGAAAACTCGCGTGCTAGTATCCCTATCCGTGAGAGGCTGGTTTAACTCAATGTTTCGCTTCCCGAAGCCGCTCTCAATCACTCTCGCCTTTTCTCTTCTGATCGCGCTTAATTCCGAATCTCTCGTTGCGCGCCAGATTGTAAAGCAGCAAGCCCAGGACGCACAGAAGCCCGAACAGGATTCCGAAACCAAGAAAGAGAAACGCGCTCGAAGGGCCGAGCGAAAGAAACAAGCCGCGCCAACAAAGGAAGCGCCTTCGGATCAACCGCCCACCGACGGCGCGGCCGCTGAAACCGAAGTCGTCGACGTGGTCGCCGACAAACAATCCAAGAACGGCGACATCGTTCTTTACGAAGGCTATGTCAACGCGTCTCAGGGTGAGATCCGGCTACAGGCCGATCGCGTAACATTCAACACCGTAACTCACGATATGATCGCCGAAGGCAACGTGATCTTCGATCAGGGCGCCGACCAGCGAGTCACCGCGCGGCGCGCCGAGATCAACGTTGCTTCCAAACGGGGAGTTTTTTGGGATACGACCGGCTTCACCAATCGCACTCAGACCGGCGACTACGTTTTCTTCACCGCCAAGCGTGTCGAAAAGACCGGCCCCGACACTTATGAGCTCTTCGACGCCGACGTCACTGCTTGCGAAGACGTGATTCCGAAGTGGAGCTTCAAGGCAAAACGCGCCGAGTTAAAGATGGGCGATCGCGTCACCATGCACAACGCCGTCTTTCGAGTTAAGACCCTACCCGCGTTCGTCCTTCCGTTTATGTGGATACCCGCAACCAGGAAGGAGCGCAAATCGGGATTCCTGCTGCCGTCGACCGGCAACTCGAATCAAAAAGGACGCACGCTCAAGCTCGCTTACTATCAGACGCTCGGGGATTCGGCGGACATCACCTTTCGCGGCGATGTCTACACCCAGCGCGGGCTTGGCATGGGTGCGGAGTTTCGCGCGCAGACCGATGAGAAGTCTTATCTGAGATTGGGAGTGTTCTCGGTTAAGGATCGGCTGTTCGGAACGCCAGGTGATAATCAGGGTGGTACTGCTTTCATCGCCGACGCTGTGCAATACCTGCCGCACGGCTGGCTCGCGGTCGGCAACGTTTCGATTGTGTCGAGCCTCGCGTTTCGCCAGATATTCTCGGATGACATCACACAGGTTATCGACCCGCGGCGCGAATCAACATTCTACGCGAACAACAACACGTCGGGTTTCAGCTTCAATTTTCTGGCGTCGAACGAGACGACTACTTTGTTCAGCCCGAGCCGCGATCCTCTGACGCCGAGCGCCGGGGATAATATTGACATCAAGATCCGCCAGGCGCCTGAAATCGATATGACGGTTTATCCTCGACGCCTCTTCGACAACGTGCCAATTTATTTTTCGCTCAACTCGAGCATCGGCGCGCTGAAGCGGGAAGAGTCGATCGACTCAAACGTGACGCTGGTGACGCCGGCGGCGGTGCAGCGATTCGACATTCAACCGAAGATCACCATTCCGCTCGCGACGGTCGCCGGAGTCGCCATCACGCCTAGCCTGACACTGCGTGAAACTTATTACACCAACAGTATCGATCCAGGCGTCCCGCGGTTTGATCCGGCCAAGTTCACATTCGACCCGGCTGACCCTCGCTTAAACCCAACGCGGATTCAGTTCAATCCCGGCGTGAAACTGTTCGACCGCAACGTGCTTGATCCCATCAGCTCTGATTCGGTCTCGCGCAGTTATGCGGAGCTTGCGGTGGATATCAGGCCTCCGTCGCTCGAAAAGGATTATCTCGATGATGAAGGCCAGACTCGATTCAAGCACCTGATCGAACCTTCGATCACCTATCGCGCGATTGGCGGAATCGGCAACGAGGTCAATCGGATAATTCGCTTTGATGAGCGCGACGCCGTTGCAGACACCAACGAAGTCGAATACGCGATAGTCAATCGCTTCTTCACCCGGCAGCTTTCTTCCGAACTGACCCGCAGGCGTGTGAAAGGCAGACGCGCGCCGTCGCAGATGAAGCCTGTTCGTCCAGGCGAAAAAGAGAAGGGCTCCGACAAAAAGAAAACCGGGACGGAGCCGGCAAATACCAAGCCCCCGGAGCCTGCCGACGACAATCTGACGCAAGAGCAAAAGGCAAAACAGCAACCCGCGGCTCCAAGCCAGGATAAATCGAAACTCGAAAAGGGTGAGTCGACCGAACTGAATTCGACAATTCGTCCAACCGAACCGAAGCAGTCGGCGAAGGATCGCCGGAAGAGCGAAGCGCAAGGCCAGCCCGACACAACCGAACCCGACGAGAGCGCGGTGCTGCAGGCCTATGAACTGCTGACGGTGAAAGTCGCGCAAAAATATTTCTTCGATCGCACCTTCGGTGGCGCATTGATCGAAGGCCAACGAAATCAGTTTTATCCGATCAATACACTGTCAGGATTCACGATCGGCGGCCACGCGCGAAGCTTCTCGCCGGTGAACGTAGCGGTGCGTTATCGCCCGCTGTCGTCGGTCTACGGCGACCTGCGAATGGATATCGGAAGCGAGGACGGGACAGTGCGCAATGTTACGATTGGAGGAGGAGTGCGCGGCGATAAGATTTCAGTGTCCGCAAGCTACTATCTGTCGCGAAGGATCAAACTCGATTCCAATTCCTTCGAGCCGGGGGCGTTCGCGGGCGATCAAATTAGCACGACGCTGCAGTACGGAGATGGGCTTCGCGGCGCATACGGCGGCGCGCGGATAAGCTACGATTTTACGAACCGCTTCGTCACCGACACGACCGTGTCCGCGGGCCGGCTGATGAACTCGCGAAGTTATGTCGGCTACGCGTGGGATTGTTGCGGAGTGCAGTTCAACTACAACACATTCAAGGCGGGGTTGCGCAACGAGAGCGCGTGGTCATTCACATTCAACCTCGCCGGTCTGGGGAGCTACGGCACGGATCAACTGTCGCAAATTGGAGGCGGGCAGGGCGGACGCAAACGAGGCAAGCGAAGAAATCGCAGCGACGATGATTACTATTTGCCGTGAGGATCAGTGCGCAGTGGGCAGTGAGCAGTAGGCAG
>Ga0070699_100000398_pt1 | contig 42153 bp, 37 predicted proteins | sample KBSK1503metaG_FD_65473 | JGI IMG/M metagenome (GOLD analysis project Ga0070699, IMG submission 65473) | Corn, switchgrass and miscanthus rhizosphere microbial communities from Kellogg Biological Station, Michigan, USA - KBS K1-50-3 metaG | ecosystem: Host-associated > Plants > Roots >... | reverse complement strand
TCCCGATAGCGGAACGCCTCGGCCTCGGACGCCTCGCGTGCGACCGCGCGCAGCAGATCGCGTAAGTTTCGAGCGGCGGGCACCGGCGACGTATGGAACTATTAACCGATGTGCGGCGACTGGTCTAGCAGCACGACCCGAAGCGGCGCCGGACCGAGAGGGGACAAGGTGGCAGAGGGCGATGCGACGCGCCGCTAGGCCTGGACGACGGTCCCCAGATGATGTCCAGCGATTGGCGTCTTCCAGGCGTGCGCCGCGTTCTCGAACCAGAGCGCGAGCATCAAGACGGCGAACAGCGCGTGGGCATGGTCCGCCGCGCGACGGCGATGCTCGTCGGCCACCGCCTCGAGTCCGTCCAGGCGCAGGAGCTCGCCGAGGTCTGAGCTTCGTGCCCTGACGGTATCGAGCATCAGGTCGCGCAGCGTCGACCGCATCCACGGTTGCAGCGGGACGTTGAAGCCCGACTTCGGCCGGTCGAGCACGTCGGGGGGGAGCGAGTCGCGCAGGGACTCGCGCAGGATGTGCTTGCGGATTCGGCCTCGTCGTAGCTTGAACTCCCCCGGAAGGCTGGCGCAGAAGCGCACCATCTCCGGGTCGAGGAACGGCACGCGGACCTCCAGGCCGTTCGCCATGCTCATCCGGTCCACCTTCACCAGCATGTCGTTCGGGAGGTAGAAGACCGTGTCCGCGTGCAGCAGGCCGGCCAGCCATTCACGATGCGGAGGGACCTCGTCGACGTGGCGCGCGTAGGCGCCCAGCGGGTCGCGGACGTGACGGCGGAAGGCGGGCGTGTAGAGGCGGTCCTTCAGCCGGTCGTCGAAGGCGATACGCCACGCGCAGTGGTCGCGGCCGGGGCCGAGCTCGGCCGCACGGATGAAGCGGGTGGCTTTGGCGTGCAGGCTGTACTTCCGATCCTGGAGCGGTAGTCGATGCGCTAGAGGCGCGACGATCCGCTGCCGGACCGCGGCCGGCAGCCGGCGGTACCACGCGGCCAGTCGCGTCGCCCGATAGGTGTCGTACCCGGCGAGGATCTCGTCTGCACCGTCGCCGGAGAGGGCGACGGTGAACCGCCGCCGCGCCTCGCGGCAGAGCAGGTACACGGGCAGCATCGAGGAGTCGGCGGTCGGCTCCTCCATGTGTCGCGACAGCGCCGGGACGAGTGCGGTGGCGTCGAGCGCCACCTCCTGCGCGCTCCACTCCGTCCCGAGGGCGCGCGCCGTTCGCTGCGCCACGTCGCGCTCGTCGAACCCCGGCACGTCGAAGCCCACGGTGAGCGCGTGGATCGGTCCCCGCCGCGCGCGCTGCGCCGCGCGCACGACCGCGGCCGAATCGAGCCCGCCCGACAGGAACGCGCCCACCGGCACGTCGCTCACCATCTGCGCCGCCGTCACGCGGTCGAAGCGCGCGGTGAACTCGGCGACCGCGGCCGCGAACTCGGCGCCCGACGGTTGCTCGCCATAGGGACAGCCCCAGTACGACCAGAAACGTCCGCCGCGGCGGTCGAAGAGCGCGCACTGGCCGGGCAGCAGCTGGCGGACGGCGGCGAAGCCGGTGGCGGGCGCGGGCGTGTAGCTGAAGGTCAGGAAGGCGTCGAGGGCGGCGACGTCCGGCGTGCGGTCGACCGCGGGGTCGCTCAGGATGGCCTTGATCTCGGACCCGAAGCGGAGCGTTCCGCCGCGGTCGGAATAGAAGAGCGGCTTCACGCCGAGCGGGTCGCGCGCGAGGAAGAGCCGTCGGGCCGACGCGTCCCAGAGGGCGAAGGCAAAGATGCCGGAGATCCGCTGCACCACGTCGGTGCCCCATTCCCGGTACCCCAGGAGGAGGACCTCCGTGTCGCTGGTGGAACGGAAACGGTGGCCCCTTCCCTCGAGCGTCTGCCGCAGCTCCCGAAAGTTGTAGATCTCGCCGTTGTAGGTCAGCAGCAGCGTGCCCGACGCATCCGCCATCGGCTGGCGGCCGTTCTCGGACAGGTCGATGATCGACAGCCGGCGGTGTCCGAGCCCGATGCCGGGCGCGTGCCAGATGCCCTCGCCGTCGGGACCGCGATGCGCGAGGCTGGCCGTCATCGCCTGGAGCACGCCGACGTCGACCGGACGCTCGGGGGCTGCATGGTGAAATATGCCGGCGATGCCGCACATGGGAGCCGCCTAGGGGCGCGGGTCGAGATCGGCGGCGTGCTCCAGCCGCTCCTTGCGTAGCTCGACCACCTGGTCCGCGACGATGCCCATGAAGAAGGTGAGCAGGCCGGCGATGACCGCCGTGCCGGCGAGCGTGGGGAACCCTTGCCCGCGCACGACGGCGACCACGATGCCGTAGGCGAGACCCGGGACGAGCATCGCCAGCCCGAGCACCGTGAACACGCGGAATGCCTCGAAGAGAACCACGATACGTACGATCAGGTGGAGCGTGCGGACCCCGTCGCTCACGATCTTCACCGAGGAGTGGCCCACCCGCGGCCGCGCGACGATCGGTACGTATCCCACCCGATGGCCGCCCTTCAGCATCATCAGAGTCGAGGTGGTGGAGGCCGAGAAGCCGTCCGGCAGGAGGTGCAGGTAGCGGCGGAGCACGTCGCGCCGGAAGCAGCGCAACCCCGAGTTCAGGTCGGGAATCGGCTCGCCGCTGACGACGCGCGCGACCCAGCCGAGCAGCCACTTGCCCGGCAAGCGGGGCAGGGGGCCAGCCGATCCTCGGCCCCGCACGCCGATCACCACGTCGCTCTCGTCTGCCAGCACCGGCGTGGCGACTGCGACGAGGTCCTGCGGATTGTGCTGGCCGTCGGCGTCGTACCAGGCGACGAAGGGACGCGTCGCCTGGCGGATGCCGGTCTTGATCGCGGCGCCGTAGCCGCGGTTGCGGCGATGGGACACGAGCCGCACGTCGGGCGTCCGCAGGACGATGCCGCGCGTGCCGTCCGTCGACCCGTCGTCCACGACCACGATCTCTGCCGCCGGGCAGGCGGCGCGCAGGCGAGTCACGGTGTCGCCGATCCCGTCCGCCTCGTTGTAGGCGGGAATGATGATAGATAGGCGGCTAAAGTCGGGCAGCGCACCCGTCCGGGCCTCGTCTGCGCCGCGCGAAACGGCTTCCCCGAGCGGGCTCGCCTCACGCATGAGCGGGGTATACTGAACTCGACTGTGAGCGACAACGGCGACGCGTGGCCGCTCGTCGCAGTGGGCGCGAGTTGACCCGGAAGAGAGTGCCTGCCAAGACGGCACGGTTCGCGGTGACCACGGACGAAAGGCAGATCGCCTACTGGGCGCAGGATCGGGGCCACCGAACGCACGATCATCCCGTGGTGCAGTTCTTCGCCACGCAGCGCGTCGAGTTCATCGAGCAGTGCCTCCACCTGAGCAACGTGACGAATGCGCTCGACGTGGGCTGCGGCAACGGCTTCTCCACCTTCTACATGCGCCGGCGCGTCCCCGCCATCTGGGCCTCCGACCGCTCGCGGTTCATGCTGTCGCGGCACCCGTTGCGCGCTGACCGACGGCTCGCGGCGGCCGACGCCGTCGCGCTGCCCTTCGCCGACGCGACGTTCGACCTCGTGTACGGCTGGGAGGTCCTGCACCACATGGCGGAGCCGGTCCGCGCCGTGCGCGAGATGGCGCGCGTGAGCCGCCGCTACGTGTTCCTCGTGGAGCCGAACCCGTGGAACGCCGCGCAGCTCGCCTTTGCCCTGTGGGATCCCGAGCATCGGTGGGTCCTGCGCTACACGAGGAAGTACATGGGACGGCTCTGCGAGCAGGCCGGACTCAGGGTCGTCCGGGCGGTGACCGGCGGCTGGGTCCTGCCCAACGTGACACCGGACGTGCTTCTCGGCGTGCTCCGGCGGCTGCCGTACCGATTCGCGCTCGGCCTGTCCAACTGGGTCTTCGCCGTGAAGGCCGTGTAACCGCGAGGTGCTCAACGATGGTCAGCGTCGACGACCTGCAGCGGCGGATCGAGGGCCGCGACTACGCGGTGGGAGTCATCGGGCTCGGCTACGTCGGCCTGCCGCTGGTGCGCGGATTCGGGGCCGCCGGCTTCCGGGTGCTCGGCTTCGACGTCGACCCGGCGAAGGTCGCCCAGCTGAACGACGGCCGTAGCTACATCGCGCACATCCCCGCCGAGCAGATCACCGAGCTCGTGGATTCCGGACGCTTCCGCGCGCTCTCGGACTTCGCGCGGCTCGGAGACGCGGATGCCGTCATCATCTGCGTCCCGACGCCGCTCACCGATCACCGCGAGCCGGATCTTCGTTACGTCGAGCGGACCGCCGATGACGTGGCGCGGACGCTTCGCCCGGGGCAGCTCGTCTGCCTGGTCAGCACGACCTATCCGGGCACGACGCGGGAGGTGTTGCTGCCGCGCCTGGCCGCGAAGGGTCTGCGGGTGGGGAGCGACTTCTTCCTCGCCTATTCCCCGGAGCGCGAGGACCCGGGCAACCGCAGCTACACGCTGGCTCGCGTCCCCAAGGTGGTGGGCGGCGTCACGCGGGCCTGTCGCGAGCTGGCGTGCACCCTCTACCGGCAGGTCGTCGAGCAGGTCGTGCCGGTGTCGTCGGAGTCGGTGGCGGAGGCGACCAAGGTGCTCGAGAACATCTACCGGGCCGTCAACATCGCGCTGGTGAACGAGCTCAAGGTGGTTTTTCATCGGATGAACATCGACGTCTGGGAGGTGATCGAGGCGGCCCGGACCAAGCCCTTCGGGTTCCAGGCCTTCTCGCCCGGGCCGGGACTGGGTGGTCACTGCATCCCGATCGATCCCTTCTACCTCACCTGGAAGGCCCGCGAGTTCGGGGTCGCAACCCGGTTCATCGAGCTCGCCGGCGAGGTGAACAGCGCGATGCCGGCGTACGTCGTGTCGGCGCTCGGCGACGCGCTCAACAACCGGCGGAAGGCGCTCAAGGGTGCGAAGGTGCTGGTCCTGGGTGTGGCGTACAAGCGCGACGTGGACGACGTCCGGGAATCTCCCGCGCTCGAGATCCTGACCTTGCTGCGGGCGAAGGGCGCCGAGGCCGAGTACAGCGATCCCCACGTGCCGGTTCTGCACACGATGCGACGCTACGACCTCGCGCTTCGGTCGGTCTCCCTGACGCCGGAGTCGCTTCGGGGCTACGACGCCGTGGTCCTCGTCACCGATCACTCAGATTTCCCCTACGGGATGATCCACGAGGCGGCGCAGCTCATCGTCGACAGCCGCGACGTCTTCCGCCGCATGGGCTTCGGCGGATCCCACATCGTCAGGGCGTGAGCGAGCGCCGTGGACGACGGGACCATCGTCGACTTCTCCGAGCAGTGGACGGCGTTCCGCGACAACTCCGGCTGGTTCGGCGCGCCCGAGCTGCTCGCCGACGTGCTGCAGCCGCTCCTGACCCTCGACGATCTGCGCGGCAAGACCGTCGCCGAGATCGGCTGTGGCAACGGGCGGTTCCTGAAGACGATGTCGCAGTACGCCGCGCAGGTGTACGGCATCGAGCCCGGCGACGGCGTCGAGAACGCTCGCAAGTGGAACGCGGAGCGCGAGAACGTCGAGGTAATTCGCGCGAACGTGTACGAGCTGCCGAACCTTCCCCCGCTCGATCACGTGTTGTCGATCGGTGTCGTGCACCATCTGCCGGATCCGTCGCGTGCGCTGGCGATCATGCACGATCTGTTGAAGCCCGGCGGGCGCTGCACGATCTGGGTGTACGGGCGCGAGGGCAACGAGCTGTACCTCGCCACGTTCGGCACGCTGCGCAAGCTCACGACGAAGCTGCCGCACAAGGCGCTGCTCGCGGTGTCGACCGCGCTCGTGCCGCCGCTGCGGGCGTACATCGCCGCGTGCCGCGTGCTGCCGCTCCCGATGCACGGCTACATGCGCCGCGTCCTCCGCCCCTTCGACCTCGCTCGGCTGCGGATGAACGTCTACGATCAGCTGAATCCGACGATTGCCGAGTACTGGACCCGCGACGAGGTGCGCGTGCTCATGGGGCGCGCCGGCTTTCAGGACGTTCAGCTCCACCATCGCCACGGCTACTCCTGGACCGCCACGGGAACGACGGCAACGTGAACGCCACGGAGCCGGGCCCGCGCTTCTTCACACGGAGCACGGCTAGGAGCGCGACCCAAGACTTCTTGGGTCGCGGATACAGAAATGATCGTGCGGCGCTCGCGTCACGCGCGACCGCCGTGCCGCGACTGGCAAAGCCAGCGCGGCAGTACGGATACGCACCGTTCGAGACGTCTCGCCGCGCTCATGTTGACGCGTTGGCAACTGGGCCCGTCGGCGGCGGCTGCGGAACCGGGCGTGTTCGTCTGCCGCGCTGGCGTTGCCAGCCGCGGCAGGGCCGTCGGGCGTGATCCCGACGGAACACCCTCGCGTCCGGTTCGCGACCCAAGATGTCTTGGGTCGCGCTCCTAGCTCTCGACGTCGAACGCGCGTCACGGCGGTCCGCCGCTCGGCGCGCCGGCCTGGGCGTCGGCGCTCGGCTGGGGCCGCCCCGGCGAGCGACCGTCGTCGCAGAATTCGCCGGTCTCGCCCTTGACGCAGAGGGTGGCGGGGCACTCGTCGGCGCTCGTGTCCGCGGGCTCGCCTGCCTCCAGCGCCGCCCAGAGCACTTCCCAGCCGGTCTTTTCGCGATGACCGGGCCCGATCCGGACCGACCAGACGTCACGGTCGAGCTGCGCTGCAGCCGGGACGTCGATCACGAGACGCCCGCCCCGCTCGAGCCGGTTGCGGTCGACCAGCCCGAGGTCGCGATCGTTCACCGATACCCGGTTCTCGCTCAGCGGCAGGGTGTCCGCGACCTTGAGGACGAGCCGCACGGCTCCGCCGCGGGGTTCCGGCCGCTTCAGTCGAAAGGAGACCGACCCGGGCTGAACGAACACGGACTCCGGCCAGCGTACGTCGCACGCCGCGTCGGAGCAGACGACGCCGTGCACCAGGCGGGACAATCGATAACGGTAGCCGAGGCGTACGCAGCTCGTGACAGCTCGGTCCTCGCCCCCGGTCCACAGACACAGGTCGCCCCTTTCGGCGTTGGCCGGCTTCGTGAGCCGGAGAAGCGTCGGGCCGGGATCCAGATCGACGAAACGGAAGCAGAGGCCGGCGGGCTTCACCATCTTGAGCAGCACCCGCTCGCGTGCCCACGTGAGCAGGGCCGTGTCGGGCTGCTCGGCCAGTGCCGAGATCCTGGGGCGATTCTCCTCGCTCACGAAGGTCAACGTGTGCTCGGGATGGTGAAGGACCCCGTGGCGCACGGCCAGCTTCCGGTAGTGAATGTGCCGGAGCCGGTCCCACGGGTGCTGGAACTCCTCCGTGACCATCACGACGTTGTACTTCTCCAGCGCGTCGAGCAGCACCGCATCGGGAATGGGCGCCGAGCCAAAGTCCTGGCCGAACGCGGCGCTTGTCCACTGCTGCCTGCCGATCGTCATCTGGTAGTAGAGGGGATGAGCGACCGCCACCATGACGAGAATGCTGCTCAACGTTGGGCCGAGGCGCCTGTAGACCTCATGGACGCCGACGCCCGCGCAGGCGGACAGGGGAAAGAGGATGTAGAGTCCGCGACGCATCCCCGGCATCGGCCCGCCGAACGGGACGAGCAGCACCGCAATGAGGGGAGAGAGGACCACGCCTCGGCTCATCCAACGCAGGGAAACGCTCCACAGACAGAAGGCCCCGAGGAGCGCGAATGGCCAGAACGTGCGATCGACGAATGGCGTAGGAAGCAACAAGTTCCACGAGGCGGCTTTGACGAAGACGTCGCCGATGAGGACCGGTAACGCGCTCTTGAACATGGAATAGGAAGTGATGAAACGTCCGCCACCGCGAAACAGTCCCAGGTACTGGAAGTAGACGAGGTTGTGTAGCACGATCCCGGTGAGCGCCACGGCGGCGAAGCTCGTTGCCCCGATCAGCCACGCGCCCCGAGACACGGCTGCGAAGGGTCCAGCCGTTCCCGTGGGTGTCCCGTTCTGGATCCACTCGACCGTCCAGCACAGGAACCAACCGGCGAGCAGTGCGACGTAGCCGAGGATGACACCTGGGTACGTGAAGAGGCTGAGGCCGAGGGATGAGCCGAGCACGAACGATCGGAGGAGAGACGGTCTGCGCAACCACAGCACGAGGAGGAGGGCGTTCAGCGGGACGAAGAGCAGGAGGCCCGCGGTCTCGAGCGCGTAGACGGAGAAGTACACGGCGTAGGTGGAGATCGCCAGAAAAACCGTCGCCCATATCGCGATGCGCGCGTCGAACAGGCAGCGGAGAGCGGCAAAGAAACAGACGAGGCCGAAGAAGCTGACCGTTGCCGTGTAGTATCGCGCTGAGTAGGTCGATATCCCGAAAACGCGGTACCAGGTATCCAGCAGCCACGCGTGGGTGAGGTACGTTCCCCCGGTAATCACGGGCTCGAAGTGCACGATGCTGGACACGTAGGTTCGCGTGATCGCGGCCTCGTCCGAGGTGAGGTGGCCGCCGTGCAACGTCTCCACGTGCCAGAATCGCAGGTACGCCGCGGCCGCGAGAAGGGCGACACACAGCATGAGCTCGGGCGTCGAAAGGGACGCGGATTCGCGCGGTCGAGGACGGTTCGTGAAGACCAGCAGAACCGCACCGATCAGGTAGAGCAACGTGATGCCGAGCCCGAGGCTGGACCAGCGCATTGCGCTCATGGGGACGCTTTCGCCTCCCAGATGCGCAGCGGTTCGGGCCGCCACCCGGTCGGCCCGATGGGGCTCGGGAATTCCTTGACCAGGACCCACCGGTCCCTCGTGACGTCGCCGGCGCTCGGAATGCAGGCGATGCAGCCGTAGTAGGGCTCGCGGCCGCCGCCGGTCACCAGGAATCCCGAGCTCACCGCGGCGAGCTGCTGCCGTCGCTTGGCGACGTCGTTCGGCTCGACCGCGTTGAATCTCCGGCCGGTCTCCTCCAGCCTCCCCCCGAACAGGAGCGTCGCCGTCCCGACGAAGCGGAGGAATGCCGCATCGAGCGTCGCTCGGTTGGCCCAGCCGATCACGACGAGCGCCGGCACGAGCAAGAGCCCGGACAGCTTGCTGTGGAAGGCGGCCCAGAGCGCAACGGCGGCCAGGGTCCACGCGCGTCCGCGCCGGGCGACGTCGTCGTTGCCGAGCGCTCGGACGACGAAGAACAGACACAGCGTCGAGAAGAAGGAGACGACGACGTCCGAGGCGAACATCGTGGACCAGGCGACGTCGAGCGGGAGCACGGCGACGAGCAGCGCCGCGATCACTCCCCCGGCGCCTCCCCATAGACGTCTCGCAAACAGGCAGACGAGGGCCATGCCGAGCACGTCGAAGACGAGGATCGGTGCAATCAGCCCGGCCTCGCTCACCCGGAGCAGCCGGCAGCTGAGAGCGGTCGGAATCCACCACGGGAAGCGGTACCCGTTGGCGTCGAAGTTGACGCGGCCGTCACGGACGATGGCGAGGAGGTCGGCGCGGAGCAGGTAGTCGTCTCCGAGCCCCAGGCCGCTGAAGTATCGGAGCCGCAGGCCGACGGCGAACAGCAACGTCAGGATCGAGCAGAGGGCGGCTGCCACGTCGACGCCTGGGAGTACGCGGCGGCCGGCGCGAAGGCAAGAGTCGGAGATTGCGGATACGTTCCGCGCAGGACATAAGAGATCGCCGCGAGCGATGACCGAGGAACCGACCCCGACGCTCACGGTGGTGACACCAGCGTACGACGTGGTGCCCGGACGCGAGGCGGTCAGGGGTAGTCGCCTGGCGATGGTACTCCGCGCCGCTGCCGTCCTGAGCGTCGTCGCGTCGCTGGCGATGCGGGACGTCCATCGCGCCGGATACTACGCCGGTTGGGACCTCCTCGGCTCGGCAGAGGGGCTCTTCCTGGTCTCCACCAGGAGCGCCCGCGAGCTCTTCCACTGGTACGTCGACCATCACTACGACGGGCAGATCGCGTGGAGCACGTACGGACTGCCGGTGGCGCTCCTTCCGGGTTGGCTCGCCTCGATCTGGCCCTCGGATCGCTGGCCGTCGCTCGTCACCCTGGGCTTCACGTTGCTGAGTCTCTCGTGGGTGGGCAGGGCCGTCGAGCTCCAAGGGAGCGAATGGGCGATCGTGCCCCTCGCCTGGGGCGCTTCGTCGACGCTCCTCTCCTGGTCGATCGCCGGGTTCGGCTACATGAGCGGGGTCTGGCCGCACGCCCTCGCCCTCTGGACCGTGCTGCGCTGGCGCCGACACTGGTTTGCGACCGCGATCCTCGCGCTGCTCGCGATCGAGCTATCATGGCAGGGACAGGAGCTCGGCCGGACGGTTTTCCTCGTGTTCCTCGCCGCAGCGCTCTTCGTGCGGCCGGCGCCCGGCGTCACGCGCGCCGTCTGGCTTGCCGCCGGAGGATGGGCCCTGTGGGACGTGTGGCGGCATCCCACCTTCAACAGCGGCCGGTACAGCCACCTCGGCTTCGGGAGCGACGCAGGCGCCCGCCTCCATGCGCTCGCGCACCGCTTCTTCGTGGAGGACTACCTCGACGTCCCCGTGCTGTTCGCCCTCGGGCTGGCGAGCGTGCTGCTCATGCGCCGCAACCGCTGGTTCTGGCGCACTCTGCTGGGCGCACAGGTGGGGCTCGTCGTGGTGCTCTCGCTCAACTCCGGCATTCTGCAAGGCGTCGAGGCGGTCTGGCCCCGCCGCGTCCTGCTCCTCGACTTCGTCTGCCTCGCCGCGGTCGTCGCGCTGTACCATGAGCACCGCGGCCGGTGGCTCATGAGGGCCGTGCTGATCAGCGCCCTGGTCGCCGGCAACGTGTGGCAGCTGCGCGACACGTGGCGCTGGGCCCGACAGCCGCTCGACCGGCACGCGACGGGCAGCGACTTCCCGCTGCCCTACACCCAGACCACGCTCGACTACGGCGTGCCCTTCGAGCTCGTCGACTGGGCGCGTGACATGCGTGCGGACGTGGAACGGGGAAAACGGGTGATCCTGGTCTACAACTTCTCGTCCTACGACGAGAACGCCACGAACCCGGCGGGGGTGCTCGAACGGCTCTATCTGACGCTCGGTCACGACCGGTTCCAGCGGTCGGTGTTCGTGTTCGGCACACAGATGGCCCGCTGGAACGACTTCCCGATCCGGCCGCTGCGCGAGGTCGAGCGATTCGCGCGCGAGATCCGGGACCCGGCGGAGTTCGTCGGGTACTACCGGACGCATCCCTGGGATTGGCCCGAGTTCGGCATCGACGCCACGGCGACGTTCAAGGCCCTTGGCGAGCGGTGGGACGTCGTCTGGGACGCGGACCGCCCGCTGGCCCGCGTCACCGGCCAGATTCACCGCTTCACGCTGCGGCCGTACCCGGCCGAGCCGAGTGAAGCTCAGGGGGGCGGGCGGGCCTCCCACAGCCGAAGCGGCTCCGGACGCCAGCTCGTGGGACCGATCGGGCTCGGGAATTCCTTCACGAGCACCCACTGGTTCGGGTCCAGCTCGGCGGCCTTGGGGACGCAGTCCGTGCATCCATAGTACGGCTCCCGGCCTCCGCCGGTCACGACGTAGGCCGGGCCGTGTGGCGCGAGCCGAGCCAGCTCCGTGACGCGGGCCGCGGGCGTGTACGCCGTCTCCACGAAGTCCCATCCCTGCTCGCGGAGGCCGGCGTGCGACATCCAGTAGCCGAGCTGGAAGTCGGAATGGACCGGCTTCACGGGCAGGCCGGCCAGGAAGCGGCAGACGGTCCTGAGGTCGCTGAAGGCGATGCGCGTCTTCGAGGCGGTCGACACGCTGTCCCAGGCGCTGAAGGCGAGCAGGAGCGCGAGCAGGACCGTTCCACTCCGGCGGAATCGGGCGCACAACGCGGCCAGGTAGCCGCCCAGGAGAAGCACCATCGGATAGGCGAAGACGTGGGTGTAACGGACGTTCCGAAAACCTGCCACCCAGACGCCCTGGACGCGCTGCACGTTGAGCTCCAGCCCGATGGCGACCATCGCGAGCCACCACACCACCTCCCACGCGGTCGGCAGGCCGAGCACGGGGGCGGCGACGGCGAGCGCGACGAGCAGGTGCGGGTAGACGGAGTGGACGAGGTCGCCGAAGACGTCGGGCGCGAAGACCCAGCGCGGATAGGTCCACAGGTAGTCGGGGCTGAAGCGATGGCCGCGAACCGCCTCTTCCCCGGTCAGCCCCTGCCAGGTGAGCTCCGTGTGATACGGCGCGAGCGGGTCTCCCGCGAGGACCCACGACCCGAGCACGGTCGCGCCGAACAGGGCGACCGCGGTTCCGACGAAGTAGAGGACCGTGCGGTCGAGCGCGCGACGCCGGATCCACGCGATCGCCACGAGCGACGGAACCAGGAAGAGGGCCGAGAGCTTCGTGTGGTAGGCGAGCCAGAGGCACATGGCCGCGAGCGTCCACGCGCGGGCGCGCTCGCGCGGCCGCGCGACCTCCGGGTCGATGGCGCGGAGCACGGCGAGGATGCAGAGCGCGGAGAAGACCGACAGGATGATGTCCATCGTCAGCATCGTCGACCAGGCGACGTCGAGCGGAAGGACGATGAGGAGCAGCGTCGCCACGACGGCGGCCCCACGGCCCCACAGTCTCACCGCGAGGAGATAGACGATGACGATGCCGAGCACGTCGAAGAGCAGGATCGGCCCGATGAATCCGCGTTCGGTGAGCCCGAACACACGGCAGGCGGCCGCCGTCGGCAGCCACCATGCGAAGCGATACGCGTTCGGACTGCTTCGGACCTTCCCGTCGTGCAGGAGGGAATAGATGTCGGAGCGCAGCAGCATGTCGTCCCCGAGACCGAGGCCGCTGAAGTTGAGGAGTCGGAAGACGAGCCCGCCGGCGGCGAGGGCGACCACCAGCAGGACGTCGGCCGCCTCCATCAGCCGGCGCGACGGCTGCGTTCCCCGGGGTGTCGTGTGCGCGAGGGACGCGGTCATGCCGTGGGCGGAGACGCGAGGAACTGACTACGCGTCGGACTCCCGTGACGCAAGGTCGCGTCCGACTCGACTTCCAGCGGCGACGAAACTACAAGAGCCGGGGAGATGGCAACCCCGGACGGCGTGCGCGCCTCTCGACGGTGTCCGTCGTGACGCCGACGGCGTGGATCCGCGCGCGCCTCGAGCGAGGGTGGTCGCTGTCCTCCCTGGGTCCCAACGAAGGGCGGATCCTCTTCGACGCAGGCGCCAGCGCGGCCGGTGTGGCCGCGACCCTGCTGTTCCTCGAGCTCTTCGTCCCCGGTTCGACGTCGCTCCGGCGGAGTCTCCCGTTGCTCACGGCACCGATCGTGTTCGTCGCGTGGAACGGGGTGGCAGGCCTCTACACGCGGCTCCGGATCGCCCGCTGGCAGCGCAAGGCGGTGGTGCTGCTCGGTTCGGCGGCGGCGACAGCAGTGAGCTGTCTCCTCCTCGGTGCTCCCGTGCCCGGGGTCGTTCTCTGGGGGCTGGTCGTCGGAGCGCCCGTCGTCCTGGCGCGGGCGTTCGTCGCTTTCCCGTTCACCCGCCACGGATCCCTCGTCACGACGCTGGCCGCGCACCGGCACGGGCCGGTGCTGGTGCTCGGCGGCGCCGGCTACATCGGTTGGCACACGGTCGACCTGCTGCTCGAGCAGGGCTACGAGGTCCGCGTCCTCGATCGGCTCATGTACGGGCGGAAGCCCCTCGAGGAGTTCGTCGGCCATTCGCGATTCGAGCTGATCGAGGGCGACGTCACGGACATCGCCATGCTGACGCGCGCCGCCCGCAATGCCTCCGCCGTGATCCACCTGGCCGGGCTGGTCGGCGATCCGGCGTGCGCGGTCGACCCCGACTTCACCCGTCATACGAACATCGTGGCCACGCGCATGGCAAAGGAGGTCGCGCAGTCGTTGGGGGTCTACCGCTTTCTCTTCGCGTCGAGCTGCTCGGTCTACGGCGTCTCCGACGCGAAGGTCGACGAGCTGAGCGCGCTCAACCCGATGTCGCTCTACGCGCAGACCAAGATCGACAGCGAGCGGGAGCTGCTGCACGCGGTCCGCGATGACTTCTTCGTCACGGTGCTTCGGTTCGCCACCGTATTCGGTCACTCGAAGCGCCCGCGGTTCGACCTCGTCGCCAACCTGTTCACGGCCCAGGCGATGACTGAAGGGTGCATCACGGTGATCGACCCCCAGCAGTGGCGGCCGTTCGTCCACGTCCGCGATCTCGCACGCGCCATGGTACGCGTCCTCGAGGCGCCCGCCGACGTCGTGCAGAGCCAGGTGTACAACGTCGGCAACCGCCGCCTGAACACGACGATCGGCCAGCTCGGCGAGCTGGTCGCGACCGTGGCGCGCGAGTTTCGCGCTCCCGTGACCATCACGGTGCGGGAGCAGGCGGCGGAGGACCGGCGCAACTACCTGGTCTCGTTCGAGAAGATTCACCGTCATCTGGGGTTCGAGGGCGAGACGGAGCTGGCTGACGGCATTCGCGAGATGGCGCGGCAGTTCGCGGTGGGCGCGTACCAGCACTATCGCGACGAGATCTACAGCAACGTCGCCACCACGCTCCGGGCCGTCGAGCACTTCTACGATCCGTTCGAGTCACAACGGCTTTACGCACCGCGGAGGGTTGGCTAGCATGCCGCCCGGGCATCCGGAGCGATGACCGAACCCGTACTGTACACCGGCAGCGTCGCCGTCGACGATCGGGGTGAGGTCACCTTCGTAAACGACTTCGACTTCGCCGGCGTCAAGCGTTTCTACACCGTCCGCAATCATCGTGCGGGGTTCGTCCGCGCATGGCATGCGCACCGGCGCGAGGGCAAGTACGTGACCGTGGTCGCGGGTACCGCGCTCGTCGGTGCCGTCGCGATCGACGACTGGGACGCGCCGTCGCCGCACCTGCCCGTGAACCGGTTCATCCTGGCGGCGCATCAGCCGCGCGTGTTGTACGTCCCCCCGGGCTACGCCAACGGGTTCATGTCGCTCACGGCCGACGCGCACCTGGTCTTCTTCTCGACCTCGAGTCTGCAGGACAGCCAGACCGACGACGTGCGGTACGACGCGCGCCGCTGGGACATCTGGGCCGTCGAAGAACGCTAGTTGCCCCTACGCCCAACACCACCGGCACGTCCGCGGCGCAGCTCTCCTTCGCGGTGGTCATCCCGATGTTCAACGAGGAGGCAGGGGCGGAACGGTGTGTCGTCGAGGTGTGCGCCGAGCTCGGTCGGCTCCCTCATCGATCGCGCCTCATCGTCGTCGACGACGGGAGCGCCGACGGCACGGCCGCGGCCCTGCGGCGTATCGGCCCGGCGCAGCCGCTGCTGCAGGTGGTCACGCATCCGGTCAATCGCGGCTATGGCGCGGCGCTGGGAACGGGCGTCGAGGTGGCGCACCAGGGGCGCTTCGAGTACGTCCTCTTCATGGACAGTGACCTGACCAATTCCCCGGCGGACCTGCCACGCTTCGCCGCCGAGATGGAGCGCGGCGCCGACGTCGTCAAGGCGACACGCTATGGTGGCGGTGGTGGCGTGAACGGGGTCCCCTTCTCCCGGTGGATCATCTCGGCGGTCGGCAACCGGATCGCGCGCGTCCTCTTCGGCATGCCGATCCACGACTGCACGAACGGGTTCCGGGCGGTGAGGGTTTCGTTGCTGAGGCAAATGATGCTCCGGGAGCCTCGCTTTCCGATCATCATGGAGGAGCTGTACTGGTGCCGGTTCCTGGCGCGCACCTACGCCGAAGTGCCGGTCGTGCTCACCGCTCGAGGGGCCGCTCAGCGGCCGACGGCCTTCGTGTACCGCCCGTCGGTGTTCTGGTCGTACCTGAAATACCCGTTGCTCGCGTTCCTCGGCCGGCGTCCGGATCGGAGAGCGTCGGCATGACCAGCGTCCTGGTGCTCGGTGGATCGGGCATGCTGGGCTCGATGGTCGTCGACGTGCTCACCCGCAACCGCGCGTTCGAAGTCACCGCGACGGTGCGCGACGCCGCCCTGGCGGCGCAGTTCGGCGCCCGGCTGCCCGGCGCCGCCTGGCGGGTCTTTCGATTCGACGGCAACCCGGTGTCGGTCGAGACCCTCGAGGGGCATCGCTGGATCGTCAACGCGATCGGCGTCACCAAGCCGCTCATCCGCGACGACCACCCCGCGGAGATCGAGCGGGCCATCGAGGTGAACGCGCGCTTGCCCCACCTGATCGGCCACCTGGTGCGACGTTCGGGCGCTCGCGTCCTGCAGATCGCGACCGACTGCGTGTACTCGGGGCTTCGAGGGGGCTACCTCGAGTCGGATCCCCACGACGCGCTCGACGTCTACGGCAAGACGAAGAGCCTCGGGGAGTCGTTCCAGGACAACGTCCACCATCTGAGGTGCTCGATCATCGGTCCCGAGCCGAAGGACTTCAAATTCCTGATCGAATGGTTCCGCCGGCAACCCCGGGGAGCCACGGTGAAGGGCTTCGTCAACCACCGGTGGAACGGCCTGACGACGCTGCACTTCGCCCGGCTGTGCGAAGGCATCGTCGCACGCGGGCTCGCGTTGCCGCACCTCCTGCACATCGTGCCGGCCGGCTCCATGACCAAGGCGGCCATGCTGCACGCGTTCGCCGCGGCCTTCCGGCGCGCGGACGTCCAGATCGAGGACGTCGAGGCGGGAACGATCGTCGATCGTACCCTCGGCACGACCAACCCCGAGCTGAATCGGCGTCTCTGGGACGCTGCCGGGTACCCCGACCCGCCGTCGGTGCCCGACATGATCGGCGAGCTCGGCGCCTTCGACTACCGCGGTGCGCGAGCACCCGCCTCGGCCCCCGCATGAATAAGCGCCTGGCGTTCATCCTGGGTATCCGGCCCGACGTCATCCGGGCCTCGCTCATCATCGAGCGACTGCGGCGATTCTCGGACTGCGAGCTGCACCTCATCTGGTCGGGGCAGCACTATTCGGACAACCTGAAGGACATCTTCTTCCGGGAGCTCGGCGTGCTTCCCGCAGAGATCGGCCTCGCGTGCGGCGGGGAGACGGATGCCGACATCGTGGCGTCGGTCATCTCGGGACTCTACCCCGTGCTGCGCGACCTCGACCCGGCCGCGGCGGTGTTTCTCGGGGACACGAACACGACCGTCGGGGCGATCGCCGCCGCGCAGCTCAACCTGCCGATCGTGCACATCGAGGGCTGCATGCGCTCGTACGACTGGCGTATGCCCGAAGAGAAGTACCGCACCACGATCGACCATCTCGCCGACGTCATCTACGCCTACTGCGACGAGTACAAGGCGCAGGGGATTCGCGAGGGGCTCAACCCGGCCAACATCGTCGTCGTCGGCAATCCAATCGTCGACGTCCTCGAGCACTACTACTTCTCACGCCGCGATCGCTACGAGGCGATGATGACCGACGCCTTCTTCGCGGATCGGGGTGTCCGCCGTGGGGCGTACTACCTGATGACGTGCCATCGGCGGGAGAACGTCGAGGACCGCGACGCGCTGGGGGCGATTCTGACGCTCGTCGGCGACGCGCCTCATCCGGTGTACTTCCCGGCCAGCTATCGCACCCAGCAGAAGCTTCGCGACTTCCACCTCGTGCTCCCGCCGAACGCGAGCCTGGTGGATCCGATCGGGTACGAAGAGATGCTCTGCCTCATGGTCGGCGCGCGTGGCGTGCTCACCGACTCCGGCACGGTGGTCGAGGAGGCATGCGTCCTCCAGGTCCCGTCGGTGCAGATGCGGCGGGCGACCGAACGGCCGCAGGTCTACGACGTGCGCTCGTGCGTCAAGTTCGACCCGGGAGAGCCGGGATCCTATCCGTCGCGGACCGTGTTCGGCAAGCTCGAATCGCTCGTCGGCACCCGCTGGGCGCACAACCTCGGCGACGGTCGCGCCTCCGAACGGATTGCCGAGGATCTCCATCGCCGCCTGGTGGCCGGAGAGTTCTCTCGGCATCGGCCCGAGCACTACCACGTGCCCATCGAGCGGTCGTATCGTCGCGACGGGCTGGACGGGTGACGGATCAGGGGGCGTGCCGTCAGTCGGAGGTCGGTAATAGAAGGGACGCGGCGGGCGTATTCTCGGTCGCGTTCACCGGGTGACCTCCCAGATGCGCAGCGGTTCGAGCCGCCAGGGCTCGACCGGTCGCGCGATCTCCTTGAGGAGAGTCCACGTGGGCGGAGGCGCGGCGCCCTTCAGGTTCAACACCGAGGACATGCTGACCGCGCCGCGCGAGCCACCGGTCACCACGTAGCCCTCGGGGATGGTCCAGAGGGTCGCGAGGTCTTCCTTCTGGATCACCTCACTCTGCAGCGACCTGCCGTCGAGCCCCCACGGCGTGGAGACTCTCGGCGAGTACTGCATGACGAAGGTGTAGCGCGTCGTGAACCAGAAGTCCGAGTACACCGGCTTCGGCGGTAGGGTCGCCAGAAAGCTGGCGGCCTCGTTGAGGTCCTGGAGCGGCTCCGTCCAGACCCGGTGGAGCGTCCGCGCTTCCAGCAGTCCCGAGATGGCCAGCACCGCGATGCTCACCCAGAAGACGCCGCGGCGCCATCGCCGCACCGCCTCGAGGGCCGCGGCGACGACGAGGCTCGCGGGGGCGAGCCAGGCGTGGGCGTAGCGGCGGTAGTGCGTCGAGAGCGTCAGGGGATGCAGCTGCTTCGGCAAGAACTCGAGCAACAGCACCAGGACGAGCAGCCAGAGCAGCGCCACGTGCGCCCGGGCGGGCCTCCGCACCACGACGTAGAGCACGGCCGGCACGAGCGCGTAGAAGAGGTACCCGAAGGCGAGCGTGCCGTCTCCGGCGCGCAGCCACACCATCCGGGGGTACTCGAGCAGCGTCTCGGCAAGTGTCCCGGTCGCGAAGCCGCTCTGCGACAATTGCACGTGCAGGCGATTGAGGGCGTCTCCCGTCGCCCAGTAGTCCGCCACGAGCGTCGCAGCGAGGAAGGCGCCCACCACCGCGTAGAACACCACGTCGCGAACGACAACCGCGCGGTCGCGAATGCGGATGAGCGTCAAGACGCCAAGGACGGGCAGCAGGTAGAGGGCCGGTTCCTTGATCATGTACGCGAGCAGCGTTGCCGCCGCCCCGACCCATGCGGAGGCGGACCATCGGACGCCGGTGGTCTCCCGGTTCACCAGGAACGCGAGGACCGTGATGGCCGTCAGGCACGAGGTGATGATGTCGATCGTCATCGACGAGGCGAAGAAAGCGTCGAAGGGCGAGGTTGCCACCAGCAACGCCGCAGTCAGGCCCGCTGCGATCCCCACGAGACGGCGGCCGAGCAGGAAAACGACGACGATGGACACCAGCGACATCAGGAGCGGGTAGATCACGTACGTGAGGTCGCTCACCCCGAAGACGCGAAACAGGAGTGCCAGGGGGACGCTCAACCCCAGGCGGTAGTTGACGCCGTAGCGGAGGTCGATGGATTTCCAGCCGTACCAGGCCAGCTGGTTCGACATCCCCGCGTAAATCAGGTCGTCGCCGCTGAGCCCGAACCCCATGAAGAGACGCCAGCGGACCACGGCCGCGAGCAGCACGATGGCGAGCAGCGCCGCCCACGCGCGAGCGCGCTCGCTGGGCAGGCTCGACGCCATCGGATGCATGGGTGCTATCCTCCTCGCTTCCGTGACGAATCGCGACCCGGGCGGGGTGCCGAGATCGTCGGAGCAAACGTTCGGCGGCAAGCTAGTGCGAAGCCAGGCGTCGCAGGCGGAAGCGTCGAATATGGCCGACGTCGGGGGGCACGTCGCGGCCGTCCTTCCAGTGGAGCCGCCAGTGCCGGCCGAGCGTGTCGACGATGCGCTCCGCCTCGCGCTCGAAGGAAGGCGAATCCTGAGGATGCATTCGCTCATAGCCGACGAAGCGCGACGGCTCCTCGATGCCGCGTGCGAAGCCGTCGAGCTCGGTCAGCGGACGGACCGGGACGGTGGTCCAGCGGACATTCTGGGAGCCGAAGATGAAGACCGAACGGCTGTAGCGATCCGGACCGAGCGCGACATAGAGCCGCTCGGGTAGCGCCACCGGATTGGTGGCGTTCTCCTCGTACGAATCGAGATTGTAGACGAGGATCACCTTGCGCCCCCGGCGGACGTCCGCTTCGACCTGGCGGGCGAAGTCCACGGTCGCGAAGGGGACGGAGTAGTCGATCGCGGACCAGGTGAAGGGCAGCGGAAAGTCCCAGCCCTTGGCCTCGTGGTCGAGGGGTAGCCGGCTCCAGCGCCAGACGTCGGCGAGCTGGAGGACGGCCCCGATCACCAGCCCCGACAGTACGGTGCCGACGAGGAGCCGACGTCCGCGCGCGTCGCGGACGAACGCGACGACGGCCGCCAGGCAGAGAAAATCGGTGAGCAGGAAGCGACGCGGCCAGACTGCGTTCGGACCCTTCAGGATGCCCGTGTTCAGACCGAGCACGATCACGAGCGCAAGCTGCAGCCCGACGATAGCCCGCCAGAACCCGGCGTGGCGGCGCATGACGACCAGCACCGCCGCACCGAGCAGCAGGAGCGTCGGCAGATCGAGCTGGTTCTGCAACAGGATTCTGCGGCCGAGATCGAGGAGGCGCTCGACGCTCACCTCGGACAGGTCGACCTTGACGTAGTTGCTCGTGTGGAAGTTCGGATAGCGGACCGAATCGACGAGCGCCCATGCACCCGCCAGAAGCCAGACTACCCTCGTCGTCGCCGTGGCGTTTCGCAAGAAGAGCGCCGCGGCAAGGAAGACGACGAAGACCGTCCGCCCGAGCTCCTGGACCTGCCAGGCGAGCACGTAGGTGACCGCGCAGAGAACGAGCGTCCAGAACGGATGCGAGCCGAGTCGAAGGACGATCCAGATCGCCACCGCATAGGGCCAGATCGAGCTGATGTATCCGAAGCCGCAGATGGACCAGGAAAGCAGCGTCCCCGACGCCGTCCAGCCGAGCCAGAGGGCGGCCCATTCCCAACCCTTCAACCGGAGCCCCGAGCCGAGCAGGCAGAGACTCCCGAACGTCAACAGGAAATTGACGGTGTGCGGCCAGTACTCCCACGGTCGGAGCGAGCCGAGCCATCCCGGGACGAGGACCAGCGGGAAGTCGTACGCGATCCAGGCGATGGAAAAATCGTAGAGATGGTCGACGTACCAGCGCCAGAGCTCACCGGGTGTCTTCGTCGTGACGAGCCACAGCCCCTGCGCGCTGCCGAGCACGTCCCAGCCCGGGTAGTACGGCCCACGATGAGCGACCCGGACGCCGAGCGAGAATGCGACGCCGGCCAGCGCTAGGAGGACGAGGGCCCGCTGGCTCGCCCGAGAAGGGGCGTGTGTCGCCGGTTCATGACCCGCTTCAGGGCGCGGGGCGGTCAGGAACACCCCGGCGGACTACGCCGGGACACGGTCGCAAGGCAAGACCGCGTTCGACACGATCTGTGCGTCGTTCGGCTCCGAGTCGGAATCGCGCCGCCGGTCCCCCTCAGGCAATAGTGTTCGAAGAATTCCTCGAATTGCAAGGTTCCGGGGCCCGCGCGCGCGGTGACGTGTCGCTCGCGCACTCGCGTTTGCGGAGACGTTCCGCCAGGACGTAGAAGGTCCCGCGTGCGATGGCCGACCGACCGATTCCGACGCTCACGGTGGTGATGCCCGCGTACAACGAAGCGGGTGCGATCCGCGACGTGGTGACGGGCTGGGACCGTCAGCTCGCGACGCTCGGCGTGCCCTACGAGATCCGCGTCTACGACGACGGCTCACGCGACGCCACGGGCGACCTGGTCGCGGCCCTGGCGCGCGAGCGCCCCACCGTCGCCGCCGTCCGCCAGACCAACCGCGGCCACGGGCCGACGATCCTGCGCGGGTACCGCGAGGCGCGCGGCGAATGGGTCTTCCAGACCGACAGCGACGACGAGATCGGGCCCGAGGCGTTCCCCCCGGTCTGGGAGCGGCGCCACCAGGCCGATCTCGTCCTCGGCTGCCGCGACGGCCGTGCTTCGCCCGTGGCGCGCCGACTGGTCACGGCCGTCGCGCGCTGGACGGTCCGTGTCGGCTTCGGGGCCCGCGTACGCGACGCCAACACGCCGTATCGCCTCTATCGCCGCGCGGCCCTGGAAAGGCTCTTGCCCGCGGTTCGCCCCGACGCCTTCGCGCCGAACGTGCTCCTCACCGGTCTCGCCTGCAGCGCTGGGCTCCGCGTCGTCGAGGTCCCGGTGCCGCATCGCGGGCGCCGGACGGGAGCGAGCAGCATCCGGAAGCTGCGTCTCCTCCGCGCGGCCGCCCTCTCGTTCGCACAGACGGTTCGCGTCGCCCTCGCGCGGCGCCGGCGATGAACGACCCCGGCCGCGTCGTCATCCTCGGCGCCGGACCGACCGGGCTGGGCGCCGCCTTCCGTCTCCAGGAGCTCGGCTACGACTCCTACCGCGTCCTCGAGCAGGAGGACCGGCCCGGCGGCCTCGCGCGCAGCTACGTCGACGACGCCGGCTTCACCTGGGACTGCGGCGGCCATGTCCAGTTCAGCCACTACGCGTACTACGACGCGCTCTGCGGCCGGGCCGTCGGCGATGCCTGGGTGTCCCACGAGCGCGAGTCCTGGATCTGGATCCGGGAACGGTTCGTGCCCTATCCGTTCCAGAACAACATCCACCGTCTCGACCCCGGCGACCGCGACCGCGCGCTCGCCGGCCTCGAGCGCGCCGCGGCGGGTCGCCAGGGCCGTTCCGCGAACTTCCGGGAGTGGATCGTCGCGACGTTCGGCGAGGAGCTGGCCGGCATCTTCTTCTTTCCCTACAACCGCAAGGTCTGGGGCTATCCGCTCGAGCGGCTCGACGTCTCGTGGATGGGCGAGCGAGTGGCGGTGCCGGACCTCGAGCGGGTGAAACGCACGATCGCCACCGGTCGCGACGACGTGTCGTGGGGGCCGAACAACATGTTCCGCTTTCCGCTCGACGGCGGCACGGGGGCGATCTGGAAGGGCGTGGCCGCGCTCCTGCCGCCGGAGCGGGTGCTCTTCGGCGCCGAGGTCGTGGCCGTGCGCCTCGCGGAGCGCCAGGTCGAGCTGCGCGACGGCCGGCGGATCCCGTTCGACACGCTCGTCTCCTCGATTCCGCTCGACGCCCTCTGCGCCCGGTCGGCGGGCCTGCCGGAGCCGCTTCGCGACGCCGCCCGCGCCCTCGTCCACAGCGCGGTCCACGTGCTCGGCGTCGGCCTCCGGGGGCCCAAGCCCGAGACGCTCGCCCGCAAATGCTGGATGTACTTTCCGGAGTCGCACAGCCCCTACTACCGCGTGACCGTCTTCTCCAATTACTCCCCGCACAACGCGCCGCCGGGAGCGGAGCACTGGTCGCTCATGGCCGAGGTCTCCGAGACGCCGGAGAAACCCGTCCGGGCGGAGACCTTGCGCGACGCGACGCTGGCGGCGCTCGGCCACGACGGGCTTCTCGGGGAGGCCGAGGTGGTGAGCTTCTGGCACCGGCGCGAGGCCCACGGCTACCCCACGCCCTTTCTCGGCCGCGACGAGACGCTCGCGCGGCTGCTGCCGGGGCTGGAGGCCTGTCGGGTGTACTCCCGCGGCCGCTTCGGGGCGTGGAAGTACGAGGTCTCGAACCAGGATCACAGCTGCATGCAGGGCGTCGAGCTGGTCGACCGTCTCCTCGGCGTGGGGGAGGGCGACGAGCCGACGCTCAACCGGCCCGACTACGTGAACGCCGGCGCCTTCGCGGCACGGTGAGGCCCGAGAGGCTGCTGTGCGTTAGCGGCAGCGGCCGAGCGAGCAGGTTTTGCCGGGCAGACACACGAGGCCGCAGGACCCGCAGTTGCCGGGGTCGGTCTGCTTGTCGACGCATGCCCCGCCGCACATCGCCTTGCCGACCGGGCAGACGCATCTCCCCGCGGAGCACAGCTCGCCGAGCAGGCATGCCCTTCCGCATTGCCCGCAGTTCGCGGCATCGCTCTGCCGGTCGACACACGCGCCGCCGCACGGAGCGGTGCCGGTCGGGCAGACGCACGCGCCCGCCGAGCAGACACCGCCGGGAAGACACCGTTTGCCACAGCCGCTGCAGTTGTTGGGGTCGCTCTGCTCGTTCACGCACGCGCCGCCGCACACGTGATTGCCGGTGGGACACACGCATCGGCCCGCGGAGCAGAGCTCGCCCGACAGGCAGACCTGTCCGCACTGCCCGCAGTTCTTCGGATCCGACTTCGTATCGACGCAGACTCCGGCACAGATCCGCGTGCCGAGCGGGCAGAGGCAGTTGCCGGCGGAGCAAATCTGGGAGGGAAGACAGACCTTGCCACATCCGCCGCAATTCTTCGGGTCGCTCTGGCGGTCGACGCATGCCCCTCCGCAGATGCGATTGCCGGCCGGGCATACGCATCGGCCCGTCGAGCAGATGTCGCCGGGCAGACAGACGTTTCCGCATGAGCCGCAGTTCTTGGGGTCGGTGAGGCGGTCGACGCATTTCCCCGCGCACAGCTGCTTGCCCACTGCACAGCCGCACTGGCCGGCGGTGCAGACCTCGTCGGATCGACAGATCCGGCCACACGCTCCGCAGTTCCTGTGGTCGCTCTTCAGGTCGATGCAGGCCTTGCCGCAGGAAGCCGTGCCTGCCGAGCAGGCACACTTGCCGGTGCACGCGGTGAGGTGGCAGGTGGCATCGCAGCCCTTGCTGAGCGGCGGCTCGCACTGCTCGCCGGCCTTCGGGTCGACCACGCCGTCCCCGCATCCCACGGCCTTACACTGGGCATTGCAGGTCGCGGTGCCGGGGGGCTCGCATTGCTCTCCGGCGCCGGGGTCGATCACGCCGTCGCCACAGCGCGACATCGTGGCCGTGAACCGCTTTCGCAGCGCGACTCGCGGGGCGATGACCATGCCGGTCATCAGCTCGCAGGTTTGGTCGAGCCGGGCGCGCAGCCGCACCCGACCGATGATCCCCGGGCACGTCGTCCACCGGGCGCGCACGAGCGTGACAACCTTCCTCTGCCTGAACCGCACGAAGGTGGCGGGGCAACCGGCATCGAGCGACAGCAGCTCGGCGTGCGAGAGATCGACGACGATCGCGTCCTGCGTCGCGCTGCCGCCGGCCGCGGCGATGATCGGCGAGACCGACGGCTGCACGAGGTAACGGCCGCCCGTACACCGTTGCCGGGCATGCGACGCCCAGGGCGAGACGATGACGAGAAGCGCCAGTAGGGACGCGACGCGGGCAGGCCTCGCCAGCCCCCATCGGGTTGACATGTCGAAGCCGGGAGCAACCGACGTGCCACGTGCCGTCGCAACGGACATGGCGCAAGCAGAGGAGAATCGCCTTGCAAATTCGCGCGACCCTGCGAGACGGGCAGGGATGCATGACCCGCTGCCCCTCCGGCCGGGCGGGAAGCCTCGGGCGAGGACGCGCGGTGCTAGCTAGATTCTCACGCCCTCTTGCCGCTCGGACGTGATCCGTGGCACATCGATTGCGTCCTGCCGCCCGGCTCCAATGCCGACGACGCCCGCCCGGCTCCCGTTTCAGTGGAGCGCGATCGATCCTGCCATCCGCCGGGAGATCGTCTACCACGCGGCGGCCGACGGCGTGCCGCTGTCCGGCGTGCTCTATCTGCCGCCGTCCCGGCAGCCCGATACCGTCGTCCTGGCGATGCACCCGCGGGGCGACTTCTCGCGCCACTACCTGGCGCCCCGGCTCGCGGCGGCGGGCTATGCGTTCCTGGGGACGACCACGCGGTATCTCAACAACGACGCGGACGCGCTGCACGAGCGGCTTCTCCTCGACGTCGCCGGCACGATCGCGTTCCTCCGCGCGCGGGGCCATTCGACCGTCGTCCTCCTCGGCAACTCGGGGGGCGGGTCGCTGTTCGCCTTCTACCTCGAGCAGGCCGCGCGTCCGCCCGCAGAACGTATCGCGCGCGCGCCGTCGGGAGATCGGGTGCCGCTCGGTGACGTCGAGATGCCGGCGGCCGACGGCCTCATCCTGCTCGCCGCGCACCTCGGCGAGGGACGGTACCTCCTCGACCACCTCGACCCCTCGGTCGTCGACGAGGGCGACCCCGCGGCGGTGAACTCGCGCCTCGACATGTACGACCCGGCCAACGGATACCGGCCGATGGAGGAGGGCCCGTCACGCTATGCGGCCGATTTCCTGACCGAGTACCGCGCCGCGCAGCGCGCCCGCTGCGAGCGGATCGACCGGCAGGCGCTCGCCTGGTGCGAGGAGGCGGCGTGGTTCCGGGCGCGGCTCCGGGACGCCGGGATCCCGCCGGCCGAGCGGGCCTTTGCCGCCCGCCGAGCGCTCCAGCGCCGCTACTTGCTCGTCTACCGGACGCTCGCCGACCCGCGACACCTGGACCTGTCGCTCGACCCGTCCGAGCGCCGGCCGGGCTCGATCTTCTCCTTCGGACGCGATCCGATCGTCGGCAACTATGGCGAGGGGCTCGCGCGCGTGATGAGCGCGCGCGGCTGGCTGTCGACCTGGTCCGGGCTCTGCTCGAACGCCGCCCTCGAGCGCACGCTCCCCGCCGTCACCGTGCCGACGCAGGTGATCTGCGCCACCGCGGACACCGACATCTATCCGAGCGAGTGCCGCCGCGCCTTCGAGGCGGCGGGCGCCCGCGACAAGTGCTACGAGGAGCTGCGCGGAGCGGACCACTACCTGAACCCGGCCGGCGCCGACGGGTCGCGGCTCGCCGACCCGCGCGATCGCGTCGCGGACGAGCTGATCGTGCCCTGGATGCGCGAGCGCTGGAGAGCGTGACTCGACCCCCCGCGGATCCGCGCCAGGCTTTCCTGCGGCGGCTGCCGAGACGGTCGGTATGTGCCGAGATCGGCGTGTACGAAGGCGATTTCTCGGCGCAGATCCTCGAGCAGTTGCGGCCGCGGCGCCTCCACCTCATCGACCCGTGGCGGTACGAGGCCGGCCCGCGCTACGAGCAGGCGTGGTACGGCGGGCAGGTCGGCACGAGCCAGGCACGGATGGACGCCGTCCATGCCGCCGTGCTCGCGCGGTTCGCGCGGGAGATCGTCGCGGGCGTGGTCGCCGTCCATCGGGCCCCGTCGGTGGAGGCGGCGGCGGGCTTCGCCGACGGGTACTTCGACTGGGTCTACGTCGACGGCAACCACCTCTACGAGTTCGTCAAGGCCGACCTCGAGACCTACCACCCGAAGGTCAGGACCGGCGGCTACATCGCCGGCGACGACTACGGCGCCGCAGGCTGGTGGGAGGGCGGGGTGACGAGGGCGGTCGACGAGTTCCGGCGCAGCGGCCTCTGCGAGACGGTGCTCATTCAGGACCGCCAGTTCCTGCTCCGGAAGCTGTGAACGACAGCCCGAGCCGCTTCATCAGGCGGTAAAGCGTCGTGCGGTCGACGCCGAGGCCTCGTGCCGCCTCGGCGCGGTTGCCCTTCGCGGCCTCGAGCGCCGCGCGGATGCGGGCGGCGGCCGCGCGGTCGAGCGACTCCTGGAGCGTTCCGTCGCGGGCAAGCTCACCCGGCCCCGGACGTTGCTCCAGGAGGAGGTCCTCGGGTGTGATCCGCTCGCCGTGGGCGAGCACGACCGCGCGCTCGATCGCGTTCTCGAGCTCGCGGACGTTCCCCGGCCACTGGTGGGCGACGAGGGCCTCTTCGGCGTCCGGCGCGAGCGCCAGGCGGCGGCCGGATTCGGCGGCGTGTCGCGCGAGGAAGTGGCGCGCGAGCGGCAGGATGTCCTCCCGGCGCTCGCGGAGGGGCGCGAGCTGCACCGGGATGACGTTCAGCCGGTAGTAGAGATCGTCCCGGAACCGGCCGGCGGAGATCTCGTCGCGCAGCGATCGGTTGGTCGCGGTGACGACGCGGACGTCCACGCGCCGCGGCCGCGTGCCGCCCACGGGCAGCAGCTCCCCGTCCTGCAGCACCCGCAGGAGCTTCGCCTGGAAGTCCGCGCCGATCTCGCCGATCTCGTCGAGGAAGAGGGTGCCGCCCGTCGCCCGCTCGAAGCAGCCGGGCCGGGCGGCGATCGCGCCGGTGAACGCGCCCTTCTCGTGTCCGAAGAGCTCGCTCTCGAGCACGCCCTCGGCGAAGGCCTTGCAGTTGACCGCGACGAACGGGTGGCCGACCCGGTCGCTCCAGTAGTGGAGCAGGCGGGCGACGAGCTCCTTCCCGGTGCCGCTCTCGCCCTGGATGAGTACCGCAGCGCGGCTCGGCGCCACCCGCCGCACGAGCTCGAGCAGCTTCCGGCTCGCCTCGCTCTCGGCCACGACCGTCTCGGGCGCGTAGCGGCTCGCGACCTCCTGCCTGAGGTAGCGGTTCTCGCGCTCGAGGCGCGTCATGTCGAGCGCGCGCGCCACCAGCGCGCGGAGCTCGTCGTTGTCGAAGGGCTTGGTGACGTAGTCGAACGCGCCCTCGCGCATGGCGGCGACGGCGGACGGGACGCTGCCGTAGGCCGTGAGGAGCACGACCGGCATGCCCGGCCAGCGCGCCCGCAGCCGGCGGAGCAGCGAGAGGCCGTCCATTCCCGGCATCTTCCAGTCGGTGACGACGACGTCGGCCGGGCGCTCCTCGAGCGCGGCGAGCGCCGCGTCACCGCTCGCGCATTGCTCGCACTCGTAGCCCACACGCGCGAGCGTCGCGGCCACCACGCCGGCCATGCGCTCCTCGTCGTCCACGATCACCACGCGCGGCTTCATGCGGCGATCGCGGAGTCGCCGGCCGAAGGCAGCCGGACCGTGAGCCGCGCCCCGCCGCCCGGCCGCTCGCCGGCCTCTATCCGCCCGCCGTGCGCCTCCACCACCTGGCGGGCGACGGCGAGGCCGAGGCCGATGCCGCGCGGGCGCGTGGTGAAGAAGGGCTCGAAGACGCGGTCCCGCAGCTCGGCCGGGATGCCGGGGCCGGAATCCTCGACCACGAGCTCGACCGCGCCGTCCCGTGCGTGTGCGGCGAGCGTCACGTCGCCACCGTAGGGCACCGCCTCGGCGGCGTTGGCGAGGAGCCCGAGCAGCACCTGGGACAGGAGATCCGGGTCGGCCTTGACGGTGGGCAGCGCCGGCGACTCGGCGCGCCCGAGGCGCGCGCCCTTGGCCGCGAGCTCGCCCTCGGCGAGGAGCGCGGCGCGGTCGAAGAGCTCGCGCACGGAGACCGCGCGCGGCTCCAGGTGAAGCGGTCGGGCGAACTCGAGCAGCGAGGTGACGACGCTGCTCAGGCGGTCGATCTCGGCCGTGATGAAGGCGCAGGCCCGCGCCCCCTCGGCGTCGCCCGGTGGCACCGTCTCCCCGAGCCCCTGCGCCGCCGAGCGGATGACGGCGAGAGGATTGCGCACCTCGTGCGCGATCGCGGTCGCGAGCTGGCCGAGTGCGGCGAGCTTCTCGCTCTGGACGAGGCGCGCCCGGCCGGCGTTCAACGCCTCGAGCTGCGCCTGGATGAGGGCGGCCGCTCGCCGGTCCCGCCGCCGGGCCTCGCTCGCGTAGCCGACCAGGAAGCCGAGGAGTGCCAGCGACGACCCGAAGGAGACGGCGACGAGCGCGGTGACGTCGCGCCCGTTCATCTGGAAGGTCACACCGAGCAAGACCATGATCGCCGTGTCGACGATCGCGAGCGCGAGGCCGCCCGCGGCACCCCACCAGCGCGTATTCCAGAACGCCCTCATGCGGGTGCGATGCGGTTGCAAGTCCTGGCCCACGCGCGCGGGATTGTCGCGCGCCTGGCTGGCGGGGCGCAACGGGAGGCGCGGTGTGGCGGTCCCGCCGCGTTGCGCGGCGGCGGCGCCACAGGGACGTGTCGGGAGGCGCGGCGGCTCCTTCGCTCGGCACCCGGCACGTTCCTTGAAGCTCGGGGCGATCGAAAGGAGGTCATCATGACCGCACGGAAGATCGGGATCGGTATCGTATTGCTCGCCTTCGCCGACCTCACCGCGTACGCCGTCTACCAGCACGGGGTTGCGGGCGTGATCCAGCTCGAGATGGCGAACTCGGTGACGGTCACCGCGTTCGCCGACCTCGTGATCGCGCTCAGCCTGATCATCGGCTGGATGTGGCGGGACGCGCGCGAGCGGGGCGTATCGGCGATCCCCTACGTGCTCCTGACGCTGGGGTTCGGGAGCATCGGCCCGCTGCTCTATCTCCTCCGCCGCGACATGACGCGAGCCCCGCACGCCGTCCGTGCCGGAGCGCCGGTCCGCGCCGCGGTGTGAAGGTCGTTGCAGCCGGGGTCGGTCCGGGCGTGTGCTCCGACGCCCGCGACGGCCCCGGCGCGCCCGCTCAGCCGAGCCGGTAGAGCCGCGCCGCGTTGCCGTAGACGATCTGCCGGCGCGCCTCGTCCGGCACGTCCGCGAAGTGCTCGGCCACCACCTCCCGGGAGTGCGGCCAGGTGGAGTCGCTGTGCGGGTAGTCGCTCGACCACATGACGTTCTCGACGCCCGCTTCCCGATGGAGCTTCACGCCGGCGCGGTCCTCGATGAACGTCGCGTGCCCCTGGCGGTACCAGTAGAAGCTGGGCGGCTCGGGGATCACCGAGCGCGTCCAGAAGCGATGCTTCTTGAAGGTCGAGTCCATGCGCTCGAGGAAGTACGGGATCCAGCCGATGCCCGTCTCGACGACGACGAAGCGCAGGCGCGGGTGGCGGGCGCAGACGCCGCAGAAGACGAGCTCGGCGACGAGCTCGCTCACGCCGAGCGGGGCAAGGGCAATGAACGACTCCCGCACGCCGGGGGTGGGGTCGAAGAGGCGCTGGAGGTGCATGCCGCGCGGACCCTGGATGTGGAAGGAGAGCGGCACCTCGGCCGCCGCGACCTCGCTCCACAGCGGCTCCCACGCCGGGTCGCTGTAGTGCGCCTTGCCGAGGTTGTCGGGGAAGGCCTCCACCTGCACGCCCCGCGCGCCCTTCGCGAGCACCCGACGGAGCTCGGCGAGCGCCTCCTGGAGGTCGTCGATCGGCAGCACGGGGATGCCGACCAGGCGCCCGCCGCTCGCCCGCTCGAGCTCGAAGAGCCAGTCGTTGTAGCGGGCGATGCACCAGCGGCGCAGCTCGGGGTCGTCGTATCGCATCGGACCGCCGCCGTAGAGGACGTCGACGGCGATGCCGTCCTGGTCCATGTCGGCGAGGCGGGCCTTCGGGTCCCATGACCCCGGGCGCATCTCCTTGTAGACGACGCGTGGGCGGTAGTCCTTGTAGTCGCGGCCTCCCATGAAGGAGAGGCCCTGGACCGGCTGCGTCTTGCGGTCGACCACCCACACGTCCCCCTCGGGCGTCGATTCGACCCGCGGCACACGGTCGGCGAGCTGCCGGGGCGTGTCCTGTAGCCATAGGTCGGGGGGTGGGTTCACGTGGGAGTCCGCGGAGATGAGACGCTCGGCCACGTAGGGCGGTTAGCATGTGCTCGCACGGCGGAACAAGGCCGATACGAGACGCGCGCCGACGCACCGGGCCGGCGCGGGGGGTTCAGGACTTCACTCTCGAGCCCCTTTCCCATCGTGGTAGAAGAAGCATGGCTCCGGCCATGCCCCCAGGGTTCGTCAAGCTGAAACTCGCCTGGTCCGCTCTACTCGGCGTGCTGCTCTTCGCCTCGGACGCGGCCGGCGCTCCGACGTACGTGGTCACCGACCTCGGAACGTTCGGCGGACCGAGCAGCAGCGCGTCGGCCATCAACGGGGTCGGAGACGTCGTCGGCTTCGCCGCGACCGCGACCGGCTCTCAGCACGCCTTCCTCTACTCCGGCGGGGCGATGATCGACATCGGCACCCTCGGCGGGACCAACAGTCTCGCTTACGGAGTGAACGACGCCGGGCAGGTGGTGGGCGCCGCCTGGAGAACCACGAGCTCCCTCTCTTCGCACGCCTTTCTCTACTCGGGCGGCGTCATGCACGACCTCGGAACGCTCGGTGGGTCGACGAGTGTCGGCCAGGCGATCAACGCCGCCGGTCAGGTCGCAGGATCGGCGCAGACCGACCCCACGCAGGGGCTGCTGCACGCGTTTCGCTACACCGCCGGCGTGATGACCGACCTCGGTACGCTCGGTGGGACGACCAGCTTCGGCTACGCCATCAACCGGACTGGCGACGTGGCAGGCGCGGCGTACGACGCCGGCTCGACGTTTTCGCACGCCTTCGTCTACCGCGGCGGCGTGATGTCCGACCTCGGCACCCTCGGTGGGCAGACCAGCAGTGCTCGGGGCGTCAACGACTCGGGGGTCATCGTGGGCGTGGCGGAGAACGCGGCGCTCACTCCGCACGCCTTTCTCTACGCCAGCGGCGTGATGGTGGACCTCGGGACGCTCGGCGGTGCGGCCAGCTTCGCCAACGCCATCAACGGCCGCGGTGACGTCGTGGGCTGGGTGTCGACGGCGGACGGCACGCATCACGCCTTCGTTCTCGCCGACGGAGTGATGACCGACCTGAACACGCTGATCCCCGGAGGCTCGGGGTGGGTGCTGCACGAGGGACGGGGCATCAACGAGGCGCGACAGATTGCGGCCGTCGGCTCGCGGGGAGGAGGGAGCGACCATGCGCTTCTGCTGACCCCGTCGTCCGGCGGCCCGACGACCACGACCTCCTCGACGACGACCAGCACCAGCACTACGACGACGAATACGACCCCGCAGCCGACCAGCACCACCATCGGGAACGGAACGACGACGAGCACGACCGGGCCCCCGCCCACGAGCTCGACCACCACGACCAGCACCACCTCCACCACGTCGTCGGTGGCGACGACCATCAGGCCGCCGACGACCACCACGACGACGGAGCCCGCATGCCGGGAGGTGGGACTGTTCGGCCCGGCGCTCTGCGAGGTCGCACAACTCTCGGCGACGGGAATCTGCGCGCCGGAGTCGCTCGACCCGCGGCTTCAGAAGTTCATCGCCTCCAACGTCTCGACCGTGCGGATCCTGCTCCAGCGCGCGGAGCTCGCGGGGACCAGGGGTAGGCTGCGGAGGGCCAGCCAGCTCGCAAAAGCCGCGGCGGCACGGCTTCTGGTCATCAGCAGGAGGGTGGCGCGCGCGGCGACGGAGACGCCGCATAGACACGCCAAGATCTCGCCGGCATGCCGTGAGGCCCTCGACGGGGTGGTCGGCGTGGCGCAGCGCGAGATATCCGGCGGCTGACGCCGAATGTGCATTGTGCGCTCCCGTCTGGTAGTAGCGCACGAATGGCCGACGACGACACCCAGGGCGAGCTCGATCGCCTGAAGGCCGAGAACGAGCGCCTCAAGCGGGCCGCGAGCCGCGGGATCACGATCAAGGTGAGCGAGAAAGGCGGCGTCTCGGTCTACGGCCTCGGACGCTTTCCGGTGACGCTCTACAAGGAGCAGTGGACGAAGCTCCTCGACATGGCCGAGGAGATCCGCGGCTTCATCCGGGACAACGACGCGTCGCTCAAGACGAAGAGCTAGGACGCTCGCGACCCGGCGAGCGGACTGGTAAAGCTTCGACGGGGTGGCGGACGCGGCGGAAAGTCTCCGGGGCTCCCGGCATCCCGACGGCCGCGCCGGCGCGGACGCGGGCGAGATCGGTCAGAGGCCGGGCGCGTTCAGGAGTCTCGGCCGCGCCCTGACCTCGTGGCGTACGGCCGCGGTTTCGCTCCTCTCCTTCTTCTCGGGCCTGCCCTTCGGCCTGGTCATCATCGCGATCCCCGACTGGATGGCGAGCACGGGGATGAGCATCTCCGTGGTCGGGCTGATCACGCTCGCGCAGGCGCCGTGGGCGTTCAAGGTGCTCTGGTCGCCGCTCATGGACCGCTATCCGCCGCCGTGGCTCGGCCGCCGGCGAGGCTGGGCCGCGATCGCCCAGGTGGCGCTCTTCGCGCTCACCCTGATGCTCGCGGGCGTCGGCCACCGGCCCGACACGCCCTGGGTGGTGGCGGCGCTCGCGCTCGCGATCGCGTTCGCGGGTGCGTCGCAGGACATCGCCGTCGACGCCTACGCCGTCGACGTGCTGCGTCCCGAGGAGCAGGGAGCGGCGGTCGGCGCACGGATCGCCCTCTATCGCGCGGCGCTGTTCGTCTCCGGGGGCCTCAGCATCACGGTCGCGGCTGCCTGGTCGTGGCCGGTCGTCAACGCCTGCCTCGCCGTCGCGTATCTGGCTGCCGTGGCTGTGACCTGGGGCGCGCCGGAGCCAGAGCGGCGTCTCCCAGCGCCGACGACGCTCCGAGACGCGGTATGGCAGCCGTTCCTCGGACTTCTCGCCCGCCACCGCGCGCTCGAGATTCTCGCGTTCGTGGTCCTCTACAAGTTCTCCGACCAGCTCGCGCAGGCCCTCATCCGCCCCTTCCTCGGCCGGATGGGCTACAGCGCCTTCGACCGGGGCTTCGCCCTCGCCACCGTCGGTCTCGGCGCCACCCTCCTCGGGACGTTCCTCGGAGGATTCTTCACCACGCTCATCGGTCTCGGTCATTCGCTCTGGCTCTTCGGCTTCCTGCAGACCTTCGCCAACGTCGGGTACTTCGTCCTCGCCGGGATGCCGGTCAACGTCCCGCTCATGTACGCCGCGACCGGCCTCGAGATGTTCACCTCCGGCATGGGCACGGGCGCCTTCTCGGTGCTCCTCCTGCGCATGACGCAGAAGCGCTTCTCCGCCACGCAGTACGCGCTCCTCTCGAGCCTCTTCGGTCTGCCGCGCCTGGTTGCCGGGCCACTCAGCGGCTTCCTGGTCGACGCCGTCGGCTGGCGGACGTTCTTCCTGCTGACGCTCGTGTTCGGCCTCCCCGGCATGGTGCTGCTGGCGCGCTTCGTGCCGCTCGGGGCGCGCGACCCGGTCTTCACGGTGGAACCGCCGCGGCGGCGGGAGCCGCTCACGCCGGGTGAGCTCGTCGGGCGGGGGGTTGCGGGGGCGCTCGTGGGGGCGGCGGGCGCCGCCCTTCTGGTCGGCACGGCGCTCGCGTCGAAGGCGATGCGCGAGCACGAGGGCGTGGGATTCCACCTGGGGCGCGCGCTGATCTCGCTCCTACACCCGGTGGGGGGCGACTGGCTCTGGCTCGCCGGCATCGTCGCCGTCGGGCTGCTCGCCGGGCTGTTCACGGCTGCCGCCGTCGCGGCGCGGCATGGGGCCGGACAGGGCCTCGCCGACGACGACGGGTCGTGACCCCGTCGTCGACGATTCGCCTCGCGGGTTGCGGAGGGCCCGGGAGCCACACGCGCGGGCGTCGTATCCCGCGTTTGGAAGACGTGACGTCCCGGACCGGCTAGGCCCCGAACGCCCCGTGCGTAGACTGCAAGGGCTACGGCTTTAACTGGAAGCTCCGGGACGTGGTGGAGATGGATGAGGACGAGCTGCGCGCCCATCCGGACCTCCTCACGTCGCGAACGCTAACGCTGTAGAGTAGCCGATATATGCGGTCGCGGCTGCAACGACTCCGCCCGTCAGCGACCGCCACGCGCGTCGGTCCGGGAGATCCGCTTACTCGAAGTCCATCAGCTCTTGACACATGATAGCTATCCTGATATTATCGCCTGCTCAAGATGGCGCGCGTCTTGCAGCTGTCATTTCCCCCGCCGCGCACCCGGGGCGGCCGTCGCGCCGGCGCCGGCCGCAAGCTCACGCCGGGCCGCCGGCCGAGCGTCCCGCACCGCAGCCGGCCGGCACACAGTGCCGCGCACCCGGTGCATGCCACCCTCCGGAGCGCGCTCCGCTGCCTTCGAGCCGCCCGACTCTTCCCGGCCGTCCGCCGCGCGCTCGCCGCGGCCTCCCACGGGGAGTTCCGGATCCTTCATTTCACTGTTCAGGACGACCATCTCCATCTCATCGTCGAGGCCGACGACTCGCGGGCGCTCGGCCGCGGGCTCCGGGGCCTTGCCATCCGCGTCGCGCGCGCGGTCAATCGGACACTCGGGCGCCGCGGAGCTGTCTGGACGGACAGGTATCACGCCCGGGCGCTCACCAGCCCGCGCCCGGTGCGCCACGCGCTCGTTTACGTACTGATGAATCGCCGGAAGCACTATGAGGGAGAGCGCGGCCTGGATCCCTGCTCGTCGGCGCTGTGGTTCGAAGGCTGGCGAGAGGCTCCCGCGCGACCGCCCGGAGTGGCGCCGGTGGTCCGCGCACGTAGCTGGCTTGCCGCCGTCGGTTGGCGCCGGCACGGGCTCCTCGGGATCGACGAGCGGCCTCGGAGTGGGAGTCGCGGGAGAAGTGAGCTTAGACAGCGACGCGTGGCGAGCTCTATCGCGAGCCGGTTCGGGAGTCGGCGGTCGACGCGCGTGCCCGACCCCTAAGTTAGCCCACTATCTCTCGCGCTCGTCCCACGCCAGCTCGAGGCGCGCGAGGTACTCGACGTACTCCGCCGCGAGCGCGTGCTCCCGCGCGCCCGCGAGCAGCAATCCCCGGTAGCGGGGCGACGGTTTCCGGCCCTCCACGGTTTTCGTCGACCGATAGGTGAAGGCGGGGACGCGATCCTCGCCGTCGACCGCGACCTCGACCGCGAGCCGCTGGTAGACGCCGAGGTGGACGAGCTCGGTGCGGTCGAGGTGGTCGAACTCGTCCGTCGAGAGCAGGTAGAGCACGCCCCAGGTTCGCGCCGCGACGTCGGGCTCGAGGTTGGCAACGCCTCGTTCGCCGGGGCCGATCGGGATGTTGAAGCAGAGCCGGTAGCCGTCGAGCCAGGCGCGGCGGGTGGCGAGCGGGTGCATGGCGCGGCGGTCGAGGAAGATCGCGCGGTTCATGTTGCTGCCGTAGGCGAAGTACCAGAGCGTGAGGTCGGTCACGGGGCGACCTCGGCCGACGTGCCGCGATGGCGGCGATACATGTCGGTCACCCACCGATACGCCGGATGACCGCCGAGCGTGCGCTGGTATCCCACCAGGACGGACGGCAAGGGCTCAGGCAGGCGGTACTGGAGCTCGGATGGTATCACCAGCGGGGCAAAGAGCGCGGCCGCGGTCAGGTCGGCCACGCTGAAGGCGTCGCCTGCGAGGTAACCACTCGGCTGGAGCTCGGCGACGATGCGATCGAGCGCCGCGCTCATCTTCTTGCTCCCGGCCTCGACCGTGGCGGCGTTGATCTTGTGTCGGAAGCGATAGTAGGCACGAAACGCCGGGAAGATGGCCCGCGCGGTCCGGCGGGCGCCCGCCGGCATGCCGAGGGTCAGGACTGCGACGGCCGCGTCTGGATCGTGCGCGAGCAGCGGGCCGACGATGGCGGCACGCAGCGGGTGGCCGAGCTCCTCGTCGAAGAAGTCCTCGAGCGCCAGGGCGCGCCGGCGCGTTGGCTCGTCGCGCGGGTAGAGGGGCGGTTCAGGGAAGCGCCGCTCGAGCGCCTCGATGATGCGGGTGGAGTCACCGATCGCCTTGCCGTCGAGCCAGAGCACGGGCAGCGTCCCGCGTCCCGTCGCCCACCAGACGCGCGGCAGGTAGCCGGGACCAAGCGTGCGGCGCACGTGAGGGATGCGCTTCCAGTCGAGCGCCCAGCGGGCCTTCTCGTTGAAATGCGAGATCGGGAAGTGCCAGAGGAGGGGAGTTGCCATCGTCACCCCGTTGCCATCCGCGCGCCCTCGAGGCGCAGGAGCTTTCGCTTGATGCCGAGTCCGCTGCTGTAGCCACCGATCCGTCCGCCCGCGGCGATCACGCGGTGGCACGGGATGATGATGGGGACGGGATTGCGGCCGAGCGCCTGCCCGACCGCGCGACTGCCCTGCGGCTGGCCGATGCGCCGCGCGATCTCTCCGTAGGAGACGACCTGCCCGGCCGGGACCTCGGCGGCCGCCATCAGCACGCGCCGGTGGAACGGCGTGAGACGGCTCAGATCGAGCTGGACGTCGAACGTGCGGCGCTCCCCGGCGAAGTAGGCGCGCAGCTGGCGCACGATGTCGGCCGTCTTCGCCGCGGACCGGACCGGGCTCGCACCGAGCCGCTCGCGCAGCTCGGCGACGAACGACGGCTCGCTCTGGCGGAAGGAGACACGGACCAGGCCCGCGTCGGTCGCTCCGACCAGCACGCGACCGATCGGCGTCGGGAGGCTGCAGTAGTAGACCGTCCGCGCGGACGCGCCGGTGCGCTCCTCCCCGTAGAGACGCGTGAGCCCGCCGAGGGCCTGGCGGTACGCGGCGAGCTCGCGCTGTCCCTCGCCCGTCTCGAGCCAGCGCTCGAGCGCCGGCGACGGCCGCGCGTCGCCGAGCAGCATCGCGATCAGGTCGTCGTGCTTCTTCATGGTTGGTCCTCGAGCGCCGCGCGGAGCCGCTTCACCGCCTGGTACACGTTGGCGCGCGCGGCCGCCTCGTTGCCGCCGAGGCTCGCCGCGATGTCGGCGTAGCCGAGCCCGTGGAACCGTCTCAGCATGAGTGCCGCGCGCTGCTTCGGGGGCAGCGCCTCCACGGCCCGCGCCACGCGGCGGAGCTGCTCCCGGTCCTCGGGCGACGCGCCGGCGCTCGCGGGGAGCCCGTCGAGGTCCACGTCGACGGTGCGCGCCGTGCTCCTGGCGCGCCGCCGCGCTGCGCCGAGCGCGCTGTTGGTGGCGATCCGATAGAGCCAGGCGCGCAAGTTCGAATCGGGCCTGAGACGGTGGAGCGCCCCCTGGGCCCGGAGGAAGGCCTCCTGACAGGCGTCCTGTGCATCGTGTTCGTTGCCCATGAACCGGACCAGATAGGCCAGGAGCTCCGGCCGGTATCGCTCGGCGAGCTCGGCGATGGAGAGGGCCCCCATTGGCTCGCCTCTTTAACACCTCGTCCCGGCTGATGTGAGATTTCACATTGCGGCCATTCCGAGCGTTATAGGGCCATGAGAACGAGCGACGACCTCGCCGTGATCGACTGGCTGATCGGTCTCTTCCCGGTCGTCCCGCGGCGCGGCACGCGCCTGGCGTTCATGTTCACCGACCTCGAGGGCTTCACCGCGCACGCCGCCATGCAGGGAAACGGCGCCGCGCTGCGGCTGCTCCGCCGGCACGATAGCGTCGTCCTGCCGGCGATCCGGGCGCTCGACGGCCGGATCGTCAAGCGGCTCGGCGACGGGCTGATGGCGGTGTTCCCGTCGCCCGGGGATGCCCTCCGGGCGGCGGTTGCGATCCAGGCGGCGGCTGCGCGCCGGCGTCCGACGGTGAAACTCCGGATCGGCATCCACGCCGGCGAGGTCCGCTGCCGCGAGGGTGACCTCGTCGGCCACGACCTGAACGTCGCGGCACGCGTCACCGAGCGGGCCCGTGGAGGGCGGATCGTCGTCAGCGACGCGCTGCGCACCGAGGCCGACGGGCTCCTGGTCCGCTTCCGGCGGACTCGGCCCCTGCGCATTCCGGGCCGCGAGCCGCTCGCGCTGTTCAACGTCGAATTTGCTTTGGAGGGAACGTCATGACGATCGTCGAGACCGCGGAGCTCGCGTCACCCATCGGCAGGATCACGCTGGCGGTTCGAGATCGTTGCCTCTGCGCGCTCGATTTCACCGACAGGTGGCCGCGCCGGCGCGCGGCGCTCGAGAAGCGCTTCGGGCAGGTGGAATTCCGCCAGGCGACGGACCCCGACGGGCTGGTGAGCCGCCTCGAGCGATACTTCGCCGGAGACCTCGGAGCGCTGGCCTGCGTCCAGGTCGACCCGGGCGGCACCGAATTCCAGCGCAAGGTGTGGAGCGCACTTCGCAAGGTGCCGCCGGGCCGCACCGCGTCCTACGGTGAGCTCGCCCGAGCGGTCGGCGCGGCCGGCGCCGCGCGCGCCGTGGGTGCGGCGAACGGGTCCAACCCCGTCGCGATCGTGATCCCCTGCCACCGGGTGATCGGTGCCGACGGCGGCCTGACGGGTTACGCGGGAGGTGTGCGCCGCAAGCGATGGCTCCTCGAGCACGAGGGCCACCGATCGAGGCGCTGAGCCACGCGCCAGAGGTACCTTCGTCTCAGGTGAGCTCGCGCGCCACCTGCTCCACGCGCCCCGTGGCGCCCATCGCGGCGAGGTGGGAAGGGGTGTACGCGCGCGGCTCGCGCGAGGACCGTGCCGGCCTCAGGGGGCGGCCGCAGCTGTCGCAGAACCTCTGCCCCGGCGGGTTGGGCGCGCCGCAGCCCCGACACACCGATTCGGGCTTGAGCGGCGGCACACTCGCCGCAGAAGCGCGCCGTGTCGCGGTTTCGCGGCCGCACGCGGCACAGTTCACGGCTCGAGCCCCACCTTCTTGAGCAGCGTACTAAAGCGCGGGTCGGATCGAAGGCTCGCGACATCGGGGTCGACTTTGAGCCCAGTCAGATAGAACGAGCGGTCCTGGTACGCTCTCTCGAGCCATTCGAATGCCCGATCCTTGTCGCCCAGCGCCGCATAGACGGTCGCGATGTTGTATGGTGGCACACGCCGTCGGTCCGACCGCTCGAGCAATTCGTCGAGGCCCTTCTGCGCCTGGTCTCGCCGGCCGGCGACCGCGTAGCCACCGACGAGGGCAGCGAAGGCTTCCGGGTTGGTCTCTTCCAGTTGGCTCGCTCGCTGAAACTCGGTGATGGCTGCGGACAGCTTGCCCGTTTGCTGAAACGCGAGCCCGAGGATGCGGCGGGAGAACCAGTCGCTGGGCTCCAGGTCGGTCCACGTCTGCAGGTGTTGAATCGTCTCGTCGTATCGGCGCGTCCAGTTGAGCGTTTGCCCGAGGAGAGCATTGATCTCTGGAGACAGGGGATCGAGCTTGAGCGCACGGTTATTCTCCGCGATCGCTTCTTCAGTTCTCTCCATAAAAGCCAGGTACCAGCCGTAGTATGCGTGTCCCGTCGCGTAGTTCGGGTTGAGCTCGAGGGCGCGTTGAAACTCCCGCTCGGCGGCAGGCCAGTCCCAGTCGTACCATCCGTGTACGGTTGCCATTTCGACGTGCGCTTCGGCGAGCGTGTCATCCAGCGCAAGGGCCCTGGCCGCGGCCTCGCGTGCCTTTGGCATCGCCTCCCGCGGTGGCATGTACCAGTCGACGAGGACTTGGTGGACATACGAGAGCCCTGCGTACGCCAGCGCGAAGTTGGGGTCGATGGCGATCGCTTGCTGGAAGTATTCGGTCCCCTTCCGTAGGCCATCCTTCGTCAGCGTTCCTGCGTGGAAGCGTCCCTTCAAATACAACTGGTAGGCTTCCAGGTTATCGGTTGGACTCTTGGTGATCTCTTGCCGTGCGCCAACGCCGAGCTGAATCTTCAACGCGTCGGCCACCCGCTGAGCCACATCGCTGCGGATCGCGAAAATGTCCTTCATCTCCCGATCGTAGTCCTCCGACCACAGGTGATAACCGTCGGCCACGTTGATGAGTTGTGTGGAGATACGGAGCTTGTTGCCCGCCTTGCTCACGCTGCCTTCGAGGACGTTGCCCACGCGGAGCTGCTGGCCGATCTTCTCGATGTCATCGTTTCTGCCCTTGAAGGCGAAGGACGAGGTGCGCGCGGCGACGTGCAACCCGGGGACCCTCGAGAGTGTCGTGATGATCTCCTCGGCCATGCCGTCGCTCAGGTACTCGTCCCCTTTGTCGGGGCTCATGTTGACGAAGGGCAGGACGGCGATCGACTTCTCCAGCGCGGACGGTGCGGCGCTGCGACGCGTCGCCCCGTTCAGAAGCCACCAGCCGACGCCACCCGCGAGCACCACCAGCACGAGCGTTACGGGCCACGCCGGCCACCGGCCGACGGTCTGCGCGGGGGCAGGTCGCGTCCACGGGAGCACGACGCGGTACACCTCGACGGGCGCGGCAATGTGCTTCAGCCCGGGCGCTCCCAGCGTCGCCATGGGGGCGTCGATCTTGTTGCGAACCTCCTCGAACACCGGCCGCGAGAGGCAGACACCCCCGGGTTCGGCCAGCGACTGGATTCGCGCCGCGATGTTCACGCCGTCACCGAAGACGTCGCCGTCGCGATGCACGACGTCGCCCAGGTGGAGGCCGATGCGGACCTCGATTCGCCGCTCGGGACGCGCCGAGGCGTTGTGTTCGGCGAGCTTCTGCTGGATCCCGATGGCACAGCGCGCCGCCTCGAGCGCGCTCGCGAACTCCACCAGGAACCCGTCGCCGATGGTCTTGATCTCGCGCCCGCCGTGCTCGGCGAAGATCCGCCGGAGGAGGTGCTGGTGGTCGTCGAGCAGCTCGAGCGCGAGCGCCTCGTTGCGCTGCGTGAGCGCGCTGTAGCCGACCATGTCGGTGAACATGATGGCGGCCAGCCGGCGGGTCTCCTCGGTCGGCATTTCAGGTAGGGATCCGCAGACGGCGCCCAGACTCGGTGCCGGCTCGGCCTGGTCCGACGATGGAGGTGGCTGCAGACGGGATTCGCATCGTGCCCGTCCCCCCGACTGGGGCCTCCACTACCATGGGCCGCTGGCAGACCGTCAAGCTGCGTACCCGCGAGCCCTTCCGGTCCCGACGGCTTCTCTGGTATGCCTCGACACCATGGACCCGATGATCTCCAGCGATTCCCACATCGTCGAGCCGCCGGACCTCTGGCAGAAGTGGCTCACGCC